>Ga0099364_10000327_pt1 | contig 79257 bp, 74 predicted proteins | sample TergutTh196P3_FD_73070 | JGI IMG/M metagenome (GOLD analysis project Ga0099364, IMG submission 73070) | Microcerotermes parvus P3 segment gut microbial communities from Pointe-Noire, Republic of the Congo - Th196 P3 | ecosystem: Host-associated > Arthropoda: Insects > Digestive system > Gut ...
ACGGGTGGGCGTCCGACAGGTGGGCGTCCGACGGGCGGGCGTCCGACAGGTGGACGTGCGGCGGGTGGGCGTCCGACAGGTGGGCGTGCGGCGGGTGGGCGTCCGACAGGTGGGCGTGCGGCGGGTGGGCGTCCGACAGGTGGGCGGCGAAAGCGGCGCCAGGGAATTCTTCTGTATAGAGGACGTCCAAAGACTAGAAATGGCACCAGGAAGCCTGGAATGCCGCCATAATACATCTGCCAAAAAGGATTTAGATTATAGCCGTATGTATTGTAAAGACTAATCAACAATAAGAATCTTGCGATTTCAAATAACATTTGTTGATTATATCCGGGAGGCGGATACCGGTTGAACCGGCTGTATCTTACGATTTCATCCGCCATTCGGTTGATGTCCGCCTCTGTTACAATACGTCCGGCGCCATAACGCAACGCGACTTCCGAAACGTATGGCTGCATTTGTTCAAACACGAAGGGGTCCATATTCTGTAATGTTGCAATATCAATCAAAGCAAGCACCTTCCTCAAATAGCATTTACTGCATTTTATGTCCGATTAATCAGGAAGGTGCGGCTAATTTTATAATTAAACAAGTTTAGGGACTATTCGCATAAATGGAATACACGGATTTTTTTGCCGGGTAAGGCCGATGACGGCATCAGGCTCCTTATCCGCGGCGAAACTCCTCCAAATAATCCATGGCCGCTTTCAGGCAAAGGGCGCCGTACCCCCATATGCGGTTGGGATAAGACAGCCAGGGATTTCTCATCGCACTTTTTTGCAGAAACGCCTTCACACGCTGCCCGTACAAAAACGGGTCGTTTCCGCGAACGATTCCCCACTCCATCATCAGCGCCGCGGCTCCTGTCACAAAAGGAGCCGCCATGCTGGTGCCGGTAAACGTGTCATAGCCTCCGCCCATGCGCGTAGACAGGACATCCACGGCAGGTGCGACCAAATCAGGCTTTACATATATATTGCGGTAGGTGTATCCGCGCCCGGAAAAGTCGGCCGCGCTGTCAATCGAAGCGTTATATCCACCTACGGAAAGCACGTTTATAGCCGTGGAGGGCAAGGTAAGGGTAAGTTCGGGGTCGGGGACGGAAAAAGCGGTGCCGAGCCCCACCTCTTCCACGGTGGGCAGCCATATGTGGAATTCGCCGTCCGTGACCTGCCGCCCGCCGGCAAGCAGCCTCCAGATTCCCTGCGTGACGGGGACAGCCTGGCCGCTTAGCAAAAAAAAGACCTCCTGCCCCCCATTATAAAAGGACGGCTGCCCGTAATAAACCGCAACATCCGTACTCTCCAATCTCATGCGCCGGAAGGGCTCCGCCGGATTAAGCCTTCCGGTGGAGCGTCCGCTGGGTGAGATCAGCTCCAGATCAAAGATATCCACGAAGTTCTTCCACATTGCCAGATACAGGGAATCAAGGCCCGGCGATACGGTGAAGGTTATATCCAACGTCTGGCCGGTATGGATTTGCCCCCCAAAATGGTGCGCGGCATAGCCCTCGTTCCCGGTCGCGGCCACAATCACGGTCTTCCAGCGATGGGAGACCGAATCGATATAAGTTTCAAAGAGCGAATCCCCTGAATGGGAGCCATTGTTGGTGCCGAAGCTCAAATTGATTGCCACCGGCATATTCAGCTGCGACGCCCGGTCGCTGATGTATTTCAGGGCGCGCATGATTTCAGTGGTGCGCGCGAAGGATTGCCGGCCTCTTTCCCCTAATTTGACGGCGATCAAAGAGGCCTCCGGCGCCACGCCCTGCTCTCTTCCTCCGCTGGAGCGCCCGTTTCCCGCCGCAATTCCGGATACGGCCGTACCATGCCCCAATATGTCGGTGGAAGGGATTACGCTTTGAGGCCGCCGGTTCGCAAGCGCTGCGTTCAATTGGGCGTTGCTGTATTCCACCCCCCCCAGAAAGCCTTCCGGCGGATTTCCCACGCCCGCTTGATCCCACAGGAAAAGAATCCGGCTGTTCCCGTTTTCATCCCGGAAATCGGGGTGGGTATAATCGATGCCCGAATCAATGATTCCTACAAGGACGCCTCCTCCTTTTAAGCCGTATTCCCCCGGCCCCTGTCTATGTACGGGCGTAACGCAGGAGCTGCCCATGCTTTCGCGCAGGGAGAGGCTCAGATTTTTAGGCAGTTCTATATATTCAATCTCTCTATAGTTATAAAGCTCCGGAATACGCTCGGACCGCAGGGTGAGGATCGCAAAGTAATCCCCCAGAATCTCCGCCCGCATGCCGAGGGCGGCTTCCAGAGGGCGAAGGTCCCCGTTATACTTTACAATGACTTCGCTTTCACCCGTGCTTATGTTTTGACCCGGATGTCTTTCCAGCAGCGCCTCAAGGCCCTGCCGCAGATTATCTGGCATGGGAAATCCCCCTTTCATACATCTTTATCCTATGCATAAACAATGGATACAATAACCTCTTTATCTCCAAAATAAGATAAACCCAATGCAACGTACCTGCATAATATAAAATAAACAGCAAAATTTGAAAGGATGGTTCTGGATATGCCGTATTTACGCAATCATAATGCACTGTTTTCTGAAATTGGGCGTCTGCAAATCAACACTTTTGCCATAGATGTCGGAAGGCCTGCCACCAACGCCATTGTTCGTGTAATGCCCAGAGGCGAGAGGAGTGATGTCATTGAAGAAATGATTTCCGATTCCTCGGGACAAACTCCGGTCATTAACCTGCCGGCGCCGCCTGTGGAGTTCTCCATGCAGCCCGCGGGGGAAAAGCCGTATAGCGTGTATGACGTAAGCGTCAACATGGAGGGCTATGAAGATGTTTATGTGGAGGGAGTGCAAATTCTGCCGCACACAACCGCCTATCAGGATGTAAACCTGATGCCGTTAACGGATTACTCGCCGCCCGCCGAGCTGATTACGATTTATGATCATACCCTCTGGGGCGATTTCCCCGCGAAAGTTCCGGAGTCCGACGTAAAGCCCATGCCGCCAGCCACGGGTTTGGTTGTGCTTCCCGAGCCGGTTGTCCCGGAGTTTATGATTGTTCACGCGGGCAGGCCTGAAAACGCTTCGGCTCCAAGACACTGGGTTCCATTCAAGGACTACATAAAGAACGTGGCCAGCTCCGAAATTTATGCCACCTGGCCGGAGCAGACGATCAAGGCAAATGTTCTGGCAATCATCTCCTTTGCCCTGAATCGGGTTTACACGGAGTGGTACCGGGGGAAAGGCCATGATTTTACGATTACCAATTCCACCGCCTATGACCAGGCATATGTTCACGGGCGCAATGTTTTCGATGAAATTTCCACGGTGGTGGATGAGGTATTCACAACCTTCATAACAAGGCCGAATATCCGCCAGCCGCTTTTAACCCAATACTGCGACGGAAGAAGGGTAAATTGCCCGACCTGGATGAGCCAATGGGGCTCCAAGGCCCTGGGTGATCAGGGATATTCCACAATCGACATCCTCAAGCGATATTACGGACACGATATTTTCCTGATGAATGCGAGAAAGGTGGAGGGAGTACCCTCCTCCTACCCCGGGACGCCTTTGCAGACAGGCTCCGTCGGCGAGGATGTGCGGATCATTCAGGAGCAGCTCAACCGTGTTTCAGAAAACTATCCCGCAATCCCGAGAATCAGGGTAGACGGCATATTCGGGGAGCAAACCAGAAATGCCGTGGAGACCTTCCAAGGTATTTTTAAGCTGGCGGCGGATGGAATTGTGGGCTTTGCCACCTGGTATAGGCTCTCCCACATTTATGTGTCCGTTACCAGAATGGCCGAGCTGAGGTAGGCAGCGTCTATAGCCAACCAGCTTAAAAAACGAAGGAGCGGCATTAATAAGGGCTTTCATGTTCTCGGAACATGAAAGCCCTTATTTTACTTTATTTTAAGAATGAGGAGAATTGCGATGTGAATTACCGTGATTTATCTTTCAGCATTTTCTGGTAAAAGATAATGACAAGTCCAATGGCGCCTGCAAAACAAGACCAGGAAAACACCCACAGGCTACCCGAAGTCGCACTAAAACCTATTTGCTCTGCATGACCCGCCAATAACCCTTGTATGGAAGAAACAAGGATACCGCAAATATTCAGGATAATGAGTGCCAGCCCGATTTGAACCGGCTTGACAGCTCTTTTTCTTTCCTGCGCTTCGATATTGGATAAGGTTGTCATTTCAGGCGCAGTAAAGGTTTCCTTTTTTTCCAATGCTGATCCATTAGAACGGCCCGCATCAACAAACGGCTTTATGCTTGCATCGCTTTGCAGTAAATAGTCTGTGGTCACATTGAATATCTTGCTTAACTGCACAACATTTTCAACATCCGGAACGCTCTCGCCCAATTCCCATTTAGAGATCGCCTGCCGGGATACTGTCATTTGCGCCGCTAATTGTTCTTGAGATATTCCTTTTTGCTTTCGTAGAATTTGAATTTTCTCTCCTAATAGTGTCATAGGGAGCACCACCTTTCAAGAGCATTATAATTCCTCAGTCCGTTGCAATCTACCAACTCTGCTTGGAAAAACCGCAACCGCCGGTTGCATTTATATGTTAAATTATATGACCTTTCCTTTTTGACGGGCTTCGCTACGCCGTCCCTTCTGCTTCTTTTAAAATCCGCACTTCTTTTTTGTATTCGTCGCGGGTTAAGACATGGTTTAACAGCGGAATCGCGGCCCTTGTCGAAATGCGGGAGGGAAGCCCGAGCCTCGCGTACAGCTCGCGTCTTAAAAACGCGCTGTGTTCGCCGCCGCAAAGCCCGTCCTCATACAAATCCAGGCGGGTGATTTCATCGCCCGTTTTCTTTTTCCGATTCGGATGGGCGGATATCCCCGCGCGCTCAAATGCTTCCTTTAAGACGGTGAATTCCATGCCCTCGACGCCGAGCTTGCCCTCCGACGAGGGCTTGCGTTTACGTCGTTCCTTGCCTAAAATATCGGGGATATACACGTTGATAATCTCGCCCTCCCACACGATACCGGAGAGCATGGCGCGTATCTGGAAGCCCGCCGCATCGGAATCCGTCAGTACGACGATGCCGCAGGTTTTCGCAAGCGTGCGGATAAGCTTCTGCATTTCCTTGTCCTTAAAAATGCGAAAGCCGTTTGTGGTGAGGATTAACCCGTCAATCAGCGCTTCCAGCTTGATTTTGTCGTATTTACCCTCGACAATCACAGCCTGCGCGACCTTTATCCTTTCCATGCCCTTACCCCGCAATGAGGAACAGCTCCATTACGGCTTTTTCCAGCAATATTTTATCGTCCATACCTGTCGACTTCATTTTGAAATCGCAGTCGTAAAGCGTGTTTAACGCCTTTCTAAGCTGCCCGGCCGAAAGCCTTGTCGAAAATGCATTCTGAACCCGGTAGCTGCTTTTATAGCCGAACATCTGCGATACGTCGGCGGCGGTTTTGCCCTCGTTTCGAGCCGCCCTCGCGCGGTACATATCGACAAACGACATCTCCAGCACCGACAAAATCGCAACCGGGGATTCGCGCAGGTAAAACAAATTCGCCAGAATCTCCAGTGCGCGTTTTGTATTGCCCGAAAGGATGTTCTTGCTTAAATCAAACACCCGCGCTTCAATCTTCGGCGCCGCCACCGCATCGACATGCGCCTTTGAAATCTTGCCGCCGCCTGCGAAGGCGCAGATTTTAGCGGTTTCGGTGTTTAGCGTATGCATGTCGTTTTCACATATTTGCAGGATATATTTGCATACATCGGTCTCAATCTCGCACCCGTTTTTCTTCGCCGCCGACTTGATAAACGCCGCAAGCCCCGCCGCGCCCCTTGTGCCAAGCTCAACGGCCGTGCCGTGCTTCTCCGCGAGTTTTACGAGTTTTTTCGCGTTTGCCCCGTCAAACAGCGGCGGCTTGCCCGTCACAACCAGCACGCATGCAGGGTTTAAATCCGAAAAGATTTCCTCCAATCCGTCAAGCTGTTCTTTACCCAGCTTCGATGCGTCAACACCATCGAGCAGCACGCACTTCACGCTTGCGCCGAACGGCAGCGTCTCCGTCGTGTTGTAGAGCATATCACAATCCGGCTTCCTGCCGTCAAGCTTCTGAAACGCCGACTCGTCTTTGCAAACCGTCTTAATTATTTTTTTTGCCCATAGGTCAATCAGATAGCTTTCGCTGCCAAACAAAAGGTACAATCCTTCTGCGCCCTTTGCTTTAAACTCCTTTGAAAAAGCTTCTTCGTTTTTGTATAGCATGATACGCATCGCCTCAAGGATAGGATAGCATAAAACAATAGAAAAAGAAAGCGCCCGGCCGGGCGCTTCCTGCTTTTATCTTTAGAACCTGTATTCACAAGCCGAAATGCTGCTGCAACGGCGCTTTCTCCGCCTTCTGCGTTAATTTTCCTTGCAATACGCAAGTATTACTGCGAAAAATTGCCTTGTCCGGCGAAGAAATCACTCGCCGTATCGTCATTTCTTTGTTGTGAATACAGGTTCTTACTCCGTGCGGTGGTCGCCAAAGGATATACCCATCAGCCGCGCTTCACGAATCATGTCGCAGTCGTGTGGCACATATTTGAGCTTGCCCGCCACGTCGTCAAGCGGCACAGTGACAATATTGTTCCCGCGCAGCGCGACCATGCGCCCGAACTTTTTGTCGCGGATTAATTCGCCTGCCTTCGCGCCCAGACGCGAGCAAAGCACCCGGTCGGTCGGGGTCGGCTCGCCGCCGCGCTGGAAGTGCCCCGGCACGACCGCGCGAACATCCTGGTCCAGGCGGTCGCTTAACAGGCTTGTAAGGTACGCGCTCGATGAGACGGAGGAGGACCCTTTCCGCTCTTTTTTGGGGCGCGCCGCTTCCTCCGCCGTGACGGCGCCTTCCGCGATTGCGATAATAGAAAAGTTCCTGCCTATGGCGTTCCGCTTTTTGATTACCTTGATAACGGCGTCGAGCTCGTATGGTATTTCGGGAATCAGGACGACGTCGGCGCCGCCGGCAAGCCCGGCGTAAAGCGTGAGCCAGCCGACCTTGTGCCCCATCACTTCTATGACGAAAATACGCCCGTGGGCCGCCGCCGTGGTGTGGATCGCATCGATGACCGACGTCGCCTTTTCCACGGCGCTGTCAAAGCCGAAGGTCAAATCGGTGCCGTATACGTCGTTGTCGATCGTCTTTGGCAGGGTAACGACATGCACCCCGTTCTTGCTTAACATATGCGCGCTTTTATGCGTTCCGTTGCCGCCTAAGATCACAAGGGCGTCGAATTCGCCCTGCTTGTAGTTTTTCAGCATGAGCGAAAGCTTATCCTCGTTATTTTCGTTTGCTTCGCGCATGGCCTTGAACGGCTGCCGCGACGAGCCTAAAATCGTCCCGCCCCGCCGCAGGATACCGGAAAACTCATCCTGCTCCATCTTGCGCCACGTACCTTCAATCAAGCCCTTATAGCCGTCTATGATGCCGTAAATTTCCACGTTCGGCATCAGGTGGTACAGTGATTTCGCCACCCCGCGCAGCGTCGCGTTAAGCCCCTGGCAGTCTCCGCCGCTTGTAAGCATTCCGATTTTCATATGTTTTCCAGCTCCTTCTTTCTTTGTTTAAAACCTGTATTTATAAGCGAAAAGCACCGGAGCAGCGAGCGAATTTTTTGCCGGGCGAGGCAATTTTTTGCAGGAATACTTTATGTATTCCAAAGAAAATTAACGCGGCACGGCGGAATATTTGCCGCTGAAACGGTCCTTTGAGTTATGAATACAGGTTCTTATAGGCTTCAGCCGCGAGCCGGGATAATTCCTGCTGCGCGCATACGCGCCCGCCTTTTTGCTCCACCTTTTGATAAATACTGTCGGGGCCCAGCTCCCACGCCCCCACATTGTCGCGCCACATCAAATCCAGCACGTCCAATAGCCGCCCGCGCAAATCCGGCTCCTCCACCGGGAACACCAGCTCTACCCTGCGGTCAAGGTTGCGCGGCATAAGGTCGGCGCTGCCGAGATACACCTGCGGCTCCCCCGCGTTTTCAAACACAAAGATTCTGGAATGCTCCAGAAGCTGCCCCAGTACGCTGCGGACACGTATGTTTTCGCTGCAGCCCTCCACACCCGGCAGCAGGCCGCAAATACCGCGGATCAGCAGCTTTACCGGGACGCCCGCCTTCGATGCCTCGTACAGCTTTTGCACCACCGCGTAATCCAAAAGCGAGTTTGCCTTGATGCTGATCCCGCATGGCAGGTTTTTTCCCGCGTTTTCAATCTCAATATCGATTTTATCCAGGAAAAACCGCTTCATATTTTCCGGCGCGATGATAAGCTTGCTGTATTCGGGCGGCATGGAAAACCCGGTAAGATGGTTAAACAAAGCCGACGCATCCTCGCCGAACGTAGCGCCGCAGGTAAACATGCCGATGTCGGTGTAAAGCCGCGCCGTCACGTCGTTGTAGTTGCCCGTTGACAAATGCAGGTAACGCCGGATGCCGTCCGGCTCGCGGCGCACGACCAGCGTAATTTTGCAGTGCGTCTTAAGCCCCGTCAAGCCGTAAATGACGTGGCAGCCCGCACGCTCAAGCCTGTTCGCCCATTGGATATTGTTTTCCTCGTCAAAGCGGGCTTTCAGCTCCACCAGCACCGTCACCTGCTTGCCCGCCTCCGCCGCCTGCTCAAGCGCCGCGATGACCTCGCTTTTCCCGCTGACGCGGTAAAGCGTCTGCTTGATCGCGAGGACGCCCGGGTCGGCCGACGCGGCCTTGATAAAGTCAAGGACAGGATCAAAGCTTTCGTAAGGATGGTGCAGCAGCAAATCCCGCTCGCGGATTGCGGCAAAGATGTCGTCCCGCCCCATGAAATCAGCGGCAGGAAGCGGTAGGATCGGCTTCGCGCGCAGGTGGCCCAAATCCTTCATCGATACAATCTTGCTCAAGGACGCCATCGCCAGAATCCCGGGAATCTGTATGACGAACTTCTTGTTGACGTTTAACATCTTGCGCAGGAAATTGTACAGATCCTCGTCAAATCCGCCGCTTAACTGCAGCCGGACAGGGCTGCCGCGTTTGCGTCTTTTAATCGTCCGCTTCATTTCCTCCATCAAGTCGTCCGTATCGTCGTCCGCATCGAAGTCGGCGCTTCTTGTCAGGCGGAAATACCCGTATGCCGAAATTTCGTACAAGCTGCAAATTTTCGGCAGGTAATGCGCAATCAGCCTTTCTATCGGCAAAAACAGCCTGCCCGTTTTCACGGGGATGGAGATATACCGCGGCAAAATCGACGGCACCTGCACGACGGCGTAAAGATTTTCACCCTCGTCGCCCCGCATACGCACGCCGATGTTCAGCGACTGGTTTGAAAGAAACGGGAACGGGCGCGCCGGGTCAACCGCCAGCGGTGTGAGCACCGGCAGGATTTCATCGTAAAACAGGTTCTCGGCAAATTCCTTCTGAATCCCGGATAAATCGTCCATCGCGCAAATTTTGATTTTCTTTTCCTGAAGCTTCACAAGTATTTCGTCCAGACACTTCACCTGACGCATCTGGAAATCATGCGCTTTTTGAAGTACCTTTTCCAGCTTTTCCTGCGGCGTCATACCGGTGTAGTCGGGCTCGTCATGGTTCTTGCTTTCGTCAACCAGATACGCGACCCGTACCATAAAGAATTCGTCAAGGTTTGACGCGGAAATCGCCAGAAAATTAAGCCTTTCAAGCGGCAGGTTGTCTTGTTTCTCGGCCTCCGCCAGAACGCGGGCGTTAAAATCGAGCCAGCTTAATTCCCTTTGAATAAATTTCATCAGTGTTCACCTTCCATCTGCCCGTGCTTTTTGATTGTGTAATCGAGCTTTAAGCCGAAAACCTCCTGAAACAGCCCGGCGCTTTGCCGAAGCGCATACCGCTCCAGCGCGTAATCCCCATTCACCTTTAAAGTAAGCGTCAGCCGGTTTTCATCCTGTTTTACGTCAAGCAGCTCCGCCTTTTGCTTATGCGAGCAGTCGATCGCGTCTGCCAAATGCAAAATGGCGTGCATTTTATTTACGAAAAGCATGTCCTCCTGATCCAGCACCCCGCCGCGCCTGTCGCTCTGGACAATGCCTAAAATATCCTGCGGGGCGACGATGTTGGCGATGAGCAGCGTCGTTCTGGAGTGCAGCCCGTAAATATGCGCGTTCTTAATCAAATCGAACGTGGCTTCCTTCATGTTCGCGGTATTTGTGAAATGCCCCGCCTCGTGGAGGATACAGGCCGTTTGCAAAAGCAGCCGCTGCTGGCGGGAAAGGCCGTGCAGCTTGCGCAGCTTTTCGAACAAAACCAGCGCAAGCCCCGCGATATGCCCGCAGTGCGGCAAATCGCAGCGGTAACGCTCCGCCATTTTATATGCCGAGGAAATTGTCCCCGCGTGCATGTTTTCGTTAAACGCGCGCCGCGCCCCCGGGCGCAGGTTCAAGTTAAGCGCCGCGTTAACCAGATTGATTTGGGTACAATACAAGTGGTTGATTCCGGCCGAATTTAACAGCAGCATTAAAAACGCAAGCGTGACGTAAAGGCTCCCGCTCTGGGCCGCATCAAGCTTATGCCGCCTTGCGATCTGGTCGACGGTCAGCCGCCTGTACTCGCTATATGCTCCTTGCAGCGCCTCTTTCCCGATAATCAGCGTGTCGCTGTTGGTGTTGATTTTAAAGCCGTTCAAAACCTTTACAAGCGGCGCGATGTCCGCGGACGCGAACACGATCTCGTCGGTTTGCATCATCTTGTAAATCTGCCCCGAGTGGGATAAAAACGTGGTTAGATATTCCTCGGCGACAAGGTACGAATAGCGGGAGAACTCGGATGCCTCCCGCATGATTTCCGCGATTTTAAGCATTCCCGTCTGGATGCTTTGCGTAAACAGCGCCTTGCCGTTTTGCATCAGCGCAAAATCAATCGTGCCGGTCCCGCCGTAAACCTGCAAGACTTTTTCAGCGGACGGGTACCTGCTTTTCAATGCCTCAAACAACAGGGCGCTCGCCTCTCCGTCTTCTAAAACCTGTACGTTTACGTTGTTGGTGACGGAAAAATGATCCAGCACATACGCAAGGTTCGTGGCCTCGCGCAGCGCAGTGGTAGCCGTAACAATCGGGCGGCTGATGTCGTATTCCTTTGAAAGCGCGCAAAACCCCGCGAGAATGTCCGAAATGCTTCTGACCGTCTCAAAGGATATATAGCCGGTCGAGAAAACCTCCTGCCCGACGTGCGTGGGTTTTTCAAGCTGGTCAAGCGTTACAATCCGGTGCCCGTTCCACTGGGCGATATGCATGTATACGCTGCTTGAACCGATGTCGACGGCAGAGATGATCCTGCCCTTATTCTTAATCATGTGAACGTCCATTCCTTTCGCGAAGATTCAGATTGCGGTTCCCCAAAGGGGGAGCGATTGGCACATAATGGTTCGGCATAACGTTCACGCCAAGCCCCTTAAAGTGTTTTTTATTGTTATTACTATATTATACAAGCATCCGGGCATATCGTCCATACATGAATGTAAAAATATAATCAATTAGATTTTAAAATTGAATACAGGTTCTAAACTATTTTTCTTGCCATCATCGCCGTTTTGTGCGATAATGTTCCAGTAGGAGGAATGCAGCCATGAACCATTATAGAACGCACCATTGCGGGGAGCTTCGAAAAACCGAGATAAACCAAACGGTAAAGCTCGCCGGGTGGATTGATACCATACGCGACCACGGCGGGATTATCTTTGTGGATTTGCGCGACCACTACGGCACGACGCAAATCGTTCTGAAAAACGAAGAAATGCTAAAGGGCCTGCCTCGCGAAAGCGTGATTTCGGTGGAGGGCGTTTTGCGGGAGCGCGACGCCGAAACGGTAAACCCGAAGATAGCGACGGGCGAGGTCGAGGTGGTCGCGAAAAACGCAACCGCCTTGAGCAAGGTTTTGAACCACCTGCCATTTGATGTTGACGCTTCAAGGCAGACGCGCGAGGATGTCCGCCTGAAATACCGCTTCCTTGACCTTAGAAACAAAGAACTGCACGACAATATCATTCTGCGCGCGAAGGTCACAAGCTTTCTGCGCAAAAAGATGGAGGATTTGGGCTTCCTTGAGATCCAGACGCCGATCCTGACGTCGTCGTCGCCCGAGGGCGCAAGGGATTACCTTGTCCCAAGCCGGAAGCACCACGGCATGTTTTACGCGCTGCCGCAGGCGCCGCAGCTTTTCAAGCAGCTTCTGATGGTCTCGGGCTTCGATAAGTATTTCCAGATCGCGCCGTGCTTCAGGGATGAGGATTCCCGCGCCGACCGTTCGCCCGGGGAATTTTACCAGCTTGACTTTGAAATGGCGTTCGCCACGCAGGAGGACGTCTTTGAGGTCGCGGAAAAAGTACTGTACGACACGTTTGCGGAGTTTTCCGACAAGCCCGTCAGCCCCGCGCCGTTTCGGCGTATCCCGTATGCCGAGTGTATGCTCAAATACGGCACGGACAAGCCCGATTTGCGAAACCCGCTTATCATCGAGGATTTGACCGGCTTCTTCGCGGACGTCGATTTCGCGCCGTTTAAAAACAAGCCTGTGCGCGGGATTACCGCGCCGGATTGCGCGTCGATGCCGAAATCGTTTTTTGAAAAGATGCTCGCGTTCGCAACCGAAATCGGCATGAAGGGCCTGGGCTACATCTCCGTGCTAAAAGACATGGAGCTGAAGGGCCCCATCGTCAAATTCCTGTCGGAGGAACAGCGGCAGGTTCTGATAGATATGCTATCCTTAAAGGAAAACGACACGCTGTTCTTTATCTCAGACGTGCCGAAGCTCGTCGATAAATTCGCGGGGCAAATCCGCTCGGAGCTCGGTGTCCGCCTTGATATGATAGACACGTTAAAATTTGAGTTTTGTTTTATCACGGATTTCCCCATGTTCGGGATAAGCGAGGAGACAAACGCGGTTGAATTCACCCACAACCCGTTTTCCATGCCGCAGGGCGAAATGGACGCGCTTTTAAACAAAGATCCGCTTGAAATTAACGCTTACCAGTACGACATTGTCTGCAACGGCATCGAGCTTTCTTCGGGCGCCGTGAGAAACCACAGGCCGGATATCATGGTGAAGGCGTTTGAAATCGCGGGATATTCAAAAGAAACTATCGAGGAGAAATTCTCGGCGCTCTTTAACGCGTTCCACTACGGGGCGCCGCCGCACGCCGGCATGGCCCCCGGCCTTGACAGGATCGTCATGCTGCTGGCGGGCGAGGAAAATATCCGCGAGGTCGTGGCGTTCCCGATGAACAGCAGCGCGCAGGATTTGCTGCTCGGCGCGCCCGGCCCCGTAACGGAGCAACAGCTTCGCGAAGCCCACATCAAAATGAGGTAGGGTGCGTCATGGTCAATATAAAAGAATTCGAAGCGATGGCAAAACTGAATCTTCCGGATGATGAGAGGGAAATCATAAGCGCAAAAGCCGCTATGCTCGAAGAAAGCTTCGGCGCGCTCGCAGCCGTGGATGCAGACGATGCGCAGCCGCTTGTAACGGTGCTTGACATTCAAAATGTGCTCAGGCGGGACGTAAGCGTAAAGCCGTTTACCCGCGAGGAGATTCTGAGAAACGCGCCCGAGCGCCACGACGAATATTTTCAAGCGCCCAAAACGCTTGACTGAAAGGAGGCGCCGCGATGTATTACATCACCGATTACGGGGTAGATAAAAGCGCGGACAGGCTTGTGGCGCTTGAGGACAGCATCATGCAAAAGGAAAAGCCGGTCACGGCGGGCTCGAAAATACTGTCGGGCTTTGTCTCCCCGTTTGACGCAACCGTTGTCTCGCGCCTTGAGGCGGGCGGCTACACTATAGCGGGGAAAACAAAAATGCGTGAATTCGGGCTGTTGCCGCTCTGCGAAAACGAAGCCGAATTGCCCTATGAGGTAAGGAATACACAGATAGACAACGAAGGAACTTGGAGCCGCGGAAGCAAAACCGAAGCCTCCGGCGCGGTAAGGGCGGTCGCCGATGGCGCCGTAACATTTGCGCTGTGCAACGATTTTTCCGGAATTACCCGGCGTGAAGCATGTGAAAACGGCATATGCTATATCCACCCGACGTATGGAACCGTTTCGCGGTACGGGCTGATTCCCGCGGCATCCTCGATGGATCAGATTGGCGTCGCCTGCAAGGACGCGGGCGAGGGCTTTGCGCTTTTATCCGTTATCGCGGGGAAAGATGAAAAAGACGGCGCGATGTTCCCCGAAAAATCCTTTGAATACAAAGCCCTTGACAAGAGGATAAAAATGCTTGTGCCCGAAAATGTGATGGCGAAAGCCGTCCCGGAGGACAAGGCCGCCGTTTTGGAGCTTGCGAAGCATTTTGACGCGGTTTCCGGCGAGCTTCCGTATTTCGGGGCTTTCCGGCAGGTTCAGTATATTTTAAGCTGTGCCGAAATCTCCGCGAATATAAGCCGCTACGACGGCATCAAGTTCGGCTGCCGCACGGAAAACTACAATAGCCTTGAGGAACTCTACGTGAACACGAGAACGGAAGCGTTCGGCCCCGACGCAAAGCTTGCGGCTGTCATGGGCTCGATGGTGCTGTCAAAGGAGCGCTACAAGCCTTATTACGAAAAAGCGCTGAAGCTTAGGCGCGTGATAAAGGAATCCCTCAGCTTTGAGGGTTACGACGTGATTGTCCTGCCGTCGCGCATAACCGGCGGCATATACGAAAACTCCGCGGTGTACGCGCCCCAGACGCTTGCGGGGCTTCCCGGCGTGTCGTTTCCGTATGGCGGCGGCGGGGTTTTGATGCTGGCCAAAGTGAAAAACGAAAACGCGCTCCTGACCGTTTTGGAGGCGGTAAGCCAATGAAAGCTATCTTAAGAACCCATCTTCAATACTCGAAACGCCGCCTCAGCAGCAATTTTTCCGCATTGCAACGTTTAAATTTTTTTGCAATGCACAAAGCATTACTTCAAAAATTCGCCTTGCACTGCGGAGATGTGAACGCACATGAACGATAGTTCATGTGCAGTTCAACACGATTGCGAAGCAATCCGCTTTGCTGCGTCGGCACTTCTCGTTATTGGAGATAGGTTCTTAATATCGGCTGTCCTTTGCGCCCTCATGCTTGCGACGACTGTTTCCGCAGCCGGCAGCAGTGGGGGGGGGGCAACGCGTTCGATGTCCTCAAAAAGAGTCTTGAAACGACGAGCGCCGCCAATTATCTGGGGATAAACGCAGTTCACCGCACGGACAAGACAGTTGCCGGAGAAACCAAGATTGAACGCATTTTCGCAAGGGCCCGATATATGATACCGGAGCGCGGCAAGGAGCATCTCGAGATTTTGTACTGGGACGAAAACTCCCGAATCATATCGCATTACTTGGCGAAAGACGGCTATTACTACGACGCGATTGCGCGCACAAGAGAGGTCAATCAAAATACGAAGCCCGTCGAGGACATGCTTACCGTCATGCTCCATTCCGATTTTAAAGACGGCCCCGGAAACCTTTCCATGAAGGAAACGCAGGACGGCTACGAGCTTCGTTTCAGCGTCCCCACGCCTTACGACAGTACAAGCTGCGTCATTCATGTAAACGGAGATTATTTGATGGAGTCAATCAGGCGGACGCACCGCTACGCCGTCGGCGAGTTTTCCACAAAAATTACGGAGCGGTATGATTTTCGCGCGAACGAGCTGTTTTCCATCAGCTTCCCCCCGGCCTTGACAGTTACAGGCTTGTAACTTCGCCGTAAGGCTTCAAGCTAAATGAAAGGGATAGTTATTAATAATGAAAATTCTTACCGTCTTGACGTCATATATCCTTTGTATCGTTATGCTCACCATAACTTTTTCCGCGGCCGATAACGCCGACGAGGCGCTTGACATTCTTATAAAAAGTTTGGAAAGGACAAGTGCCGCAAAATATGGGGAGGTAAAGTCGGTTTACCGCTACACCGAAGAGCTTTTCTCTTCGAAGATTATCGAGCGGTACGAGTTTACCATAGATGAGCCGTTTTCCATCGATTTCCCCCCAGACCTTGACAGTTACAGGCTTGTAACGTCAGGCTAAACGAAAGGAATGACCATCACAATGAGCTACGAGGTTGTAATCGGGCTTGAGGTTCACGTCGAACTTTCCACAGAGTCGAAGCTTTTTTGCGGCTGCTCCGCCAGGTTCGGCGCGGCCCCGAACGAAAACGTGTGCCCCGCATGCGCCGGTATGCCGGGGATGCCTGCCGTTACAAACAAAAGGGCGGTGGATTTGGGGATTGCCGCGGCGCTCCTTACAAACAGCGAAATCACCCGCAAAATGACGTTTGACAAGAAAAATTATTTTTACCCCGATTTGCCGTCAGGCTATCAGATAACACAGCTTTTCGCCCCCATCTGCACAAACGGCTGGATTGAAATCGAAACGGGCGCGGGCAAGCGTAAGATTACCCTAAAGCAAATCCACATCGAGGAGGACGCCGGAAAGCTGGTACACGACAGCAGGACGGATGCGTCGCTCATCGATTTTAACCGCACCTCCGTACCACTGATTGAAATCGTGAGCAACCCCGATTTGAGAACGCCGGGGGAGGTCGTGGCGTACCTTTCAAAGCTGCGGCTTCTCTTGAGCTTCGCGGGCATATCCGACTGCAAAATGCAGGAGGGCTCCATGCGGTGCGACGTAAACCTTTCCGTCCGAAAGGCGGGGACGGCTACGCTCGGCACGCGCACCGAAATCAAAAACATGAACTCGTTAAAGGCCATCGCAAGGGCGATAGAATACGAATCGGCCCGGCACATCGAAGCGCTTGAGACCGGCGGCGAGACGCTTGTTCAGGAAACGCGCCGCTGGGACGACAACAGGGGCGAGACCTTTTCCATGCGCGGCAAGGAGGACGCCACCGATTACCGGTACTTCCCGAACCCGGAGCTGATGCCGGTTTGTATCAGCGACGAGTGGATTGAGGAAATCCGCGCCGGCTTACCGGAAACGGCGGAGGATAAATTCGCGCGTCTCACCGGGGAGCTCGGCCTGCCCGAATATGACGCTGAGATTATTACCGGAAGCCGTAACCTCTCCGTCATCTTTGACGAAACCATGCGGTATTTCAGCAATCCCAAGGAGATTGCCAACTGGATTATCGTCGAGCTTTTAAGCATCGCAAAGGGCGATAACAAGGGCGAGGACGACGTTGTCATCGATGCCGAAAAGTTCGCGAAGCTCATGGCGCTGACCGGAAACAAAACCATCAACCGCAACGTCGCGAAAAAGCTGCTCGTCAAGGTTTTTGAGGACGGCATCGACCCCGAGGAATACGTAAATGAAAACAAGCTCGGCATGGTGACCGACACCGCTTTTCTTGAAAATATCATCCGGGAAATTCTTTTGGAAAACGAAAAATCCGTTCTTGAATACAAGGGCGGCAACCAAAAGGTAATCGGTTTTTTTGTCGGCAGGATTATGAAAAAGTCCGAAGGCAAGGCGGACCCGAAAATCGTAAACGAGCTTTTGCGAAAGCTGCTTAACGAATAAGTGGCAGGCAGGCAAGAAAGTATGAATCCTTGGTCGAATGCAGGCATCCTCCGCTACATATTGAGGTGAATATAAAGCTGGGGACGATGCCCCTGACACTTCGTGAAGGAGTTTCAAATATGATAGAAGTCAGAATCATCGAAAGCAATAAAAAGGATTTTCTTGATTTATTGCTTTTGGCAGATGAGCAAGAAAATATGATTGATAAATATTTAGAACGAGGCGAACTTTTCGCCTTATATGATGGTGACTTAAAAAGTATTTGCGTAGTTACACAGGAAAGCGATGATGTTTGTGAGTTAAAAAATATAGCCACTTATGTAAAGTGGCATGGTAAAGGGTATGGAAGTAAGCTTTTAAATCATATATTTTCGCATTATAAGGGCAAATATACAGCAATGCTTGTTGGAACAGGTGACAGCCCAAAGGCAATACAGTTTTACCAGAAAAACGGATTTAAGATTTCTCATAGGATTAAGAACTTTTTCACAGACAACTACGACCACCTAATGTTTGAAGACGGTGTACAGTTGGTAGATATGGTTTATTTGAAACGATATCTTTACGAATAGTTTTAGCATTATCTACATATGTGAGATAGGAGGGCTACTATGTCCTGTGAAAGCAACAAAAGCATGAAATGCAACTGCACATATCCATGCCCGAGACACGGAAAATGCTGCGACTGTATCGCGTACCACAGCCGCGGCGGGGAGTTCCCTGCATGTTTTTTCTCGGCGGCGGGCGAGCGTACATACGACCGCAGCCTTGACGCGCTTATACGCGACCGAAAAGGTTAGCTTCATCGCGAAAGAAGCCCTGACAACCGTCAGGGCTTTCGTTTATTTCGACGTTTTAAGGGGAAAGACAAGCGATGCTCAGAAATTTCTTGCCTGTAGCTTGCGCATGGGATATAATGTGAGAGGATGAGGGAAAATCCGTGCGTTAGCGTTAGGAGGCTTATGATGAAAGTTGGAATTATTATGGGCAGCGACTCTGATTTGCCTGTAATGAAAGAGGCTGCCGATTTCCTCGGGGGCTTTGAAATCCCATATGAAATCACGATTGTATCCGCCCACAGGACGCCGAAACGGCTGTATGAATACGCCGAAACGGCAAGGGACAGGGGCGTTGGCGTCATCATCGCGGGCGCTGGGGGAAGCGCCCATCTGCCGGGAATGGTGGCGGCCGCCACGACGCTGCCTGTCATCGGCGTGCCCGTTCAAACAAAGGCGCTGGGCGGCGTTGACTCGCTGTACTCCATCGTGCAGATGCCCCCGGGAATCCCGGTTGCGACAGTCGCGATTAACGGCGCCAAAAACGCAGGTGTTCTTGCAGCCTCCATATTGTCCGTATCCAGTGTGGAGATTGCGAAAAAGCTGCACGTGTATAAGGAAAGCTTAAACGGGATGGTTCTCGAAAAAGCGGACAGACTGGATAAAATCGGATATGAGGCCTACCTTAGGGAAATGGGCGGTAAGCCGCTATGAATATCATCAAAAAAAGGATTGGCATTATCGGCGGCGGGCAGCTTGGCAAGATGATGATTCTGGAGGCCAAGCGGCTCGGGTTTACTATCGCGGTGCTGGACCCGGCGGCGGATTGCCCTGCGCACAGCATAAGCGACAGGCATATTGTCGCCGGTTTTGATGACCCCGAAGGCTATTTTGAACTGGCAAAGCACGTTGACGTAATCACCTATGAGTTTGAGCACATCAACGCGGAGGCGCTGGAAGCGCTGGAAAACGAGGGACGTCTCGTCTATCCTTCCGTGAAAAGCCTAAAGACCATACAGAACAAATTTTCCCAGAAGCAGGTGCTGGACGACAGCGGGATACCTGTCCCGCGGTTCGCAAGGATTTCCGGTGTTGACGAAATCCGGGCGTTCGGTTATCCGCTCATGCTGAAAACCACCACCGGCGGGTATGACGGCAAGGGAAATGCGTTAGTCAGAGATGAATCGGAGCTTCTAAGCGCATACCGGAGTCTGGGCGGCGGGACAAAAGAGCTGATGGCGGAGGAGTTCGTCACGTTTGAAAGGGAAATCTCCATCATCGCGTGCCGTGGGATTGACGGCGCAAGGGCGATATACCCGGTCGCCGAGAACATACATGTAAACAGCATCTTAGATACGACCGTCGTTCCGGCAAAAATCAGCGAAGCGGCGATGGAAAAAGCAACATCAATCGCGGATAAGGTGATGGAGGTTTTCGAAGGCGTCGGCACGTTCTGCATTGAATTGTTTGTGGCAAAAAGCGGTGAAATTTATGTAAACGAAGTAGCGCCGCGCCCGCATAACTCCGGACATTACACAATAGAAGGGTGCTTCGCCAACCAGTTCGAGAACCATATCCGGGCGATTGCGGGGCTCCCGTTCGGGAACGTCGATTTGATTTCGCCGACGGTTATGGTAAACCTTTTGGGCGAAAGCGACGGCGCGGCAAAGCTTACAGGGCTTGAGGAGGCATACCACGACCCCAACGTGCATGTTCATTTCTACGGTAAAAACGAGTCGAAGGCCGGCAGGAAAATGGGGCATATCACGGCGGTGGACAAGACGGCGGAGGGCGCGCTTCAGGGGGCGCAAAGGGCAAGGCGCCTTGTCCGCGTCACCGGGGAGCGGTAAGTTTTAGAAGCTGTTCTCATAGCTCAAAGCACTGTTACCGTGGCAATTTTTCCGCCATTCCGCGTTAATTTTTCTTGCAATGCATAAAGCATTATCGCGAAAAATTGCCTTAACCGGCAACAAAATCGCTCACTGTACCGGCGTTTCCCGTCTATGGGAACAGCTTCCTATTCCATCTCGTTTACCGGCGGGCGGCAAATATTGTTTTCGCAAATATAAAAGGTTGTTGTTTTGTCCTTGAGTTTATATTCATCGGTTTCCTTGTCAAGGATTACGGCCCAGCCCTTGCCGGAAAGCTTTGATTTCACGGCCTCCTTTTCGGAAGGACTGCCAAGCACCACAATAATCTTTTTGCCGGGGAAATCCTTTTTGAGCAAGCCCAAAAGATAAAAGGAATACCCGCCCGGAATGCCGGACGCCTGCGCGCTCATGAATAAAAGCTGCCGGTCTAAAGCGTCTTGCCATTCGCGGCCGCCGGTCAAAAAATGAAGCAGCACAAGATTCATCGCCATCACCGAATTTCCCGACGGCATGGCACCGTCATAGCTTTCCTTCGGTCTTATAATCAACGCTTCGCTGCTTTTGCCGTAAAGAAAGAATCCGCCTTGTTCATGGTCGAAGAAATCCGCGATCGCTTTACGGGCAAGCGTTTTGGCCCGGTTCAGATACGCTTCGTCAATTGTCGCGCGATACATTTTAAGCTGCGCATAAATATAAAAGGCATAATCGTCAATAAAGCCCGATTCGCTGCGGCGTCCGCCGCGGTAGCTCGCAAAAAGCATGTCGTTTTCGCAAAGGTTCGCCTCAATAAAATCCACGGCCCGCCTTGCCATATCAAGATAACCGCTTTCCCCGAAAACGGCGGCCGCGTCTGCAAGCGCCGTAATCATCAGCGCGTTCCATGCGGTAAGGATTTTATCGTCCTTATGAAGCGCCGTCCGTGTCTTGCGGTATTCATACAGCTTGGTTAACGCATCGGAAAAGCGCTCGTCAAACACAGGGTTATGAATTTGATTCGGAATGCTTTTCCCCTCGAAATTACCGGCCTTTGTGATGTCATAGGTTTTGTTGAACGCGTTTCCTTCGCTTTCGCCGAGCACCGAAATGATTTCGTCCGGCTCGAACACATAAAATTTACCCTCCACGCCGTCGCTGTCCGCGTCCTGGGCCGAATAAAACCCGCCGTCCTGGTGCGTCATCTCACGCCGGATATACGCAGCCGTCTTTTCCGACACGCTTTTGTAAAGCGGATTGCCTGTGGCTTCATACGCGTTTGTGTACGCCATAATCAACAGCGCGTTGTCGTAGAGCATTTTTTCAAAATGCGGCGCAAGCCATTTTTTGTCGGTGGAATAACGTGAAAACCCAAACCCGATATGGTCGAAAATACCGCCCTTTGCCATTTGCTCCAGCGTTTTTTGAGCCATCGCAAGGCAGCCTTCGTCCTTGTTTATCCGATAAAGCTCCAGTAAAAACAATAGATTGTGCGGCGACGGGAATTTCGGAGCGGGGCCGAAGCCACCGTATTCCGGGTCAAACGCGGCTTTAAAATAATCCGCCGCCTGTTCGCAAAGCGCCCCGGAAGAAATACCGGCCTTCTTTTGCCGGGGCCCCGCGCTTATATGCGCGGTGATTTGCTGCGCGGAACGAAGCAGGCCGTCTTTTTCAGCCTTCCATTTTTCTGTGACGGCGTCCAGAATATCGATGAATCCGGGCATGTTGTAACGTCCCGTTTTCGGGAAATAAGTCCCGGCAAAAAACGGCTTGCCGGTATCGTCCATGATGACGGTCATGGGCCACCCGCCCGAGCCTGTCAGCGCCATGCAGACGTTCATATAAATGCTGTCGATGTCGGGGCGCTCCTCCTTATCGACCTTAACGCACACATAATCCCGGTTTAATATCGCCGCGACTTCAGCGTCCTCAAAGCTTTCATGGGCCATTACATGGCACCAGTGGCAGGTGGAATACCCCACGCTTAACAATACGGGCTTGTTTTCCGCTTTGGCCTTTTGGAACGCCTCGTTTCCCCACGGATACCAGTCCACCGGGTTTTCCGCGTGCTGGAGGAGGTATGGCGAGGTTTCATGCTGTAGCCGGTTCATTGTACGCCCCCTTTCTATAACACGTAGGATTAGTATTTCACTTTTGAACCGTTTTATTTGACAGCCCGCATTTCTTGACAAATTACCGTATTTATGCTATAATTCCACAAATTATTGACGTGCTAAATGTATAAAATGGAGGGCCTATGCGTTATATTCCAAGATACTGTCTAACGGAGCACGCAGTGCTCGCAAAGCCGATTCTGGGGTTGCGCGGAGAGGTTTTGCTTGAAAGCGGCGTAAAAATGACTTATCCTTATATCAGAAGGCTTGAGCGGCTCGGCATTAACGGCGCGTATGTGGAAGACCCGCTATCGGAAGGCTTGGAGGTTGTCAGCGCAATCTCCGATGAGCTTCGCGCGCAAACCGTCCGGCTCATATCGTCTATCTACACCGCTCCTGCCAAGAAGCATTCCGGCGCGCGGATGAACGCGCTGCGGATAATGAAAATAGCCGAACAGATTGTGGATGAAATCTTAGCCCGGAAGGATTCGGTAGTCAATCTCATCGACATTAAAACTTATGACGCTTACACATTTTTTCATTGCGTCAACGTCGCGGTTTTGTGCGTCGTGATCGGCCTCGGGACAGACCTGCCAAGATATGAGCTTGTGGATTTGGCGTATTCCTCGCTGATGCACGATATCGGAAAGGTCTTCATCGAAAACGCCATCATCAACAAGCCCGGCAAACTCACCGACGATGAATACGCAACCATTAAAACACATTCCAGGGAAGGCTACCGGTACATAAAGGATAAATACTTAACCCCTGAAATCGTTGCGCGCGGCGTGCTCGACCATCATGAGAGAGTCGACGGCAGGGGATATCCCGACGGTAAGAGGGGAAAAGAAATTTCGTTGTTCGGGCGTATCATCGGCGTCGCCGACGTTTACGACGCGCTCATTTCCGACAGGCCGTACCGCAAAGGGCTTTTCCCGGTTGAGGCGGTGGAATACATTCAAGGCGGGTCGGGCTCGAATTTTGATTTCGATGTTGTATCGATGTTTTCAAGAAAGGTGGCGCCGTTTCCCACCGGCACCTGCGTTTTGTTGTCGGACGGCACCTCGGCCATCGTTGTGGAAAACATGGAAGGATTTCCGTTACGCCCCCTGCTGCGGGTATTCAAAAACGAAGAACAAAATGTAACGCCCTATGAACTGGATCTCAGCAAAGGCTCCTTTGACGTCACGATTGTTGCAACGCTGAAAATGTAAAAAAGCTGCCGTATCAACGGCAGCTTTTTCTATATATAGTCAGCAACTTGAAAATAGACTTAGGAATCGCGCGGATATTTTTTGCTCCGCAAGGCGGAGGACGCAGGCGGGCTTTCGCCCGGCAATGTGAAAAAACATGAACGCCAGTTCATGTGCAGTTCACACCATCGCGAAGCGATGCGACAACGCCGTGGGGCGCAAAATAGACCGCAAAGGCTAGACGATTTTCAAGCTCGCTGACTATAATGTTTACCTTCATTATTTTGCTTTATAACAGCGAGTCCAGATTTTTCTGCACCTCTCGCTGGAATTCCGCGATAAACCGCATTGCAAATTCATCAATCTCAAGGCTGTCGTCCTCGATGAGCGCGGTCATGTTAAGCCCGAAATTCATACTGTCAATCTGGTCGACGCCGTGGCTTTCAAAGTACGTGGCGTTGGCAAGGCGGCGGCCGGTTGTAGCAAGGTCGTACCGCTTTCCGCCGGCAATCTGGCTGTCGAATACCCCCAGCAGCGCGTGTGAAATGTTCGGGCGGGCGGACGTATCCATCACCAGCTTGTGCCGGTCGGGCAGCCAGTCCAGTCCGCGCCACACCTCGCAGGCGATAAGCCTCCGGGGCCGCTTGTTCTTGGGAAGCCCCCGCAAAGCCCGTATTACCTTAACTGCCGTCGCCACATGCGTGGGGTGCTTATCCATCAAGTTGTGGGTATACACGACCTCCGGCACGGTTTTCAGCACGATGTCCCGGATTTCATCCTCCAAATGATTGTCTTTCTTATCCTTTATCCGGGCGCTCGCGTACCCAAGCTGGAACAGCGCGAGGTAACTGCCGATAAGCGCGGCGGCGCGCTGTTCCTGCACGCGGACAGCCTTCATGTCCTCGTCAGTATAATCGGCGTAGACGCCGGCTCTCGGCGAGCCCGCACCGTCCGACACAACCACCGCGGAAAACCACTTGTCGGGTTTGCCGTAACATTCAAGGATTGGCCCTGCCGCCATGATTTCCACGTCGTCTTGATGCGACGCGATGCACAAATGCGTGGTACCGTTAAGCGGCATTTCGCCGGGAGAAAAAAAGTCGGCGTTTTTGTTAATCAATTTCATATGCTGTCCCCCTTATTTTATAGACGGCAGGCTTGCCGCGGCCACCGATTGCCCGACGCGCCTCGCCTTTTCGTCCGGTGCCTCTGCCTTAAACCGAATATGCGGATACTCCTCCGCAAGCACGCGGTTGGCTTCACCGAGCAGGATGTCGCCGCCGTGGCCGCTTACGACCCTGCCCAGCACAAGCACGTGCCGGATTTCGTAAAACATCGCGTATTGCGCCAGCGCGTGCCCGAGATACACGCCGATGCTGCGGTAAACTGCCGCGGCGCGCGGGTCGCCCTTCTCCATGAGCTCCTGTACTTCCTTGAGCTTTTCGGCGGGGGACTTGCCTGTAAGCTCAATCCCCGCGCGAGGGGCAAGCTTGATGATTCCGTCCTGCGAAAAATATTTCACGCCGCAGCCCTTATCGCCGCTCCATTCGTCCGCCATCGCATCCGGCGAAACGTCCACCGGCGCGAACGCAAGCTCATTGAGCCAGCCGGTGATGTTGCCCTGTATATCCACATACCCGGCGGCTTCGCTGGTACCCATCGCGATACCAAGCACGCCGTTGTCCCCAAGGCCCATCGCCCCGGCAAGCGCCGTCACGTCGCCGTCGTTTGCGACCTCAAGCGGGATATCCGCGCCAATCTCACGCGCCGCGCGGATATAGATATCCTTCGCCTTTTCATCAAAGACCTCCTGCGGCACCTTGATGAAAAGGGACGCGACCATCGTGCGGTTGTCCACGTAAATCCCCGCGGACGAAACGCCGATCGCGTCAACCCGCGGCATTTTCGAGGCGGCGGTTTTCATCGCCGAGACAATGCCCTCGTAGTGGTAATCCGGGTCGGAGTTTTCCTTCGGGAACCAGACGACCTCCTCGCTGTAGACGGGCTCGCCGTCGATCACAGCCGATACCTTGCGGTCGCTGCCGCCCGCGTCGAAGCCAATCCGGCAGCCGTCGAGGTGACGCCCCACCGGCTCAGGCGCTTCGTGCTCTTTCGGGCAGTCCCGATACTCCGCGCAGATTATCTCAAACGGGCGCTCGTATACCCGCGACATGAACGCCGCGTCAAACGCCCTGTCGCCGTCGGGGCTGTAAACCGCCTTTACATGATTGGAAACGTCTTTGCCGCCGCAAAGCGTGACGCGGAAGCCGCCTCTTGCCCACAGCAGAAACTTCACCAGCCGCTCTACATACAAGCGGTTCGCGGCGAGGTTATCCACAAGCAGCTTCGTGCGGTATACACTCACCATACCGCCCGCGCGCTCCACGACGACGGCGTAGTCCTCCGTGCCGTGCTTTTCAAAATACGCGAAAAACGGCGCTAACGGCAGCATGCCGTTGTCAAGCTCCGGCAGGTTGCTTACACTAAGATGAATCCCCTCAATTGTCATCATTAATTCATTTTCCCCCTTGGATAATTTTTTGCATTTGATCCCAGTTGCTTTCCATGTCCTTCACGAGCTTGAACTGCGTGCGGCAGCGGTCAAGGTTTTGCCCGTCACGTTGCGTGTGGAAATAGGCATCGCCCGAAAGGTAATCGGCAAGGAACCGGACTCCGCATTCCAGCGTCATCATTTTCGCACCGTGCGGCAGATGCTCCTTCTCGCATAGGGTCAGGCTTTCCCCGCACGCCGTGAGAAAGCCGTCCGTATACGCTTCAAAAAGCGGCAGGGAGAAGGATACCTTTTCCAAATCCCGCTCATCCTCCGCGGCGGTTGTCGCCCCAAAGCGGATGGAATCTCCGAAATCGTTTACCGCAAGGCCGGGCATAACGGTGTCAAGGTCAATGACGCAAATCGCTTTTCTGGTTCCCCTGTCGAACAGGACGTTGTTGAGCTTTGTATCGTTATGCGTGACACGAAGCGGCAAATCACCCTTTTCAAGCAGATTCACCAGTGTGGCGGCAAACGGCTCCCGTTCAAGGGCAAAGTCAACCTCGCGCTTCACGTCCTTCACGCGGCCAAGGGCATCGGAGCGGACTGCCGCGTGAAACGCCTCGTAACGGTGCGGCGTGTCATGGAATCGCGGTATGATTTCGGTCAATGTATGCGCCGGAAAATCGGTGAGCTGGCGCTGAAAGCGCCCGAATGCAAGCGCGCTTTCACGGAAAATCCCGGGGTTTTCCGCTTTTTCAAAGCAAATGCTGTCGCTGATGAATTCATATAGCCGCCAAACCTCACCGTCCTTGTCGGTCAGAAAGTCCGCGCCGTCCCGCGTGGGGACAAGGGAAAGCGCCTCGCGGTGGCTGCGCGTGGTTTTGCCCTGATGCTTCGTGACCGCTACAATGTTGCGCATAAGGGCCTTGGGGTCGCGGAACACAAACCGGTTTATTTTTTGCAGTATGTACTGCCGGGCAGCCGCATCCACCAGCAGGTAGGTTTCGTTGATGTGCCCGTTACCATAACGATAACAAAAGATTGGCTCGCCGTCAAGCCGAAATTCATATGCCTGCTCAATCATTTGTGTTCCTCCCAAAGATTATCCGGATATTTTCCGTCTAAACGCATTTTTTTCAAAGCCTCGCGCACGACCGGCATATCCTGCGCGTATGTAACGCCGTACCATTTTTCCGCGGTTGGCAGCACGCTGATTTCCGCCTTGCCCTCCCGAAGCAGGGCGTTTGGGACAAACGGCAGGAAATACTCGGCCTTAAGCGGATTCTTCGGCAGGTTTTCCGTCAAAAAGCCCGCAAACCGTGCTTCAATTTCGTCCATCATGCCCTTGCCGAAGCCCCACATGTTCATCGAAACAGTGGTGTCTCCCGGCAAAAACACGCGGCTTCCGTCGCCAAGAATACTTTCCGCGCCGCCCTCCCGCTTTTCGATATGCGTGTTCTCGACGATTTCAAGCAGCCTGCCGCCGCCTGTTTTGCAGACGCCACGCGCCACGTGCCCGTGCTCGGTAAGGGTATTTTCAAGCCGGTAGCCGACCATCGCGTGGCGCCCTTCACCGGCTTTGTTTTTCAGGAAATCATAGATGGCGCGAAAGGCGTCCGCGCCGTAGTAGTCGTCCGCGTTGATTACAGCGAAGGGGCCGTCAATAAGATCTTTCGCGCTGAACACCGCGTGGGCCGTACCCCACGGCTTAGTTCTTCCCTCCGGTACCCGGAAGCCCCCGGGCAGCATGTCAAGGCGCTGATGCGCGATACGAAGCTCCATCCCGCTTTCGATGCGGCTGCCGATTACCTCGCGGAACTCCCGCTCCATTCCCGGCGCGATAACGCACGCCACCGTCTCAAACCCGGCGCGTTTCGCGTCATAAATTGCGTAATCCATTAGTATCTGGCCGTTATCGTCAACCGGCGCGATTTGCTTTAAGCCGCCATACCGGCTGCCAAGCCCCGCCGCCATGACGACTAAAATCGGTTTATTCATCGGATTCTCCCTTTCTATCCTTTGATCGCGCCGCCGGTAACGCCCGCTATAATCTTCTCCGACAGGAAGATATACAGGATAAACGTCGGCAAAAATACGATGACCACCGCCGCGAACATCCCCGCCCAATCCCCGGTATAGCGCATCGACTGCACCATGGTGAACAGCCCCACCGCGACAGGGCGCAGCTCGGTCCTTGACGCGAAAATCATGGACATGAAATATTCGTTCCAGATGGTGATAAAATTGAAAATGGTCACGGTGACGATGCCGGGCTGCGCGAGCGGCAGCATAATCGTCCAGAAGGTTTTAATCGGCCCGCAGCCGTCGATGGCGGCAGCCTCCTCAAAGGAAGGGGAGAGGTTCCTGAAAAACGCCATCAGGAAAAACACGGTAAACGGCACGTTAATGCAGATATAAAGGATAATCAGCATCCACCGGGAATTGGTAAGCCGCAGCGACGTAAACAGCGCGAACAGCGGCAGGATAATCATAATCGCCGGTATACCCATCGTGGATACGAACATGTTTTGGATAATCTGATTGCCCTTGAATGAAAAACGGGCAAGCGCGTAGGCGCAGGGCGCCGCTATTAAAAGCACCCCGGCGATGGCGGAAAAGGTGTAGAGGGTCGAGTTTAAAAAGTACATCGAAACATGATTTCCGACCCATGCTTTTATATAGTTTTCAAGATTGATGCCGCTTGCGAACATATCCCCGGAAAAAATATCGCGGGAGGTTGAAAAGGACGCGGCGAAAATCCATCCGATCACCACAAAGGTAAAGATACACCACAGGCTGACCAGAATGTAGCCCGGCAGTTTTCCCACGTGGTTTTTAAATTCCTTCTTCATCTTTCGGCCCCCTCCTTAATACTCAACCTTGGATTTGCGGAACATAATGCTGGTCGCCATGAATATCAGAATGACGAAAAGGGAAAGCGTGACGCCTACCGCGGCGCCCACGCCGACGTTGCGCTGAACGGTGGACATGATGTTGCTGCCGAACACAAGCTGGTACATGTATACAACCGGCGAAACGGTGCCGTTTTCCGGCTGGAGCGGCGAAAACACCATCGACCACGCGAAGAAGTTGACGATTGCCACCGACCACAGCACGATACAGCTCCGGACGTTCTCGGCGATAAGCGGCAGCGTGATTTTGAAAAACCGGTGAAAGAAATTCGCGCCCTCAATGGTGGCGGCCTCGAAGTAGTCGAAGGGAATCCCGTCGATGGCGGCTACGAAAATCAAAAGGAAATAGCCGACCATACCGAAGCAGTACGCGACCATCAGCGCGTAAAACACATGGCCCGGGCTTGTAAGCTGCACCTGCGCGAGTTCCTTCAGCCCCAAAAAGTTCAGCACGGAGCTTACAAGGCCAAAGCGCGGGTTGTAGACGTACTGCACCCACATGGTACCCATCGCGACCGCCGACACCACGTTCGGCAGGTAAATCACCGCGCGGAAGAACGATTTAAAGCGTATCCCGCTGGTGAGTATCGCCGAAAACAGAAGCGCCGTCACAAACACGCCCGCGCCGCCCATCAGCCATATCCGCGTGATGTTCCTCATCGACTGAACAAACAAAGGGCTTTGGGTAAACAGCACGACAAAATTCTCGGTTCCTGCAAACGACCATGCCCTCATGGGGTCTGTTACGTTTTCCAGCGCGAAAAAGCTCATGTAGACCGTGCGTATGATCGGATAGAGAAACGCAATCAGAAACGTAACGACCGCGGGCGCGATAAAGACCGCCAGCATCGTTTTGCTCTTTTTCATTTAAATACCCCTCCTTAGGATTTATTGTCATAAAGCTAACAGCCCGTATTTTTGGCGGTTTTTGCGTATGGCTTCGTCATAGTGCGAACTGAATATGAGCCATCGTTCATATTCAGTTCGCATCTCGGCGTCTTCGTCGGTCGGAATACACAAAATATTCCTCCCTCCTCATCTTTGAAATGCACTAAAAACCGCTCAAAAATCCATGCATTCCATTTATGCCGATAGACCTTAGATGGAAAATGGGGAAGGGGTTTACGTCCCCTTCCCCGGTTTTCTTACATAGTGAGTTAGCTGCCCGACTTACAGTTTGCGACAAATTGCTCCGCCGTGATGGAGCCGCCCGCCAGCCTTTGAACGTTCTGGCGTACGACAGGGCCTACGTCGGTATTGCTTTCAACGCCGGCAACCCACGGATAGCAGAGGGTCAGGCTTTCAAATACCGCCTTGGCTTCGGCAAGCTGTACCGGCCAGTCGGTGGTGCCGCCAACCGGCACGCCAAAGGATTCCTGCGCAAGCTTTGCGTCCCATTCGCCGGTGGTAAGGTGCACGAGCAGTTCAAACGCCTTGTCGGGGTTTGCGCAATCCTTGTTGATTGCAAATACCTGCGAGCCGTAGTTCGCGGCCTCAAGGCCGGTCGCGCCGCCGGGAACCGCCGGATAGTTGAAGGAGCCCCAAGGGAAGTCGGGGCCGGTGGAGCCCATGATTTCATTGACAAGCCATGTGCCGTTGAGGTACATGCTGACCGTGCCAAGGGCGATATCCTGCTGGCCTGCGGGCCAGATGTTGCCTTCGGTGTTCCTGTCAAAGTAGCCGTTTGCCGCCAGCGTCTCAATGGCTTTCGCGGCTTCCAGCACGGCGGGGTCGTCCCACAGCGCGCCGGAGGCGTCGTTTACAAGCTCCGTGCCGAAGTCCGTGCCCTTGAGCCTTGCGAGGTGATAGCCAAACAGTCCGCTGATATATTCATTGTCGCTTGTAAGGGGCGTATGTCCGGCAGCCTTGAGCTTTTCACAGGCATCCAAAAACTCCTCCCATGTTTTTGGAACGGAAGCGATTTCCGCATCCGCGAAGTGCCCCTTGTTATACATAAAGATGAACGCGAAAGGCTGATAGCCTACCGTGTACAGCCCGCCGTCCGCCGAGAAGGAGCGGGAAAGCGTTTGCAGCGCGGGCATAACGACGTCCTTATAGGGCTGGCCGCCTGTTGTGGGATAGGATTCCCCGTAATATTTTTCGAGATTGAGCAGGTAATTTCCCCAATTCTCATTGACGCGCTGAGTATCCTCATCGAAGATGTCGATTTGCATACCGTTGTCAATAGCGGGGGAAAGCGTCTGGCGGATTTCACGCCCGGCCCAGTTGATTTCCACGGTAACGCCGGGGTTCTGGGCTTCGAAATCCCGGATGCCTTCTTCAAGCACCTTGGCCTGCGGCTCAGTGTTGTTCCACATCGACCAGTAAACCAGGTGAATGTCGCCCCCGCCGGCGGAGGGCGCCGGTTCTGCGGGTGCCGCAGGCGCGGATTCCACGGGCGCCGCGGGCGCAGGCACAGAGCCGCCGCACGCGGCGAGTACCATGCAGGCTGCTAAAACAAGTGTTAAAACAGAAAACAATCTCTTCAAGAAAAATCCTCCTTTTTATAACGCATAGCGCAATTCGTGTTATTTGCTGCAAAAACCACCGGATTCCACAGTAATTTGTATTGATTATACAATAATATTTCCGGTTTGTATTTATATTTAAAGACATAAAATTTGTAATTTTGACCACAGACCGATTTTCCTCCAAGCGGCCCGTGGCGCGCGTTTCGTTTACAAAACAGCCGAAGCGCGGACAGATTGCCGATATTCGGACGGAGTCATGCCTGTTTGCTTCTTAAAATCATTTGAGAAATAATGTATGGAGTGAAAACAGAGTGATTCCGCGATTTGAGTGAAGGTGAGCTGCCGTTCGCTGATAAGCCGCTGCGCCTCCGCGATTTTTTGGCGCCGGTAATAGCCCATGACCGAATACCCGGTCTCCTCACGGAACAGGCGCGTGATGTAGCTTTTGCTGAAGCTTACATGCTTCATCACATCCTCAAAGGTGAGGTCGGCGTACAGGTTTTCGTCAAGGATTTCCTTAATGGCCGCCACGACCCTGCCCTCGCCCTGCCGTTTCGCCGCCGTTGAAACGCGTGTTTTGCGGGCGATATCCGCGTTGCTTTGAATCAGCGAAATGAGCAGCAATTCGATGTAGTTTTTGATAATCTGCCTGCCGCCGAAGGGTGCATCCTTTGAAACGCTGACCCCGGTTTGAAATACATCGTCAAGCGGGTCTTCAAGGCAGGTTTCGCCCGTGTATATGATTTTTCCGAGCAGCGCGCGCTGTTCCTCGTCCAGCACAATGATTTTGTTTTCAAAAAAAGACATCGCCGGGCTGTTACACACAAACGTGAGGACAGCAACGTTTGCAAACTGGTTTTTTGCCCAGATGTTGTGGTATTCGTTCGGCTTGTGGAAAATCGCCTCGCCCTGATGCAAATCAAGGCCCTGGCTTTCCGCCAAAACGCCTACCTCGCCCTTGTCCACATAATGGATTTCCCAGAAATCGTGCTTTTCGCCGCCAAAGTTAAAATCCCTGGAATATTTAAAATAATGTATGGTGACAATGGAATCGACTTGAATAACGGTATCCAGGGGCGTCGGCTTAAAGATGCCAATCATATCCATAAGCTTTCTCCTTTTAGCATTCTATACTAGATATAGTTTAATCTTGTTTGATACGCAGCGTCAATAGGAAAGTTGTGTTATTTACAAGCGCGCCCGGGCAGGCTGAGCCTGCACCCGCGACGCGCACGCTTGCATTGTGCTGCTGCTGGTTTTGCCGCTCGTACCGCGACATTCGCGCTACCGCCGGCTTGTCGCTCATGCCGCGATGTGAAAAAACATGAACGCTAGTTCATGTGCAGTTTACACCATCGCGAAGCGATGCGACAACGCGGCGGGTCGCAAAACAGACCGAAAGGGCTGGACGATTTTCGGGTTTGCTGGCTATATATGCTAATATACCGACATAACGTTACCATAATTCAGAACGCAGCGAAACAGGGCATTTCCCGTCAATATCGGTAAAGCCGTATTGTTTTGCAATTTCACCGGTAATCAAAACCTCTCCGCTATGCCGGGCAGCCCCATCATCCAATGCCAGCGCCGCGACACAGCGCCCGATAAACTGCGGCGACTCCATCTCCCGCCCGTTTAACGCCGGGTTATGCTTTGCCGCTTCCAGCATACCTTCCGTACGCACGTTGCCGGGATAAAGCGAGAAAACCTTTATGCCATGCTCTTTCAGCTCATGCGCGGTGTCCGCGGTCATTTTATCTGTCGCGGCCTTAAATATGCCATGCGCGGGGGTAATCCAATACCGTCTTGCGCTGAAGAAGGAGATATTGGCAATCAGGCCGCTCTTTTGCGGAACCATCATCCTTGCCGCATAACAGCTTGAAAGATACCCGGAGCGCAGCCCGACAGTATAAAAATCATCGAACAGAGGAATCGGCTGCTCCCAAAACGGGGTATTCCAGAAGTATCCGTTCATCACATGGTCGGCGCCCGACCATGCGTTGTTAACCAAAATATCAAGCCGCCCCTGTTCCTTCTGCACGCGCCCGAATAGATTTTCCACATCCTCATCACTGCTGAAATCGCAGCGGCAGGCGATTCCCTTGCCGCCCATGCTTGTGACCTCCCCGGCGGTCTTATGGATTGTCGTTCCCTTTAGAAAATCAGGCAGGTTATCGTCATTCTCCGTGCGCCCCGCCACATAAACCGTCGCCCCATGCTCCGCCAGCCCTAACGCCGCCCCTTTGCCAACTCCTCTGCTTGCGCCGGTTACAACGGCGATTTTTCCCTCAAGATTTTTCATGTAAGCCCCTCCTGCAATAAAAAAGTTAATATACCGTAACGGCTTGGATTGTATGCCGCTACATATATATTAACCCTTATTAAGGCCGGCCCGCATGACATTTATTGCTGTTTTTACTTTGCCTCCCTGACTGGTACTAAAATACGAACGTCCCTTATATTTTTCACATTAAAAATATTTATCATGCCGATCCCATTCGGGTACGGCTCAATCTCCTTTACAATCATCCAGCGGCAGAGGTCGTCCGCAAAGGCTGTTCGCATATCCACCATATCGCCGTGGTAAGTAAAACACGCATACCATCCGGCGGGAATGCTGCGCGTATCCCCATGTACGCCGACACCTTCCAATGGGACGTCAATCCCAAAGAACACCGTATATTTTCCGCTCTCGTCGCCATGACAATTGACTACGGAGTAGAATTGATTGCAATTTCCCCGATTGATTTCTGCAAAGAAGCAATCTCCGGCGGACTTCAGGGTTTTTTCAAAGCCGGCGTCATTTTCATCAACCTCAAGGTATTTCCCGTGCAAATCGAACGCGTCGAGGTAGGTATAGCTTTCCTTCAGTGTCAGCACGCCGCCGAAATTCCGTATATCCCGCTCGGCGATATAAGCCTTTGGCGTATCCATGACAGGATAATCCCCATCCCTGTAAGACGCGGGCGATATGCCGAACTGTTTTTTGAAGGCCCTGCTGAATACCTCCGGGTATTCAAATCCAAAGTCATACGCGATATCTATTACGGGCGTGCGGGAATGCTTTAGCTTATCCAAAGCCGAGGTGAGCTTCCTGCCAAGAATATATTGTTTCAGGCTGATTCCGGTAACGGTTTTAAACAAGCGGCTAAAATGAAATTCAGACAAGCCGAATTGCTTTGATATGCCTTGCAGAGTTAACGGGGCGGATATATTTTCTTCAATGTGGTCGATAACACCGTTTATAGTGCGTATATGTAAATTCATAATGCTATCCCCATACCTTGTTTACGTCATTTGCCCATCGCCCGCCGCGTATACGGGCAAATCTCAATGCATTTGCCGCAGAGGGTAATTTCGCCGCCAAAGCCTTGTTTCGAGCGGGCTTTTGCGGTTTTCCGGCACTTGACCGGATTGAAAAATTCATCGCGGTACAATTCGGCGGCCCACTCCTTGCCTGAAATCGCCCCGCCGGGGCAGGCATCCCTGCAAATCATGCAGCCGCCGCATTTGGATTGATTTACAGGTACGGCGGTTTTAAGCGGCGCATCGGTCAGTATAGAGGATATGCGGATCATGGAGCCATACCGCTCTGTTACGAACAAGGCGCTTTTTCCAATCCAGCCCATTCCGGCGCGGGTGGCTACGGTTTTATGCGGCAAGGCCGTGCTGTCAAAGGTTTCGCCGCTACCAACCCGTTCCCGGGTCATGGCGACCCCTGCGTAACCCTTTGCTTGAAGCGCTTTTGCCCCCAGCTGAACCAGCGTATCCAGCCGCCGGTTCAGCTGATTGTAGTAATCGCGGTATTCCGGCGTGGGCAAATCCGCAATTCCGCGGATGACTTCACCGGGATATTTCACCGCGACACAAATACCGGCAGGCAGGTTTTCACGGATATCCGGGGGCAATCCGGTCAAATCCCCGAAGCCGACTAAATCCGCGCCGTGACGTACCATCTCGCCTTTTATAAAATCCGTCAGGTTGTCCATGCTGCATCTCCTTAAACGGCAAAATGCCCCAAATACGAGGTTGCCGGCAAAGTCAACAACCTTTCTTTATGCTTGCGGATTATTCCTCTATCGTCGTAATTTGAATTTTTGTTATGACGACGGGGTTTACGAGGCTGCCGTCCTCATCTGCCGGTGAGGCTGCGATTTTATCCACAACCTCCATGCCGGAAAGTACCGCGCCAAAAACCGTATTTTGCCAGTCCTGATGCGGCGCGCCGCCCATATCGATATACATATCTATCACTTTTTCGGGGAAGTTAAGCGCCTCAAGCTCCGACCTTGGGTTCAGGCACTGCGGCGCCTGTACAATCATAAAATCCGCGCCGTTGTTCGTAAGCGAGACGGCGCCGCGAAAATTCCACAGGTTAAGGGAAAATTCGCGCTCCCCGGGGAAGGGGGATGCGGCGTCGCCGGTGACGCCGCACTCTATTTTGTATCCGGGGGCGACGGCGGTAAAGCGTTGCTCGTCATAAAATTCATTTTTTACAAGGCCCGCGAACGCCGCCACGGTTTTGGGCGCATGCTCCTCAAAAAGCCGCACCTTAATTTCGCCTTCGCTTGTGGTGATTACCGCAATCAAATCGTCCGGGCCGGGCTCGTCAAACTGTATAATATTCACGCTGGATGCGCTTATTGCCGCGTTGTTTCTTGCGGCTTTCTCCGTGGGGTTTGCGGGGGTTTCGATTGCAAGCGGCTCTTCTGCGGCGGACTCCTGTCCTTCCGGCTGTCTTGTGACGCAGGATGAAAAAATCAAAAGCGCCGATAAAATCGCAAGGGTTTTCTTCATACGGGATAATCCTTTCTGGAGGAGTGCAGAAGTATAGTCAATCTATTTTAAAATAGATTGACTATCTTAGGTTTTGTCCGCAGGGATGGAATTATTCCGCCGGGTTATCGGGCGCCTCGCGCGCCAGGACATCGAATAAGCCGGTATCTATCGCGGTGTCCGGGTTGATAAACACATGCCCGTTTAAATTGCTGACCGACATTCCGAAATGAAGGTGCGGGCCGGTTGAGAATCCCGTCGAGCCGACGGTGCCGATTTGCTGCCCCCGCCGTACCATCTCATTGGTTTTTATATTTAGGCTGTTCATGTGATAATACCATGTTTTAAGGCCGTAGCCGTGTTCTATCACGACGGTGTTTCCCGTAAGCTGCAAGTAACCGGCATAGAGTATGCGCCCGGCGCCGCTTGCGTAAACGGGCGTTCCCGCGGGCGCCGCGATATCCAGCGCGCCGTGGCGCGACGGGTTGCTGCCGCCGTTTACATACCGGATGGCGCCGAATGTCGTCGTGATACGCCGGTGGTCCCTGAGCGGCCAGAGAAACGGCCCTTCCCAGTATTGCCTTGAATCGGCTATCCTGCGCACCGGCGCGATGTATTTTTCAAATTCATCGTTTGCCCTTTGGCTTAATATCGTCTGCTCGGCGGTTTCTTGCGGCAGGGTCAAATGCTGAACCGAAAACTCCTTGCTTCCGGCTTTGATTTCGAATTTCTGTGTGGCTTCGCCGCATATGAGCGTGATGTAATACTCCCCCGGCTTTAAGTTGTAGCTTACCGGCAAAAGCGCTACCATGTCGCCCACCGCCTGGCCTTCGCGTCTTGGTTCGCGGAAAAACATCGGCTGAAACGGGATATTACCGTCGGTTTGAATCCCGGCCCCGCGCGGGATATTCACCGCGCGTATGACGACGGCTTCACCCGGGTATGTCGCGCCTCCTTCAATCAAAAAATGAATGCCGTCGTTATTCCCCGGCGTGGCCGAAGCGTAAAACTCCCCGGTTAATATAAAAGCAAATGTGAAAGCGAGCAGGAGCGCTGCCAGTTTTTTCATATGAAAATCCCCTTTATGTTTTGTATATAGTATCTGAAAACATACCTGTAAATTATAGCATAATGGGGATTAAAAAACAATGTCCTTGAATTTTCGGTCATCAAATGTTAATATATATTTCAGTGTGTGTGTTAATATACGGTGACACTTGCGCGGAAAGCCGTTTTTGTTATAAGGTCTGATTGAAAGGAGAACCGTGTTGCGGGGTAAAATCAGGCGGGTACAATACATAATCAGCGAAAAGCTGCTTCTCATCCTTCAAAAAAGCCTGTGCGCGCTAAGCCTGACCGATAAAGGCGTGAGAGCCGAGCTTCAGGCTTTCCCCGAGGATTTTACTTTTTTGCTTGACACGGGCGGCGCGGCTGTCAAGCTGAGGGTAAAGGGGAACCGGCTTGTAAAATCAGGCGGTGACGATGATGAAGCCGCCGACTTAACCATAACCTTTAAGGATATCACGGGCGCGTTCCCGGTGCTGACGGGCAGGCAAAGCGCCGAGGGCGCGTTTGCGCAGCACAGGATGACCGTCCGCGGGGAGGTAGGCTGCGCGGTCGTGTTTGTGCGCATCATCAATATCGCAAGGGCTTACCTTTTACCGAAATCCGTTTTAAAGAAAACAAGCGCGCGTATACCGGAAAAAAACGGCTCTGCGCTTGCATTTTACAGGAACCTTGTTTTTACAAAGGAGGGGGCTTTTCGTTGATTCCCGAGTATTATGAATTCCAGAACAAGACGAAAATATTGTCGGGGAAAAACGCGCTTGAAAACATCGCGTTCGAGCTTTTGAACCGAAACGCTAAAAGGCCTGCGATATTGACGAACAACCAGGGGTTCGAGGAAATCATAACCGCCGCGTTTGAAGGCAAAGGAATTGCGGCAGGTCTGATACAAAAAAGCATTCCGGCCGACGCGCCGGTGGAAGTGATAAACCGGATTGCCGGGGATTTTAGGGAAAACGAATGCGACAGCATCATCGCGGTAGGCGGCGGCTCGGTGATTGATACGGCGAAAGGGCTTTTCCTCATGGCCTCGCACGGGGCAAAGGACATACGGGAGCTTGCCGGAAGCGAATGGGTCAAGGCGGGCGAAGGCGTTCCGTTTATCGCGGTTCCCACAACGGCTGGTACAGGCTCGGAGGCCACGCTTGTCGCGGTGGTTGCCGATGAGGAAAAAGACCGGAAGCTTGCGTTTTTATCGTACAACCTCCTGCCTGATGTCGCGGTGCTGGATGTAAGGACGACCAAAAACCTGCCTGCAAAGCTCGCAGCGGGGGCGGGGATGGACGCGCTCACCCACGCGATTGAAGCATATACCTGCAACCAGAAAAACCCGCTTTCGGACGCGTATGCGACGGCGGCGGTCGCGTTGATAGGCGAACACCTTTTGACTGCCGTGCAAAGCCCCACGGACGACGCGCGGCTTGCGATGGCAAACGCCGCGTTAATGGCGGGAGTCGCGTTTTCAAACTCGATGGTCGGTATCGTGCACGCAATCGCGCACGCCTGCGGCGGAATCTGCAAAACCCCTCACGCAGGCGCCGTTTCCGCGCTTCTCACGCACTGCATGGAATACAACCTCGATGTTTGCAGGGAGCTGTACGCGCAGCTTCTCCTGCCGTTTAGCGGGCCCGATATTTACGCGTCAACCCCGGAACCGAAACGCGCGGTGCGGTTTATCACGGAGCTGCAAGCGCTCCTGCAAATGTTAAATAAGCGTGGAAAGCTTCCCTTAAAGCTTTCGGAGTGCGGCGTGACAGCCGAAAAGCTGCCCGATATCGCGGCGGCGGCATGGAACGACGGCGCAATCCTCTTAAACCGGAAGGAAGCCACGGAAGACGACATCATGGAAATACTTTTAAAGGCAATGTAATTTAAGGAAAAAAGGGGAGAAGGACGGCGGGAACGGCCCGCTTCGTCACGAAACGATGAAATTTACGAGACATCCCATGGCTACCCGGGACTCGAAGACCGGATTATGTCGTCGGAAATTATCACGGCGCTTGAGATTAACCGCTCCTCCTATGGGCTGTACTTCAAGTGCTTCATTGCGCTTGCCGGCACGCTTTTGTGGTCGCTCATCGCGCTGTTTATCTGCATCTACCACCATGTAGACCCGCTTGGGATGCTGCCCGGCGCGCTTTTCGGCGCGGTCGGCAACATCATGGTCGGTGCAAGCCTTTTGCCCGACGCGCTTGAAACGGGGCTCCTTGAATATGTGAATATCTGGGGGATTTTGATTATCATGGGCGTTACCATCGCCATCATAAACATCAACCGGCTCCGCAAAAAATATAAGGACGAAGAAAAGGGCTTTGTGCATTTTTACGGCAGGAGCATGTTCTATACCATTTTAGCCTTTACGGTAATCGGGATGTTTCTGTTCCCGCTTATTTCATACAGCAGCCTGTAATTTTAATAAGGAGATGGGGTTATGAACAAGGTTTTCTTATGCAAAGAAACAAGCAAGGATGAAACCCGGGCCGCACTCATTCCCTCCGACATCAAACGGTTGATTGGCATGGGATATGAATTTGCGGTGCAAAGCGGCGCGGGGCTTAACACCGGGTATACCGACGACGAATATTCGGCGGCGGGCGCTAAGATCGTGGGGACGCTGGAGGAAGGCTACCGGTTTGCCGATATTGTAGCGCGCGTGAACAAGCCCGATTGTATTGGCGGCATCCGTGAAAACACGTTACATATCAGCTCCTTTGACGTTTTCAATGAAAAGGCGGCAATCAGGGAATATGCCGAAGCGGGCATCAGGCTTATCAGCCTTGAGATGATGCCCCGGGCAACCCTTGCGCAGAAAATGGACATCCAAAGCTCGCAGGCGTCGCTGGCGGGCTATTACGCGGTGATACTGGCGGCCTCGAAGCTGCCGAAAATCTTCCCGATGATGATGACGCCGTCCGGTACGATTTCACCGGCCAGAGTGTTTATCATCGGCGTCGGCGTCGCGGGCTTGCAGGCAATCGCCACGGCGAAGCGGCTGGGCGCGCGGGTGGAGGCGTTTGACACGCGCCCCGTTGTGGAAGAGCAGGTGAAATCCCTGGGCGCAAAATTTGTAAAAATCGATCTGGGCGAGATGGGGCAGACGGAACAGGGCTACGCGAAAGAGCTGACCCCCGAGCAGATCGAGATCCAGCGAAAAGCGCAGACAAAGGTCTGTATGCAATCGGATATCGTGATAACGACCGCGAAGGTATTCGGACGAAAGGCGCCCGTTCTCCTGACAAAGGAGATGACGGCGCAGATGAAGCCCGGCTCCATCATCATTGACATGGCGGTGAAAACGGGAGGCAACGTGGAGGGCTCCGACCCGGAAAAAGACGTGGTGCTGGATAACGGCGTGCGGATTATCGGCGGGGACAGCCTTGAGCGCTTTATCCCGAAGGATGCATCGAACATGTTCTCGGGCAACATATCGGCCCTTTTGGAGCATTTCTGGGATGCTGAAAATAAAACCTTTAAAATCGATACGGATGACGAAATCATGAGCGGGTGCCTGATTACATCGGATAAAAAAATCGTCCATAAACAATTTTTGGATATTTAACTAAGGAGTGTTAGCATGGATATCATCCTTCTTCTCTTTATCTTTGTTATCGCGGCATTTCTGGGCAAGGAGCTTATTTCAAAAGTCCCGTCGCAGCTTCATACGCCGCTGATGGCGGCTACAAACGCCATATCGGGCATAACGATTGTGGGGGCGCTGGTCGCGTGCGCGGCATACGCCACGGGAACGCTTGGCATGATTCTTTCCTTTATCGCGATTGTCCTCGCAACCATCAACATCGTCGGCGGATATCTGGTAACCGAGCGCATGTTGGGGATGTTCCGCAAAAAGGAGGATAAAGAATCATGATGATCAATCTCGCATACATCGTTGCGTGTGTTTTCTTTATCGTCGGCATCAAAAAGCTGAACCATCCGGGCACCGCGCGGCAGGGGAACCTGATATCCGCCTGCGGTATGCTGATAGGCGTTGCCGCCGTGTTTTTCGACAACGAGGTCGTGCAGTCATGGAACACGTCGAACTGGGTTCAAAACGGATATTTATGGTGCTTCTTAGCGATTGCAATCGGTTCGCTCATCGGAGCTGTATGGTCGAAAAAGGTACAGATGACGGGAATGCCCGAGCTTGTAGCCATCTATAACGGGTTTGGCGGGCTTGCGTCCGCGCTGGTTGCGTTTTCGCAGTTTTTGAAAGACCCGCAGGGAAGCGATGCTATCGCCGCGACTGCCATATGCTTAACCATTTTTATCGGCGCGATGGCATTTACCGGCTCTATGCTGGCATGGGGCAAGCTCTCGGAAAAGATTACGGGGCGCGCGATTGTATTCAAGGGGCAAAAGGCAATCAATCTGGTTCTGGTATTGGCGGCTGTTGTCGCAGCAGTACTTTACGTGGCGCCCGGCGTTGATATCGGAACGAAAGTCGCCGCGGTTTACATATTGTCGGCAATCTCCCTCATATTCGGCTTTACGTTTGTCCTGCCAATCGGCGGCGGCGATATGCCGGTTGTCATTTCCTTAATCAACAGCCTTACCGGGTTAGCCGTTGTTTCGGCCGGTTTTATCATTTCCAACACGGTTCTGATTGTGTCGGGCGCATTGGTCGGCGCATCGGGCATCATCCTCACATTAATCATGTGTAAGGCGATGAACCGCTCCATCGGCAACTTGCTGTTCAGCGGATTTGGCGCGACCGAAACCGCTTCCGGCAAAGGGCCGCAGTCCGAGCCGAAGGCCATCTCGACCGAAGACGCTTACCTGATACTGGAAGCTGCCGGGTCGGTCGTATTTATACCCGGTTACGGCATGGCTGTCGCTCAGGCGCAGCACGTCGTCAAGGAGCTGGCTGAAAAGCTCGAGGAAAACGGCGCCGAGGTAAGCTTCGCGGTTCACCCCGTTGCAGGACGTATGCCCGGGCATATGAACGTCCTGCTGGCGGAGGCCGACATCGCGTATGAGCAGCTTAAGACCATGGACGAAATGAACCCGTCGATGCCGACGCAGGACGTCGCGATTGTAATCGGCGCGAACGACGTCGTGAACCCCGCCGCGGAAACCGACGAGTCCTCGCCCATATACGGAATGCCCATCATCAAAGCACATGAGGCGAGAACGGTGTTTGTCTTGAAACGCGGAAAAGGCAGGGGCTTCTCCGGCATTGACAACGAGCTGTTCTACATGCAGAACACGCTGATGATATACGGCGATGCGAAGGCAACCATCTCCTCCCTTGCCGGGGAGTTTACGACTGATTAGCAGGCCGGGCCTGTACCATGACGCGCACCGCATCTTGGTGAATATCCTTGTTGTTTTGCCCGCGAATGGGCTCTGCATAAACACAAAAGCGCGCCCGGCTTGATGCCGGGCGCGCCCCCTTTCCCGCACAATCAAGCAAAAATCAAACAAAACCTCAAAAAACCTCAAAAAACACAAATTCCCCTTGCAAGTTGTCTAATTATGGTATATAATGTATCCAAACAAACAAATAAGGCAGGCAGGCCACGGTGCTTCGAACCACCGTGACCCTGACAGGGAAGACTGTATCTTCCATGCCAATCGCATAATCGCGACACCCGTACACAATTATACCGCACGGGCTGCCCTTTGGCAAGCCGGTCAGGGTAATCTGTTTGCTATATGGGTGCAGGTATGGATTTCCATACCTGCACCTTTTTGTTTGTTCATAATGAATCAGGAGGTCTCAGTATGAACATCACGGAAGTAAGAATCGAGGAGATTTACCACGAGGATGAGGTGAAAGCGTTTGTATCCATCGTAATTGACGGTAACTTTACGGTAAACAATATCAGGATCATAAAAAGCAAAAAAGGCCGGTTATTTATAGCCATGCCAAGACGCAGGCTGCAGAGCGGCAGATGCCGCGATATCGCGTATCCCATAAATTCCGACGCGTGGCGGACTATGAGGGCGCAGGTATTTGCGGCATATTATAAGTATCTTGAAAACGCGTACCTGCCGAGAAAGGGCGTCATAAACGCATGAATCCATCCTTGTGATATGCCGCCATAAAAAACCGCCGGGGGTTTTGTTTGTGCAGGGTGTAAGCAACGGGGCGAGCCGGTCTGATGCCCGGCTCGCCTGTTATTCCTATCTTGAACCGATATAATTTGCCGGGTTTCGCACGCGGCCCTGATACCGGACTTCAAAGTGCAGGTGCACGCCGGTAGCGTTGCCTGTACGCCCCATCGCGGCAATAACCTGCCCCTGCTGCACATATTGCCCGACGCTGACATACAAGGCGGAGCAGTGCGCGTAATACGTCGTGTAGCCGTTGCCGTGGTCGATAATGATATGCCTGCCGTAGCCCACGTTCGAGTTGACGGCCCTTACGACCGTGCCGCTTGCCGCGGCAAGAATCGGCGTGCCTGTGCCGCCTCTTACGGCGATGTCAACCCCCGTATGCCCGGGGTAACCGTTTAGCCCTGCCGAAACATACCCCACGCCGACGGGAACCGGCCTTATAAACTGTGCGTTTGACGGAGCCGGCGTATACACCGGCGCTTGCGCCGGAACAGACGTGCCGCTGCCCTGCTGTGTTCCTGTGCTTGGTCTTGCGGGTTGAGGCGTCGGGTCGGCGATGCCGACGGTCACCCTCTTCGCGACCGGGTACCTTACCATTTCATACGAAACCTCGGAGCGGTTCTTTTCAAGGCCGTTTTCGCTTGTAACGCGGTACGTTACCCTGCGCAGGCCGTCCTCGCCCTCTTGGAAGACCTCTGAATGCCCCCTTATAAATTGGATGTTTTCAACCTCTATCGTCTCAAAATCAACGGACTCCTCAACGATGTCAGTATAGATGGCTTCAACCGGCAAAAACGGCTTTGCCACGTTCGTTAAAAGCTCGACGCCCTCGAACATGTTATCGTCCAAGCCGGGGTTTAAGTCTCTTAAAACACTTAGCGGAACCCCCGTCCTGTCGGCAATCCCGGACGGCGAGTCGCCGGCCCTTACAACATAGATTTCCCTGCCTGTTTCAAAGCTGGATAAGGTGGACAGCACGTTTTCCTCATCCGTAAGGGACGTCTTGGGGTAAAGCCCGGGGCGGAAGCGTATGCTCTTTCCGAACCTGAGCTCCTCGTCGGGCTTGCCGGTCCTGTTCTCATTGAGCAAGCGCTGGAATTCGTCCAGCACCGGCTCTTTTTCCGTAACGGCGCCTAAAAACCGGTTGTTTATGTAAAGCCCGAACGCCTCGCTTACATCGTCGCCGGACGCCTTAATCAACTTGTCCGCGAGCCGTTCCCCGTTCAAGGCGCCTGCGCCCGGCGGTATCTCGCCGTTTGCCTTGCGGTTTTCAAACTCGTTTTTCGACATCAGCTCAAACCGCGGCAGGGAAATGGTAAACGCGCTTTCGCCGTCCGTCGTAAGACGGCTTTGGACGTCCTGCGTCGCCGCCGAAAAAACAGACTCGTTTTGGATATAGCCGATTGTTTCCCCGTTATATTCAACTGCCAGAACCATCGGCTCATTGATTCTCTGGTTTACGACATAAACCAGAAAGATTGCCGCCGCGACAGGGGCGGTATAGTTGAATATGGTGGAGATGATTTTAAAGATAAGCCTTCCGACGGGCTCCAGCACGGCAAGGCATTCCTTTGCGGGGAATACGCCCTTCGCGCGCTTTGATTGGATATCCGGCAAAACGTCGCGGTATGTGCGTTTTATCAGCATGACGGGCGTTCTCACGCGCGTCCGAAAATCAATCAGGAACCGCTTTACATGTATCAAAACACGGTCAAGCCTGTTGAAATACGCCTCCCGCGTTCTTGAGCGCCAGAGCCTGCGCTTGCGGTCAAAGACCAGCTTGCGGCGTAAAAGCGTAATCCCCAGGATATATAAATTTTTGTATATCCAGACCAGGGTATATTGAACAAGCCCGGGGCGGGGAGTTATCGGGCGCCTTTTTTGGCGCGGCTCTATTGCCTCGGGTTTGTCTTTTGTTAATGTGCCTGTTTTATGTACTGCCGGTATTTCACCGGTTCCGCCAATCATTTCACCTTTGGTGGCCGCCGGCTTTTCCGCAGTGATTTGCGCCGGAACAGGTTGCTTTTCAATTTCTTCGGCGGTTTTGCCGTATAGTGCCGCAAAGTCCCTTGCGTCCAAGAAAACCCTCCTTTCCGGAGACGGTAAATGCATTTGCTTGCCGTCAGGCAAGGATAAATGTATATATTTTTATACATTTTATCAGAAAAACGTGAAAAAATCAAATCCGATATCTGGATATAGTCATCGCACTTGAAAAGCATCAAAAGATTTGCGAGGATTTTTTCGTTTTGCTAGGCGGTGTCGACAATAGGTTAAATCGTGGATTTTTGAGATGATTTTAGAGCATTTTTGGCGCGGAGGGTGCAGGCGGGCTTTCGCCCGGCAAGGAGGATGACAACGCAAGGCGGAAAAAATACCGCAAAGACTTGACGGTTTTTAAGCACGGTGACTATATAGGCAAAACAACGACAGCCCCCCGGCTGGAGGGCTGTGTTCTTGTGTAATAATAACCTCACACACTTGCGAAATCAAAGATTTCTAGCGGGCCCCGGGAACATTGAAACACTCCGTGTTATAATCAGGCCTGTACAGGTCTTATTTAAGCTCGACCTTTGCGCCCGCTTCTTCAAGCTTCTTCTTGATTTCCTCGGCGTCTGCCTTGGCCAAGCCCTCTTTGATTGCCTTGGGGGCGTTGTCGACAAGCTCTTTGGCTTCTTTCAGCCCGAGCGCCGTAATTTCCTTGACAATCTTGATAACATTCATCTTGGAAGCGCCGGCTTCGACAAGGTGAACGTCAAACTCGGTTTTCTCTTCAGCCGCAGGCGCGCCGGCCGCTGCAGGAGCCGCCGCGACAGCTACGGGAGCCGCCGCCGAAACGCCGAATTCTTCCTCAAGAGCCTTTACAAGCTCGGAAAGCTCCAAAACGGTAAGAGCCTTTACGTCTTCAATCATTTTTAATACTTTTTCAGATGCCATGATATTTTTACCTCCATATTTTCATTGTTAAGCGGATTTCTCGGCGATTGCGTTCAGTGCCACGCAAAGGCCGCGGATATTGCCGTTAAGCACATTGACAAAGCCTGTAATCGGGGCGTTTAAGCCGCGCAGCGTCATGCCGATAAGCTCTTCTCTTCCCGGCAGCTTCGCAAGCTGCTCCACGTCGGCTTTGTCGAGAATGTTCCCCTCGGCAAACCCTGCCTTGATGTTGAACTTGTCCTTTGACTCTTCAGCGTGCTTTGCAAGGATTTTTGCAGCCGTTACGGCGTCGTCCGCGGAAAGCGCCAGCGCCGTCGTTCCGGCAAGGACGTTTTCAAGCTCGTCGTATCCGATGCTTTTCGCGGCGCGCAGCAAAATGGTGTTTTTCACGACGAAATAGTCGACGCCGGCTTCGCGCAGTTCTTTTCGAAGCTTCGTGTCGTCTTCCACGTTAATGCCCTTGTAATCGACCAAAACGCCCGCCACGGAGCTTTTCATCTTTTCCGCGAGCTCTTCCACAAGCTGCTTCTTCTTTTCTAAAATCGCATTGCTTGGCAAATTGTCTCACCTCCCAAGATATGATTGTCTGTGCAACAATCCCGGATGGAAACGAAAAAGACCCTTTCCAAGACGGAAAGAGTCCATAAATACGGTAAGCATTTATAGGCGCATCTTCCTCGGCAGGCGGGAACACTTTCCGTTTCAGCCGTTTTCACGGCGGCCTGCTGTCTTTGGAATGTTGACAGCCTTATCAGTATATAAAATGTTTTTCGATTTGTCAAGCTTTTTGTTTCCGTTTTATACCGATTGCAAGAATCAATAAAATCATAGCTGCGGGGAAAACCGTCGCGACAAGAATCCCTGTCCTCAAGCCGCCGACGGCGTTGTCGGCGACGACGCCGGCAACCCACGGCCCCAAGGAGCATCCAAGACCGCCGAAAATCGCAAGCGAGCCGAACATCGGCGTGCCGCCGGACGGAAAGCGCGCCGCCGCGCAGCTTAAGGTCCCGGGCCACATTACGCTTGTCGCAAGGCCGCTTAACGCGCATCCAATCAGGCTGAAAACAGGGCTCGGCGACAACGCGATAAGCAGGTAGCATACGACGCAAAGCAGGGCCGATGCCGCCATATATACCTGATAGCTGATCCTGCCGCTTAAAACGCTGTAAAGGATGCGCCCCACGCCCATCATAACGGCGAACATGCAGGGCCCCGCGATATCGCCCAGCACCTTGGAAAGCCCAAGCCCCCGCTCAATAAACAAGGACGCCCACTGGGCCACCGTCAATTCCGACGCGGCGCCGCAAACCATCAGCAGGATAAAGACAAGGAATAAAGGCGATAAGAACAGCTCCTTCACGCTCATACGCTCTTTTTGCCCGATGTGCTCCGGCAGCGGGACAAGCATAAAAAGAACCATGTTGAGAAGCGGAATCACCGCCCATAAAACAGGCAGAATCCACCATCTGGCCCCGCCCGCGAGATATAAAAACAGCGTCGAAATTAAAATGGTTCCGGCCTGTCCCCAAGAGAAAAACGAATGTAAAAAGCTCATGGCCGATGCCTTTTGGTTTGGCGGCGTCGGCAGCGCGTTCATCATCGGGCTTAGGATTAGCTCGGAAAGCCCGCCGCCGACAGCCCCGATAGCCGTGGCGATGACAAGCCCCGCATACGCGTTTTGCATCAGCATCGGCAGCGCCCCTAACAGCACAAGCCCAAGGGTGGCACAGCCCTGCGCGGTGACAGCCGGTATCCTGTAGCCCAGCTTTTCCACAAGGATGATGCCAAGCGACATCACCGCAACCTGTATGACAAAATTTATTACGACAAGCGTTCCAAGCCTTTCGTATGAAAAGCCGAAGCTTTCCTGAAAGATGATGAAAAGAATCGGCGAAAGATTATTGGTAATCGCCTGCACGACAAGCCCGGAATAAGCTCCTCGCCGCGTAGCCGTATAAGTCATATGTACGCTCCTAACATTAAATAATTTAAAATCCTTTTCATGCCAACAGGCCCTAGTTTCAGCCTTCTAGTGCAACAGTTGCTGCTGCCGCATCATAAATATAATGATACCGACAATTCGCACTTGAAGCAATAATATTATTGACGTATAATATAAGAAAACCGACTAAAACGCGGAGGGAAACATGTCTATTCAAAAATGCCAATTCGAATTGAATATAAACGCGGATGGCTACGAATCCAAAGCACGCGGCACCCCAATGTTCCCATGCGGCGCATACTGGTGGGATTTGAACGATTCGAACACAAAAAAAATCCCATGGCACTGGCATGAGGAAATTGAGGTGTTGGTTGCAGGTGCCGGCGCTTTACAGCTTCATATAAACGGAGAACTTTATTCTTTGCGCGCGGGAGAAGGGGCATTCATAAATTCTAATGTATTGCATTCAATATGTGGCGCGGATGAACCGGACTGCATGATAAATTCCCTGGTATTCAGTGCAAGCCTGCTGTCCGGTTCAGCGGAAAGCGTGTTTGAGCAGCGTTATGTGCGTCCCCTGCTGAATTGCCGTTCATTGCCCTTCGTCCTGTTTCGCTGCGATGCTGAATGGACGCGTCAGGCGGCGCGATGTATCCGGGATGCGTATGAAGCCTATGCCGAAGAGAAAAATGGTTATGAGTTGATTGTACGTGAAAAGCTGTCATATATGTGGTATTTGCTCGTTACAAATAAGCAGCCGGTTATGGAGCAGCAGTATGTAAATGAAGATAAAGATACAGCCCGCTTAAAAGAAATGATAAATTATTTGCATCAGCATTACGCCGAAAAAATAAATTTACAGCAAGTTGCTGCCACAGTCAATATAAGCGAACGAGAATGCTTGCGCTGCTTCAACAAGATAATCGGTACAACACCGATGAAATATCTGACGAGGTACAGAATATCGGTCGCCGCCGGCCTGCTTGCAAATTCGGATATGAATGTCACGGAGGTATGCAGGTTGACCGGGTTTGAGTCACCCAGTCATTTTGCGCTTACCTTTAGAAAAATGGTTGAAATGACGCCAAGAGAATACCGGAAGTTCACAAGCGCCGTTTAAGCACACCGCGTCCATCTTACCATTTGCTGTTTCGCACGTCAAGAACAAATTCGCTTGACTTATAAGAACCATGACCCGTTACCGAAATCAAAGATTTCGAACGGGTGCCCCAGAACCTTGAAACATCAAAAGGCGGCGCTTTGCGCCGCTCGCGGCTTCGCCGCTTACAAAACGCTGCGCGTTTCGCTTTTGTGTTATAAGAACCATGACCCGTTACCGAAATCAAAGATTTCGAACGGATATCCCAGAACCTTGAAACATCAAAAGGCGGGTGCAAAGCAACCCGCCTTTTGATGTTATAGGCAGTAGATAGAAGTAGGTAAAGTTAAATCGCTAAGCCCTGCGATAAACGGTCGCGCTGTTCCGCATTGATTATGCCCATTCCATACAGCTCTTCGGCTACATCGGCGGGGTCAAGACCGAGCCTTTCAATCTCCGCAAGCAGGTCATGAAGCTTGGATTCGTCCTCATGCCCGAAGTCAATCAGCGCTTTGAAAACAAAGTCATCGATATAAAAGCGTATCTTTTCTAAAAGAAGCTCATCGTCGGGGCAATCGTCCGGCCTTGCGCCCGGCCCGGAGCCGTTTAAGGCTTTATACTCTTTTTGAAGCCTTGCCGCGTTATTCAGCATATCCTCAAAGCTTGCGCCCTCCGCAAAGCCTGCGCTGTCGGCAAGCCCGACGCGCGTGGAGTTTATCCTCGGCTGCCGGGTCGCGGAAGCGGTATGAACCTGCATCATGATTTGTGTCTCCCGTCAGATTTTATTCAGCACATTCAGCACCTTCTCGTGCACATCCGCGAGGTTTGACACCGACGTTACGTTTTGCCCGTACCTGCTGTTTACATGGCTTGCGGCAAACCGCTCGTTTTGCACCATCAGCGCAAGCCGCGCCTTCGGGTCGTTCTCGCTTATGGCGGATACGTCTTTAAATCCCGTTTCATTTAAAAGATAATCCATCAAATCGCCGTCCGCAGGGGTGACGGAGTTCCTCGTGCTTCTTATATCGTCGGCGCTTAAAACGCCAAGCTCGTTAAGCTTTTTGAAAAGCTCCGCCTGCTGCTTCGGGGAAAGGCTTTCGGTATTGAACTCCTGTCTTAACGCGGCTGCTTCCTCCGCCGAAAGCGTACCGGAGCCTGCTGTTTTCTCGTTTAGCCGGAGCGCGTCTATATCAACGCCGCGGAGCAGGTGCCTGTTTTCCTTCACAAGCCCTAAAAAATCCGTAACATCGTTTGACGCTGTGGGGCGTATAATCCTGGAACGCGCCGCAATCGCTTCAATCTCGCCAATCATCCCCGCTGCGTGGGGCCCGGCAGGCTCCGATGCCGCGGCGCTTTGCTCCGGCTTGATTCTCTCCTGCATCAGCCGGAAAAAGGATTCGCCGTCCGCACGGTTTTTCGCGCCGGTCTTCTGCTGGGTGTTGTTTATCGCGGGGTTTACCCCTAAATCCTTTATCTGCACCTTATCCACACCCCCTTGCGTCTTGGTAGCTTTACTATATCACAAAAAAACGGGGAAGCTTAAAGCATGTCATAATATCGGCAAAATATGTAATAATTGCCGTGATTTTATTTTTGTGTTATGATGTGAATGAATGTGAACGCTAGTTCGCGTGCAATTCACACCATTGCGTAGCAATGCGGATGGAGGATGCGGGGTGAGCGATGATGAAGATTGCGGTGTGTGAGCCGAACACGGCGGTTGCCGCCGGTATCGAGGAAATCATACTGGAGGCTTCGAAACTGCTGCCGGAGCTTGACTGCGAGGTTTACATGTCCGGCGCGGACTTTGAGCGCGCCCTTTCAGACGGCGAGGTTTTCAGCATCGTTTACATGAACCTCGAGATGGGCGATACCGACGGCATCACGCTCGGAAAAAAGCTCCGCGAAAAGCATGGCTCCCGCGAAACGCTCCTGATATACCTGTTATCGCAGGAGGGCTTCCCCGAACAGATTTTTGAAGTCCAGCCGTTTTTGGTTCTCCGCCTGCCGCCGGATAAAAAGGATTTCGAGAAAAAGCTGTATCTTGCCGTTGAAAATTTGCAGCTTGCCGACAGCTTTTTTACATTCAAAACGGGCGGCACGACTTACCAGATAAAAAAGCGCGACGTCATCTGCCTTGAAAGCGCGGGGCGCGACGTGATTGTCCATGCCTTAAACCGGGAGGAAACCACCTACCGCGCCGCGATTAAAAACGAGGAAGAAAGGCTCAAGGCCATCAATTTCGTGCGCCCGCACCAGTCGTTTATCGTAAACCTTGACCATGTCGAGGAATACCATTCCGAAAGCATGACGCTGTCAAATAAGATGGTAGTGCCAATCAGCGAGCTTCGCATGAAGGAGACGAAAAAAGCCGTCCTCAGGTTTTGGGAATACCGGAATAAATAAGTGCCGGACGGTTTTTTGCGAAACCGGATTCATACATTTATGACGCCTGTTTCAGGTAGATACGCTTTTTCAAGATACTTATAATATTCTGAGAGTATCCTCGCATCGAAAGCCTGCTGCGTCTTGGAATTTGTGGGGTGCGCGACATCGCGGTGTCTGCCGGTCTCAAGCCTCCGGCTTGGCATGGCTACAAGTAACCGGCCCTTTTTGCCTTTTATAATCCTGATATTGTGTACCGCAAAGTCGTCGTCAATGAAGATGGATACAATCGCTTTTACCGTTTCCCCGGGGAAAATGTTCCTGATTCTTACTGCTGTGATGTTCATATGAGCCCTCCTAATATTGTAATGGGCAAACAAAAGGGTGCAGGTATGGAAATCCATACCTGCACCCATAAGCAAACAGTTTACCCTGACGACTTGCCAAAATCGGAGGCCGGGGGTATAATGTATACGGGTGTCGCGTAATGCGATTGGCATGGAAGACGGGTGCTTCCCTGTCAGGGTCACGGTGTGCAACCACCGTGGCCTGCCTGCCTATTTTGTTTGTTGCGTACATTATAACCCATAATTAGACAATATGCAAGGGAAATTTTTGAAATATGTTAAATACGAAGCGCCCGCGTAAAACGCGGGCGCTTCGTGCCTTCTTTTTCGGTTAAACGCGGATGTCCAGATGTCCCGGCGGCACTGCAAGCTGGGGCTGCGCCATCTCAAGCACGGCGGCGATTGACTGCGCGTCCTGCCCCATAGCCTTTTTCAGCACCAGGGTCGAGGCCGTCGCCTGTAACATCTTTAAGTTCTGCGATACGGCAACCGATGCGATATCCATAATCCATGCCTCCTGCCTTAGGGGCTGTTGATACTACCGTTCAACGCCCGGATTGCTTCGCAATCGTGTGAACTGCATATGATGTGAACGAATGTGGACGTAAAGTTCACATACAGTTCACACAGCCTGACAGGCTGCCGTTCATATCTTTTCACATTACCTTGCCTGACACAAAACGTGCGCAAAATCTGAGCATTTCAGATAGTGTCAACAGGCCCTAGAAAGTAGTCATTATGTATATCGGCAAGTCTTTGAAAAACTTTAGGGCTTTCTGAAAATTTTACCGGTGATTGGCAACTACGCGGTCATACGCCGTGCATATGGCCTTTAACGCCAAAAACAGCAGGATAATATTAATCGGCAGCATGGCGGCGCTTAACGGAAGCCGCAATAAAAATAATTCCTGAAACGGCCTGCCGCTCATGATTTGTATCCATTTGGTGGTAAGCAGAAGGCTGATAACGCATGTGTTAAACAGCATAGCGCACACGATTCTTGGGAGCGTAATCTTTTCCTTGTAAAAACAAAGCCCGAAAACAAATCCTAAAACCACCCAGTTTACCGTGAAGCCCCAGAAAAAGGACGCGCCTGAAAGCAGCAGCGTGCCTATCATGTCGCCTAAAAACGCGACGATTGCCGCCATAAACGGCCCGAACAGCGCCGCCGCCACGGCAATCGCAATAAACCCAAGCCGGATTTCAACAAGCCCAGGAACAATGATAAACCTGCCGATTGCGGGGTAATACGACACAGTATAGATTGCGGCTAAAAGCGACGCTGTCGTAAGGGAGCGCGGATTTTTAAGCTCCCCGTAGGATTTTTCCAACATGTTTTTGAACGCGAGCATAACAAAAAAACCTCCTTAAAATTGTATTGCTACAATCAAAGAGGTTTCTAAGCGCCTTGGCAACCTGTTTATCGTAGCAACGGGATGCGGCCGGCACACCGCAAGTCTTACCTTTTCGTCCCGGCGACAACTCCCCGTCCGCCGGACACTTAACGCGTGCCTGCCTACTTTGCAACAATCAGTATACCACATTCAATATTCTATTTCAAGAGAAGAAATCGCTTTGTTTTCCATGTCTTTGGGAATGAAGGCGAACGCCATGCGGTTGTTATCAGATTCATCTTTTGGGGTTTCCTGCTGTTTTTTATTTTCTTGTTAAATTTCCGTATTATCGTCTATGTTGTCTCCAAAAATATAAATCATCGGAAGGTTATCCGGCCCTCATGATTCTTATGCCGCCGCGCGGGCCTCTGGGCGTGGCTACAACTCCACCGCCGCTTCCTCCCCCGCCTTCCTGAACCATGCCGGGGTCGAATATCTCCATGTTGTTATCCGCACCCGGGGGCCTGTAGAACATACCGAAAAGGATGAACGCCGTTCCAAGCGCGATACAGGCAAGGTAGATAGCCCGTTCTTTTTTTGTCAGGATTGGTTTCCTATTCGATTTCGCGCGTTTTACCAGATATTTTCCGATGATAACGCCGCCCACGCTTCCCAGCACAACAGCCGCGAGAATCGCGAGTAAAATAATGTTCCATACAGCCATAAAATCCCTCCCTATCAGGGTTTAACTCAAATTGCAGCCTGCTTACCATATGTATTATTTATTGTTATTATACCTTTTGTTATTCATAGAGCGGGTATTTCTTTAAAAGCTCCGTGACCTCGGCCCGGACTGTGCCGGCGTGCTTTTCAAAATCCGTGGCTGTTTTCCAAATACAATCCGCTATGACGGACATATCGGATTCGTTTAAACCGCGCGTCGTAACGGCGGCTGTGCCGATTCTCACGCCGCTTGTGACAAACGGGCTTCTCTTTTCGTTGGGGATGGAATTTTTGTTTACCGTTATGTAAACCTCATCAAGACGGTTTTCAAGCTCTTTTCCCGTAATGTCGAGAGCCGTCAGGTCAACCAGCAGCAGATGGTTGTCGGTTCCGCCCGAAACAAGCCGGAAGCCTGTGTCCGTCATCGCTTTTGCGAGCGCCTTGCAGTTTTTCACGACATTCCGCTGGTATTCCTTAAAGCTGTCCGCCAGCGCCTCGCCGAACCCGACCGCCTTCGCCGCGATAATATGCATCAAAGGGCCTCCCTGCATACCCGGGAACACGGCCTTATCCACTTTTTTCGCAATTTCAGGGTCGTTGCACAAAATCAGGCCGCCGCGTATACCGCGCAGCGTTTTGTGCGTAGTCGTCGTCACGATGTCGGCGCAGGGCACGGGCGACATATGCTCGCCGGCCGCTACAAGCCCCGCGATATGCGCCATATCCACGACAAGGTACGCGCCGCATTCCTTCGCAATACCGGAAAACTTCTCAAAATCAATCGCGCGCGGGTACGCGCTCGCGCCCGCGATAATCATCTTCGGCCTGTGCTTCATCGCCAGCTCACGGACATTCTCGTAATCTATGCGCTCGTCCCCGCCCAATCCATACGCGACGATGTTATAGTTCCTGCCGGAAAAGTTGACCGGCGAGCCGTGGGTAAGATGTCCGCCCTGTGCGAGGTTCATACCCAAAACCGTGTCGCCGTGGTTTATGAGCGCCGCGTACGCGGCTTCGTTCGCCTGCGCCCCCGAGTGCGGCTGCACATTCGCAAACTTGGCCCCGAACAGCTTTTTGGCGCGTTCTATCGCAATTGTCTCAACCTCGTCAACATTCTGGCACCCGCCGTAGTATCTTTTCCCGGGATATCCCTCCGCGTATTTATTGGTTAAAACGCTGCCCGCCGCCGCCATAACGGCAGGGGTCACGATATTTTCGCTTGCAATCAGCTCAAGGTTGCGGCGCTGGCGCGAAAGTTCGCCCTTCATGGCTTTTCCGACCTCCGCGTCGGCGGTCTCGATAAATCCTATCGCATCGATAAAGTCACCAAACATTTTATTAATCCTTTCAATCTGTTCTTTTTTATCATTTTACCTTAAAATCAAAAAAAAGACAATAGCCTCCCTTTCCTTATGCTTTAGGTTTATGGTACAATACGAATGTAGATGATTTATATTTTGTACAGGGGACGATATTATGAACTTTAGAAAAGCAGATAAAAACGATATCCCATACCTTGTTCAATATCGTAAACAGCAGTTGATTGATGAGGGGGAATCGTTCGAGGCTGATATTGACAATGAATTATCCGCTTATTTTATATTAAGTATATCGGATGATTCTTTAATTTCTTGGCTTGCTATAGATGTTGAGAAAATCGTTGCGACAAGTGGAATTTGTTTTTATCAACTTCCACCGACATACTCCAATCCCACTGGGCGGATTGCGTATGTGACCAATATGTACACTTTGCCTAAGTATCACAAGCAAGGTATTGCTTCGCACTTACTTAAACTTGTAGTTGATGAAGCCATAAAGCTTGAATATAAACTTGTAAGACTACACGCTTCCGTTGATGGAAAATCAATATATAGCAAAATGGGATTTATTGATACCGACGGTTTTATGGCAATGAAGCTATGATGACGATTATCCATTAATAAGCACTATCCACATTCATCCTACTTAACATGAAACAAGTTTTACAAAATTCGGAGGAAAACGATGGCGCCGCTTGCAGACGGGTTAAGACCAAAAAACCTTGACGAAGTCGTGGGGCAAAAGCATTTGCTTGCGCCCGGCATGGTTTTGCGCAGAATCATAGAGAGCGGCAATGTGTCCAACCTGATTTTTTACGGCTCTTCCGGAATCGGCAAAACCACCGTCGCGAGAATCATCGCCGAAAAGGCCGGCAAGAAGCTGTACAAGCTAAACGGCACAACCGCTTCGACCGCCGACATACGCGCCGTTGTCTCAGAGCTTGACACCATTCAGGGCATCGGCGGCGTGATACTGTACCTCGACGAAATCCAGTATTTGAACAAAAAACAGCAGCAGACGCTGCTTGAATTTATTGAGGACGGTAGCATCACGCTGATTGCCTCCACCACGGAAAACCCGTATTTTTATATCTATAACGCTATTTTAAGCCGCAGCACGGTGTTTGAGTTTTTGCCCGTAGACCCCGGGGAAATTGAAATCGCGGCGAAGCGCGGCTTCGATATCCTGTCGCAAGAATCGGGAGAAGCATACGAAATCAGCGGAGAAGCGCTTCACGTTCTCGCGAACACATGCGGCGGCGACGTGAGAAAGGCGATAAACGCGGTCGAGCTTTCGTGGCTTGCGTCCGACTTGAAGGGCGGTAAGCGCGTCGTCGAGGCGGATACCATCCGGCAGGTGAGCCAGCGCAGCAACATGCGCTACGACAGAGACGGCGACGAGCACTACAATATTCTATCGGCGTTTCAAAAGTCAATCCGCGGCTCGGACGAAAACGCGGCGCTTCATTACCTCGCAAGGCTTCTCACTGCGGGAGATCTGCTTTCGCCGTGCCGCAGGCTGCTTGTCACCGCGGCGGAGGACATCGGCCTTGCGTACCCGATGGCAATCCCGATTGTAAAGGCCTGTGTCGATTCGGCGATTCAAATCGGCCTGCCGGAAGCGCAGATTCCGCTTGCCGACGCCGTTATCCTGCTGTGCACGGCGCCAAAGTCAAACTCCGGCGTAAACGCGATTGCCGCCGCCATGGGCGATTTGCAAAACGGCAAGCTCGGGGACATCCCGCCCCATTTGCAGGACGGCCACTACTCCGGCGCGAAAAAGATGGGCAAGTCCATCGGTTACCAATACGCCCATGATTTTAAAAACCACTACGTCAGGCAGCAATACCTGCCGGATAACATAAAAGACGCAAAGTACTACGAATTTGGCGACAACAAGACGGAGCAGGCCGCAAAGGCTTACCGCGGGAGAATTCTCTCCGAGAGCGATTAGCCCCGTTTGAGAACATGGAGGTTTACGCATGAGAACGGTTTCGGTTTTTGATACAACGCTGCGCGACGGCGAGCAGTCGCCCGGGTGCAGCATGAAGCTGCGGCAAAAGCTGGAGCTTGCGAAGATGCTTGAGGAAGTCGGCGTCGATGTGATTGAGGCCGGGTTCCCCATCGCCTCTCCCGATGATTTTGAGGCGGTTAAAAGGATTGCGAAAACCATGAAAAACACGGCGATAGCGGGATTTTGCCGCGCCGCTACAAGCGACATCGCCTGCGCGTGGGAGGCTTTGCGCCATTCCAAGCGCCCGCGGATACACATTTTCCTCGCCACAAGCGATATCCATATCACGCATAAGCTGAAATCCACGCGGGAAAAGGTGCTGCAAATGGCGGCTTCATCCGTCGGTTATGCGAAAAAGCTGTGCCCCGAGGTTCATTTTATCGCCGAGGACGCAACCCGCACCGGGCGCGAATTCCTGCTGGAGGTCTTAAACGCGGCGTGTGAAAACGGCGCCATGTCCGCGAGCGTCGCCGATACGGTGGGCTACGCCATGCCGCAGGAAATGGCGGGTACGATCCGGTTTTTGAAAAAGGGCCTGCCCGAAGGCTTCAAGCTCGGCGTGCACTGCCACAACGATTTGGGACTTGCGCTGGCAAATACGCTTGCCTCTGTCAAGGCGGGGGCCGACCACTTTGAATGTACGCTTGGCGGCATCGGCGAGCGCGCCGGCATGACCGCGCTGGAGGAAGCCGCGATGGCGCTTAAAACGCGAAAGGATTTCTACCGCGCGGACACCGGGCTTGTTACGAAGGAATTTTACCGCGCAAACAAGCTGTTAAGTACAATCATTGACATGGACATCCCGCCGATTAAGCCGATTGTCGGCGCGAACGCGTTCGCCCATGAGGCGGGCGTCCACCAGCACGGAATGATGGCGAACCCGCTTACATACGAAATCATAAGGCCGCAGGACGTCGGCATTTACCAAACCCGTCTTGTACTGGGCAAGCATTCCGGCAAGGCCGCGTTAAAGGAGCGGCTTGACCAGCTCGGGTATAAAATCTCGGACGATATGCTCGAAGACGTCTTCAAGCAGTTTAAGAAGATCGCCGGCATAAAAGCCTCCATCACCGATTTTGACGTCGAGGGACTTGTTCTCGGCGAGGCGACGGCGGTTCCCGAATACACGCTAAAAAGCTTTGTCGTAAACTCCGGCACCGACATCACCTCCACGGCTGTCGTAAAGCTTTTGCGGGCCGGTAAGGAATACGAGCATGTAGCGCGCGGCGAAACCCCGGTGATTGCGGCGTTTAAGGCTGTTGACAAGATTGCCAAGCACAGCTACCCGCTTGTGAACTGGACAATCGATTCCATCTCCGAGGGGCGCGAAGCGCTTGGCGAAAGCGTCGTGAAAATCCTCGCCGGCGAAAAAACCGTCACGGGCCGCGGCACGCACACCGATATTGTGGAAGCATGCATCAAGGCGTATTTAAGCGCGATAAACCGGGCGCTCAAGCTGGAGCTTGAATAGGATTGTGCTATGATAATCCCACAGGAGCGGCGGCGTAATCTCTGCTTGCAATGATGTCGTCAGGGTCACCCGGCGGGTGCAGTATAATCGTTACATAAAACCGGGCGATGTCCGTTCCGGACGTAATAACCCCTTGGTCTTCGTCGAGGTATTCCACCGCCACCCTCATGTTTCTATAATAGGCTTGGCGCAGTACCAATCTGCCGTTTTTCTCCAAATACCCGCTACCGCTTACCTGATACTCGACCGGGCCGGTGTTTGTTGTGATGGTAAGCTCATTGCCCGAGATTTCGATTCCGGTGGCCCGCGCGATATCCATTTCCATTTCGGCAATCAGATTGTCCAGCAGCATGTTAATCTCCGCAAGATCATTAGCTTTGCCAAACGCATTGAGTGTCGGCCCCAAAACAGCGGTTGAGGCCGCGGTGATAATGGAAAATATCACCATGCCTACCAATAGCTCTGTCAATGTCATTCCGGATTTGCTTTTCAAAATCTTTATCAAGGCGGCGTCACCTCCCTGAATGCAAAGGCTGTAAACGATTCGCCCTTTTCCGTAACCTCAGTCGTAATCGTTATCGGAATGGTGACGGCAATCTCATTGTCATCATCATCATGGCTATTCAGCGTGAGGGTAGCGGTATCGTCTAAGACGCCTAAGGCGCTGCCCTCCAGCAGCCGCGCGGCGTTGGCGGCGTTCTGCATTTTGTCGGCATCGGCGGTGGACCGGGCGGTCATAACCAGCGATGTGTTTATCATTAACGAGACCGTGGCAAAAAGTATGGTGAAAATCAAAATGCTCGCAATGCACTCCATAAGGCTCTCGCCGCGGTTTTTAGCAAGGATTGCCCTTGTTTTACCGGTCAACCTTTTCATATGAAATGAACCCCCAATCCCCTGCGTTGACGATTTTCATATCGCCCATGTCGAGCGTGTCCAGAGTGGCGTCAAACTCTATCTCATCGCGATTTTCTTCGAGATACCCGCCGGATAAATTGTACGTAGCCGCTGTAGTGACAGCTCTTCTCCTGTGCCCTTCTCCTTCCACCGTCACAATGATCGTCGCTACACCGCTGATGGAGGCGGACCCGGGGATTCTCGTTTCGATAATCTTTATTTCATCTTCGTCATCCGGGTCGGGAATGGTAGTTTGCTGTATCCAAGGTTTTGTGATAACTACGTCCAGCGGGTTGATGTCAATTTCGATTCTGAGGACGATGACGCCCAGAAGGTCAATATCCGTACCGGCTGCAATATCAGGCGGCTTCAAGGTAATAGTGAGCGTGCCACCCGCCACGCCGTCGGGACGCGCTCCTTCATACGCCGCGCGGAGTATCTGCCCGCCAAGGGTGTCGGCATCGTCAAGCAGCTTGCCGTCATCATCCCCGCTCGTTTCCACAAGGCTGTGCTTAACCGTTCTTTGTAAGCTTTCGGCGTACATGTCAATCCGGTTGTGTATCTGTCTGTTATGCCTTGCGCCGATATTGGCGGAAGCCGCCGTCAACGTCGAAAAACCAATCACCATCAAAAGTGCCATGGCCACGAGGACAAACAAAATAGACGCGCCGGATTTGCCGCGCAAAAGTCTTTTCAATTCCCCGCCTCCTTTATTGGGCGCCCGTCCCCTAGGGATGGGCGCTTTATTGCACAGTGACCGTGACGGTTCTCCTTACGGAATCCAGCACAAAGCTTTCAGGAATTGCACCGGTTCTCGTGGCGCGCACCTCCACCTGATACCAAAATGTATACGTACCCGCCGCGCTTGCCGTGAAGTCAATGCGGTTGACGTTACCATCCATGAAAACGTTGTTGCCACCGATTTGGAATGTGGTGTGCCCTTCTGCGTTTGCCGGTATCGGCGAGGGCGCATCTGGCGCGTTGTACAACCGGATTGTGGTGGCGACGTCATAGTTCGCGTCGGCAAGCCTTTTGTTTGCGATATAATCTTGTTCGGGGACGAAGAACGACACGGTGCCGCCCACGCTTCCCGTTCTCGCTATATCATTCGGCTTTGAGCGCAGCCCGACCACGGGATTGGGAAACGGCAGGCTCGCGTCGATTAAACCGTCTCCGCTGTCGTACCGGTACTTGTAGTCGGCAAAGGTGCTGACATGCGATATCCCGTACATGTTTCCGGTGTATTCCAATGTATAGTAGTAGCCAATGCTTATGACGTTCGGGTTCGCGGTCAGGTTTGCGTTTCTTATCACCAGCCGGGTAGTCCCGTCAGGATTTTCGACAGGTACGGTATCGTCCGGCAAATTCCCGCGGTCGACAATCTCAAATCCGGGCGGGATAACGTCAGTAATCATGCCGCCATGCGTTACAACATTCCGTCCGGTCGTCTCGTCCCGTATAATCAGCTCAACCCTGAAACGCCTGTCGTCAATCAGCGGGTCGGGGCTGGGGACGCCCTCCCCGATAGAGGCCACCGTTTTATGCAGCGAAATGTCGTTGATGTCCATACGCACGGGGCTGGAGGCGTTTTGCCCGACAAGGGGGGCGGGCCCGCCCCGCTCATAGGCGGGGATGTCAAACCTGCCGCTCCCGGAACCGCCATAGTTGTTAAACCTGACTGCCGCTTGGTTCCTGATATAATAATACAGGGTGGAAACGCGAGGGTCTGTGTCAAGCTGGTAATCGCGAACCCTTACATTGAATTTTATCACAATCGGGGCGATGTCGGTATCCGCCCTTGTCAGCGTAAAAGCCGGGTCAAGCGTAATCCTCAATTCCTCCGCATTGACGCTGCCGGTAGAAACGGGAAGGTTTGCGATAAAGGAAACCGGATTTCCACCCCGGGTAACGCTTAGACCGCCCGCGTAATCCATATATTTGTTGAATGGGGAGAATTGGTCTGTGATGACGATGTTGTTGGCGGCGACCTCGCCCCAGCTCCCGACAATCATCTCGACGGGTACGGTATCACCGGGCTTGACAGTCGTCAAGTCAGCGCCGTCAAAAGTTTTGGTGACGGACAAAAACGCGGGGGATTTGAAGTCTACACCGGCGAGGTAGTTGCCGACGTCGGGATTGTTTGTTCTGGATTGGAATGCGAATTCCGTTCTGTTCTGCCCCGCCGGCACGGTGTAAAGCCCGTAATAATGCTTCCAGCCGTAAGAAACGTTCCAGCAGCCGATTACGTTGGTTCTAGCGTCCGCCAGCCATTCCCAGGCGCCGGTGCCGGTGCCGTTAAACTGTGCTTGGGTAATTCCCTCGCGTGGAATAGTTGTAGCGTTTCCGCCGCCTGTGCCGGCAGGGACTGTTAAGTCTCTGGTTGACCAGAATGAGATGCCGTAGCCGCCGCGCGTCCCTCCGTTTGCGGCGGCAGTGGTCGTATCGCCTACCCATACGTCGTACAGGAACACGTTTCCTGCGGTGGGAATGTTCTGAAGCGCAGTGCCGCCGCCCGGCTGAATATAGCGCCTGTTTCGGTGATAGCTTAAATCAAAGCCTTGAAAATCGCCGGAACGGGGGTCATACTTAACGGTACGCCATGCATTCGGGTTTAAATTAATATTGTTCAAGTTGGCGCTTGTCTGCAAACCACCGGTATTAGCAGTATTGGACACATAGCCCGAACCCGAAACGTTGGTTGTTTCCGCGCGCGGGGAAGAGCAGGGGCGGATTAAGACCATCGCCGCATCCCGGCTTGCCGCCTGGGCCGCGTTATTAACGAGAATCGGCTCGTTATCTCCAATCGGCGAGAGATAGAAATTCATTGAATCCGCTCTGGCTGCGACTTGGGGGTTAGTCCAGTTGACGGGGTAGCTTAGGATATTGGTAGCATGATAGAACGAGTAGAAAAACTCAGCCCCCGGCGTGGTCGGGAGAACCTGGAACAACGTCCCTTCCAGCTGCGCGTTCAGCTCGGCATACCGGTATGGCGAATTTCTCACGTTCGGGGCGTTTCGCGCCCTGTATTGCCCCAGATAATTCGTGGGTATGAAATCGCGTTTTCCGTTCGGTTCCTGAAGCTCGATTAAACGCCACTTGACAGGCCCGTAATAATAATACCCGTCCTGATTGCGCTGTGCCTCAGTACCGGAAAAATTACTCAGGTTAAAATAATGATACCTGCTTTGTACCGGGCGCGTATACCAACCCGGAATCAAATCCATGTCAAAAGAGTCCCAGGTATTGTCAGTAGGTGCGCTGGAGCTGGGAGTGTTAACGGTGGGGCTGGTGGCATCGGCATTGATGCTTCCGACGAAGGGGTCGGTAAAATTCCCGTTGACAAAGTTAACGTCATCCGGCCTATCCGATACCGAATGCAGTTCATCCCAGTCCATCCTGTCCACCTGCACCGGGTTGAGCAGCGTGCTCGCCTCGGGCCATTTACCCGGCGCATCGGCGAATGCCGGGTAAGGGTAACGGCCTTGCTGGTTGAGCTGGTTCCATTTACCGTCAAACTTTAAATCTTCATAGACGTTTTCAAGCCAATCCATCGTGAAAAATGTCGTGGGGAAGCCCTCGCCGATTGTAACAGCGCCCATATTGTAATCTGTTTGGGCTTCCGGCCAGCTTCTGCCTTCGTCCAGCGAATAGGTGTTGCCGTAGAGGTAGAAACAGGTCGGGTTTCCGCTTGGTGTCGTCAGCGCCGCGGTACCGCTTCTCACGATTGGGTAAATGCTGCCTCCCTCGCCCGGCGCGGGCGCGATATACAGCGCGTAAGAGACCCACCCGTTATTTGTAACGACAATCCCGCCGCCGCCGTTAGATACCGGCACGTCGTCTTTGTTATTTGTGGCAAGGAAGTAGACGTCTTTCACAGTGCCGGAGTTCGTCCCCGCAATGCCGCCGGCGGCGCTGCCCGTACCGGTAACCGTGGAATGCCAGACCGAGCAAAAGCTTATCGTGCCGCTGCTTATCCCGGCAATGCCGCCGACGTTAATCCCGCCCTTTATTTCAGAGCTGCGAACCGAAGAATCCAGAATGCTGCCGCTGTTTGCCCCGGCGACGCCGCCTACGTTCAACGTCCCTGTAAAATCCGCGTTAATCAGCATGATGTTGCTGATTGTGCCGCTGGTCGCCGCGAACAGCCCTATATCGCTTGCGTTGGAATTTATCATGACGTTGCTGACGGTCATCCGCGTGGTTCCGTAGGCGCCATTGTATGTGCCGGTAAACTCGCCTTCGATAATCGCGCTATTATACGCAAGCATTGTGTCGCCATCCGGGGTGTAGCCTGCCGCGAGCTCCCTGCGGTATATGCTGAAATCCAAGTCCAGCTGCTGCGTATAATTGCCGCCAAGCGCATGGGATATGTTTTCGAAATGCCTGGGCGAGCGGATAAGGCCCAAGTCCGGAGGGGCGAACAACGGGTTGTAGGTTCCCGTCAGCAGCACCGGGTGCAATGATTTTTCGTTTGTCAAAGTAATCGGTACGTTTTCCAGGCCTCCGCCAATTATGGTATTCTCCGCCACGCCGTTTGGTATGAACAGGCGGTACAAATCGTAGTTTTCACCGTCTTCGCCTAAAACGGTATCATAACGCTGCGGGGGGAGCCAGCCTATTGGCGGGGCTGCAAAACCGTCCTCGTCTGTTGTAAATTCAAAGTCCTCACCGCCGATTGTCAGCGTGTAAACGCTGTCCGGGATGAATTGCAGGCTAATGCCGTACCCGTCGTGGGCGACCGGCGTGTTCTTTGTGCCGCCCGGGGCAAGCCCGGAAGCGGTGCTGTTGCTGTAGCCCCAGTCGCCGTTGTCGTATATTTCATAATAGAAAAACTCCGCTTCCTTGCTGTCGATAACATCATCTTCGCGCGGCCCCGCAACCGGCCAGTAGGGATTCTCCGCAAGCAAGCCGCTGGACAGCGCAAAATAGGGATACGGGTGCACCTCATTGTCCGGGTCGAGAACTGCTTCAGGGGGCACGTTGTTATTGTCCCAATTCGCGATAGGGGACAGCATACTGAGGGCAATTGTGTGCTGGGCCCTGTCGTCGTCATTGCTTTCCTTCGGATTGTAAACATCAAGGCCAAGCGACGGTTCATCGGGCCTTATGGGTTCGCCGGAAAGATAATATACTCCGCCACGCAGCCACGCACCGGCATCGTGCTCTCCCGTGATTGGCGCGAGATTGCCCTCTGTTTCAGGGGCGAGCGCGAGGAACAGCGTCCGCGCGACGGTCGAGCCGGATTCGTTTACCCCCGCAATGCCGCCCAGCTTACCTTCCCCTTCGATATGGGTTTCGCTGCTTGCGGAAACAAAGGTGGAATCTGAAATAATCCCCCTGTTCACACCGGCAATGCCGCCCGTATCGCCGCCGGTAATCTTCTTTGCATCGTTGCTGAACTTTACGTACGCACCGGCAAGCCTTCCGCCATCCTCCAAGGTACCGCAGACCGCGCCGGTGTTGTTGCCGTTCCCGGTGATGTCGGGAGTTCCGGTGACGTTGGGGTTTTTCAGCGTGAGCGCGTTGATTGCGCCCGCTACCGTGCCGAACAGCCCCGCCTGCCCCGGGACGTTTGTTATAAGGTTGCTAATCTCGTACCCTACGCCGCTGTAAGTGCCGGTGAACTTGTAGCTTGTGGAATCCGACGGGTCGTTCAACGGGTCGCTGCTTATACCAATTGGCACAAAGTTGGTTATGCCGTGATCTCCAAGATCGATATCCTCTTTTTGTGTAAAGTGGCCGCCCTTATAAAAACGGATGTTGTACAGATGCCGCGCCGATCCGACCATGAACCTGTCGCTCGCGTACGCGCTTGCGGCCTGGGTGAAATAGTACGAATGCGCCGCGTTGAACGAGGTCGCGGAAAGGCCGCCGGCCCTGACCCCGGCGCGCAGGTTGCCGCCAACGGGTACGCCATCGGCAAATTCACCGTCATACCGTGAAATGCTCAGGTCATCGCCGTTGTTGTAGGTGTTGCCGCGCACATAGTCAAGCACCCAGATAATACGCAGGATATCGCTTCCGTCATCAATCCGATAGGTTGGCCGTGCTTCGCTAACCATGCTTATACTGGTGTTCACTTCGGCAAAGCTTACTGTTTGCACCGATACGTTGTTGATAGACAGCTCAAACTCAAAATCGCCGCCCAAGCTGCTTGGCAACCGGATATCCGCGTACAGCATATTCCTGCCGCCGTCCCCGCCGGGCAGCGCGTTGGCCTTGCCGTACGTTTCATAGCTGTCGTGTATGCTGATTGAGGCGGCCGCGGAATCCGGGTCGATGGCAATCCCGGTGTTGTCCACGCCGTAATAGCCCTGCCTGCGTTCAAGGGCGTGTGGATATTCAACCGTGCCCCGGCTTATGTCGCGTACGGAATCGTCCCCGAGATAATCAAAATAGTCATCATTGTCAAGGTTTTCGCCATAAAAAACGGATAAAACGATACCTGTCCTGACATTGAACTCAATCAGGATGGCGTCGTTTAATATCGTTTTATCCTGAATTACCGGGTCAAGCAGCCTGATTACAGGGTCGTTGATATCGTAAAAATTCGAGGGCCACTTCGGCTTGCTGATGTATACGACCGCGTCGTGGTTTCCCGCCTCTTCATCAAATGTGCCTCCCGCTTCAACGACATCGGCAATGCCCAGCGCTTCGTATACGCTGTTTGAATCTATCGCCGCGTCGTTTTGCGTATACTCTCCGCCGGTGAGGGTATAAAACTGCTGCGGCCAGCCTGCAAGCTCCGCCTTTAAGCTTTTCGTCACCCGCAGTTCGGTAAGCTGGCTTTGGGCGGCAAGATAAATTGTCCTTGCGTTATGCATGCGCCTTGTCTGCCTGCCGGATTCGATGACGCCGAGCGCGGAAGGTATCGTGATGGCAGCCAAAACAGCGGCAATCGCGAATATCGTGATTATCTCTATCATTGTAAAGCCTTTGCGAAAATGCCGTTTCATGTAAGCTCGCCTCCAATACGGACCGCACGGATATGACATTTTATTCCACGGGATTCATCATCGTTACTTCAAAGGAGACCGCGATGTCGGGGATATCGATAATCTCCCTTAGAATTCTTGGCTGTGTGTAGCGCACGCCTGTAATTCTGATATAATCATACCTCGCCACCGCGCCAATCAGGGAAATCAGGCTATCGTAGCTGCCTTGAAGCGTCATATCGGCGGAAACAGTGGAAAACGCGGGGACAAGCCCTTCCTCCGTGTCCGGCTCGCCTTGGACGGTATACGCCGCCGCGTCTGAGAGTCTCAGCGAGGTGGGCTTGAGGTCGTTGCGAAGGCACAAGCCGGTCAGCAGGTTGTCTATTTCATCGTTGGGCATGATTTGGGGATATCTCCGCGTGATTTTATCAAAACCGCTGCGGGCGTCGTCGTTGCTTTGCCTGTAAACCGCCTCGTTGGCAAACTTTGTCTCCAGCTGGAACTGTTCATGGGTGAGCCGGTCGTATTCCGCCTGCTTTTCACCGTACAGGCTGTACATGGGGGATATTACATATGTGGAGGTCAGTGAAATAAGCCCCACCACCACGGCAATAAAAACCAAAATCTTTTCGCGCTTTTTAAGCCCTGTCTTCATTGGTCGTCCTCCCGCCCGGCAAGTATTACGTCAAGTGAAAAGTTGTACTCGCCTTCATTCCCATAGCTATAGCCGGTATACCTGATGTCTGCGACAAGAGGGTTGCTTTTGACTGCGCCCGTGTACATAGCCGAGTCGGATTCCGTCTCGCTGCTGCCGCTCACCCGTATGACGCCGCCTGCTTCGTTGAAGTCAATTACTGTAATCGTAACCACATCTGAATGGGTCCTGGTAATCAAATCAAGCGCTTGCCTGGAAATCTGCGCCAAGCCCTGCTCATGTTCAATTTTGCTGTTTAGCTGGTTTGCGATATCGTTGTGAAAAGCCGTATCCGCGAGAAGCGCTTCAATTTCCGCGGATTTTTGCTGTACGCCCTCGTTTTGGATAAAACGGTTCACGCCGTCAATGAGCGCGTTCATCTCCGTGATTTGAAGGTGCAGGTACACGATGGGTACGGCAAGCGCAGCAACAATGACCGCAACCGCCGGTATCCAGAAATTCTTGGGGCGCTGCCTTTTCCCGTATTTGGAAAGCCTGCTCAAGCTTTCAATCAAATCAATTCCGCCGTCAAGCCGCGCGCCCAAAAACGCGAAATGCGCGTCGGCGGGCAACGGGCCGTCGCGCATGACGGCCCCGCCGAACAAATCAAGAGGCTTGACGCTGATTTCAGGGTACGGCATCACCGCGTCGAGGTCGCGCACAACTCCCTCGTCAAGGCCTAAATAATAGCTCGTGGTGATTTCGTTGAACTTTTCGGATTTGTTGAACTGAATCAGTCCGGAAAGGTTCCCGACGATATCGTGGAGGAACTGCTCATGATTCTCGCTGTAAAGCCTTGTTCTGGAAATAAAAACATTGACGCCGTTTTCAAACAGCATGGACAGCAGCGCCACGCCGTCCACAACATTGATAACAAAGGTACTGTTCTGGAGTTCGGGGTTGGAGCCGACATATTCGATGATTGCCGCTACGCCGAGCCTTACGGAGCGCAGCTTGATTCCCGCCGCCTTGAATGTGGAGATATAGCTTTCCACCTGAATCTTGTCAACCGCATAGGCCAGCATCCCGGACTGCATATCCTTGACCGGGCCGATTGGGTGGAAGTCACACACCAAATTCCCGGCGGGGATGGTCGTGTCGGCAAATTCGTCCCTTGCGACCTGATCGTACTGCCACTTGGTCAATTTCTTCGGCGTGGCGACCCGCTTTTGCAGGATGGAGTTGCCGTCAACAATCAGAACCGGATTGGAAAAGAGCCGCGGCTCCCTGTCGCGCAGCTCTTTCAAGCTCTCGACCAAAATAGAGTCGTCGATGATTCTGCCGTTCATCATCGCGCCTTCTTGCAGGCCGACGGCGACATATCGCAATACCTTAATCTTTTTCCCGCGTTTTTTATATCCAAGCACTTCAATTTTCTCGGATGAAATGTGGATTGAGGATTTCATTGTGTCACCCTTCCGCTTTCCTTACAAATTTCCGACGTTTTGATAAAGCGTCATAATCGGCAGCATGACCGACAGCATAATCGACCCTATCACTACCGCTAAAAACACAATCATAACAGGCTCAATAAGCTGCACGAGCCTGCCGGTGGCGACCTCCGCCTCATAGTCGAAGCTTTCGGCGGTGGAAACAAGCATGGAGTCAAGCCGCCCGGATTCCTCGCCAATCAAAATGGTGGCGGACAGCTTACCGTCAAAGCCGTCCACCTTTTCGACCGCCGCCGACAGCGGCTCGCCGTTCCTTACATCCTTTATAACCTCGGAGAACTGTTTCTCGATAAACTTGTTCCCGACGATGGTGGAAGACACCTCCAGCGCGGTAATCATCGAAATGCCGCTGGAATAAAGCGACGACAGCGTCCGCGCGAACCTTGCGGTATAGATCGTCCTGAGCAGCTTGCCCACAACCGCAAGCCTGAGCTTAAAGCGGTCCATACGCAGGGCCACCTTTTCGATATCGTGAAGCCGCCGGTAAATGAAGATAAGAATCAATATGCCGATAATCACGGCGTACCAATATTTTTGCAGGAAGGTGCTGATAGCAATCATGACGCGGGTGATGAGCGGAAGCTCAATGCCTTCAAGTATCTGGAAAAACTGCGGCAGTACAACCGTAAATATCAGCATTACGACGATTACCGTAACCGTAAACAAAATCGCGGGGTAGGTCGTCGCGGTTTTAACCTTGCCGTTGAGGCGATGCTCCTTTTCGTAATGCACGGCCATTTTGTTCGCCACCTGTTCGAGCTGGCCGCTGGTTTCGCCGGACGCATACATGTTGATGAGCAGCTGGGGGAAGGATCTTTCCTGGAGCCGCATTGCCTCGGACAGCGTAAGGCCCTGCTGGACGTCCTTGTGCAGCTTTTCGTAAATGCTGAGAAGCTGCGGCTTCGCGTCACGTCCCTTGAGGATTTCCAAAGCGCGGATTACCGTGATGCCGCTGCCGAGCATACTGCCGAGCTGGCGCGAAAAATCCGATGCCTCGTTCGCCTTCATGCGGTAGACAAGCCCTTTTTCCTCGACGACGGCGTACTTTACCAGCACGACGTTTTGCGCGCGCATCAGCTTGCGGAAATCATCGTAATCCCTTGCTTCGACGGCGCCTTTGGCTTTTTTGTTTTCCAAATTAATCGCGGTGTAGGTGTATTTGGGCATGTCATCCTCCGTTTATCTGAAAAAGCTTACGTAATACCCGATAATCTGCCCGCCGGCAAACATTGAAACCGCCGACCCAAAGCACAGGTACGGCCCGAACGCGATTGACGCGCCGCGCTTCGCCTTGCCGCTCAGCAGGAGATATGCCGCGTAGGAGCCTCCGGCCAGCAGCGCCGTGAAAAACGCAAGCAGCGCGCCCTGCCAGCCAAGGAAAAAGCCCATAACGGCCATCAGCTTGATATCGCCGCCGCCGAACGCGCCGCTGATTGCAAGGGCCAGCAGAAGCATCGGCAGGCTGACTGCGAAAAAGCCGATTGCCCGCGATACCGGCGAAACGCCGCCTTGCAGCCACACCGCCGCTGTGGCGAAGGGTATAAGCGCGATGTTTAGTGAATCGGGAATCTCCATCGTGTCGTGGTCGATTAGCGCGACGGCGAGCAATACCGCCAGAACACCGAACGCCAAAACGGCGTACAGGGACAAGCCCCAGCGCAGGACGCACAAAACCGCCAAAACGGCGCAGAGCGCCTCAACAGCCGGGTAACGCGGCGAAATCGCCGCCGGACAGTACCGGCAGCAGCCTTTCAGAATAAGCCAGCTAAACACGGGCGTAAGGTCGCGCGGGCGGAGCCGCCCGCCGCAGGAGGGGCAGCGCGAATATTTGTCCGCAAAAAACGTGCCCTTCGGCAGCCGGTACGCAACCACGTTAACGAAGCTGCCGATGCACGCCCCGAACACGGCGGCCCATATACAAACAATGGTAAGCATACCTTTACTCCCCGGGCGGGTTTTCGCGCTCGACCGACGTCTCGCCGTTCGCGATTGTGACCGCATAGTACCTGCCGTCAACCGCCGAGCGGTATGTCATGCCGGCAAGCTCGCCCTTTTCTATGACAAAGGACACGGCGGCGACGCCCTCGCCCGGCTCTTCGCCAAGGGTGACACCGTGCGCGAGCATGGCGTTCATCCTTTCGGAGAGCCGGATTTCCACGGGCCGTGCCGTGTGCCCCGCCGTACCGGTTAAACCGGCCATGAATTCCTCGTCGGTGACTTCAATGTCAGCGCCCCTGAATTCAAGCATAACCGCCGTGGCGGCGATATACGCTATGCGCGCCTCGCTTGTCAGCGTGCTACCCCGCGCACTGTCGATTTCGCCGATGACCGCGACACTAATCAGCGTCGCAATCAAAGCGATTAACAGCCCCACTGTCAGCAGCTCGACAAGGCTGAAGCCCTTTGTGCGCATGACGTTTCACCTCAGTTACGGGTTTTACGGCAGTATTATACAGACGCAGACGTAGTTGTTGTCTGACCGTCAGCAATCGTTACAGTCCAAACCGTACTGCCTACTGTAACGTCATAACGAATACGTACTACGCGATATGCGGCGTCAACTCGAATTTCGCTGAATCCGCGAGTTGGGCTAGTATTTGTAAGCCCGTCTGTCATGGCTTGAAAAGTTAGATTATTCTGTACAAGTTGATTGGTAATCGAACCAAAAGTCATTTGTGCATCAGCAGTAGGGGGGGTAATAGCACCTGTTATAGTGCCTCCGCTTGCCTGAACCTCTGTGATGACGGCCTGCGCCGCGACAAGCCCGACACGCGCCTCGGCCGCAAACGCCCTGCCCCTTGCCTGATTCACAAACCCGAGCATTGCCGGTATCGTCGCCGCGACGAGAATTGCGAGTATAACCATTACGACGATGATTTCAACCAGCGTAAAGCCTTTTTTGTTTTTTAGCGGTTTGAAAAGCTTCATAAGTAAAAACTCCTTTTCATTGTTAGTTGAGAATAACCCGTGTCGTATATATAAACCCCGAATAGGGCCTTCACCTCATGACAGCCGACATAAATTCGGCTTTATTGGCGGCTTTTTCAAGGGCCGCTTCCTTTGACACCACGCCCTGCCCCACAAGCTGCGCGAGGGAGGCGTCAAGCAGCGCCATGCCCTGCCGCGAGCCGGTCTGGATGGTGGAGTTGAGCTGGTGGCATTTGTTTTCGCGTATCAGGTTCAACACGGCGTCGGTGCCGAGCATAATCTCAAACGCGGCGACGCGGCCGCCGCCCGTTATCCTTGGCAGCAGCGTCTGCGTGACAACGCCCTTGACCACCCCGGCGAGCTGCGTTCTGATTTGCTGCTGGTTATGCGGCGGGAATACGTCGATGATGCGGTCGATGGTCATCGCGGCGCCGGTGGTGTGCAGCGTGGACAGCACAAGGTGCCCGGTTTCCGCCGCCGTAACCGCCGCCGAGATGGTCTCGTAGTCGCGCATCTCGCCGACGAGGATAACGTCGGGGTCTTCGCGCATGGCGCTTCTGAGCGCACCTGAAAAGCTGCCCACGTCGCTTCCGACGTCGCGCTGGTGAACCAGCGCTTTTTTCTGCTTGTAGACATACTCCACGGGGTCCTCAATGGTGAGGATGTGGCACGCGCGCGTTTCATTTATGTAGTCAATCATCGCGGCAAGGGTGGTCGATTTGCCGCTGCCCGTCGGCCCGGTGACAAGTATCAGCCCGCGCGGCTCATTCGCAAGCGAGCGGAGAACCTCCGGCAGCCCGAGCTGGCCGAAGGTCGGCGTGTCTTCGTTTATAATGCGGATCGTCGCGGCAAGCTGTTTCTGCTGGCGGTAGACGTTTACGCGATGGCGCAGCCTGCCGTCGGGCGTGTAGCTTAAATCCACGTCTTCTCCGTTCTGCAGCCTCTCCCGCTGCGCGTTGTCCAGCATGGATAAAATTAACCGGTCCTTTTCCTCCCGCGGCAACGCGAATTCGGTTTCAACCAGCACGCCGTCAATACGGAAAACCGGGTTGCGCCCGGCGGTGAGGTGGATGTCGCTGGCGCGCCCGCTTCTTGCAGTCATCATCAGCTCTGCGATATTCAAGCAAATCTCCTCCTGTCTTATACCATAGCATAATGGCGTAAACCACACATTATTCTACAAAATAGGTAAGCTTGAGCAGCTCCTCCATCGACGTCTTTTTATCCAGCACTAATTTTGTCAGGCTTGTTTGCAGGCTTTTGAGCTTGTTGTTTTCCTTGATATAGGAGTAAATGTTCTCCGTAGGCACGCGCTGGGCCACCATATTGCGGATGCTCTGGTCAATCGCAAGCACCTCATGCACGGCGACGCGCCCCTTGTAGCCGGTGTTGTTGCAGTTGTGGCAGCCCCTGCCGCGGACAAGGGTCTCCACCAGGGGGTCGCCCAGCAGCTTCAGCTCATTCATGGAGGCTTCGTACTCCTCGCGGCAGAACGGGCAGACTTTTTTGACAAGGCGCTGTGCGACGACGCCCATCAGGGAGTTCGCCAGCAGGTAATCCTCCACGCCCATGTCCAGCAGGCGCACAACCGCCGAAACCGAATCGTTTGTGTGCAGCGAGGACATGACAAGGTGCCCTGTCAGCGCCGCGCGGACGGATATGCTTGCCGTTTCGGCATCGCGCGTTTCGCCAATCATGATAATATCCGGGTCCTGACGGAGTATCGACCGCAGCCCTGATTCAAACGTAAGCCCCGCCAGCGGGGCAATCTGCGTCTGGTTTATTTTTGCAAGCGTGCGCTCCACCGGGTCTTCGATGGTGGATATGTTGACAAACCGCTTGGAAAGCATTTCCATAATCATATAGAGAGTGGTGGTCTTTCCGCTTCCCGTGGGGCCGGTGACGTAAATCAAGCCGTAGGGCACCGAGAGGATCTTCATCATTTTTTCGTAGTCGTCAAGCTCCATCCCGAAGGTGTCGGGATTGTCGAGCACGGCGCTCTGGCTCATAAACCGCATGACTATCTTCTCGCCGTACATGGTTGGCAGCGACGACACGCGGACGTTGATTTCGATATCCTGCAGCATGGCGCGGAAGTGGCCGTCCTGCGGGGCGCGTTTTTCGGCGATATCAAGACCCGCCAGTATCTTAATGCGCGCGGTGATGGAATTGTGGAGCGAAGCGGAGAGCGTAAGATAATCCACGATTTGCCCGTCCACGCGGATACGCACGTTTGTATGGTCCTCAAACGGTTCGATATGTATGTCGCTGGCCCCCGCGCTGTGCGCCTTATAAAGCGTGGAGTTAATCAGCGTCACCACGGGGGTGTCGTCAGCGCCCTCGGAGATATCGACATAGCTCAGCGCGGTGGAGACGGCAGCCGCCTCATTCGCTCCGCGCGCCGCGTTTTGCGTCTCGATTTCAGAGTAATACCGGTTGATTGCGCTGATGATTTCATCTTTTTTGCAAATCAAGGTTTCGATTTGCATGTGGGTAATCAGCTTGACGTCCTCAATGGCGTAGTAGTTTAAGGGATCGCTTATCGCCACGCGCAAAATCGAGTTCTCGATGCCGACGGCGATCAGGCAATGCTTAGCCGCGACGTTTTTCGGGATTTTTGCCACCACCGATAAATCCACCGAAAACTCGTTGATTGATACATATGGAATGCTCAGCCTGCGTGACAACGCGGCAAGCATCCTGTCCTCGGTGATGATTCCGTTTTCGGTCAGCACCTCACCCAGGCGAAGCTTGCCGCCCGAGGATTTTTGCAGGCTTAACGCATGGTTAAGCTGTTCCTCGGTAATGTATCCGGTATCGACAAGCACCTCGCCCAGACGAAGCTGTTTGGTAACGGCAACAGGCATAGAATCCCCCCCATATTTTTATATAACCGTCCAATGAAAATGAGTTTTGGCATATAAGTATATATATTATATATATAGTGCGATTGTTTTTGATAATTACTGCCAGTTTTATATTTTTCAATAATTATATCATGTTCGCGATTTTTTGACAAGATATCCTGCTTATTGACAAAATACTTTAGCGGTATTTCAAAGGGAAGCATACTTCTTCGGGTCGCCGTATTTCTTTGCGCAGATATGGTCATTTGCAATACATCCCGATAAACTCGTTTTTGTTTAGCGAAAAGTCCAGTCTCTCCTTCATTTGTCCGTCGTGCCGCCTCACATTTTCGGCTTCCTGTTTGAAGCCAATTTTTGCTATGACCTTTTGCGTCGGGATATTATCCTTATAGCATCCCGTGGTGATTCTCATACAGTTATCCTGTAAAAAAGCAAATTCCAAAACCTTTTTTGCCGCTTCTGTAATATAGCCTTTATTTTGAAATTCAGGCATAATAAACCAGCCCATATGGCCTGTTTTTCCGGCGGGCGTTTCCGTCGTTATAACATGAAATGTTTCAACGTTCCCGGGTACCTGTTCGGAATCTCCGATTCCGGTAACAGGTGGGGTTGTTATATCATATCCGCACGCTCCGGCAAATTGACGGGTTTCTTTTATTACGACACAAAAACGCCTCGCCTTACCGATTTTGTTTAATTTGATTGCTTCCTTCAAGCTTTTCCGGGATTCCTCAAAAGTATTTGTGGCAATGTCGTCTAAATAATACATATTTTTCTTGTCGGAAAGCAGCTTGTGATAATCATGTAAATCAGATTCCCTGTAATCCCGTATAATAAGCCTGTCGGTTTCTAATCGTACCATCTGAACCTCCGTCAAATCTCATTTCAAAGCGATTTACGAAACCCGTTGAACCATGCCCGTTCTTCAAAAGGCTTCTTCTCTGGGTGCGTGACCGGCTGTTCCGCTATCCCGACGGGCAGAAAGCACACCAAATCATAATCGCCGGGAACGCCTAAAATATCCGCCATTTGCCGCCCGATTGCATCGGCATCGGTAATCTGCCCCTCATACCAACAGCTTTGATAGCCAAGCGCAACGATTGCAAGCAGCATGTTCTCAATCGCCGCCGAATAATCCTGGACGTTGAAGCATTTGTCCCTGTACGCGCGGATTTCTTGGGTCAGCACACAAATCATAGCCGGAGCGGTTACCGCAATCGGCGGCTGGATTACCTCATGCAGCCTCCGAAGCAAATCCGCGTCGTCCACGGCAATCAGGCTTGCCGTCTGTGTGTTGCAGCCGGACGGCGCCGCAAGCCCCGCCTCCATTATTTTTATCAGGTCTTCCCTCGGAATTTTCGTGTTTTTATACCGCCCTCGATAGCTTGCCCTCTCCTTTATAGCTGTCAATACCGTCATGACAAAAGCCTCCCTTTAAGATTTTTTATGAATGTCCTTTATAATATTGTCCACCTCTTCAAGCTCTTTGCGCTGTTGCTCTTTCCTTTGCTCATCGGAAAAAAGCATGGACTGATTGATACCGTTTTTCACAGCGTTTTTAATTGCAAAGTAGAATATGACACTTAATAATACGATGCTCCCAAAGCTGATCGCCACTTCATTCATCTCGCTTACCTCCAGTAAATCTCACTTCTCCGCTATGGGGTGTAATGCAAGCAGTATACAAGCTCGCCGTCAATGCTTCGCCCGTCGGGAATAAATCCAAGCTTTTCGTATAATCCTTTCGCGCCTGCATTTTCCGGCCTGAAACTGATGTAAACCTTGTTGTGCCCCGTGTCCTGCGCCAATCTTGACAGCACGCATTGCATAGCCTCACGGCCATATCCCATGTTTTGATGTCTTTTATCTATCATAATACGATAAATCCAGTATTCTTTATCTTCAAAATCCACGCCGTACATAACGAAGCCAATCAGGTCGTTGTCACGATAAATTGCCAGCGGCACACATTCAGGCTGCGCTTTCGCTTGTGCCAAAGAATGCGCATTGCTTGCTACAAAATCTGTCTGTTCGTCGAAAACCGAAAGGTTGATAACATCATCAAAATTATCACGATTGATTTCCCTTAGAGTAATCATAATGCACCTCACTTCGCCTCCAGCCAGTTTTCCCCGCGCCCGACCTCGGCTTCAAGCGGCGCGGACAATTCGGCGGCGGCCTCCATTTCCTCCCGCAGCAGTTTCGCGACCGTGTCCGCTTCGTGAGCGGGGCTTTCCACAATCAGTTCGTCGTGTACCTGCAAAATCAGGCGCGACTGGAGCTTCTCCGCCTTTAGCCGTTTAAACACGCGCACCATCGCAATCTTGATGATGTCGGCGGCTGTCCCCTGTATCGGCGTGTTCATAGCGACGCGCTTGCCGAATTCGCGCGTCGGCCTTACGGACGACTGAAGCTCCGGCAGATAGCGCCTTCTCTCAAAAAGTGTTTTCACATAGCCGTTTTCCTTGCCGAATTCCACGGCGTCCTCCATAAATTTCCGAACGCCGGAATATGTCGCGAGATAATTTTTGATATACTTGTCGGCCTCGGCGACGGTTACGCCGATGTCCTGCGACAGGCTGTATGCCCCAATGCCGTAAACAATGCCGAAATTGACGGCCTTCGCGCGGCTTCGCATGATGGGCGTGACGAACAGGGGCGGCATGTCGAACACCTGCGCGGCGGTGTTCGTGTGGATATCCTCGCCGGATAAAAACGCTCCTATCATGTTCTCGTCGCTTGCGATGTGCGCAAGCACGCGAAGCTCAATCTGGGAGTAGTCCGCGTCGAGCAGGACGCAGCCGCTTTTCGCGCGGAAAAACCGCCGAAGCTCGCTGCCAAGCTCCGTCCGCACGGGGATGTTCTGCATGTTCGGCTCCGTTGAGGAAATGCGGCCCGTGCGCGTCAGCGTCTGCTGGAAGCTTGTGTGTATCCGCCCGTCCTCTCCGACGGTCTTTAAAAGCCCGTCAACATACGTTGATTTGAGCTTCGCGACCGTTCTGTACTGGAGCACAAGCATGACGATTTCATGCTTGTTTTTTAATCCCTCGAGCACGTCCGCGTTTGTGGAGTAGCCTGTCTTTGTTTTCGTTTTCGCCGGCAGCCCGAGCTTCTCAAACAATACCACGCCAAGCTGCTTCGGCGAATTAATGTTGAACTCCTCGCCCGCCTGTTTGTATATTTCTTCCTGCAAGCGCGCGATTTCAACCTCAAGCTTTTCGCCGTACTGCTTTAAGCCATCCACGTCAATCTCAAAACCCGCGTGCTCCATACCCGCAAGCACCTGCGAAAGCGGAAGCTCTATCTCGTGAAGCAACTCGCTCTGCCCATTTTCCTCAATCCTTGCTTCTAGGATATCCGCTAACCGCGTAAAGACCGCGCAGTTCTCCAGAAGCGCCGAATGTACGCCAAACAGGTTATCAAGCCCGACGGAATCGGCCCCGTACTCGGCGGCAAGCCGCGCGATTTTGTATTCGTTCGCGGTGGGGTTTAGAATATACCCCGCAAGCTCCGCGTCAAACGCGATGTTTTGCGGCTCAAAGCCCTTTATCAACCCGAAGCGGTACAGGCTTTTGACGAGGCTCGTGCGCTTTTTTACCGGTGCTTTCAGGATTTTTTCCGCCGCTTCCTCCGCGTTTTTGTCGGTTAAATAAAGCTTCTCCCTTGTAATGGCGTACACCGCCGCGGGGATACTCCCCTCGAACAAAAGCAAAACGTCGAGCGTGCCGCCTTCTGCGAGAAGCTCGTCCGGCAATTGGTTGAACACAATTTCAAGCGGCTTTGCGGGGGCTTGCGGCTCTGCCGGCGACGGCTCCGCACCCGCGGTTACGCCGAGCCTGTCAATCAGCGAAAACATCTCAAGCCGCGCCATCAGCGCGTATGCTTTTTGGTTATCGAAGGGCTTTTGCCTGTAGTGCACGATGTCGGTGTCAATCGGCGCATCGCAGTTGATTGTGACAAGCTCGCGGCTTAACAAAGCCATCTCGCGTCCCGCGCGCAGCTTTTCGCGCATACCGTCCTTCACCGGCAGCGTATCTAAATCTTGATAGATTTTATCTAAGCTGCCAAACTCCTTAATCAGCGCGAGCGCGCCCTTTTCCCCGATTCCTGCGACGCCCGGCACATTGTCGGACGCGTCGCCCATCAGCGCCTTTACGTCAATCAACTGTGCGGGGGTGACGCCGTATTTTTCAAGAATCGCGCTTTCGTCGTAGATATCCGCCTGCGGCTTGCCGCCCTTCGTCGAAGCCAGCCGCACGCTGACACAATCGCTTATCAACTGGAACGTATCCCTGTCGCCTGTCGCTATGATGCAGTCATCGCCCTTTTGACAGCACGATTTGCTGAAAGCGCCGAGCAGGTCGTCGGCCTCAAAGCCCTCCAGCTCGACGCAGGTGTACCCCAAATACCCGAGCAGTTCCTTTAACAGCGGCATTTGCTGCGCAAGCTCGTCCGGCATACCCTTGCGCTGCGCCTTGTACCCGTCGTACTTCTCATGCCGAAACGTCTTCGCGCGCGTATCAAAAGCAATCGCGACGGCGTCGGGCTCCGTTTCCTGCCGCATACGCAACAGGATTGTCAAAAACCCGTATATGCCGTTTGTAAACGTGCCGTCCTTTGTGGCAAGCGCCTTGATGCCGTAATACGCCCGGTTGAGTATGCTGTTGCCGTCCACCGCGAGCAGCTTCATAAAATCCCGCCTTTATCTATTTATCTTTGAATTTTGTCCGGCGGTTTTTCAGGATGAACACCACC
>Ga0099364_10000328_pt1 | contig 79254 bp, 64 predicted proteins | sample TergutTh196P3_FD_73070 | JGI IMG/M metagenome (GOLD analysis project Ga0099364, IMG submission 73070) | Microcerotermes parvus P3 segment gut microbial communities from Pointe-Noire, Republic of the Congo - Th196 P3 | ecosystem: Host-associated > Arthropoda: Insects > Digestive system > Gut ...
TAATTCGTCTGATATAGCCTTTCTATAATCATTGGAAATTATGTTAATATTCGCTTCAGGTCTTTGAATGAAAAGAATAGCGTTACGAATATTACCGGGGAAGGTATTTAAATCGACTCCCTGTTTGAAGTCCAACAGCCACTTTACCCATATATTTTGCCTAACCATTGCTTTCGCTAAAACACGTTTGTCCTTGTACTCATTTAGCTTGTTTTTCATGGCAGCGTTGGTGTCGAAATAACTAACTATTTGCCCAATCAAAAGCAATAGCTTATATTCTGCGGTTTCAACATTATGTGAATAGAGCCATCTTTCAAAAGAAAATCCTGATTGCTTTGTAGCCGCGATTAATGCGTCCATGTCAATATTTGAAATGTCAAAATCAGAAAACTCGTCGAACTTAATTTTAGCCTTTTCATAATAAAACTCTTCAGAATCTGCAAGCCCCTTTATATGTGGAAGCTCAAAGGCTTCAAGCAAAGCGTCTTTGTAATCGTTAAAAAAGAAAAACATCATTATCCCCCCGAGTTTTGTGATTTCGCAATTTTCGTCCGTCCATCAATGGGTCTGGTTGTATCTTTGGGTATGAGCCATGAGCGATTCCATTTAATAACACCGTCTATTTTCCCCTGTTTGCACAGCGATTGCACTTGACGTTCGGTAATGCCCCATTTCTCTGACGCCTGTAATGGCGAAATCCAATCCAATACCATATCTCGCTCCTATTTTTGCTATCGCAGACATACTATATCTCATATAGTAACACGTTCGAGCGAAGAATGTAAGACAAAAAGAAAGTTTTTCACCAGTTTTTCAACCCGCCAGTTATAAAAGTCATTGACAAATTGATACGGATGTATGGGCGACTCGCCTGCAAAAATCTACATCAGCGGACAGTCCAAACAGGCGACAAGGGACCGCCCCTATCTGGGCGATACCCGGGTTTTACCCATCATCATTCATCGTCTTGATCTTCTATATTTGCTCTTGGATGTGATTTTACGTAGCTCTCCTTCATGCGGGAGGCGCTTATGGTTAAATAGATTTGTGTTGTTGATAGGTTTTCGTGCCCAAGGTATTCTTGAATAAATCTAAGAGATGCGCCGCCTTCAAGCATATGAGTAGCACAAGAGTGCCTTAATACATGCGGGGTAACAAAAAATGCTCCGGATTTTTTTGCAATTCCAGTTACTATCCTGTGAACGGTGCGTACATTTATCGACTTTGTGCCGCTATCGTCGGGCAGTATATAATCAGTTTCTTTTCCATACTTTTGGTACGCTTCCGAGAGTGCTTTAGCCGCAAAACGACCAAACGGAACGCGACGTTCTTTGTCGCCTTTTCCCAACGCTACGAGCCACATTGATTCAATATCGACATTTTCCCACTTAAGCGCGACAAGTTCCGATATCCTAAGTCCCGCTCCATATAAAAGCTCAAATATCAAAGTATCCCGCTCCGGATTCTTGCTTTCTTTTGCAAGCTCCAACATTCTATTTATTGCTTCCTTTGAAACCGCTTTAGGAAGCGGACGCGGAGATGTTACGCCTTTTATCGTTTTCATTGGGTTATTGGCGATTATACCTAATTCTACCGCAAACGAGAAAAAAGACCGCAAAGCCGAAAGTTTTCTTGATATTGAGGACTTTTGATACCAGCCGCTCATTTCTCTTAAGTACGACTTTAATATTTTGGGAGTTACATCAGAAATATCTTCTATTCCAAGCTTTTCAATGAAATAAGCAAACTGCGCTATGTCAACAGAATAATTTACGGCAGTGTTACCCGTTGTTCCTGCATTGATCTTTACTTTCTCTATGAATAAGTCGGCTGCTTGCTCAAATGAAATCAAATTCTGACACAACTCCTAATACCTTCTCAATCGCTCTTTCGGCAACCATTTGACATCGTTCAGTCTTTTTCTTGATTTTCCTGCCATACAATGGAGGAAAAATTCCAAGGTTTACATTCATAGGCTGAAAGTGCTTTGCATCAGCATTTATTAAGTAATTCAAAAGCGACCCTATCGCGCTCTCACGCGGAAAAACAATATATGGAAGATTACTTAACGAACAATACATGTTTAGCGCAGCTACAAGCCCCATTGCCGTACTTTCCATATATCCTTCCACCCCTGTCAACTGACCGGCTACAAAGACATCCACATTATTTTCTTTGAAAGTTTTCAAGCGAAGCTCAGAGTCAAGCACTCGTGGAGCATTAACATAAATGTTTCTGTGCATAACTCCAAATCGGACAAATTCCGCATTTTGAAGTCCGGGAATTGTTTTAAAAACTCTTTCTTGTTCTCCATAACGCAAACCAGTCTGAAAACCAACCAAATTAAACATGGTCCCTTCAATATTGTCTTGCCGCAATTGAACTACGGCATAAGGCTCGCGACCTGTGCCGGGATCTGTCAAACCCACCGGCTTTAAAGCGCCGAATCGCAAAGTATCAATGCCTCTTCTTGCAACCTCTTCTATGGGCATACATCCTTCAAAAAATGAACAATCTTTTTCAAATTCATGCGGGACAACTCTCTGCGCGGATACTAAAGCTTCATAAAACGCAACGTATTGGTCCTTATCCATAGGACAATTATAGTAGTCAAAGCCGCGTTCGTAGCGCCCGGCTTTCCATGCGACAGAGCTGTCTATTGACTCGGCTAATACTATTGGCGCCACAGCGTCATAAAATGAAAGATATTCGTCTCCTATTGAGCTTTTTATTGATTCAGCCAAGGGCATAGAGGTCAAAGGACCTGTAGCAATTATAACCGCCCCTTCCGGTATCTCAGAAATCTCTTCGCGAATTATTTTTATTGTTGGCATTGAAGAAAGTCGTTCTGTGACAAGGCTCGAAAAAACATCTCTATCTACGGCAAGCGCTTTGCCGGCAGGCACTTGAGAATTTTCCGCGCATTCCATAATTAAGCTGTTAAAGATTTTAAGCTCTCGTTTTAAAATCCCGGCGGGGCTTGAAATATCATTTGCCCCAAAAGAATTGCTGCACACGATTTCCGCCAGCTTATCCGTTTTATGGGCTGGAGTGCTTTTAGCAGGACGCATTTCGAAGAGACTAACGTCAATACCGCGTCTTGCAAGCTGCCACGCTGCTTCGGCGCCTGCAAGACCGCCTCCTACAATTGATACTCTACTCATCCGATTTATGACCGCATTGCGGACAAGCTATCGTTTTACCTTTTCTCTGCATGATTTCTCCGCATTCAGGGCATTTTTCGCTACTAGGTTGATTCCATGATACATAGTCGCAATTTGGATACTTTGAACAACCATAAAAAGTTCTTCCGTTGCGACTGCGACGTTTTACCACGTCTCCGCCTTCTGTTTCCCCGCATTTAGGACATTTAATTCCTATTTTTTCTAAAATTGGACGCGTAAATTTACAATTCGGATAACCGGAGCATGCGATGAAACTACCAAATCGTCCGCTCTTTAATACAAGGGGCTGCCCGCAAATTGAACAATCCTCACCAATAGGCTCCGCTTCAGGAAGCTTAACATGTTCAGCATTCTGCGCTTCTTCAACTGTTTTGGAAAAATCTTCCCAGAATTCTTTAACTACCTCAAGCCATTTTCTTCTGTCTTCTTCAACTTCATCAAGATTTTTTTCCATTTCAGCCGTGAATCCAACGTCTATTATGGACGAGTAATTCTCCTTGTTAAAATACTTGTGCAAAAATCCATCCACTACAACTCCAAGAGGTGTTGGTTCCAATCGCTTTTCTTCATTGATTCTAACGTAATTCCGGTCGCCAAGTGTATCAACTATTGAAGCATATGTCGAAGGTCGCCCTACCCCGTCTTCTTCCAATTTCTTAATAAGTAACGCTTCAGAATACCTTACGGGGGGACGCGTGAATTTCTGTTCTTTTTGGGTTGATACAACAACTAATTCTTCGCCCACCTGCGCGCTCTCCATCAGTTCGCCTTTCAGTTCAAGAGGCCATAATTTTCCATATCCTTCAAAAATAAGCGCTTCTCCCAGTTGTCGTAAACCAACATTTCCGGCAATTGCGTCAAGAGTCGAATTGGCGACTTTGGCAGGGGCCATCTGACAAGCTGCCGCGCGACGCCAAATAATGTCATAAAGCTTAAACTGATCTGGAGATAACGAGTTTTTTATTGATTGGGGCGAAATGAATATATCTGTTGGGCGTATTGCTTCATGCGCGTCCTGACTTCTTCCACCGGCGGCGTATGCATTGCTCGACTTTGGCAAATACTCATTTCCAAAATTTTGTTTAATATAATCTCTGAAAGAGTTTACGGCGTCATTTGCAAGTCTTAAACTGTCCGTTCTCATATAAGTTATCAATCCAACGGTTCCTTTTCCGGGAATGTTTATCCCCTCAAAAAGTTCTTGCGCTATACTCATCGTACGACGCGGCTGGAAACCTAACCGGCGCGATGCTTCCTGCTGTAGCGTGCTTGTGCGAAAAGGCGGCGGCGCTTTGCGAAAACTTTCCCTTATATTGAATGCAGTGACAATTATTTTATTATTGTTTACTTCATTTATTATCCTGTCAGCGGTTTTTTCATCTTTGATGAGTAGAGATTTCCCTTCTTTATAGAGGCTTTTTCCATCCAGCGTATGAGCTCGGAGCGTATACTCTCTATTACCATCTTTCGACGATGCTCCAATAACAATCATCCAGTATTCTTCAGGAATAAAAGACTGAATCTCCCGCTCTCTTTCACAAATAATTGCCAAAGCGACAGATTGCACTCTTCCTGCAGAAAGCCCAAAACGGATCTTTTTCCAAAGAACCGGACTTAAAGTGTAGCCAACAAGCCTGTCAAGGATTCTCCTTGCCTGTTGAGCATCGACTTTTTTTTCATCAATTTCTTCCGGCTTTTTTATAGCTTCTTTAACCGCATTTGGAGTTATTTCATAAAAACGAACTCTGCACTTATCATGCAGGTCTATACCCAGCAAATCAGCAAGATGCCATGCAATAGCTTCCCCTTCCCTATCAGGGTCAGACGCAAGCAAAGTCTTTTTTGCGCACTTTGAAAGCTCTGAAAGTTCATTTTTTATAGCGGCTTTACCTTTGACCAGAATGTATTCAGGCTTAAAATCATTCTCAATGTCTACGGCCAGACGGCTTTTAGGCAAGTCGCGTATATGTCCGATACTTGAACGTACAACATAGTTTATTCCAAGCATTTTGGAAAGAGATTTTGCCTTAGTTGGGGATTCTACTATGACTAAAGTTTTACCCTTAACAATTGATGGATTTATACTGTTTCCTTTATTAGCTGAAGCAGATTTCTTTGAAGTCGCTTTCTTTGTAGTTCTTGATTTTTCTAATAGTTTTTTCTCTGCTGTCGTTTTTCCTTTTGATGTTGACGCTCCTTTTGACATTCTCATTTAACATATCCTGTGTATCAGGTCTTTAGAAGGCATTTCAACTGATAACCTGGAAAAATCATCAAATATGTTGGCGTTAATAAGCTGGCGAAGCATCTCGCCGCTTATAGTTCTAATCCCAAATCCACTCAATACCTGAGCTTGTAAAATTGCCTTTTCCGTTACTTCCGGCGGAATTCCTTCAGCGATGAAATAATGATAAGCAACTTCTTGAGCTTCAGGTGATAGAAATTGCTTTTCTTCTAAGCTTAAAATTCTTGGAACATATGCGTTCATCTTTTATGACAATCCTTTCTCAAATAATGTTTCAAAATAAATAATAATGTAGAAAAGCTTAATAATAAATAATAATAAAATGTATTACCTAATGAATAATTAATAATGACTAAAAATATATTGGGGAATATACACAAATAATACAAATTTGGCAAGAGTGTTTTGTTTAATAGCGCTACTTTCAAGAACCATTTTAAATGCTTGTGTTATTTATAACCTGAAGAATAATACAATTTACGAATTGCATAATCGACCGATTCAACGCTAACCTCTCTTCCAGACATGTCCGCTACGCCTATTGCGATACTTCTATTTCGCCAATTTTTTCCTCGAATCCATATATTGTTGGATCAATTTTTTCTACGGTACTGTTAAGTTCATTCATAGAGCGAAAAGAATACCCCTTTGGAAGACGATTGGCAAACCTTTTTACTTTTAATAACGCCTGAAGATAGTTTCGCTCATAAGGAAGCACCATTTGCGCGGCCATGAGAGCGCTTGGGGATTGTTCTTCAAAAAACATTGTAGCCATTTCCAGATTCTCGTCTATTTCCATTTCGTCATACCATATCGTAGCAAGAATTTTTCGATACTTTTCACGGTCTTTTCCGTGAACGATTCTTCTAACTGAACGGTCAATTTTTTCAAGACCGGAACGCAAGAATTCTATACAAAATCGAGGATCCCCCTGTGGAAAAGAGTATTCCGCCATGTATTCAGCTTCTGTATCCATAAGAACTTGTTTTCTCAAAAGCCTTCCGTAAGACGGTCTGAGCGTCACTCGCGCCTGTTCGGGCGGCATTGCGCAAAGCGCTGAAAACACTTTGCCTGTGTTAACTCCTCTTCGCTCGTATGGCGAATCCTTAAGCCACGTTACATAACCAATGTCAAACAAACCCTTTCGTCCGGCTCTTCCTGCCATTTGCAAAAACTCATTCTTACTAATAGGTTCATCATTATACTGTATCAATTGCGCAAAAATAACTGTTTTAGCAGGAAGATTGACTCCTAAAGAAAGCGCGTTTGTTCCGCATACGACATCAATGACTCTTTCACGAAAAGCGGATTCTACCAGCAATTTTTCTTTGGGAAACATTCCTCCATGATATATACCCACTCCCTTCAACAAAGCTGGAGAAATCTTTGGAACTTCAAGTATTTCAGCAAGTTTACGCAAACGCTTATTGTTGACCGGAGTAACGGGATTTCTTGTAGAAGCTATCTTATGCGCACAATCCACCGCAGCTTTTTGTGAAAAAACAAAAACAAGCGCATCTTGTACATTGGATATCAACGCCGGTTTTTTTGGAGCAAAAACTAACTCTGTCATCCTTTTGCGATTCTCATATAAAATAAAATTGCGTCTGCAGATTTCCGAGAGATAATTCTTTACAATCTCAGCTCCGCCAAAAGTCGCCGACATGACAAGTATTGGCACGCTGTTGTCACTGGCTCTTATTCCGTCGATGTAAGTGCGAGCTCTGTCAGGATCCGTGAAGATGTAATGAAATTCGTCAACAATAAGCTTTTGCTTTTTACCCGCAGCATATTTCATTGTGTATATTTCTTGAGTACAGCAGATTATCCTTGCATTTTCGTTACGCTTGAAATCCCCTGTTTCTATTCCAACATCAAGTCCCATCCGCCTTAAGTCCATGTATCGCTCGTTGCTGAGCGCTTTTATTGGCGCTGTAAAAATAATCCTATCTTTAGTATCCTGGACAAAACCATCTTCGTTCATAAGCCCAGACCAGAGATATGCAACAAGCGTCTTACCAGAACCTGTCGGGGCAGATAACACGGCGCTTTTTCCCTTAATCAGGTTATAAGCCTTTAACTGCCAATCATAAAAATCATACAATACGTTCAATTGGATTCTAGCAAGTCAATCTAAAATAAAGCTCTCTTGCGGCTATTTGACAAAACATCTTAAAAACGACAGAATAATCGGGAGTTTCTTTTTCACACGATATATTATGCATAGCAACAAATCCTTCAAGCTTGTCTTCAACCCATAGCGGATAAACTCTGCATTTGGGCATATCTTTAAATTCAAAACCTAATAAGGCTAATCCGACCTCATCAATCTCTCCTTCTCCATTCCCGGATACCCTCTCCATAACTTCCGATAAAGGATCAAAGCACTGAGCCGCAATACCGCTGAAGCATTCTCCAATTAAGCAGTATTTGCACTCTCTGGCATCGTAAACTACAAGTTTTACTCTTTCAGCTCGCGACGTTTCGTTAAAAAAACTCAAAAGAAACGACAACAACTCAATTCTTTCTCCACAAGACAGAAGCTTTTGTAAAAAATTATAAAAAGCTGCAACAGTATATGACTTTAAATTCAACCGTTTTGTGTTCTCGTCAGTAGCCATATGTAAACGTCTTATTTCAAGGGATTTTGAAGCGACATTTCCCAATAGCTCCATGAAATTTATTATTTCCTGAGCATTAGGTTTTTCCATTACGCCTATACAAAACAAACGATAGTTGACTATTTCTGTTGTTGAGTCCGTTATAGGCAGGATGAAAACAGATTTTCCGGACATAAATTGAGAGTTCAAACCAATTTCATTAGCTTCTTTATCCTTATAGATTACAGGTGTCGGAGAAAGAATCTTTGCGGCAAAAATACCGCTTCTGGATGGTGAACCAAGGTCATCTCCTTTAATAAGTTTGATTGAAGATCCATCGTCAACGTAAATAGCAGTTTTTTCAGCAAAAAAGCTCTCCTTGAAAACGCCTCTCAAAAACTCCGCAAAATATTCAACGCTCATGGGTTCAAAAATTGTAGCCATAATATTTTTTGTCGTTAGTATCATGTACGACAGAGCTGATAGCTTTTCTTCCAGTTGAGAAGAGTTTCGCAACGAAATCCAAAGAGATATAACCTTAAGAAATGGTTCAATCGCATCCAGCAAATCTTGAGAAGGCGTTTCCGTAATCAGTATATAAATATCCCATTCTTTACCATGAAACCTTATGGCATTTGTCCATTCTCCGAGTTGAGGGATAACAGGAATCGAAAAACTATCAAAAAAAATCTTTCGAACGGGAGGAACCTCGGGCGAATATGACAATAGCTCATTGCCAACGCCTTTAAACACTAACCTGTCTAATTTAGCGTTTACTGCCTCCAATACTACAATATCCTCATCCTTTATTTCAATTATAAGCGCAGATGTTGTAAATCTAGTCAGTTCTTTAGTAATTTTCTCCCAAAGTCCGCCTTGTAAAATGAAATCAATTTGCTCGCAAATGTTGTCTCTCATTTTAATTAGACATCTCCTTTATCGTACTTGTAGAGCTGATGATATCACAAATATGAAAAATATGATTAATTTACTCTGAACTGCTTCCATATGCTCCATCGTATTTTCCTCTAAATGACATCTTTTGCATACAACATATAGTATTTCGGTAGCTATATGGCATCTATATATTGTCTGTTATAACTCGCGTCTTTTTTTCGTACTTGACCTTGGCGTAGTTTTTGGTGTACAAACACAACCATATGTCTTACATCGGAATTATCAATAACTCCATATGTATAAATGTATACTAACCACATAAAGTCATTGTTATTTATGCTGAAAGAAGCTATAATCAATATACATTTCACTTTGAGGTGAGCGACATGTACCGATTTGCTATGGAAGAATTGCATCGATGGAAACAGCGTAAGAATAAAAAGCCCTTGATTATCAGAGGAGCGCGGCAAGTAGGAAAAACCTGGCTGATGCGCGAGTTTGGCAAAACTACTTTTGAGAAAGTTGTATATGTCAGCTTTGATAACAATCAACGAATGAGAGACCTCTTTTCGGCAGATTTTAATGTAGATCGTATAGTAACAGGCTTGGGGCTATATGCCGGACACAAAATCGACCCTACAAGCACATTGCTTATTTTTGACGAAATACAAGAGGCGCCGCAAGCGTTAACTTCGCTTAAATACTTCAATGAAACCGCGCCTGAGTACCGGATTGTATGCGCCGGCTCCATGCTTGGCGTGGCATTGCATAAAGGAACGTCTTTTCCCGTCGGCAAAGTGGAGTTTTTGGACCTCTATCCCATGTCATTTATCGAATTTATGCAAGCTATGGGCAAAGAACAGCATGCTGAATTGCTTGCTAAAGGCGATTTTGAAATGGCAACCACTTTTAAACAGGAATATATTGACCTGCTGCGTTATTACTATTATGTGGGCGGAATGCCTGAAGTAGTACGGGCGTTTTCTGATAACAAGGACTTTAATGAGGCGCGCGAGATTCAGCAGAGGATTTTATCGGCATACGAGCAGGATTTTTCAAAACATGCGCCTAACGAAATAGTCCCCCGCGTTCGTATGCTTTGGAACAGCATCGGGGCGCAACTTGCCAAAGAGAACAAAAAATTTGTTTACGGTCTGATTAAAGAGGGAGCGCGAGCCAAGGAATATGAGTTAGCGCTGCTGTGGTTGACTGATTGCGGACTTATTCATAAAGTGCATCGCGTAACAATGCCCGGAATTCCTCTGAAAGCATACGAGGATTTAAAAGCTTTTAAGCTGTTCTTTCTTGATGTAGGGCTTCTTTCCTGTATGACGCGGCTGCGGCAGGATACCCTGCTTGACGGAAATGGATTATTTATGGTGTTTAAGGGGGCGCTCACAGAGCAGTTTGTCCTGCAACAACTCGTTACCCAAAAAGGCGTCGAAACCTATTATTGGACGAACGATAGAGGTAACGCCGAAATTGACTTTGTCATTGACAACGGTAAAGACGTTATTCCTATTGAGGTAAAAGCCGAGGTAAATTTGCAAGCCAAGAGCCTGAAAGCTTATCGTGATAAGTTCAATCCTAAACTTTCTATACGAACGAGCATGGCGGATTATAAAAATGAAGGTTGGTTACTGAACATTCCGTTGTGGGCGATTGGAACAATCTCACAATAACGCAGCTTTGGATTCATATGAAAAAAGCTATGAAAAAAGCTTATCTGCCTTATCAGATATTAGATAGACTTATGACAATAGAAAATGTATAATTACTTGTCTATTTGCTACTAAAAGGAGTGTAAATAATGAATACAGCAGAAAAACTGATTTACGACGAAAAAACGAGAATAGTAAGCGTTGCTGATAAACCAAGCGAGCGCAAGCATATAACAAATATAGAAGAATATCTCAGAATTCCACAGGAAGATAGAGAAAAAGCAATTATCGAAACAAAATTTTTCTTCGATAATGCAAAAAAGCTTTTACCGGAAGCAATTAAAGAAGCAGTAAAAGAACAGTTGGAAAGAGGAACTCCCATTTCATATGGCGATGCTGATGGTAATGTACTGAGACGTTATCCCGATGGAAGAATCTTTTTAGTTGAAATAGATATGGAATCTTTCAAACAAAACGAGACTTTCCTCCGCATGGCGACTCCTGAAGACAATTACTCTATTTATGGCTAATAAACCAACAATGTATATTCTTGCCGGACCCAATGGCTCTGGTAAAAGCACTATTTTAGAAAAAAAGATACCAAAAGGAATTATTAACCTTAATGCGGATAAATTTTCAAGAGAAATAGCAAGAGAACGTGGTATACCAGAAGATGAAATACAATATGCTGTAAATAATAACGAAGCTCTTCAGATTGCTGGATTGAGAAAATTGAGAACTCTTATGCGTAAATCTGTTGAACAAAGAAACACTTTTTCCACTGAAACAACTTTAGATCTCAATGCTTATAAAGATTATATTAAGGATGCAAAATCAAATGGATTTGAAGTAATATTGTTGTATGTAGGTACTCAATCTCCTAAAATCAATATTGCCCGTGTTTCAGATAGAGTCATTGAAGGTAAACATGATGTCCCTCCAAATAAAATTGTTGATCGTTATTACGGAAGTCTTGATTGTTTGAGTGGGTATATTAGCATTGTTGATAAAGCTCAAATATATGATAATTCTAAGGCTGGAAAAGAAGCTCGCCACATCATTTCAATAGACCACAACAGAATTACTGAAATAAACGAACCAATACCGGACTGGGTAAATAAGAGTATCATAAATAAACTGATGAATGAAGAACATAAGAAGGCGATTGAAAAAGGCGTCTCTCAAGAAGAGATATCCGAATCAAAAACTATGTAGCGTCTTTAGAGCAAATTGGTTGGCGGGTGATCGTAATATGGGAATGCGAGACGCATAGGCGAAAAAGAGAACAATTGACAAAGAGGCTTCAAAGAATTAGCTTTGCAGAATAGGTGTGTACTTAACAAGGGGTGTTGTAATGAAGCGAAGAATCCTTTTAGGATTAGTTTTAGGGGTTGCTGCAGGCGTTATTGATATTGTTCCAATGGTAATCCAAAAACTACCAATACATTCAATACTATCCGCATTTTCTATGTGGGTGGTTTTAGGTTTGCTTATCAATACATCTACGCTCAAAATGAAAGGCGTACTGAAAGGGTTATTGCTATCGTTATTGGTCATAATGCCGACTGCCATTTTGATTGGAGAAGCAGAACCTATATCGCTAATTCCTATTGGCATAATGACTGTGATTTTGGGCGCGTTGTTAGGTTTCGCGTCTGAGAAAATAGTGAAATAAGCAACGGGGTTAATTTTCGCCTTGCTTTTACTCCTATGGGCGATTGGAACAATCTCGCAATGACTCCGCTTTGACATTTGGAATTCTTTTCATAAGCTCTTACTCATATAATGCATAGGGGCGTCGCGCGTTAAGATATTATAAATGTTAGAATATGAAATGCTAAAGGAGGAGGATAACAAATGAGCAAAATAAAATACAGTTTTAAAAATGATTACAGTGAATTGGCTCATCCAAACGTATTAAAAGCTCTATCCGACGTAGGAAACACTCAGTTCGAAGGATACGGGCTTGACGAGCATTCGTTCAATGCAAGCGAGATGATTAAAGCTATAATAGCCAAGCCTTCCGCCGAAGTGCATTTTATAAGCGCCGGAACGCAGGCAAATTTAGTTGTATTATCCTCCGTTCTTCGTCCGCACGAAGCTGTAATAGCTTGCGAAAGCGGACACATTTTCGTGCATGAAGCAGGAGCAATCGAGGCAACGGGGCATAAAATATGCACTGTAAAAGGCGATTGCGGTAAGCTGAACGCTCGCGATATTGAAACAGTCGTCACTTTCCATAGCGACGAACACATGGTGAAACCCCGTATTGTGTTCATATCCCAATCAACAGAGCTCGGCTCAGTTTACGCAAAAACGGAGCTGCGCGAGATTTCCGAATACTGCCGAAAAAACAATTTGTATCTCTATCTTGACGGCGCAAGATTTGGCGCCGGGCTGAACAGCCGCGCCTGCGATTTGACATATGGCGATATTGCAGATTTGGTTGACGCTTTTTACATTGGCGGCACAAAAAACGGCGCTCTCTTTGGCGAGGCAATTGTTATTTGTAAAGATGAATTGAAATCGGATTTTCGTTTTTTCCTGAAACAAAAAGGCGCTTTATTAGCAAAAGGCGCGTCAATTGGCGTTCAGTTTGAGGCATTATTTGAAAATGGCTTATATGACGAACTCGCTCGCCACGCCAATGATATGGCGCTAAAATTAGCGGACGGGATAAAAGCGTTAGGATATGACTTCATGCTTCGCGCGGAAACTAACCAGATATTCCCGATATTCCCCTCCGAAACCGTAAATAAATTGCATTATTTATATGACTTTTATGATTGGCGGCAAATTGACGAAATGACCACCATCAGATTAGTAACTTCATGGGCAACGCCTGAAGATATAATCAATGAATTTCTGGATGATTTGTCGCTTATTTAACGGACATTCCTGAAGCAAAAGAGCAATAACAGAGCATAGGACAAGGGTTTAAGCTTATTTCTATAATTTGTTGGCATTAATCCAATACTGCCTATTTCTTTAGTTGTTAGGGAAAGTTCCTGAGTATTTAAAAAACAGGCGCTCGAAATTCCATTTTCTCGAACATAAGGCTGAATTCCTGTGCAGCGTTTGTTTCAGCGTCAGATAGATAAAATGTCAAACCAAGAAGTTTCATTGGGTCGTTAAAACTTAATTCCAACACTTCCAGTGGAATTATTATAGTCTTTTCTTCCGAGTCTTGTTGTGTCCATACCCATTCACCGATGGGACGGTTATTTACGAGGACGGACATCTTTTGAGGCTTGATCGCGCCTTCCTCTTTTCGAAGACTGGCAGTCAATGCAAACATCATGTCGCTTACTGGTTTTTCAGTCAGTTTCATGTAGAACTTTACTTCCCCGGAGTTGTTCCAGTATCTCTTGGGTAATAAGCTGAAGTTTTTATTAAATATTGTTTTTTCTTTATCAGGGTCATAAAGAGCTACTCCTTCCGACATTCTCGTCCATGGCTCTGATTGGTCGCTTTCTGCAAAAACAACAGGCATAGTCGGCAAAGGTGGGATGTCTTCCTTGAAGTCAATTTTGATGCCGAAGCGGTCAGTTATCCCATAGTTCCATAATAGCGTCTTGTCAATAAGTATGAGCTTTCCACGAAGCGGAGTCATACGAACAATATACTCTTGTGTGACGTCTGCCGCATTTTTCATTGAGACGTAAGTTACCCCACCGGTATTTATAACAGCCAAAAGGACTGGAACGATCAATACATAGTCCCATCGGCTCGGCGTTGAGAGACAGAAAACAAATGGGAGAGCCCACAAAAAAGGCACATATCTGGTATACCAAGCATACGGTTGTAAGAAAAGCATCAAGAACAGCGCAATAAGCAGCCAGTTATTCTCAAGTCGGCGATAAAAAAAGACAAATGGAACGCTAACTAACATCAATAGAAAAAACAATGGTCCCAGACCGCTAGCTATGAAATCATTTCCGGTTACATACATATTCCACTCGGACAGCGACGTCGTTATCGGGTTTTTCAGTTTTGCTGGAGATATCTGTGAAAAATCCTCGCGTGGGTATGTTGGGTACGAAGCAATGGAGCGGAGAAGGCGCGTTACTCGATTATGCGCGTCGGGGTAAGCTCTATCCGCTAACGTTTCCAGAGTTGTGGATACATCGCTTATTGCTGGTTGCCCGGAATTTATCAAAGGGTAAAAAATATGTTTGCCTTCTATTAAATTTGTGATGTAAGGAGAAAAACCCAGCATCATTACCAGCAGTAGAAGAGGAATTCCTATTTTCATACCCAATTTTATAGTCTTTGTGAAAGCGACATTCCAAGAACTCATCGAAATTCGGAATTCTTCAAATAAACGCGCTAAGCAAATGCAGAATACAATGATGCTTCCATAAGCAAAACCTGAGGTTTTTACACAGAACAGCATCGCTAAAGAAACGACGCCTATGACATGCGCGTCAAGCGGAACTGGTTTATCTCTGCTTTTAAAGTGAAGGCTTGCATAAAAGAGCGAGATTATTGAAAGCGACCCCAAGGCTCCGTCCACAACATATCCGATACACTGATAGAATACTAAAGGATTAAGACATGCCGATACCCACAAAAGTCGCTTCATTATTCGTTCTCCTTTTGTATGATGGAGAACGAAAAAGAGCGCCGCAAAAAACAGGATTAAATGATAAGCCTTTCCAAATTGTATATCTCCAAAGACTGCTTTAACGGAGGCCGCAAAGTACCACGTTGCCTTTGGATAGTATGTCGCTTGGTCGCTCCAATTGCTGCGTGACGACGCAAATTCCATATAGCCGTCATATACGGGATTAAAACCTGTCGCAATTCGGCTAGTTGCTGGCTGATGATACGCCATCCCATCGTGAAAAATGTCAAAAAAACGCCAGGAAATGGCGTGAGAAGATATAATAATCAAAAGGAAACACAGAAAGCCTATAATCAGGCGACGAACTGTCCCGATTTTATTTCGCGTACAATAACTTCCAGCAAGAAAACAAGAGAACAAGAGAACAAGAGAACAAGAGAACAAGAGAACAAGAGAACAAGAGAACAAGAGAACAAGAGAACAAGAGAACAAGAGAACACCAATAGGCTAAAGCTGGCGAACCTTGACGCAACAATAAAAATATCGACAAAACAAAAGCTGGTAAAAAAACATACATCAATAAAAAAAGCGACATCCATGCACAAGATGCTGAATCTGCTTTTACATTAGCGGGTACTGACTTAGTGGGTACTGTCTTTATCTTATTTGTATTTGGCTTATTTCTCTTGGGTCTCATTATATCTCACTCAATTCATCTGCAAAAATCTGTTATTTGAAGTACACAGCAGGAGGCGTCAAGCGCTTACAAGGCGTAATCTTGCCTTTGCAACATTCGATTTATTATACATCAACGATGATATTAAAGACGCCATAAATTGGATAAATTCAATTTAAAGGAGTTTACGTATATTTTGTATATATTGAACATTATTCTTGTTGCTCATGATAGAATCGTCATATGTAATTTTTCTAAGCTTGACGTTATTAACTAAAGAGGTAAAAACCATGCATAACAAGCTAAAAACTGTTGTTGTGATTCCATGTTACAACGAGGAGCAAACTATCGGAAAAGTAGTAAGTGATTTTAAGAAAGAATTACCCGAATCTGAAATCTATGTGATGAATAACCGCTCAACCGATAAAAGCGCTGAACTTGCTGAAGCGGCAGGAGCGTTGGTAATGTGGGTAGGACGTCAGGGAAAAGGCTCTGTTGTTCGGGAAATATTCCGGAAGATTGACGCGGATATATATGTAATGATTGATGGAGATGATACCTACCCTGCTCTTGCTGTCCACGAGCTTATGAAACCGGTAATTGACGGGGCAGCCGAAATGGTTGTCGGAGATAGATTGAGCAAGGGTTATTACGCCGTTCAAAACAAGCGTAATTTCCACAATTTCGGAAACCATTTAGTGAAGAAACTTGTAAATCTGTGTTTTAAGTCAAGCCTCAAAGATATAATGAGTGGATACAGGGTTTTCAGCAAACTTTTTGTTAAGAACGTTCCCATTTTATCTGATGGATTCGAAGTTGAAACTGAAATGACTATCCTCTGCCTGGATAGAAAACTTGATATAGTGGAAATTCCTATTGAATACAGGGATCGCCCAGCAGGAAGTTACTCGAAATTAAATACAGTTAAGGATGGATTTCGGGTCTTAATGACTATTTTTATTATCTTAAAAAATTACCGCCCATTGTTTTTCTTTGGCAGCATATCTTTGATTTTATTTTTTCTGGGACTGATAACCGGTATCCCGGTATTATTGGAGTTTTTAAGAACAAGGTATGTGACGCATATTCCCCTTTCCATTTTAGCAACGGGTCTAATGATAACTTCTGGATTATCAATAACCAGCGGCTTTATTCTTGACACGTTAGTAGCGCACGAAAGACAACGAAATGAAGTTGATTTGCTTAAGACTTTGCGAGTAAAGTAGTGATTATAGCTGGAAAATTCAGTTCGACCTGCCGGAGATTCTATTTGCGGATTTGCTGCTCTACTGCTAAGTTTTCTTCCAGCGTGGGCGCTTTGCATTCAATCACGCCAAAGGGGATGCCGTTAACGAACAACACAAGATTGGGAGTAGCGTCTCCGTCGCCCGCCGCGTTGAAAACCGAAAATTCTCGCGCAACATGGAACGCGTTGTTTTCGATATTGTCTCAATCAATATAGCGAAGGTTGAACGACAATGTCCTCTCGTCGGCTGTCATTTCGGGCAGGTCTCGACCGAGCAGCAAAGCGTCATATATTTTTCGCTCGCCTTAATAAGTCCTCCCGCGTCGTCTATAGCCACGTTCAATTCGTCAATGGCGCGTTCGATATTAGAGGGCTTGAAACGATATTTCGCGTCGCCGTATTCAAAAACATTTAACTCTTGAAGCTTTGAACGCAGAACATCTTTTAGCAATGCGTTGTAACGACCGCCGCGCTCGCGTTGGCATTCTTCGGGCGACAAAGACGTATAGCCCAGTTTATTCAAAACGTCCGCCGCCTGCGCTTGGAATTCCTTTTCCAGATATGCGTCAGGATCCTTTACCGTCATCATCGTCACCTGTATCCCTTTGTGATAATTCCTTCACGGCGCGATCAAAATCGCTTTCAAGCTGACGCATTTCCCGCGCGCGAAAAACCTCAAACTCCCTCTCAGCCTTTTCAATTGCTTGCGCGCGCGATATTTTCCCTTTGCCTTTAAGCAACTCGCGTTTATTACCCATTATTTGTCGATCTAGTTCGGCAGCCCAGTCCGACATTGTCATAACGCGTTCTTCTAACGCCTGCAACTCAGCGAAATCTAAAAACTGCGACACAAGCAAATTTAGGATAGTTAATTCACGCTCGGTCAAAAAATTCTTAGCAATGCCAATATCGCTTTTTGTAATGTAGTTACCTTTGAAGTTACTCATACCAATCATCGGCTTTTGGTTGTCGACTCGTTCATGGATTATTTCCGCCGCCGTATGCTTATGAGCCGCATAGTGCAACTTGTTCTGCACAGTGGCGAAGAATTCACGCGAAAGACTAGTCTTTGGGTCGTAGTCAATTGATGTGGCGTAGATGTCTGTCACTTGCTGATAAAGATTGCGCTCGCTGCTGCGGATGTCTCGTATGCGTTGCAATAGTTCGCGGAAATAGCGTCCTCCGCCGCGTTTCAATCGTTCATCGTCAAGCGTAAAACCTTTGCGGATGTATTCGTTAAGCCGTTTTGTCGCCCACTGGCGAAATTGCGTACCGCGCAAAGATTTCACGCGATAGCCGACCGAAATAATAACGTCGAGATTATAGTAGTCAACTTGATACGTTTTTCCGTCAGCGGCAGTTGTTGCAGAATTTACAACAACTGAATTTTTGTCCAGTTCCTCGTCATCGAAAACATTTTTTATATGCCGTGATATGGTGGACTTGTCGCGCTCAAACAGCGCCGCCATTTGGTCGAGCGTCAGCCAAACGGTTTCCTCGTCAAACCGTGCTTCAACTGTGATTTTTTCGTCTTTGGTTTTAAAGATGATAATTCTATTATCCTGTTCTTTCATAGAGCCATCGCTCCTTTCACGCAAATTTTGCCCGTTAACAATTGTTGCATATGGTTTTTTTTTACAAATTTGTGTTACTCCAGATCGCGGGTCAGCAATTCTATTTCGCGGTCGGCTGTGGTGAGGATTTTTCGTCAAACAGTATCCAACCGTCTTCAGTCACGTTTTTTAAGTTTAGCGCGCGATATATGTGGCTACTTTCTCTTAGTTGCGCTTTCTTACGAGAAAGCACTAAACCTGTCCTTATATTAGCGTACACTCGAAGCTTCATGAATTATTCCTTTTGTGCTGTTATATTTGTGATTAATTATTAATGAAAAAAACAACACTATTTTTAGACTGTCAAAATGTTTTGCATGATTATAATGTACTGTGAAATATGTGAATATTAAAATTGTATCATACGAACTGAATAGATGGTAGGGGACGGTCTATTGCACGTCCCGATTTTTTTGCGCGATGGTAGCTGTTAATTTGCATCGACGGGATGTCGAGGACGCGCGTCCCCTACGATTTAATATTGAGATGGTTGCGGTTAATTTGCATCGACGGGATGTCGAGGGCGCGCGTCCCATATATTAAGGTGGGAAATGATAAACAATTCGAGCCTTATTCTATTTTGCTATTGACAATTATGGATAGCATAATTAGAATATGGTTAGAATATGGTTAGAATAGTATCGAAATGTGTTAGAATGTGTCAGAAGGATTCGTATTTAATTATTATAGTTTTTTAAAAAAGTTGACGCTAGATAATTAGGAGAAAATTTATGCTTTCAGATAATACAATGTTTGAGTTTAAACAGGAGTATACTCCTGAACTTAATAAAGCATTTGTCGCTTTTGCTAATACCATAATGCAGAAGTTAAAAGAGGCGGACAACGAAAAATACGAAGATGTTCGCGCTCTGAATCAAGATTTGAGTTTTGTTGAAGCCGCAAAAGAATTTAAGACGCGAGGGGTTCAATTTGGCTTAAATCAGCAAAAGGCGCTGGGGCTGGTAAACGCTGATGGCGCCTATACAAACCTTGGGCTGTTACTGTCGGACCAATGTGCGCATACAGTCAAACTTGCGGTTTTTGAAGGTACTGCAAAGGTAGTATTCAATGACAGACGAAAGTTTACGGGCTCATTGCTTAAACAGCTTAACGATGCGTTTGAGTTTATCGACCGCTATAACCGTAACAGATCTCAAATTAAAGGATTGCATCGAATTGATAAAAGGGATTACCCGGTTGAAGCTATGCGCGAGGCATTGTTAAACGCGTTTGTTCATAGAGACTATTCTTTTAGCGACAGTACGATTATAAGCATCTTTGACGACCGCATCGAGTTCATTTCAATTGGCGGGCTTGTAAGAGGCATAGCCTTTGAAGATATGATGCTTGGGATTTCGGTTGCTCGCAATGTTAACCTTGCCAACGCTTTTTACTGCCTGTCGCTTATCGAGGCGTATGGCGCGGGTATCCCAAAGATCATGCAAAGCTACGAAGGTTACGCCGTTAAGCCCAAAATTGAAGTAACCAATAATGTGTTTAAGGTAACTTTACCCAATACCAATGAGTTGTCAAAAACGACTTATCTGAGCGAAAACGAGCGCGCTGTGATGGCTTTATTTAAGTTTAAAGACAAGGAATATATTGTAAGGAAGGACATTGAAACAGAGCTGTCTGTCTCGCAGACAATGGCGGTGCGATTGTTAAAAGGTCTGTTGGATAAGAGCGAGATAAAAGCCATCGGAAATGGAAAAAACACAAAATATATTTCGAGTAAAAATCTATTTTGAAAATGAATAAGATAAAATATATAGTATATATTCTCATGTGTAGAGATAACACCCTTTATACGGGATGGACGAACGATCTTGAAAAAAGAATAAAGTTGCACAACTTGGGAAAAGCGTCAAAGTACACGAGAGGTCGCCTGCCGGTTGTCGCGTATTACACGGAAGAATGCAATACAAAATGTGAAGCGATGTCAAGAGAAATCGAAATTAAGAAGATGAGTAGGGATAGAAAACTAAAACTCAAAGTTTGATTATGAGGGGGCGCATGAATGTCAATATCCGTTGGAATAGACCTTGGAGGACATAATATTAAAGCGGGACTCGTTCAAGACGGAGAAATAATCAACAGAATAGAAGAGAAAACCGAATCGCGCCACTACGAGCCTGTCATTAAGCAAATTGGAAGAATAGCGAAAGAGATTGGAGCAAATAGTAGCGTTCCATTAGGCGTCGGGATACCCGGCGGATTGGATAACGCGCGTGAAAAAGCTCTTATGATAACGAATTTTATCAATTGGAACGGTCTGCCTTTGCGCGCGATGATAGAGCAAGTCTCAGGCGCTCCAACTAAATTGGAAAACGACGCGAACGCTTACGCGCTGGGAGAAGGCTGCAAAGGCGCCGCCGAAGGACTTTCGGATTATGCGGTTCTCACTCTTGGCACAGGGATTGGCGGAGGTATAATAATAGGAGGAAAAGTATTATCAGGGTCGCATGGGCTAGCGGGAGAGCTTGGGCACATGGTAATTGGAAATGACGAAGAATGCGGCGCCGGCTGCGGAGGGAAAGGACACATCGAAACATTCTGCGCTGCCGATGCGCTTGAACGCGCGTCAGTTAGAAAAAATCTTTACGCTGATGGGGAGACCCCCGATATGGAAAAACTTTGGAAAAAACGAGACCAAAAAGATATAGCGGAATTTTGGGACATTGTACTCAATAGCCTTGCAAAAGGCGTTGCTACAATAATTCATGTGCTTGATCCGCAGGCGGTTATATTTGGCGGAGGATTGTCTCAGGGCGAAGGGTTTCTTGACTCATTGCGCCCCAAAATACTGCCATATCTCGGAATACCATACCGAGGACTTCTTGATTTACGAAAGAGCGTCCACGGTAACGATGCAGCGATAATAGGCGCTGCGCTTTGCGCGATAAAATGAATTTCAAAATACCTCCCTACATAGTTAAGCGCAGCTATCGCGCAAAATATCCGCGAATTATCATAAACTCCAAGAATCCTATTCCATGCTTGGAAATAGTTATTCCTGACAAATTTGACGAATCGGGAATTCCATATTTCTTAGAGGAACATAAATCATGGATTGAAAGAACATGGACAAGGCAAATGAAGAAATCGGCTATTCGTCTCTCTTCCATTAATCTGCCTGTCAGTATTGCCCTGTCCGCAATAAATGAAACATGGGGGCTTGAACGCGATGAAACCCTTGAGGATTCTTGCCTTGAATGGGATCATGGCGTGCTAAAACTATCTCCCAATACTGATATTTCGGTTGCCGTATTACTCCTTAGACAGTGGCTTTGCGGAAAAGCAAAATTTCATCTAATGCCAAGCCTCTGGAGATTAGCGGATGAACATGGTTTTTCCGAACTCAAAGGGGTGCGTATCAGATGTCAGAAAACGCTGTGGGCAAGCTGCACTAAAAGAGGCATGATAAGTCTGAATTGCAAATTACTCTTTTTACCTTCTCACCTTGTCAAACACGTATTTTTACATGAGCTTTGTCATTTACGGGAAATGAACCACTCCGCGCGTTTCCATTCGTTGCTTGAAAGCCTTGATAAGAATGCAAAAACAAATGCCGCTGCAATAAAAGATCAGTGGCTTTATGTTCCGGGATGGATCGAAATTAAATAGCGAGAAGGAAACACGTTTGCTTTGACAATAGAACGTCTGAAAATTAAAGGGTTTAAAAGTTTTGGCTCAACATGCGATTTTGATTTTGTGGGAAGTAAACTTTCAGCCATAGGCGGTTTCGCCGCAATAGTAGGACCAAACGGAAGCGGAAAAAGCAATATTTTGGACGCGTTGCGTTATGTACTTGGTGAATCAAGTTCGTTGCGTCTTCGGATATCTCGCCTCAGCGACCTGCTTTTTCAAGGCAGCGCTTCTTTGTCTCCTGCAAAAGAAGCGGATGTCACATTGATATTCTTTTCTGAAAACATTGATAACAAAAGAGAACGCATAACTATCAAACGACGCTATGACGCGCTTGCCGGGTCAATCTACTATGCTGACGGTAACCGCGTTAGATTACAGGATATTGACGTTATAAAACAACGTTTGAATCTCGCGGGCTGTCAATTTGCGTTTATAAGTCAAGGCGATGTGGCGGAAGTAATCCATCAAAGGGCAATGCAGCGCAGGACACATTTGGAAGTCCTGTTTGGAATTGACAGGTATCGAAAACGCAGGGAAGAAACAGCGGACAAGCTGAAACTTTCTGAAGCTGAAATGCTGCGAATTGATACGTTGATTCATGAATTAAACGCTAGAAGAGAAGAAATAGCGCCGGAAGTTGCAATAGCTATAGAAGCTCAAAGCATAATAGATAACCTTGAAAACCTGCGTAGGGATTACTATTTCTCAAAAAGAAAATCGCTTGAAATCAAAATCAGCGACGCAGAAGTACAAACCTTCATACATGTTGAGCTAGACGATATTCTAAAAAATTGGCTCAATATATGGCGCCATTCTTCACAAGAGAACGAAAAACATCATGAAACAATTATTCAACATGAACAGGAGTTAAACTCTCAAAGTAAAAAGCTCGCCGAGAGTAAAGACAGTATTTCGCGTTCCTGCTTTTCATCAGCAAGCAACGTTCGCTCCATACAAACCAGAGTTTCCTTTATTTGCAACGAACTGAAACAGGCTGAGTTAATAATGGATAAAACGGTTCAAGACCTTGAAAATGCCGTTTCCGAAAGGAATAAACTTGAAAAGAGCCTTTCTGATCAACGAGGCGAGCTCAACCTGATACTCGAAAAAATGGAGTCAGGCAGAGAAGAAATTCAAAGAGCCCAACTTGAACGTCAAAACATACAAAACGAAATTGCGCGCGACGAATTGCTCGCCTCACAACTAAAATCCAAAAAAATAGCGCTGGAGGAGTCTCACTATGAGGCTCAAAAGCTTCCTCTTATTAAAGAAAAAGAAACTTTAGAAAATGATATAAAAACTGATTACAACAGAATTACAGAACTTGAGGAGCTTGAAAAGAACACGTCAAACTCCTATTCGCGCGCTTTTGCCGATGCGCGAAAATATGCCGCTTCCTTCAATCAGGCAAGAAGGGAAAAATCCGAGATAGAAGCTCAAATTGAGCAACTAAAGGAAGTATCAGAGTCGGAATATCCGCCTTCGGAGAGGATGTTATTGTCCGCTTCAAGATTAAACAAGATTAGCGCGAAAATTGAGATAGTGACTGAAGTATTTTCATGCGAGCCAAAGGCGGCAAGCGCTATTGAGATTTATCTTGGGCGTAGACGTTTTTATTTGCTTGTAAACACGATGCATGAAGCGCAGGAAGGAATATCGCACTTGAAAGCGCGAAGCGGCGGAAGAGCGACATTTTTGCCGCTGGAGCGCGCCCGCCCGCGTTTTGCGGACATAACTTTCGAAAGGAAACACTTTAATAATCGCGCGGGTATTCTTGGCTGGGCAACCGAGCTTATTACTGTAAAAGATCCCTGGGAGCCCGCACTCAGGCATCTGCTTGGCGACCTTTTGATAATCGAAAAGTACGAGCTTGGTGCAGAATTTGTGAGAAAGGGCGCCAACTTTCCAATAGTAACAATAGAAGGCGATATTTTCTCGCCAGCCGGAACGATAAGCGGCGGAAGCTCTCGCGCGTCCGGAGGCTACATAAGCCAACGCGGAAAAATACAAAAACTTGAAGAAGAACTTGTCGCGCAAAGTAAACATTTGCATAAAATTAAAGAAGAACTGGTAAAATATGAGTTCCTGGAAAGCAATTTGCAGGAAGAAAGGGCTAAAGTAAGCGAGCTACTTTCGTCAACCAGAGAAAGCTTGTCAATTAACGAAAGAAGACTACAAAATGTGACGTCATCCATTGCAAGGATTGACGCTGAACATTCGTCTTCAATGGAAGAACTCAAGACGATTACAGCGGATTTAGTAATTCTGGAAGACGAGTTAGCAATGTTACGCGAAAAATTAGCCGGTTTCAGGGAAATTCCGGACGATAAAGGAGAATCGCCCGCGCTACTTAACATACAGGCTGAAATATCCATTTCTCTGGAAAAATTGAGAAGTTCAAACGAGCTAATAAACAGAATAGAACAGGAAAAAATAGCTTGCGAAACAAGAATTAAACAAATAGATTATGAATTTAACGAACTGGAAAAGCAAAAGAATGAAGAACATTCGAGATTGAGTGTTTGGGGAAAAGATTATTACAAGGTATGGCAAGATTTAAGAGTAGTGCAGGATAAAATTCACGCGAGCAGCAAAGCAAACGTAAAAACGATAACGCGCGCGAAAAAAGCAAAAGCGCGTTTGGATTACGCGGAAAAAAGACATAAAACAAACTCCGATAAAATCGCGGCTTTAGAGGAAAAATCGCGCGCTATGCGTTTGGAGATAAGTCAACTCGACGAGCTTTGGGAAGAAAAATATCCTTACGACAGAGCGCTTGCGGATAAGATTGAGACGGAAAAAGATCTGGTACACACCATGCGCAAACTGGAAAGAGAATTAAAAGCTCTTGGAGTTTATAATCTCGGAGCTTTATCGGAAGATGAATCTTTGCTTGAACGGACTGATTTTCTTGCCGAGCAATTGGAAGACGCCCGCGCGGCGCGCGACGAACTCGTGTCGCTTATTGAGGAAACGGATAAAGTGGTTGAAAACCTTTTCACGACCGCTCTAAAAAACATAGACGAAAGGTTTAACGAACTCTTTCACAGACTGTTTGGTGGTGGCGAAGCAAGGCTTCAAATTCAGGAAGGAGACGACATATGGGAACGCGGCGTCGAAATATACGCGCGCCCGCCGGGGAAACAGTTGCATAACATTACTCAGCTTTCTGGAGGAGAACAATCCCTTACGGCGATAGCGCATCTTTTTGCCTCCCTGGAAGTTGCCGGTGTTCCTCTTGCTGTATTGGACGAGGTTGACGCCTCATTGGATGAATACAACCTGATTCGGTTTGCAAACCTTGCCAAGGAGTATTCATCGACAATCCAGCTCATTGTGATGACTCACCGCCGAACTACGATGGAACAGGCGGATATTATTTATGGAGTGACGATGGCCGAGCCGGGCTTGTCCCGAATTGTGGGAATAAATATTGAGGACTACAAGTGACGAAACTTGGATTTGATTTTTATTCGCAACCAGCCTTTGAAGTTGCACCGCTATTATTGGGGAAACTTTTATGCAGGAATCTATATGGAAACGCGATTAAACTCAAAATAACGGAAACTGAGTGTTATTATGGAGAAGACGATTCCGCGTGCCACGCGCATAAAGGAAAAACGGAGAGAACAAAGATTATGTATGAAAATGGCGGATTAGCTTATATTTACCTTTGTTACGGGCTTCATAATATGTTAAATATAGTTACTGGAACAAAGAATTTTCCTGAAGCGGTACTGATAAGAGGCGCAGGCGAATGGAACGGACCGGGAAAACTTACGAGCGCGCTTAAAATCGACAGAAACCTTAATTGGGAAAACCTTGTAAATTCTGATAATATATGGATTGAGGATGAAGGAGTAAAGTATTCGTATAAAACTGACAGAAGAGTGGGCATAGCTTACGCGAAAGAAACAGATAGAAATAGATTATGGCGCTTCTTATTGATTTAGAAAGGAATGGCGACCTTTGAAAACGATATCGGAATTAAGGGTTGAGATACACCCAATCACACTGGAAGCGTTGGATTTATTTGTTAAAAAAGTTAAAGAACGCGAAGGAGACAATTTATCAAAGATAATCCTCTTTGGCTCAGTCGCAAGAGGAGAAGTAAATATAAATTCAGACATTGACGTCCTTGTCATTTTGAAAGAGTGTCCTTTCAAAAATAAAGAATGGATTTGGGATATCAGCGTTGATGTGATGCAAGCCATGGACTTTGATGACAATGCTTACCTTCAGACATTGCCTATTTCAAAGAAAAGCTCCGAAGGGTTGGATTTTTACGCATTAATGCGCAATGTTAACATGGAAGGGGTGGTTTTATATGACGGTTCTTAATGATAAATTTGTTCAGTCGGGTGAACTGTCATCTGATACCTTTAAAAAAATATATAAAGTACTTGGAATAAGAGTTACTGGAGATTATTCAGGCACAGAATTTGTAACAAAAGAGGAAATGGAAAAAGCTATCTCTGGGGCAAAGGAATTCTTGGATAATACAAAAAAGCTTATAGCTGAATTCAAGCTTGTACAAGAAAAAGAAACAGAGTTTAATTCTAAGAAAGAACAATTGCAAACAGATGTTAATAAAGATTAAATATGTAGTCATTTTTTTATTGTGTATAGTAATTTGCTGCGTTTGCGCTGCGTATTTCGCTTGGGACAGAAAAATTCCAATTGAATTTTGGGATTCATTTCTGCCAATGCCTGATGGCCAGACTGTTTCTGTTGTTGTACGTCCCAACCAAACAGTTGCAGATATCGCGCGAGTTTTTTATGCTGAAGGGATAGTTACGGACTCCGCAAGAGATTTTGCCCGTTGGCTCGCCAGATTCAAAATAGACCGCAGGATTATTCCGGGAAAATACAATCTCATCCCTTCAACCGCATGGGACGCGGCAAGGCAAATGCGTACAGCCGTACCAATATCGGAGACAGTAACTATTATTCCGGGGAGTAGTATATACGACTTCGTTAGCATTTTCTCAGCTTCAGGAGACTTAACCCCCGCAATAAATTCAGCCGATATCGAGAAAAGCATTCTCGACGATTCGCTTTATCCGGTGCATATGATTGAATTTATTCCGAAAAACAAAGAGGGAAGAATTGCGTTTTTACTCCCCGATACATATTTTACAGCGGAATTATCGCCCAAAGAATTGATTAACGCGGCAAGCGAAGCCTGGTGGAGTAAAGTTGGCAAGCTTGTTTCATTTGATCAAAAAATGGCTAAAGAAAAAGCGATAATAGCGTCGCTCATAGAGCGGGAAGCTCTATGGGACAGCGAGCGCCCCAAAATAGCGGGTGTAATATATAACAGACTTAGAAGAAATATGCTTTTACAAATAGACGCAGCGGTTGTTTACGCGCATCTCGTACAAGGACGCAGGCTGACGCGCGTGCTTTACAAAGATTTGGAAATAGACTCTCCATACAATCTTTACAAATATGGAGGCTTAACTCCCGAACCGATATGCGTTCCGTCTTTACAATCATGGGAAGCGGCTCTTAATCCGGAAAACCATGATTTACTATATTACGTTGCTGATAAAGACGGTCATCACATATTCTCAAAAACGCACGCTGAACACTTGCGAAATGTAAAGAAGGTAAGGTAAAAATGAGAGGTAAAGCCAAAGAAAGCAAAAAGGTAAAAGAAAGAAGCAACCCGGGAGACTGGAAAGAGTTGTTTTTTTTCATAATGCTAATGCTACAGTGTTGGCTGCTGATAATTCTAACTATAGGTCAAAGATTTGATATGCGCGGGCTTTGGCTTGAGGATTATCTTCTCAGTATCTGCGGCGGAGCTATTATTATCCCCATTTTGTTTTTAATTTACGTTACTTCGGCAAAATTCATTAGCATGAATATACCGCATTTTTTGAAGCATACTTTGGGCACAATTATTCTTTATTTAGCGAGCGCTCTAACTCTTGGGCTATTTCAGTATACCTCGTGGTCGGAATCTATTCCTCGTTTAATGCAAGCCGGGGTATGGGGGAAAGACATAGCGCAGCAGCTAATACAAAACTTTGGCGTAATTATAACTATGTTTATTGGTCTAACAGGCGTCTTTGTAGCGTCGGCGTTTTACAACATACCTTTATTTAATTTCCTGTTGAAATTGCCAATAATATGGACATTCTCAAAATCGTCAAAGTTAGCTTCAGATATGAATGAAAAACGCAAAGAAAATGCTCAGAAAAACATGAAAGAGCGCAAAGAAGCTGAAAGAAAAGCAGAAATAGAAAGGCGCAAACAGCAAAAACTGTCAAAAGCCGCAAAAATTGATCCTGTAAATGTCCTCAGCATCGGATCAAAGCCTCCAAAAGAGGAAGAAGAGATTTTCCCGGAGCAAAAAGATTCGCCGGAAGAAGAAACAGAAAATAAAGAAGACGCTCCAACGGTCGAAGAAATGCTTAAGACATCTTTAGCTACGGCAAAAGATATTCCAGTAGACGCGAGATTGCAAGGCAGGTTTAAAAAAGCCGGGAAAAATGCGAACGACGATGTAGAAGAAAACGCGGAAAACGATATTGAAGAAACTGACAATATAGAAAGTATTGAAGAAGCTTCTTATGAAAAAACCGCGTTTGATTTCATAAAGCCACATGATGAAGATGTAGCTCTCTCTGCCGGGCAGGAATCGCCCCCCGACCCTGAACTGCCTGAAGAATCAGCAGAATATTCAGTAGCGGGGCTTTTTCCTCCGCCAATTGAGTTTTTTGGAGCAGCAATGGAAGATATTGACTCCACTGAAACTGAAATTCTGGCAAATTCTCAGGGGGATAAAATAATTGAGACATTGCAAAATTTCTCTATTAAAGCAACCATGGCGGAAATCGTTATAGGTCCCTCAATAGTGCAATTCCAGGTTGACCTTGCTCCTGGAATTCGCGTAAATAAGGTTTCGGGGCTTGCCAATGATCTTGCGATGGCTCTTGCTGTTGTGTCGGTAAGAGTTGAAGCCCCAATTCCTGGAAAACCTTATGTAGGGATTGAAATCCCGAATACAAAAAGACGCGGAATACCGTTGCGTTCTGTAATAGAAGCCCAGGATTATCAGGAGAGTAAAAATATGCTACCTTTGCCTCTTGGTATGCGGGTAGACTCCAGATATATGGTGGCGGGGCTGGAAGAAATGCCGCATCTGTTAGTAGCCGGAACGACAGGTTCGGGCAAAAGCGTATTCACAAATACGTGTATATTGGGAATGTGCAGCAAGCGTACGCCAAGCGAATTAAGGCTTATACTGGTTGATCCGAAACATGTTGAATTTGCGGTTTATGACGGACTGCCTCACCTACTCTCTCGCCCGATTTCGGAACCTAAAAAGGCCGTTACAGCATTGGCATGGGCTGTTCAGGAAATGGAGTCCCGATCTCAGATGTTTGCTTTGGCAAAAGTTCGCAACCTTGAGTCGTACAACGCAAAATTGCTTCCGAAATCAAGATTGCCATATATAGCGATAGTAGTGGATGAGCTTGCGGATCTAATGTACACCGCAGGGAAGGAAGTTGAATCTTTGATAGCGCGCCTAGCGCAAAAAGCGCGTTCTGCAGGAATACATATGATTCTGGCGACACAAAGACCTTCAGTTGATGTAATTACAGGTCTTATAAAAGCAAATATACCGGCCAGGATTGCATTTGCGGTTCCGTCCCAGACGGACTCAAGGACAATAATTGATACAGCGGGCGCCGACAAACTTCTTGGCAAAGGGGATATGCTATTTTTAAGCATACGCTACCCTCGTCCTGTAAGGCTTCAGGCTTCCTTCGTCGACGAGAAAAGAATCTTCACGCTTATAGAATGCCTGAAGCAATCCTTTGGGCAACCTGAATACATTGAATTCGAAGACTACAAGGATGGAGCGAAACAAAGCGGTTCTTCTAGTAATTCCTATAATAGCGGCGTAACGCTTGACCCAAAAATCAACGAAGCGCTAAGTTTTATAATGGAATCCGGCATAGCGTCCGCAAGCAAATTACAAACTATTATGGGAATAGGATATCCGCGAGCTTCGCGTATCATATCGTCGCTTGAACAACTCAGAATACTGGGGCCTCAGTCCGCAAGCCCAACTAAACCAAGGGATATCCTTATGAGCGCTGACGAAGCCTTTCAAATAATTGATGAAGCGCGCGGGTAAGACAATTTACAATGCGAAAAACCAATGCGCAATCTACAATGCACAACAATGTAATTGCGCGCGCGTTGTAGAAACGTTATGTATGACGTCCAATCAGAATACATAATTTAAAATGTGATAACAATGCGGAACTTAAACTGCAATCTACCTCAATTAAGCGCAAGTATAGCTTCAGATTCAATTGAAGATGACGATAACTCCGCCGTTATGATAGTGCTGGGTGGAAGGGCGCCCGAAATTGGCTGGCTTAGGACTGTCAGCCTCAATTTTAAAGAAATATGGGCGGCGGATTGCGGCGGAGAAATATGCAAACGCGCCGGTCTGTCGCCAAAATGCCTTATAGGAGACTTTGACAGTATTAGCGAAAATGAAAAGGAATGGCTTGCTTCACACGGAACCGAAATAATTCAATACCCAATTGAAAAAGACCTGACCGATTATCAACTATGCTTGGAAATTGCGTCGCAAAGAAAAGTAAAAAACGTTGTTGTTACAGGAGGATGGGGCGGGCGTTTTGACCATGCGTACAGCAATCTGTTTTCAGCGCTCTTTGGAATGAGTTTTGGAGTGAGAGTCATATGCCTTGCCGACGAAATTGAAGCATTGTTTTATATATATGCCGGAGAATCCATTGAAATTGATTTCAAAGAAATGCCAATCGCGTTTTCACTAATACCTCTTGAATCCTCAAGTATAGTATCTGTGAATGGAGCAAAATGGAACCTTTCCTTCTCGGAAATAACCCAAAAGCTTCCATATGCAATAAGCAACAAAGCTGAAAATCGTAAAATTAAAATTGACGTCCACGAAGGCGCCATTGGAGTCTATGCAAATAATAGTGTTCCATAGGACACGACGCCCAGATCGTCACGTGACCATCTTATGCTAATTGTTTTATGACAATCTTACATAGCTATGTAAGATTATCTTGATTTGTTTAAATCTGATAATCCGGCAGGGGCTTTCTGGCTCACCGGTTCACAGAAATTTACGTTGATGAAAGGCGTTCAGGAAAGCCTTGCCGGACGCGTAGCAATCATTGACTTGCTTGGCTTTTCTTACAAAGAAATAATTAAAAAACCAAAAGAATCAAAACCTTTCTGGGCGGATGAAATTGATATTAGCAAGAAAACAAAAAAGCTCACAGTTATGGAGATTTATCGAAATATATGGAACGGCTCTTTTCCGGAGTTTATAGTAAATCCAGCTATAGGGCGCGACAGTTTTTTTAGTTCATACATACAGACTTATATAGAACGCGATGTCAGGGATTATCAAGGGGTGATAAACGAATTGAAGTTTTTCAAATTTGTCCGTTCCGTTGCGGTCAGAACAGGCAATCTCATAAATTATGAAGACCTCGCGCGGGATTGCGATATTGACCGGCGCACGGCGCAGAAGTGGATGGACATCTTGCAAGCGTCCGGTTTGGTATATCTTTTGCCGCCGTACTCAGCCAACCTTACTAATCGCATCATTAAAACGCCAAAGGTGTATTTCCTTGATACAGGACTTGCGTGTTATCTGGCAAACATAGATACGCCTGAGACACTGGAAGCCAGTTATCTGAACGGCGCAATGCTAGAGACTTATGTTCTTTGCGAAATCTTGAAAAGTTTTTGGCATAACGGGGAGGATACGCGAAGTTTGTATTTCTATCGCGATGTCAATAAAAAGGAAGTAGATTTTGTTTTAGAAAAAAATATGATGTTATATTTGATAGAAGTCAAAAAAACAGCATCACCGAACAGCAATGATTATGCAAATTCAAGTATTATTAACAGCTTGAAAAAACCAGTGGGCAAAGGAGCGGTAATTTGCGCCAGTCCAGAAATAATGCCAATTCCGAATAAAGACGCTGTTTTTGTCCCTGTTTGGGAAATATAATCCTACAATTTCACGACTCTGATTGGGCGCGAATACTCTAAAACAACTTCGCGCACTTTTTGCCCCGTAACCGGATGAACCCAATCAGGCAGAATTTCTAAAAGCGGGTAAAGGACAAACGCGCGGTTAAAGATTTCTTTATGCGGAACGGACAAGTAGTCATCATTAATAATAATCGAGTCCATAATAAGTAAATCGACATCAATTATTCGAGGTCCATATCGAATACTTTCAACCCTTCCCATGTCGGACTCAATATTTTTTATTATTTTTAATATCTCTACAGGAGAAAACTGTTTATCCACTTTCGCTTTTACGCACGCGTTCAAAAACGAAGGCTGGTCAATAACGCCCCAAGGCGCCGTCTCAAATACGTTGCTTCTTTCTTCAATTAAGAAACCATAATATTCAAGCCTTTCCGTTGCTTCACGCAGGTTATTCAATCTACCCCCAAGGTTGCTTCCAAGCCCGAAAATTACATCGTAATATTTGCGCATTTTTCTACACTCCGTTTAATAATGTCTCGCTTGCCATAGACAACGCGGGCTATGGTAACAACATTTTCTTTTACGTAATAAAAAATTTACAATCAATACGCGAAACTCAAATGGTAGCGCATAAATAGCATGAGCATATGGAAAAGTTTCCTGATCAAGTACTATATAGCACATTATCATAATAATGCAAGAAAAACTATCCGAACCCAATCTTCAGTATAAAGTTATTACCGGCTCGGTGAAAATACTATGAAATTTAAGACATCAAGTAGCCCCCGCCCTACTTTTGCTATTAAGCCCTCGTAAAAATCCCTCGTAAAAAGTGTCATTTAGAAATAAACAAAATGAAAGATAATACACTAAACAATGATATAATTCTGATGGAAGTTTTTTCGCTCTAAAGAGCGGAAAAATGAAAATAAAAAAGGAGGTAGTATTGATGGCAGCACTTTTTAGAGCAATTGTCGGTTTTGCTATAGCGGCATTAACGGCAACTGCATCCCATGCGGCAGATGCAACGCCTACAATTATGGATACCATTATAAAGTACAACGATGAGTTAAATGGTATCGTTTGGGGATGGCCAATGCTTATTCTTATTGTGGGAACCGGTATTTACTTAACGTTAGTATTGGGCGTTCCGCAGCTTCGTTATTTCTTCATAATGTTCAAACAGGTTTTTGCCAAAAAGGATACCAAAAGCGAGGGTACCATTTCTTCATTTGCAGCCCTTGCCACAGCACTTGCCGCGACGGTAGGAACCGGCAACATAGCGGGCGTAGCTACCGCTCTTCATTTGGGCGGTCCTGGAGCGCTCTTCTGGATGCTTTTCTCAGCCATATTCGGTATGACAACGAAATTTGCAGAAGTCGCGCTTGCCGTTAAGTTCCGCGAAAAAGACGCCGACGGCAGTTGGCGTGGCGGCACCATGTATATGATCGAAAAAGGGACGGGGCAAAAATGGCTCGCGTGGTTGTTTGCAATTTTCGCATTCCTTGCCTCTTTTGGAATAGGATGCGCCACTCAAGCTAACTCAACGGCGGAAGGCTTACAAATGGGCTTCGGGATTCCCGTAATGTACTCCGGAGCAGTCCTTGCAATTCTTGTCGCAGCCGTTATAGTAGGCGGACTTACAAGACTGGCGATGGTTACAACGCTTCTCGTTCCCGCGATGGCTGTCTTCTACATCATAGGCGGAAGCTGGGTAGTCGTTCAAAACTCCGCGTTGATTCCTGAAGCGTTTGGAAACGCTTTCAAATATGCGTTCAGCGACCCGATGGCAATGCCGGGGGCAATCGCGGGTTGGGCTGTAATGGTAGCTATCAGGAGAGGCATCGCACGCGGCGTATTCTCAAACGAAGCCGGTCTCGGCTCTGCGCCCATGGTACACGCTACCGCAACGGTCGATCATCCGATACGCCAGGGGCTTTATGGGCTATTTGAAGTATTCGTAGACACAATAATCATTTGTACTATTACAGGTCTTACAATTATGCTGACAGGCGTTCTTACATCAAGACCGGATCTCACGGGAGCGCAGCTTACTCTCGCCGCGTTTGAAACGGGATTAGGAGCGACGGCAGGCAAAGTTGTCCTTCCAGTAGCGCTTTCTCTTTTTGCTTTTACAACTATTCTTGGATGGTTCTGGTATTCGGAAACAGCCGCCGTTTATATTTTTGGCGTCAAGATTAAACCCGTTGTAAAAGCGCTTTTCATCGCAATGGCTTTTATTGGAGCTGCCGGAGGAGAACTATTGGGCACTGTAGGGAATGTCTTCCTCAACAACCTGTGGGATATAGCCGATACGCTAAACGGGCTTATGGCATTACCTAACCTTATCGCCTTACTCTTGCTTTCCGGCGTAATGCGCACTCTTGTTAAGGACTTTGACGATAAGCGTAAGAGCGGTGAATTGAAGATTTAATTTAGATGACGTTAGCTATTTATTAAAACAAACGGTCTTTCGCAAAAAATCTCCCACCTCAACAGGTGGGAGATGAATTGTTGATTTAAAGTTTTCCTCATATTGTCAGCGGGTGATAATTAACAATATTACATAAAACCATTATAATAAGTTAAATGCAATATATACCAAAAGGAGCCAGGTGATCTTAAATGACCGCATACTATCGACCGACGCGCATGGAAGTGAGCTTGAAGAATATCCGCGCTAATTTTTCCAGCATACGCTCCTATGTAGAAGGTCGTGATCTATACGCAGTAATAAAAGCGGACGCCTACGGACACGGAGTTATTGAAACCGCTCGCGCGCTCTTGGAAGAAGGATGCGGATTTTTTGCGGTTGCAATTCCAGAGGAAGCTATTGAACTTCGCGACGCTGGCATAAAGAATCCAATACTTGTCCTTGGAGCTTCAGCGTATGAATCCGCCGAAGAATTGGTTCATCTTGACATAACCGCCGCTTGCACGGACGTCAAATTTGCGATGGCAATGAGCAAAGCTGCCGAAAAGCGGGGAAAAATCGCAAAGCTTCACATTAAGATCGATACAGGAATGGGAAGAATTGGATTTACAATTAAAGAATTTGAGGAAGCTATTGAAAAAATCCTACCCCTGCCTTCCATTTATATTGAAGGCATATTCACTCATTTTGCTACATCTGACGAATCCCGCCCCGATTGGACAAACCATCAGTTTTCAGAATATAATAAAGCTCTTGCGATTGCCAAACAAAAAGGACTTTATGTTAAGATCCGCCATACGTGCAACAGCGCTGGAATTCTGGGGCATCCGGATAAACACCTTGACATGGTTCGACCCGGTTTGATTTTATATGGAATGGCGCCTTCGCCGGAAACCGTATGCACATATCCAATAACTTTGGCGCCTACGTTTGAAGTAAAGACAGGGATAGTTCTGATTCGAAACCTTCCCGCCGGTACAGGAGTTAGTTACGGGCTTCGTTACGTTACGCGAGGTCAAGAGCGTGTCGCCGCGCTGCCGTTGGGATACGCAGATGGAGTCACCCGAGCTTTAACGGGAAAAATGTCGGTACTCATACATGGACAACGATGCCCTGTTGTGGGAACCATTTGCATGGATCAGATGATGGTTGACGTCACCAATATTAAGGACGTACAAATAGGAGATGAAGTTATTCTTGTAGGAAAACAGGGGAATGAAATAATCACCCCTGAGGAAATGGCAAGCGCAAGAAACACCATAAATTATGAAATTCCAATAATATTTTCAAAAAGAGTTCCAAGAATATACATAGAATAGTAAACACACAGGAGGAAGACAATGGGACTGAAGTTGGGAATATCAGGCGTACGCTCAAAAGCAAAAGAAGGAATAACTAAAGCAAGGGCAGGCGCTACTCAGAGAGTAACCAAGGCAAAAACCGCAATTTTCAATATTCCTAATATGTTAAGCTTGAGCAGAGTCTTTCTCGCTCCTATTGTACTTATATTTTTAACTATACGTATAAAAACGCCCGTTAAATTTTTTGAACCGTATGGAATTGACGTATCCATAGGCGACCTTCTTGCTGTAACAGTTTTTATAATCGCGGCAATAACAGACTCGCTTGATGGTTATATTGCAAGAAGGTTTAAACTGGTGACCAATCTTGGGAAATTTATTGATTCACTTGCAGACAAAGTGCTTGTAATTGCTGCATTGCTTGCGTTAATCGAACTTGAGCGTCTGCCTTCCTGGATGGTTATGGTAATAGTAACGCGCGAATTTGTCGTGACAGGACTACGCCTTGTCGCCGCCGCGCAAGGTATTGTAATAGCCGCTTCTCCTGGCGGAAAAACAAAGACATTCTCTCAAATTATAGCCATTATTATGCTTATTTTAAACCTCCCGGGAAGAATGATAGTTATGTGGATAGCCATGATATTGACAGTTACTTCAGGTATGCAATACCTGATAAATGGTAAAAATATTTTACTGGAAAGGGGTTATGAAGAGTGAGTACAAAAAACGAACAAAAGGATATGATTTTTAGAGAAATAGAACGACTTAAGACTGAGATGACAGAATCTTTATGCCGTTTACTCAGATTTCCAGCCGTATCGCCTCATAATGGAGGTCTTGGAGAGGAAGCAAAAGCTCAAGAATTATCAAAGCTTATTGAAGAGCAAGGGCTTTTGGAAGGCGCTACTCTTGACTGGGTAAGGATACCTGACGAAAAATCGCATACCGGCAACCGCCCGTCGATAATTCTGCGCGTACCGGGTAGAACGAGCGGGCGTTTGTGGTTATTTTCTCATCTTGACGTTGTATCAGAAGGCGACAGAGCGTTATGGAACACCGACCCGTTTGAACCAGTGGTAGAAGATGGAAGAATTTACGCGCGAGGCGCAAACGATAACGGTCAGGCTGGTATAGCAATGCTCTTCGCGTTAAAAGCGTTGAAAAACCTGAATATTACCCCGGAATATGAAACATGTTTGGCTTTTGTGGCGGACGAGGAAATGGGGAGCCGCTACAGTATTGATCCAATTGTCCGTGAAAAAATCGTGGATTTTAGTAAAGACGATATGATCATTGTTCCCGATGGGGGAAACAGCTTGGGAGATTTCATTGAGATAGCGGAAAAAGGGCTGTTGCAGATGGAATTTAAAGTTATAGGAAAACAAGTTCACGCCAGTACGCCTGATTTAGGATCAAACGCCTGTCGCGCGGCTAACATTTTTTCTGTCGAATTGGACGAGGCATTGCATAAAGCCTTTCCAGACGGCAACAAACTATTCGCTCCCGAAACGTCGACATTTGAACCCACGAGAAGATATACCAATGTTACTAGCGTTAATATCGTCCCAGGGACGGAAAAACTGACGTTTGACTGCCGCGTGCTTCCTCACATTAAACTTGACGATGTAATAAAGATAGCCGAAAAAGTCATGAAAGACGTAATGTCACGGATTGACGTCAAGATAGAACTAAATGTAATAAACCGTCATGATCCGGCGCCAAGCACATCCAGCGATTCTAAAATAGCAAAGCTTTTAGAAAAAGCTATAAGTGAAGTCCTTAACGTAAAGCCCAGATTTGGCGGTGTGGGAGGGGGAACATTTTCAGTATTTTTCAGACATGAAGGGATACCTTCAGTCGTATGGGAACAAAATACTGACGGGCAGGCGCATCAACCCAACGAATTTGCGCTCATAGAACACATGCTCAATAATGCGCGCGTTTTTGCCTTTATCATGTCAGGTTTATAAATTGTCATAAATTGTAATGCGCAAGTATAAGACAATCGGGATTATTTCTTTCATTGTCGGCGCGGTTTACTTGGCTCGTGCGTTCACACTTTTGAAGGCGCCCGGAGATCTGCCGATGACTAACGCGTATCTCATCGTCATCGGCGTTTTGTTATGTGCAAGCGCATCAGGAGTTTATATTTGCGGAGCTTCCTCGGGCGCGTCTGTTTTACAAAATGGACCGGAGCGGCGTCATGATTTCCTTATTCTCTCGCTTATATGCTTTATTGTTTTCGCCCTTCTTTTTGAGAGAATAGGGACAATTAAGGTCTCATTCATATTATCGTTTATGTTAAGCGCAATATGGAACCGCAACAAAAGCGCGTCAAAAGACGCTGTTCGTAAATTTATTTTTATGGAATACTTTGCGGCTAATCGAATTCATATAGCTGGGAATATTCTCACTTCGGGTCTGTGTGCATTGGGGATATGGCTGATTTACTTTTGGATATTCAATATATCGCTCCCATGAGCATTATTTCAGGAATATCAGCGCTTATTGCAGGAGCGCTTTTGGGTAACGCGTTTAGAAAACTTAAACTTACCGCTCCGCTCGGAATGAGCCTTTTGCTTCCTTTGTGTTTTATCTTAGGAATTGAAATAATGCTAATCATGCTAATAGTTATGAGCTTTACGGCTTCTCCTGCCAGAATTGAACATCCAACTGAAATAAAAACGCTGCCGTCTAAAAAGCTCGTTTTAATAGTTGGCTTGTCGTGCATATTTATTGTTTTTTCATTAGTAGCGTTTCAATTAATTATTGATAAAGCTCATTTTCTGGCTTTGAGTCTTTTGTGCATAACCGCCGTAGTATGTTTTCAAGCTTACATTATACCCATTCCAAATGATAAACCAGTAAAACCGCGTTTATTATCGCTGTTTCTTTCCATGCTTTCGGCAATTACAGGGCTGGCGATACCGACCATTGGTATGGACGCCGGAACAGGTTTACAACGTTACAGCATTGGAATAACAGAGCTTTATGGAGGCATTGATTTCGTAATAATAGTTTTGGGATTGTGTTGCATAGGAGAAATACTGTATTCTGTACCAAACCAATTCGCAATTGATGGCGATAGAACCCCAAGTTGCGCAGCAAATCAAACCGCTGAATTATTCCAATCATGCCGCTTCTGCTTTAGAATTGCGGATATTCTTCTTGCGGTAACATTGGGTATACCCTTTTCTGTGACATCGGCAATAATAGTAGGGACAATTGCTTTATACGGCGTCCAATTCCCGTATTCCTTAGAATTCTTACAGAATACAACGTATTTTGACTTTGCGCTTATTTTAGTTTACTCTTTCATTCTTATAGGCGTAGTCCCCGCGTTATTCAAAAGATTGTTGAACAGTTTTACCCGCAAAGACGTACTGGCGCGCTCAATGACAAATAACATGAGCTTATACGCGAATTGGCGTAATAAATTATTGTCACCCGTTGCCTTTTACCCCATATTAACTGTTGCGGCTTTTGTTGGAGCCTATTCCATACACTACCGCTTATTCGACATTTATTTACTCATTGCTTTTGGTTTTATTGGTTTTTTAATGCGACGTCTCAGTTTCCCGATAACGCCTCTCATAGTATGCGCCGCTTTAGGTTATCGCATGGAGGAGGCGTTTAGAGCTCCTTTTTCATGGACATACCTTACGGTTATGTTTTACTTACTTTCTTGCATCATCGCTGTTGTATATATAAAAATAATTATTAAGTCGGACAGCAACGATTGCGGCAACGCAAGCCTTAATGACGTCGGGGATTATAAAAGGCAATAATCCTATCTGAAATAATCCTATTACGCTTATATCCATAGCCGCAACATATTTTAAGTTAATAAACAGTATAGGAAGCGCTGTTGCATACATAACAATAATGCCGGCAATACATGAAAAAAGACAAGAATAAAAACTTTTTACGCGCCTCGCTAAAAATCCTGTCGTTGCGGCAGCAAATATAAATCCCAGCAAAAAGCCAAAAGTTGGCGAGAAAACGTATTGTATTCCCCCTACTCCACCGGCGAAAACCGGCAATCCAATCAATCCAAGAAGAACATAAAAAGCCTGCGAAATTGCCCCTCCACGCGCTCCAAGCAACAACCCGCTCAATAGCACTACCGCAACCTGTAAAGTCATCGGGATAGGAGGAAAAGGAATTACAAACATTGAACTGACAGCAGTTAGAATGGCAAATAAAGTCGACAATAATAATAATCGTAACGTCATATGAAATACTCCTTCGAGTGATATACTTAATGCCTTTGGTACATCATATCATACAGTTAGTTATTAGAATAGGAGCCGAATATTGAATAATTCCAAAAACAACGAAGATAATGCTCTTTTTTTACTTTCTTCATACGACTATGACCTGCCAGATAATTTAATTGCTCAAAACCCTGCCGAGCCAAGGGACAGTTCGCGTCTTTTAGTCGTTGACGCTTCACGTAAAACTCGTGAACACAGAACATTCAGAGACATCGCGGAATACTTGGGACCAAGCGACTTGCTAATACTTAACGATACTCGCGTAATCTCCGCGCGAATAAGGGTTAACGATTCAAAATCGGAGATATTGCTTTTGCGTCCTACTGCTGAAAGAAATATTTGGCAGGCGCTTGTGAAACCGGCAAGAAAATTCAAACGAGGAACGCGATTTGAATTTGAGCATGGAGCTATTGAGATAACAGAAAAGCTTTCCGATGGAATTTGGCTTGTTAGCTTAGAACCTACCCGCGCTAAAACGGTATATGAATGGATTGAAGAAATTGGCGAGACGCCGCTCCCGCCTTATATAAATAAATCTGTGGCGCCAAGCGATTCTTATCAAACAGTTTTCGCGCTACGTCCGGGCTCCGCCGCAGCGCCAACAGCCAGCTTACACTTTACAAACGAGCTCCTTGATGTTATCAAAACAAATGGCGTACGAATTGCGTATGTTACGCTACACGTTGGACTGGGGACATTTCGTCCGGTTCGCGCTGAAAACATAAAAGAACATGTTATGCACAGCGAAATTTGTTCGATACCGCATGAAACCGCGCAGGCGATTCAAATGTGCAAACACAACGGAGGACGCGTTATAGCTGCGGGAACAACCGTCGTTCGTACCCTCGAATCATTTGACGCAGGACAATACGGGGTCAAGGATACCGATCTTTTTATTACGCGCGGGTTCAATTTTAAAGTTGTCGACGCTCTTATTACAAACTTTCACATCCCGAAAAGCTCTTTGTTAATGATGGTTTCGGCATTCATTGGAGATCACGATTTTTTGTTTGATACATATAAAGAAGCGATACGCATGGAGTATCGCTTCTTCTCTTTTGGCGACGCTATGTTCATCAGGAAATCTTAGCGTAAAGTAAATATTCTTGCCTCTAATTCGTTCAGCCTTTCAACTCTATTCATATAAAGCTTCGCTTCGGCGTTGAGCTGAGTCATAACGCCAAGCGAAAAGATAGAAAACACAAGTATAGCTATTAAAACCTCTATAAGCTTCATATCCGGTTAGAAAGCGGGGCGCCAAAATAAATTTTGTCAGTCATTATGAATAGTCTCCTGCAAGAAATAACCACTAATTTTTAATTTTATCACAATAATGTAAAATATATGTCGATGTACTTAATATAGTTGAAATTGAATGGAGTGGGAAAATGTTTGAAAATAGCTACATAATACTTCCATCGGATGCGGGAACGGGGGGGATAATCAAACCACGCAATTTAGTCGATTGTCTTCAAGACGCCGCCGACATGGCGGCTGCGGAAATGAAAGTGGATGTTCATTCAGTTATGGAGCTAGGATACGTGTGGATGCTCGTTCATGTGAAAATGACGGCGGAGCGCTGGCCGAAATTGGGCGAGAGAATCAATATTCGTACATGGCATAGCGTAACAGATTGGCTATACACGTTCAGGGCTTTTGATCTTCATTCCGACAACGGTGAACCGCTAATGAACGGAAGCACCTCATGGATATTGTTGGACCTTGCCCGTTCAAGACCTGTTAAACCTAAGTTAAGTCTGCCGCAGACTTTCATATCCGTCGGCAAGAGAAACCCTCCTGTGCCAAGCGAGTTTACGGATCTACCGAAGGAGTTTTCCGGCTTTTCCGAAAACTCATTCACAAGAAACTTTGTAGTTCGCCTGCATGATCTCGATGCAAATGACCACGTCAACAACGCTGTATATATCGAGTGGGCAGTAGAATCCGTCCCAAAAGAGGTTTACATGAATTACCGGCTCTCGGGCTGGGATGTGACGTACCGCAAAGGCGCCTATCTTGGCGACGAAATTATAGTGAACACTCAAGAAGAATCAATTAATGAAAAAGAATCTCTTGAAAGGATCTTCACGGGAACGATGAAGACTAAAGATGCATATTTATGCACGGTTCGAACATATTGGAAATACGGGAGGCAGGTTGCCTCCCCTACAATTCTATATAGCAATGGGCGGGGTTAATAATGAATATCATGTCAATAACGCCATTTAGAGATGGCTATGCTTGATAAAAGCGGTAGGTGTCGGCGTCTCGCGTGTGACGGTCACTGAGCGCTTGGAGCGCGAAGGGATTGCCGAAACGGTCCCGTTAGGGGACGACCCCGTTAGTAGGGACACGCGCCGGAAATCTCACGGCGCTCACTCGAATAAGAACCTTTCAGCCCCCGGATGCAGCGGAATAGATAATCCTTCAGTAGCAGTCGAGCGGCTTAAATTGATGCCCGGCAAATCTTTGACCATTTCCGCGGAATTTTCAAAGATTATTCTCATTATCGAAAAAACTGTATTATCACTGAGCTTTGAACTGGCAACCAGCGCCGCTTTCACCGCTACGGCTTCAACTTCCTCTTCAATTCCGGGATAGGTTCCTTTGGGAATTGCTTGTCTGCTGTAGTATGGGTATTGTGAGATTATTAAGCTAGCGTGGGCGTCGCCAATGCTGAGGATTAAGGCTTCGCCTGTCTCAACCAGTTCGCTTACGGCAGGCGTAGGGACGCCCGCTGTGCAGAAGAACGCGTCAATTTTTCCTTCCCTAAACGCATTGACGGAAGCGCTGAATCCAAGATGGTCAACATTTATGTCGGCATAGCCTATGCCATATGCGTCCAATATCTGGAGAGCGTTCAGTTCGGTGCCGCTACCTTCCGCGCCAATTGAAACTCTCTTGCCCTTCAGATCGGTAATTCCGGTTATATCACGTCGCGCCACTATTTGACACGGCTCGGGGTAGAGGCTTGCGACGGCGTAGAAATCGCGGAAGGCGCCTTCCGACGAAAATAAATTTGTGCCATTGTAAGCGTAGCTCATTATGTCGTTTTGCACAAAAGCTATATCAGCTCTATCGTTTCGGAGCAAGTTGATGTTGTCTATCGAACCTCCGCTGGGTATTACCGTTACCATCATTTTCAATTCCTTTTCCAAAAGACTTGCCAACGCGTCCCCTAACGCGTAGTAGATTCCTGATTCTCCGCCCGTGGCTATCCTTATCCTGCTGGACATGATAAAGTTTTCATTATCCATCCTCATGAAATAACCGGCAAGCAGAATAGCCACGACCATAAAAACGCTTATTGCTGCAAAATCTTTTCGCATAGCGGCGCCCCCCCTATCTTAAAAACCCGCTCATCATTGCGATTATTGCAGCGTTTGAAATATCCACAAGGAATGCGCCCACAATTGGCACTACAAAGAACGCTTTTTCCGACGGACCATATTTGTTGGTCAGCGCCTGCATACAAACAAGCGCGTTTGGCGTGGCGCCAAGACCAAATCCAATGAGTCCGCTGGCCATAACGGTGGAGTCGTAGTTCTTGCCAAATGCTCGAAATACTAGAAAATATGCTAACGCAACGATTAGCACAATTTGTAATATCATCATTATTACTAAAGGTAAAGCGAGGTTCACAAGCTGCCCCAACTGAAGCGAGTTGATAGCCATCGTAATATAAAAGCCAAGCGCTATGTCGCCAATCATACCAATGCATTTTGAGTCAATTGCAAATAATTCGGTTAAGTCTCCAATGTTGCGAATGACTATAGCCACCATCATCGCGCCGAGATATGGAGGTAGAGTAATTCCAGCTTTCTTTAAATAGAAGCTGATTGCGGAGCCAAATCCTGCAGCGATCAGTATCCATGCAATATTTTTCATAAGATGAGGACCGGATACTTTATGCTCATGATCGTCTGCATGCTTTTCCCGCGTTAACTCGCCCACTTCCTCTAATACAGCCTTATCATTAGCTACAGTATCTCCAAATGGGGATTTTATCATTTCTTTCAGCGTTTCCGCTTTTGGCGCCAGTATTTTGTGGGTTTTTATTATCCACTCGCCTACAGGACCGCCAAATACTGACCCCGCCACCATTCCGAACGTGGCGCATGCTATGGCGGCGCTCAACGCGCCCGAAACGCCAAACTCATCTTCGAATAGGGCGCCAAAAGCTCCAGCCGTGCCTAGTCCTCCAATCATGGATACTGAGCCTCCGGCTAAACCCATCAATGGATTTAATCCGAATCCGAAGGAAATAGGCAAGTTGACGGCATTTTGCAGGATTGAGACAAATGATGACACCCCCCAAAAAGCGACAACCATGATTCCGCCCCTGATTACCAGCTTATAACTTGCATTTATACCGACAGTGCAGAAAAAACAGATCATGAATACGGTTTGAAGCGTGCCGTCAAAGGCAAAGCTCGCAATACCCATCGACTGCATTGTTGCTGTTGATATGGCTACGACAAGACCACCAATAGCCGGCGCCGGTATTGAGTATTTCGCGAGCGTTGGTATTTTAGACCGAAGCCACGTACCGAAGTAGTACATGATCGCGCCCAGAGCTGCTGTCTGCAGCATGTCAAGTTTGTATTGCCACATACCGTTAATAAAAACTCTTTCCATTTGAACAACACCCCGCTTTAGGAATCTGATTTTAGTTGAGGAATTGTGGAAAAAAAATATAGCATAACGCAAATAGTACGTATATTATCGGTTCATTAATCCAACTATCAAGACGTATTTCACGCCAATGTCATTTCGTTTATTTATGTAATAAACTGTTTATTTTTTCCACGTTGTTGGAAGAAATAACATAAGTATAGCGTAAAGTTCCAAACGACCGGCTAGCATAAAAAAAGAAAGTAACCATTTTGCTGAGTCGGGCAACCATGCATAATTCTCGTATCCAGCCAATTGCATACCTGTTCCTGTATTGCACAAAGTTGTTATCACACAAAGGAATGAAGTCATTATACCGACGCCGATGAATGTCATCAACAAAACCCCTGTTACTAAAATGGAAATAAATACCATGATAAATACCATTACCGATGAGACAGCTTCCCGGGATACAAGTTTATTATTAATATGTATATGCGTAATTGAGTTTGGATGCAAAATTTTTATAAACTCGGCGCGAATCGCGCGAAATAGAATTAATACCCGTAAGTTTTTCAATCCGCCACTTGTAGAACAGGCGCACCCTCCAAAGAACATTAGCATAAGCAGTGTAAACTGAATCGAATACGGCCAAGTCTCATATTTCGCCGTATTGTATCCGGTCGTTGTTATTTTGCTCACAACTTGAAACGCTCCAAAGTGTAGAGCCTCATATATGCTTTCGTACCATCCTCCGAATCGCAGAACCATCGTCGTAACGACCGTGCATAATATGATCACGCCAGCATAGAAGCAAAATTCATCATCCTTTAAATATCCTCTGCAACCTCCCGTAATCACTTTATAATGCAAAACAAAACTTGCTCCGGCAATAAAACTAAAAATAGTAATTATCCAGTCAATGTATACGCTCTCAAACCATGAAATACTGTTATTTTTTGAAGAAAACCCTCCGGTCGCCATAGTGCCAAAACTATGGATTACAGCGTCAAATATACTCATCCCGCCAACTACGAGCAAAATCATTTCAAGCACAGTCAGGGAAACATACACTCCCCAAAGCAGAAGAGCCGTTTGATGAACGCGTGGTGTAAGTTTTTCATGGGTTGGACCCGGCACTTCAGCTTTGAAAAGCTCCATACCTCCAACTCCAAAAAATGGCAAAATAGCAAGTCCAAGAATAATAATTCCCATGCCTCCAAGCCAAAGCGTAAGACTTCTCCAAAAAACGATTCCTCTTGGACAAGACTCAATATCAGAGATTACAGAGGCGGCTGTTGTAGAAAAACCTGACATAGCTTCAAAAAAAGCGTCGGTATAATTAGGCAGAATTCCGCTTAATATGTAAGGCAGCGCTCCCACCGCAGACGCTATTATCCACGAAAATCCCACAACGGCAAAAGCTTCTTTAATTCCTATTTCTTTGTAGTCGGATTCTCCAAGACTTAATATATAAAAGAATAGACTCGTCAAAAACCCAATAAACATTGAACCAATAAAAGCCATATAGTCGGCAGTTCTGTCATACAATGCAAATCCAAGCGGCAAAAGCATTAGTATGGACACTATAAACGATATTAGCGATAAAACGCGATAAACAATGCTGATTTTCATTTTATGATTACATTATTATCGCTCGTTCAACTAGTTTCAGTCGAACTGAAAATTTCGGCTGTTTCTCTGGATATTTCATTCTCAGTGAAAAGCACAACACTATCTCCCGGCAAGAGTTCAGAAAATCCGTCTGGAACAAAAACCTTGTCTCGCGCAACAAGGGCAACCAGAGCGCCTTTAGGCAGGGACAGATCCTTAAGTTTCTTATTTGCCACGGCTGAGTTTTGGGAAATTGTTACTTCCATCATTCCAGCCTCTATATTACCCAACATGGAAATGGATTTTATTCCGGAAGGATATCTTATATAACGTAAAATTACTGAAGCAAGCGCTAAACTTGGATTGACAATTGAGTCAACGTCAAGCTTGTCCCAAATGTCTTCATATGTTTTACGCCTTGTCACCGCAATGGTTTTGTGAGCGCCAAGCGATTTTGCCACAACACAATGGAGTATATTTACCTCGTCGCTTTCAGTAGCGCAAACATACCCGTCGGCTTCGTCTATTCCTTCATTACTGAGAAGTTTTCTGTCCGCTCCATCTCCACAAAGAACAAGTACTCCGTTGAGTTCTTCCGCTAGCCTCTCACATTTTGCTCTGTCCTTATCAATTAGTTTTACATCCATGGTGGGGTCGCTTAACATCAATCTATATGCGACTTGAAATCCAATTTTACCACCGCCCGAAATAATTACTCGTCTTAGAGGCTTACTTTTCTTCAGTTGAAATAGCTTTTCAAGTCGCCATATTTGCGCCCGGAATGTTACCACATAACAAAGATCGTCTTTTTGAAGCACAGTATCTCCGTTCGGAACTATGTCCCGCGAGTGTTCTCTTTGTATATATACAACTATAGCAACTAAATCAGTGTATTTTTCTTTAACTTTTTTCAACGAAAGACCTACCAACGGTGAATCTTCAGCTACGTGGAAAGCGTAAATAGCTCCGCGTCCCCCTAAAAGCTCCGCTGCGTGTACAGCCGAACTTATGGTAAGCAGTTCGTGAATTTCTCTTGCAACTGACCTTTCCGGCGATATCATTGCGTTGATTCCAAGGTCTTTAGCCCATTCGTTCGTATCGGTAAATTCCATGTTATGAGCGCGTGTAATTAGCTGTTTTACCCCGCAATGGCGAGCTATCTGACATGCAAGTATGTTGACTTCATCCCGATTAGTGCAGGCTATTAAAATATCGACGTCGCTTCCATGGCGTATTCCCGCTTCTTCCAGCACTTGCGGTTTTCCGCCATTACCATATAGCGCGTTTACATCAAGCTCGTTTTGAATTTTTGATACTTGCTCTCTATTTGCATCAACTATAGTAATATCCATATTCTCTTCCGAAAGGGTTCTGGCTACTTCATAGCCAACTTCGCCCCCGCCAACAATTACAACTTTCATATCGCAGTCACCGCCAATGTTTGCTTAACAGAATATCGCTTATTCTTTTTTTCCGCTTTTAAGTTTTTACCAGAATATTATACACTAATAGCTCACCATGCTTAACTTCGTAAAAGCATGTGTATTTACAAGTCTTTCATTTTCCAACGCGTAATCTATTGCCATTTTGCCATAGCCATCTATTGCTTTCGGGTTTGCTCCTAAATCTAAAAGGGTTATTATTATTCCCGGGTTAGGATTGTTCTTCGCCGCGCGCATAAGGGGCGTGCCTCCATTTTCAGTTGTTGTATTAATGTTTGCGCCCGCTTCAATAAGGATTGTAACAGCTTCCGGCTTGGAGTTGTTCCATGCTGCCCACGTAAGCGCCGTGCCTCCATTATTGCTCTGCATATTAACATTCGCGCCTGCTTTGATAAGAGTTCTTGTCATTTCTAAATTGGTGTTTAGCGTTGCCCAAATAATTGGCGATTCTCCCTTTCTATTTCGCGCGTTCACATTCGCGCCTGCCTCGATAAGGATTCTCAAGACTTCAGGCTTCGGATTGCTATACGCCGCATACATAAGAGGGGTATTTCCATCATTATTCTTGGCATTGACATCTGAACCAACTTTAATTAACGCTTTTATCACTTCCGGATTCGAATTTTCCGACGCCGCATACATTAGCGATGTGAATCCATCTTTCCCTTTCATATTAACATTCGCGCCGGATCTTACGAGCGTTGTTATCACTTCCGGATTGGAGTTGCTTCTACTCGCAAACATAAGCGACGTCATATCATATTTTTTATCTATTATATCTACTATTGCTCCCGCATTTACAATAGCTGTTATCATTTGCGGGTTTGTGTTTTTTGACGCTGCGTACATAAGCGGCGTCCATCCATCTTTATCTGCAGCATTGATATTTGCACCCGATTCAACAAGCGCGTTTATGACTTTAGGATTGGAGTTGTCCAACGCTGCGCTCATAAGCGACGTTCTTTCATTCTCATCTTTTGCATTGACATATGAACCTGCTTTAATCAAGAATTTTATTACTTCTGGATTGGAATTCTCCGATGCGGCATGCATAAGAGGAGTAATACCATCTTTTGATCTCTCGTTAATATTCACGCCTGAATTTATAAGAACTTCTATCACTCGTGGATTGGAGTTTTTCCTGAGCGCATGCACAAATGCCGTCAATCCAGCCGCGTCACATTTTGCGTTTAAATCAGCTCCCGCTTCAATAAGCCTTTTAATAACCTCAGGATTCGTGTTTCTTGATGCCGCGCATATAAGCGGCGTAGCTCCATCTCTGCCTTTCATATTAACATCGGCGCCTGCATTAATAAGAGACGTTACCATTGCAGAATTTGTATTATTCTCCGCCGTCTCCATAAGCGGCGTCATTTCATTATTATTTTTCTCATTTGCATCCGTACCCGCATTAACAAGAGCTGTTACCACTTTCGAATTGGGGTTATTCCGCGCGGCTAACGTAAGCGGCGTCATTCCATTCTTACTTCTTGCCTTTATATCGGCGCCAGCGTTAACAAGAGCTGTAGTTACTTCATGGTTAGGATTATGCGTTGCCGCCCGCATAAGAGGCGTCATTCCTAAATTGTCCCGCGCGTTAACATTTGCGCCATTCATAATGGCTTCATTGACTTGTTGCAAAGAACCGCATTCGCAAAGCCTGATGAAACGGGCGTCATCCATAGCAGCGCGCGCTGATTCTGCTAATAACGCACACAAAAGCAAAATTAAAAACATTTTTATAAAGATAGAAGAAATTTTACTTTGCATGATTAAAGAAGCTCCTTTCTTGAAAACATATATTAAGTCCCTACAACAGTTTGCGTATAACACAACTTTGCGGGTCTGAGGACGCGATTTATGGCGTCATAGTAACTCTAGAAATTTTAATTTTCAGACAATCCGGAGCGACAAGCGCTATCCTTCCATGCGCCTCGCTCGTAGCGGTAATTTTGGGATTTCGTCTTATATTCTTATCGGACATCAAAGGCAATACCCAAATTCGCGCTTGTTACATTGTCAACTAAGGCAAGTAATCAGCTTTGTAGCTTAAGTTATTTACCAAACAATACCGAGTGAAACGCTCGGTATTGTTTTTATTTCATAATATATGGACTTAATCTCATTTTTTAGGTATTATTATTCAATATTTTAATAGCATTTCTAAATTATGTTTTTCTTTAGCAAAAGATATCATGAAAAACGCATGATTACGAAATGATTTGCTTTAATGCGTCAGTCTTAAATTTTGAAATTTGATTACTGTAAGAGCGTCATAAAATGAATAAAAACTAGGAGGAGTGAAACAATGAGGAAGTTTTTGTTAGCGTTGATGTTTTTGGTATTAATGGTATCAGTCGCTTTCGCAAGTCCTTTGGATAATCTGAAGACCACTTGGGAACAATCGATTGAGAGGGCAACACAGGCTAATCGCGAGAATGCGGCTTGGTCTCCCGTCTGGTCGAGAATGCAGAGAACATCGTTTGGTACTTCCGCATCTTCAACGAATCTACCTGAAGGCTACGACCCCAATGGTGAAATCCTGCCCTTCATAAAAATCGTCGCGAACAACAGCGGCGGAAGGGTTCGTTACGAAACCATGGGCTACAGCTTTCAAGGCGTGCCTATACCTTTAGCAATTGTGGGCGTGCCAAAAGCGCCAAAGAATCCTTCAGAAATTGGCGACCGCATTGTTATTCGCTGGCAATGCTCAATTCACGGCGGAGAGAACGATGGCGCGGAAGCGTCGCTTATCTTCCTGCGTGAAGCAGCTCAAGGTAAACACGACGAGCGACTGAAAGACGTGGTGTTGCTGATTACTCCCGCAGCCAACCCTGACGGCAAAAACGCTCAGACCCGGGAAATCGTAGACCCTTATATGGGTACGGGAGCTGGCCTTAGTGGAACCGGCGTTGACCCCAACAGGGTTTGGAGCAAGGCGCACGCAGTGGAAGCCCAAGCCGCTCTAAAACTCTACCGCACGTGGGACCCGCATCTGGTTATCGACCACCATAACATTGGCACAGGCGGAATACTAAGACATCGCCATATCGTCACCTTCACCAATGGAAAATGGGCAAATACCGACGCGGAAGTTGACAGAGAGAACACCGCTTTCGCTGAAGGACTTTTTGGTCAGGGCATCTCGAAATACAGAGTTGACAATTCTTTCTACACTACTTATCTGAGAAAATTCATTGATGATTACTCACCCGATAATATTGCGGGAAATCCGCTGTACTCCCTAAGCGACAGCCTTACTTCCTCCACAACCAATTCCTATAGCCCAACTAGAAATAAGGACCTGTCCTTAGTATCGATGCCCTATATGGAATCCTTTGGAGCGCAGCAGGTAACCCGCAATGGCGAAACAAACTGGGAAGTCGTCGGTATGCCAAACCCGGGCAGCGACTCCGTACGCTCAAGCGCAACCGTGCCGCCGGCTAAGAACAGGTTTTCAATACTTATGGAAATAGTTACTTACCACCACACCTGGCTCAAGGTCAACGCCATGTACGCGTCAGTCGTCAGCGCTATAGACATTTGCAAAGATCGTAAGGATGATGTTTTCAACTTCTTCAAGAATAAAGACGCTGAGTATACTGGACTCAACAATTCCAGCCCCGCTCACCTCACGACGGTATATCTGGGGGCTATCGACTACAGGAACTCCGGAAACTCAGCAGGCGGCAACGAAGCCGCGCCTTTTAGAAAAATCAAGCCGCTTGATGGCTACGACCATGGATGGGGACCGGAAATATTTAAACTTGATGGTCACTTCATGACCGCAGCCAACACCGTCCAAAGATGGATAGACTACACGCACTACCCAAGGGTCATATTGAATAATATCCCGCAATGGCCAATAAAGATGGGCGCGTTCTACATCATGGACCCAAGGGCTACCGAAGCTGCAACGATACTAATGAGACAGGGAATAGAGATTTATAAGCTTAAAGAGGACGTTACGCTTCCCACTGGCTCAACCTATAAATTCTATGGTCCGAATTTCGCTGCTGATTGGGGCATAACCAAAAACAGAACCGGGTACATAGGCGTTTTCACTACTAAAGTGCCTCGAATAAGAGAAGAAATAATTGATAACTACTCGACGGAAGCAAACAAAATATCTCTTAATTTTACAAGCAATCTTGATGGGGTTCCGTGGGCGCCGCTCACAGCCGCCCAGACTCCAACCCTGGAAGACGCGCCTGAAGGCGGCGGCGGAGACTGGATGTTGGCTCTTCCTGAACACCATGTGGTCAAAGCGGGACACTACGTGATTCCTACGGCGCAGAAATGGGCAAGATACGCAGGATTCCAGCTTGAGCCAAGATCTAACTGCGGACTTCTTTTCTGGGCGCATTGGGATTCCGCTGTAGGCGGGAGAAGCCGGGGAGATGTGGCAATACCAAACTTTAACTTAGACCTGGTCAAGACCTTCGATTACAACGCTATCCCAGCTTCCGCGCTTGAGCGGGTTGTTTTCACGGAAGACGAAAACAATAAGCCGAATTACACTTTTGTGCCTCCATATCAAGACTTAAATGGCAATTTTTCCAGTTTAACGGATGCGGGCGCCACTGTTGAGAGCGCAATTTTAGACAAAAAGTCCGGGAAAATTACCGTTACGATGAAAGACGCGTGTTTGCACGACGAAATGTGGTTAACTTTCTTCTTCTATGAAACAAGGGATAAGTACGTTGACATCCTCGCGCAGGTATTCGAGGGCGAGACGCCGGGAACGTACGTAGCGACTTTCGATTACAATGAACTCCTAGAAGAGGGTCTTCAACCCGGATACAGTTACTTCATTCACTACAGCAACGACTACGGCGATATCTTCGGGTATGGCACGTTCACCAAAGGCGTACTTAAATATGAAGAAATCAAGGAGCCTCTGTTCGGATGCAACGCGGGATTATTTGCTTTTGCATTGTTTGGAATAATGCCGTTTGTCATCAAAAGAAGAAAATAGGTAAGCGTCGAAACTACCAATGAGGTGTTAAACGGGCGGCAAAGGATTGCCGCCCATATAATATAAATAATGAAGATTATGTTTTATAATATGAGTATGCATCATACATATTTTCAGGAGGAAAAGAATATGAAAAAGAATAGGACAATTGTTACTATATTTATGACGTTGTTGTTTTTGTTCTTCGTCTGCGGAAGCCCCGAAGTTTCTTTTGCGGAAAGCGAACGTGATACGATTAACTTGGTGTTGAATCAGGTGATTGAAAACCTGAATCCTTTTGGCTCAACCGCTATTATCACCATTCAATTGAACTGTCAGATTTATGAGACTTTGTTTTTTCTTAACGATGTTGGCGACTTGGAGTCGCGATTAGCCGAATCTTATGAAATGGGTGAAGACGGCAAGACTTACATTGTGAAACTGCGAAAGGATGTCAAGTTTCATAACGGTAAATCTATGACGGCGGAAGATGTAGCGTGGTCACTTAATTTTGCGTTGAAAACAGGTCCATTCATTCACAAGCGCGCAAATCTGACAAATTTTGACAGCGCCAGAGCTATCGACGAATATACAGTCGAGATTAAATCAACGGATCAAAGCTCAACCTTCATTAAAAACCTCTCTATCTATGCATATATCCTATGCGAACAAGAGTTTCTTGACGCCATGGAAAAAGGAACGCTTGGAGTCGAATGGGTCCCCTATGGTACAGGTCCTTACGTAATCACATCCTATAGCCCAGATTCGGAAATCAAACTACAGGCTTTTCCGGACTACTATCGCGGAAAAGCCCGCATTGACAAGATCAACTATAAATTTATCGCCGACAACAATACAATAACCGTGGCGTTCAGAGCGGGAGACCTCGATTTAATTGTCGTACCTACCGCCAGTTGGGGACTGTTGAATGAAAACCCCGACTTCACAACATTCATGTCTCCAACCAACCACACAAGCTTCTTTCCTATAAACACCAACAACGACGACCCGCTTTCAAATAAGCTTGTCCGTCAGGCAATGTCCTACGCCGTCGATCGCGAGGGAATGTGCTTCGCCGCTATGGATGGCATCGCGCAGCCGGCCTACTCCATTTTCAACGCCGATACAGTATTTGGCGGCTTTACCGTTCAAGAGATGGAAGCCGCCGGGATTCCAGCTTATCAGTATAACCCGGAAAAAGCAAAGGAGCTGCTGGCTGAGGCCGGCTACCCTGACGGAGTCCATGTCGGAACGATTCTTACCATCAACGGTAGCTATTGGGAGAAGATGTCCACTATATTCCAGGCGAATCTTGACGCTATCGGCATTGGCGTCAACATCGAACTAGCCGATTCAGCCGCATGCCGTACCCGACGCAGAGAGAACAATTTCCAAATAGCCGGCACAGGCGAAAACTTTTCGCCCGACGCAAGTTTTGGTTATATTTACTTCCGGTATCTTACCCCCGAACAACGAGCACAAGGTCTTTACTCGGATATTAATGTGCGGAACAGAGAACTGGATGATTTATACCATAAAGCAATGACGGAACCTAACGACGAACTTCGTAGAGCGCATTACCTTGAGATCTGCAGAATAGTACAGGATGAGATGTATATAATTCCAACGTTTCATAAGGCCATCCCGTATGCTTACCACAAAGATCTCGTCTGCGACCAGATCAATACGAATTATTACTACGTCTACGAGTTCGCCTGGAAGTAGTTTGCATCGCGACAATACAAAACTTGAACTGAATGGCGTGTGGCTGTAAGGATAATTCTTGCGCGCTAGTCACATGCCTACATTAATTGAATGGAGCAGATTAACCTATGATCAGGTACACTATCCAGCGGCTTGCAACCATGATTCTAATTATCATTGGCGTAGCTCTTGTGGTGTTAACAATTATGGAGATGATCCCTGGAAAAGCAGCCGTAATGATACTGGGCGACCATGCATCTGAGGAGGCGATTCAATCCTTCACAGAACAATATGGTCTTGATAGACCCTTTATAGTTCGCTTTCTGGACTATGTTAAAAATATTTTTACAGAATTCAATTTTGGAACTTCCTGGCTGACTACCCGCCCAGTCCTCCGAACGTTGCAAGACCGCGTGCCAATAACGCTAATTATTGCCGTATCCAGCATTGCTTTTGCCAGCGTGATCGGAGTGCTGCTAGGGGTTCTTTCCGCCGTCAAACAGTATTCCACGTTAGATTATGTGGCGCGCGTATCTGCGATGATGATGGCCGCCATACCTGTTTTCTGGCTTGGAATGATGCTTGCGATACTCTTTGCGTTGCGTTTGGGTTGGCTGCCCGCCAGTGGTATTGGAAGCTGGAGACACTACGTGCTGCCAATGTTGACGCTAGGAATTCCCTACTCGGCAAGAATTTTGCGCAGCACCCGCACTTTTATGCTGGAGGCTGTGCGCCAGGACTTTGTTCGTACAGCGCGCGCCAAAGGGGTCCCGGAACGAGTGGTTGTTTGGAAACACGCGCTGGCAAACGCAAGCCTTCCAATCATAAATACTATCGGCGTATATGTTGGCGGTCTTCTGGGCGGCGCCGTTGTAACTGAGACCGTGTTTGGATGTAATGGACTGGGAACTTTCATAATTGACTCGGTAAAACGCAAAGATATTCCGGCAGTAACAGGAGGCACAGTATTTCTCGCGATTATTTTCTCCTTAATACTCTTGCTGGTGGATATTCTTTATGCTGTGGTAGACCCGCGCATCAGAGCCCGGTATCTAAAAGGCGGAAAGTAACGTCATGAAGAAAAAAACAAAAAGCATATCCCCATTTCGTGAAACAATGTATCGGTTTTGCCGGAATAAGGTATCTATGATCGGCGTTGTTATTGTAGTCGCCATAATATTGATAATGATTTTCGGCGAGTGGATTTCTCCATATAGGGCGGGCATTGAACAAAACCTCCGAAACCGGCTTCAACTACCAAGCGCGCAGAATTTCTTCGGAACCGACGGATACGGGCGGGATATCTTCACCCGCGTTATACACGGAACTAAATACACCATGTTAGTAGCGGTTCCCGCTGCGTTTTTAGCGCAATTGCTTGGCGCCATCCTTGGAGCTTGCGCCGCTTTTTACAGCAGGTGGATTGACGATATTCTTATGCGAGTTTTAGACGTCTTTCAGGCAATACCGGGAACGCTGATGGCATTAGCAATTGTAGCGGCAATGGGTACGTCGACGCTCAATCTTGTGATTGCAATGATGGTTTCAAGCGTTGCCGGAGTCACTCGCTCCGCGCGGGCAATCATGCTGTCGCTGGTAGCTCAGGAGCATATTGAGGCGGCTCGTTCCTACGGTAGCCGGGATTATCATCTTATATTCGGGCATATCATCCCCAATGCCTTGGGACCATTGATTGTCGTCTTTACCATTAACCTTTCGACAATCACCTTGCAGGTTTCAAGCCTTTCGTATATAGGACTTGGCGTTCAGCCGCCAACGCCTGAATGGGGAGTTCTATTAAGCGAAGCGCGCGAATATATGGAAATAGCTCCGCATACGATCTTGTTCCCAGGCATCGCAATCCTTCTGGCGTCGTTGGCGTTCAACCTTATTGGCGACGGCTTGCGGGATGCGTTGGATCCAAGACTGAAGGACTAGAGGGAATACAGAATGAGTAACGAAAAAGAGTTGTTACTGCAAATTGAGAACTTGGAAGTTATCTACACCGATACCATACAGAACGAAATAGTGCGCGCGGTAAACGGCGTCAGTTTTTCGCTCAACAAGGGCGAAACACTGGGGTTGGTGGGTGAAACGGGCGCCGGAAAAACAACGACGGCATACGCGATCATACGGGTGCTTCCCGACCGGACGGCCAAAGTCCTGAACGGGTCAATCTTTTTAGAAGGGCGCAACCTTCTTGAAGTACCAGAAGCTATGATGAGGCACGGCATACGAGGCGAAAAGATATCAATGGTTTTTCAGGACCCAATGTCGGCTTTAAACCCCATCATGAAAGTTGGCGACCAAATTGGAGAGGCGTTAAAGTACCACAATAAAGAAAGACTTACCGCGCAGGAAATAGAAGAGCGCGTAGACAAAATGCTGGAACTGGTTGGAATTCAGAAAGAGAGAAAACACGATTATCCCCATCAGTTAAGCGGAGGAATGAAACAACGCGTGCTTATAGCAATTGCGCTGGTGTGCGAGCCAAGTCTTATTATTGCCGATGAACCGACTACAGCGCTTGATGTTACAATTCAAGCTCAGGTCCTGGCAATGATAAACGAGCTGAGGGAAAAATTGGGAACTGCAATGATATTGATTACCCATGATCTGGGCATCGTCGCGCAAATGTGCGATAACGTAGCCATCATGTATGCAGGGGAGATCATCGAAATGGGTTCGGTTGAAGATATTTACTCGGGAATTTGGCAGCACCCATACACCACTGGGTTGTTCGGTTCATTGCCCGATTTGGAAAAAAAGACGGATCGTCTGCATCCAATCAGCGGTCTGATGCCCGATCCGACCGATTTGCCCAATGGATGCAAATTTAACCCGCGCTGCCCCAAATCTATGGATATTTGCCGGGTGACCATACCAGAGTATAAGATTAATGGAACCCATAAAGTGGCGTGTCATCTTTATCATGACCTGAACGGGGGAGAAGCTAATGGAGAATAATAAGCCTCTTTTGGCTGTAAGCCGTCTAAAGAAGTACTTTGCAACTAAAAAGGGTCCATTACATGCGGTGGATGACGTCAGCTTTGTTGTTAAAGAAGGAAAAACTCTTGGCGTAGTGGGAGAGTCCGGTTGCGGCAAATCGACTCTTGGCAAAACGATACTGCGCCTTACCGAGCCAACAAGCGGCGAGATAATTCTGGATGGCGAGGATATTGTCGCAATGCGCGCCTCTACGCTTCGAAAAGCCCGACTTAAAATGCAGATGATTTTCCAGGATCCCTACTCGAGCCTTGACCCACGCTACAACGTTGCGGAACTGATTGCCGACCCGCTGAAAGTAAATCAAATATGTTCCAGTAAAAAAGAGATTAATGAACGAGTCGATATGGTGATGGAAACGGTGGGGCTGGCCCCAAGGTTCCGTAACTCTTATCCGCACGAGCTTGATGGCGGAAGGCGACAGAGGGTTGGCATAGCGCGGGTTCTTGTGCTTAACCCGAAGTTTATTGTTTGCGATGAACCGGTGTCGGCGCTGGACGTTTCCATTCAAGCGCAGATATTGAACATATTAATGGATTTGAAAGAGCAGAAGAACCTTACATACATTTTCATCACGCATGACCTGAGCGTGGTGAAGCATATCTCGGACGACATCATAGTTATGTATCTAGGTCAATGCGTGGAGAAGGCAAGTTCGGACGAGTTGTTCAGAAATCCGCTACATCCGTACACTCGCGCGCTTCTATCGGCAGTGCCTGTTCCAAATTTATCAAAAAGACATTTAAAACCTACGATAATTAGGGGCGAGGTGGGTAATCCCATTAACCCAAAGCCTGGCTGTCGTTTCGCGCCCAGATGCGATTACGTTTCTGATAGATGCTTAGGCGAAGATGTACCGCTTGAGGAGGTCTCGTCCAACCACTTTGTTGCTTGTTTCTCAAGAGATATCTGAATTAATATAGTATAATTTGATTATTGTTAATATGTTGTAAAATAAATTCATTTTGATTGGAGGAGTGAAATAATGAAGAAATGTTTGTTTGCATTGATGTTAGTAGCGTTAATTGTGTCAGCCGCGTTCGCAAGCCCGTTGGATAATCTGAAGACTACATGGGAGCAAGGCGCCGAGAGGTGGACTGAAGCTCAACGGTTAGGCAATACTTCCAGCGGGGTTTGGACCAGAATGCAAAGACCGGTAGGGACGGGAACTACAGCAACGGAGACGCATTTGCCTGCCGGTTACGACCCCAATGGCGAAATCCTGCCCTTTATGAAAATCGTCGCGAACAATAGCGGCGGAAGGGTACGTTACGAGACAATGGGCATCAGTTTTCACGGAGTGCCAATTCCTCTTGCGGTAGTGGGGTATCCCAAAGCGCCCAAAGGACCAGAAGAAGTTGGCGATCGAGTCATAATCCGCTGGCAGTGCGCCATCCATGGAAACGAGAACGACGGCTCGGAAGCTGCGCTCATCTTCCTGCGCGAAGTAGCTCAGGGAAAACATGACGAGCTTTTGAAAAACGTAGTACTGCTAGTCACCCCTTCAGCCAATCCTGACGGCAAAAATCGTCAGGCTCGCTTCATTGCTGATCCTTTAGCCCCGGGCGACCCGGGACCTTCCGGCTCGTCCGTTGGTCTTGACCCGAATCGCGGTTTCAGCAAAGTTCATTCACCGGAGATCCGGGCCGCTGCAAGACTTTACCGCAAATGGGACGCGCATATCTTCATTGACCACCACAACATAAGCGGACCAAGGCATCGCCACATAGTCACCTACACCACCGGAAGCTGGGCGAACACCGACCAGGAGATCAGCGCAGCCGGTCGCAGATACGCGGAGAGCATTTTTGGCGATGGACTCGGAATCCACGCAAAGCCGGAAACGAATTTCTATAAGAATTTTCTGAGAAAATTCATCGCGGATTATTCGCCTGAAAACGCTGCGGGAAACCCGATTTTCTCCTTGTCTGACTCCACTATCAACGATAACAATACTTATAGCCCAACCCGAAATAAGGACATATCCTTAAAAGGGATGCCATATATGGAATCCTTGACCAATAGTATTGTAACTACTGCAGCCGGAGAGATAAGAGAAGTCACCCAGATGCCATCACCAAGCAGCGACTCCACGCGATCTTCTGCGGCTACGCCGCCGACTCGGAACAGATGGGCTGTTCTCATGGAAATATACACCACCCACCATACCTGGCTCAAAGTTCATTCCATGTATGCTGCGGTCGTCAGCGCGATAGAGCAGGCTTCGATACAGAAAGACGAAATACTATCATTCTTTAAAGGAAAAGACAACGAGTACCGGAATCTCAACAACAGCAGCCCCGAATTACTCACCACTATATATTTGGGCAACATTAATTACATGAATAACGGTAATAGCGCCGGCGGTAACGAAGGCGCCCCTTTTAGAAAATTTATAAGTAATCAAAATGATATGGGATGGGGTCCCGGAATTTTCGAGCTTGACGGCTTCGCTTTTGGTCCCACTCCAACCGGTACTACAATTGAAAGGTGGCGTGACTATACGCACTATCCGTTAACCTTGCTTAGAAATATGCCGCAATATCCAATTAAAATGGGCGCTTACTACGTCATGGACCCACGAGCTACTGAAGCTGCTCAGGTTCTTTTGAGACAGGGAGTCGAGGTTTATAAACTTAAAGAGGACGTCACGCTTCCCAATGGTTCAACATATAAATTCTACGGTCCGGGAGGCGCCGAGAATTGGGGCATAACTAAAAACAGAACCTCATACATAGGTATTTATACAACAAAAGTGCCTCGAACAAGGGAAGAAGTTCTTGATAACTATTCAACGGAAGCAAATAAAATATCCCTTGATTACAGAACCAATCTAAACGGGGTTCCATGGCCGCCGCTAACTGCCGCGCAGACTCCAACCCTGGAGGACGCGCCCGAAGCAGGCGGCGGAGACTGGCTTCCGGCGCCTCAGGGGCATGTAGCCAAGGCAGGGCACTTCGTTATCCCTTCGGCGCAGAAGATCGCGCGATACGCAAGCTTCCAGCTTGAGCCAAGAGCCAACTGTGGTCTCCTTTTCTGGGCGCACTGGGATTCCGCTGTAGGCGGCACTGCCCGTGGAGACGATCCTTCGATAGTGAACAGATTCAACTTAGACCTGGTCAAGACCTTCGACTACACCGCAATCCCAGCGTCCGCTCTTGAACGCCTTTATTTTGCCGAAGACCTGAATGAAAAACCGGATGATACTTTTACTCCCCCATTCCAGGATTTGAACGGCGACTTTTCCAGTTTAACGGATGCAGGCGCCACTGTTGAGAGCGCAATTTTGGACAAAAAGTCCGGAAAGATTACCGTTACGATGAAGGATGCGTGTTTGCACGACGGGATGTGGCTAACTTTCTTCTTCTACGAAACAAGAGATAAGTACGTTGATATACTTGCTCAGGTCTTCGAGGGCGAGACGCCTGGAACGTACGTAGCGACTTTCGATTACAATGATCTCTTGGAAGAGGGTCTTCAACCCGGATACAGTTACTTCATTCACTACAGCAACGACTACGGCGATATCTTCGGGTATGGAACGTTCACCAAAGGCGTACTTAAATATGAAGAAATTAAAGAACCTATTTTCGGTTGTAACGCGGGATTATTTGCTTTTGCATTGTTTGGAATAATGCCGTTTGTCATCAAAAGAAGAAAATAGGTAAGCGTCGAAACTATTAATAAGGTTGTAAAATAATGGGCGGCAAAAGATTGCCGCCCATATAATAATGTATTGAACGGAGAAGAGTAAACATGAGGAAAATTCTTATCGCAACTTTAGCGGGCATAATTTTTTACCTTACTCCACTACCTGCGTTGTCTGCGCAAAAGGCAGGCGATATGGAAAGTGGCGTATGGAAAAATAATCCGCGATACATAACCTTCGGCGCGCATAACGGTCATCCGCTTGTGTGGCGAGTGCTTGAAGTGAAAGACAACGACATGGATTCTAATGGTATTAAGACGGCTTTCCTGCTATTGGACGATTTACTTAAGGACAGCAGAGGCAACGTTGAAATGAGAGGATTTGACGAAGCAAGCAACAGCTTTCCCAACAGCAAAATCAATGAATGGTTGAATGACGACAAGAGTGGATTCCTGACAAGCCTCGGTGATTATCAGCAGGATATACTTGACGCGACATATGGTCCCGATCATCGCAAATGGCACGGTGGTCCGGCAAGCGGAACGTCAAAATGTTACCTGTTAAGCGTGAGAGAAGCCAATAATGCGAACTATTTCTCAAGCGACGCCGACCGTTCCATTATTGATAATAGATCTTCCTGGTGGCTACGCTCGCCAGGCTTCGAGAATAACATTGCGACATCCGTTCTCCATTTTGGGGGCGTCGCCCGGAACGGTCCTTTTGTCTTCGGCGACAGCGGCGTTCGCCCAGTTCTAAAAATTAGTCTTTCACCATCTTCCGCGTTTGTCGACATTCCCGTTCATTATGAATTAGCTGTAAAAACAGAAAATGAAAATAATATTATATCCGGCGCGAAAGTTTCTTTGACCTCCCATTCAATGATGCAAAACGTGGAACGCTTTTCTAATTCAACCGGTATGACGCGTTTTGGAAATGTTACTCCGGGTGAATATACCGTTGTTGTTTCAAAACCGGGGTATATAACAAAGTCTCTGGACATAACAATTTCGGCGTCGGTAACGCCTGCATTGTCCTTAACGCATGATCCAACCTCTTTACAGGACAAAGTTAAATTTGGCAAATATAACGCAGAGCCGATCGAATGGGTTGTTATTGATATTGTGAACGACAAGGCGTTGTTGCTAGCGGGAGCTTTATTTGAAAGATACTTTGACTTTCAGGGCAGTAGCGCGTGGGCAAATTCTTCGCTACGCGCCTATTTGAACAGTAGTATAAATGACGATTTCTTGCAAGAAGCTAACTTTACGCCGTCCGAAGCCGCCGCTATTGACGCTTCGGCAAGCGCCACAGGCGATTCCGTTTTCCTGCTTTCAAGCGAGGAGGCGTACAGATATTTGCCTGATGCAAACATGCGATATTTCGACGATAAAGCATGGCTCACGCGCACCCCTCACGGAGAAGAGGATGTGGAAGCGATAAGCCCTGACGGAGAGTATGGAGGCGGCATTCCGGTTTTTAGCCGCGAAGTACCCGGTTGGAGCCGCCCGGCAATGTGGGTGGATTTAAGCTTACTGACGCTTGATCACAGCACAAACACGCTCTTACCAAAGTGATTATTATTTAAGTATTATTGTATTTACTTTAGTAAATGCCGATAATAAAGGGGAACGCGCGCGAAGTAGAGCAGAGGGAGTTTCAGCCTAATGTCAATCAGTTAACTGGATCGCCACGCCCTACGGGCTCGCGAAGACGTTTCAAATCAGCGTCACGCTATTTCACGAAGATGTGTAATAAACACTACCGAGCGGGTTTTATAAAAAGCGTAAAGCACAAATGCGCTTGAGAAGGCGATGGAGAATTTTCGCACTGCAAGTAACGATTTTTTCTCTCTGGGTACTCTCTCGCCTCTGTGAGGGATTTCATTGGCTTTAACGTTAAATAACATTGAGCCAGCCTCCGCGCTAATTCTTGTATCTTATGTTAAAGGAATGCTCGTGCATGAAAATAAACAATAATTTGCCCGCGCTTAGCGCATATAACATTCTGAGTTTCAGACAATCGGAAATAGCAAGATCTATTTCCAAATTATCGTCAGGACTCCGCATCAACTCAGCGGCGGACGACGCCGCCGGTCTTGCCATATCGGAAAAAATGCGCGCCCAGATAAAAGGTCTGGACATGGCGGGGCGTAACGTTCAGGATGGAATATCGATGATTCAGACTGCTGAAGGCGCCCTTCAGGAGATAACCTCTATTTTGCAACGAATGCGCGAACTTTCAGTGCAGGCGGCTAACGATACCCTTACGCAACAAGACAGAAGTTATATTCAGCTTGAAATCGACCAACTCAAGGATGAGATAGACCGCATATCCACTACAACGCAATTCAATAAAAAATACCTTCTCGACGGTTCATCGTCACTTCTATGGTCGTCAGACAGACTTTCAACTGAAGTAATAGCTATTTCTTCGCTGGCTGGGCGCGACCAATTCGGACAAAAAATTACTGCCGAGGGTAACTTCAGGCTAGATATAATAGCAAGTCCAGGCGAAGCGGAAGTCCTAAAAAGTAATCTATTCAAAATTAACAGCGACACGCAGGGATACTGGCGTTATTCGAAAGCATATGTACGCAGACAAATCTCTGAAAATGTCTGGGTTAATTCTGATCCTATGGGCGCAGGCTTTTTTCAAAGCGGGTCTTGTGGTCATATTCGAGTTGAGCAGCTTGGAGGACTTCAAGCAGGAGAGTCGTATACATTTTCTTTCCCGAATCAAATGACAGAAGCCGAGGCTAATATCGTATCCACTTACAAAATGGACGCGCTTGATCTTGTTCTCGACCCTGAGTTTCCTCCGGGAACTAAGAACGCCAATATCCTTTTTGAAGTTGTCGCTATTCACGACGTGGAAGAATCTGTAACATTCCGCGCCATATCCAGAACTTTCGACAATCGTGGCGGAAGCCAGGAATACATAGAAACCTTTGTTACAATTTCCACATACGGCATAGTAGGCGGCGAAGAAGGGAACAGTACGCTTATTTACAATCCCGATGGAAGTTATTATTTCAAGGATTTTGACGACTTGGGCATAATAATGAAACCCGACGCGCTACGACTTAATAAACCATATGATCAATTTGCTATAGGAGCGAAATTTCTTTACAACGTAGCAGCGCCAGAAACCCTTGGAAGCGCAGGGATACCGGTAGTGATCACAAATAATTCGACGGACGATTCGCTTATCTACAACATGAGTTCTTCCCTGACCGGAATTGTAAGCGTTACTTTACCCTACATGGAACTGGATTCAAATACCGGCTCTGTTGCTGTTTGCGACATTGTAGTCAATTTTATGGATTTAAACTTACAAACTTTTCCGCATCCTTTTATTTGGAATTTCACCGTTGGAGGATCTTCTTCCCTTCAAAGAATTTCAACCCCGCTTGACGCGATTATCGAAATGGCTATGTTTATTCCGCCTGATTTTTCAGAACACACATTGGCTGACAATCCGGCTTTCTACGATAATAACGGCGTGTTTTTGTTGTCGAACCCCCAGACGTTAACCATATATCAGGGCGTCGGCAAAAGTACGACCATAACGCTTTACGCAAGCGATACAATTAACGATCTTGTTCAAAAAATCAATAACGCGATTGCATTCGGTCTGGAGCAGCATATTTACGTTGATGACGCCGGCAAATTCTGCACCATATCTGACGGAACGCCTCAAAGCTCGGAGAGTGTGAGTTCGCGAGCTGCAATATACAATGAGTATGGCAATATCATCGGGACTCAAAATCTCTCAACATTACTGATTCGAAGCGCAATACCCGGCGCAGATGGAGAATTGAAATTCTCAGGCGACGAGGAACTGCTTAAGACGCTTGGACTCGCAACAATTCAACCATCGCGAGAAAGCGAGTACCATGTATCCGTCTACGACGCCCACAGCGGCGAAACAATCAGTCAAATGCATAAAGTAACCGGTAATACGCTCCACGAGGCGTTTTCCGGTAGCGTAAACGTTAGATTTGACCCGCTTGCCAACACAAATGTGGAGTGGAACGAACGAAAAAAGCGTTTTGAGTTTACAAAAGCCGATGTGGTGTACTCGACTTTTATACACCTTGCTGACCGCGCTACAACTTTTCAGATAGGCGCGAACGAAGGCGAGGATATAAACGTAGCTATAGGGAATATGAGCGCCAGCGCGCTTGGCGTACACAAAGCGCTTGTGATTGACCGGAATACCGCAAAACGCGCGATCACCATAATCGACAACGCTATCACCAAGGTATTAAACCAAAAGTCAAAGCTTGGAGCGTATCAGAACCGGCTTGAATACACGGCTCGCAGCCTAGCGTTAGCTTGCGAGAATCTGATGGCGTCGGAGAGCAGAATTCGCGATCTTGACATGGCAAAGGAAATGCTCAACTTCACGAAGCTCAATATCCTGACGCAAGCCGGTCAGGCAATGCTCACCCAGGCAAATCAACTACCGCAGAATATCCTTCAACTACTCAGATTGTAAAAAACAATGTATGCTCCAAAGCGGACGACCGAGGCGGTCGTCCCTATGTTTCTATTTGGCGATGGACTAATAAGGTGTAAATGCAACCCAAGAGACGGGGTTGCATTTAATTTTGCAATTAATAAAAGTCAGGCTAATCTATTATTTATGTCCTTGCTAAAATATTTATAATAATATATAGTGATTCGCAACAGGAAAAACGACGCTAAAAACGGAGAACCTCAACTCCAAAATAAAAGAGGCGATATTATTTGAAAAGAGGTGAAAACTATATGATGAAGCACATTTTATGTTTGTTGTTAGTTGTTTTAGTAGCTTGCCCGGCGATAGCGACTGATGAATTGACGCTGAATATGACGGAATGCATAGTCGATCTTAACAATACCGGTACGGTACAGTTATTAATTGAAGCGCCTGAAAATCAAAGCGCAGTATGGGTAAGCAGCGACCCCTCCATCGCGACGGTGGACAATAACGGTCTCGTAACATGCATCGAAAGCGGAGAAGTTACAATAACGGCAATGGCGGCGGGTCAAACCGCAGAATGCGTAATTAGCGTACAGTGGGTCGCGCCGTAAGCCCACTTTTTCATCAGAAGTGAATTTAGAAGGGAGACTTGATGAATTTGAGAAAATTATTTTTAGCGGTATTGCTAGTTTTCATGTTATCTTTGCCTTCTTACGCCGCCTCCGTGGGGATAACACCCGAGGAAGCTGATGAATTAGCTATTGACCCTCAGTCGTTTGCGATTCATAGGGACCTGGACTGGACATCCCTTAAGCCAAACCCGGTGATCGACTGGAAGAATGAGGGGAAAAACGAAAGCTTATCCGTCAATATGTTCAATCCACCTGTTTCAGGACGTAAAATGAGGGGTGGACTAATTTTATTCGATTATCTGGACAGGAAATTTATAAGCGCTCAGGATAAAGGGTCCGATCTTTTGGGATACTATCTTATGAACAAAAACCTTCGCGACTATGGAAATGGCAGAAAAGGCGGCTCTTATTCGCCTGATTTTACGAAAAACCCTGTTGTTACTATTAAAGATTTTCCGACGAGTTACCCGGGCGGATATGCTGATTTGCCAAAGTTTTGGAACGATTTTCTCAACTACCCGAATAGCATAAGCGGCGACATCTACACCGGCAAACCGTATGATCCCGGCAAACCTGATAATCGCGGGCAGACTATAAACGGGTTCTGGCTGGAAGCCTCATCCGGCAGATGGGGTGTCGAATTATTTCCTACAGGTCCTTACACTATACCGTTTTTTGAATTTGAAGTGATGACGAGAGACGGTTATTCGACTTGGCGCGATGTGCCGCCCTCTTTCCGGTATGCCAATCCCAGCTCCACTGCATCAATCACCAACTCGGGATCGGGAGCCTTAAGAAGCAATAATGGCGACAGCCACGGCATTGAAGTGGCGAGATACGGCGGGGCGACTAATTCACCAAATTATGGTCTACCCAAAGGGTTGCCCGGGTTGTCCGAACCCGCTCCCACGAGTTTTGCCATAGAAGATATCGATTTCTCCTTCCTAATGCACGCCGGCTATGCGGAATCCGGGGTATGGGAGGAATTCGGCCAGATGCAGTATCTGGTAAGGCAGGATATTCCCTGGGATTTAGGTCCCGGAAACAGGTTGCTCAAGACTGAGAAATTTTTCAGCGATAATCCGGAGTGGATACCGATATATGCAGACAGGTACAGCTCCGGCTGGGCTAATAATACAGATGAGTGGACCAACGGAACACTCACGGGGAATAGCAGAAAATTTAATCCGGATAACGCCGATGTAATGAACAGGATAAACAACGTGTACAGACAGGAAGCTTTCTGGACAGCGGAACTCGCGAGATACAACGCCTGGGTTGCGGCAGGCAAACTGACTCCCTATGTATTCAAGCTGCCTCAGGAGGACTGGGACTGGGCAAACGCTTATAACGGCAAAGCCGCAGACGAGGGTCGCGTAGGCGATAACAGCGTGTGGGACGGCAATACCGATTATCTGGGAATACCTCCGTCCAGAAATACCCGTTATATTCAATTCGCCCCATGGGAAGCAACTATCGGCGAATGGTCGCACGCAACCAGTGTTGCCGGCGGCGATTCTTTCGGTCAAACGGGAAGGGGTACTACTCTTCGATTTTCCAACCAGGGCGAAAACACAGGAATGGGAACATTTGCGCACGAATTTTCTCATATAGCGGGGTTAAGCGATAACTACGTACTCGCGTGGACCTACTTGTCAAACACAAAAACGGAGCCGTGGGATATTATTGCTGCGGCGGATAAAAACGGACCCTACGGTCTCCATACCCGATGGATGATACTGCCAACGTTTGGCGGAACTGTCCCCAGCACTGGTTTGGCGCACCCAAACCGCATATGGGGCTTCTTTTCTGATGGAGATTTGCGTGTGGTAAGCATTGATGAATTAGCAACGAGAACGCCGGTAGTTGCTAATGTGGTGGCAAGCAACGTCCCGCTTAACAATGAGTTTTATAATGTAGGCGTACCTAGATATAACCCTGTGACCGGAGAAGGATTTGTAAAGGCGCTGAATCTGAAATTCATCCCCACTCCAACAGACAACCCATGGTCAGATCAGGCGACACGAACGCCCGGCTGGACGGAGTTCCACTACTACAGCGGTCAGGAGGGTACTAACGCTTATACCGACGCAAATGGAAAAGCAAGAGAGTATTATGTTGAGGTTGTGGACAGATCGGGCACCAATTCGTACCTCATAGACGACGGCGTATTGATCGAGCGCGTCTGGGGCACGACAAACGTCGGACATAGCGTTATCGACTCCCATTTATACGACACTGGTCTTACGGACTTTTTTGTCGGCGGCGAGACTTATTATTGGCCGATCGGTCATGGAACGCAAATAGCCACCGCCACGTTTAAAGCGGGGAAGTCTTATAAAGATACCGGTTACTATAGGGTGGTAAGGGACTACAACACTCCTATGCACGATATTGTCAAATCGGGAAGCGAGTGGCGCTGGGAACCTAGGGACGGCAGACCGATTCTGGCCGGCGACTCGGTGAACGAGTGGCGCGATGAAGCTAACAAGCTGCATTTCTATATACTGGAGAAGCAGAAGAACCCCGGTAGATTTGGCGATTTCCTCAGCTATAAGATAGGGTTGCGCCACGACGACGGCGCCAAAGTGAACGGCGTGCTGCAATTAAAAGTGAAAGAGGGCGGCGAGGCAACGAACGTCAAAGTGGGAAATTACACCAAACAAACATATTTACTCACTAACAACGTCGCCACGGCAACCGACATCATAAGGGTTGATTTGATGGGCGCTTTCGGCGCCAATCAAAGCACAACGGAAGTTGTTGACATGACTACACGCAGCAACGCTACAACTTCATATACCGCTCCCGGAACCGCTCAAACCGGAACTACAGCTCCTTTGAGGCTTCAGACTCGCATCATACCAACGTATTTCAGCGAGCGAAACGCGTTTATTTTGAACGATCTGTACTCAATCGCCCCGGGCGAGACCGTTGAATTTGACGTTTACATCAAGCAGGTCAATGATGATACGATGAGTAATCTTGCAAATCTCCTGACGGTAAGAGTTGTTTCAGAAACGAACGACAGTAATTTCGTGCTGCTTTCCGTAAACGGTAAACAGATTGACGAAGATGAAGACTGTCACGACTATTTAGAAAAATGGTTAAACGGATGTAACGCCGTTTATGGAGTATTAATTATGTTAACTCTACTTCCTTTCATAGTTAAGAGAAGAAAGTAGTAGGACTAGGCGCGAGGAAATAATTAAAGCGGGCGGCAAGATACCGCCGAAAAGAATGGGCGGTATAATCCGCCCGTTCGTTTCGTATTTACTTTTGCAATTAAAGGTAATATCAGAATAATACAAGTTTCATGACAATCTGTATTGACAGTGTTAGCAAGGAATAATATACTTGTATAATAAGCAATTCATATATCTAAGGAGGTATGATTTATGAAAGTACGTAACGTGTTAATGCGCTTATTTTTGGCAGCGTGCCTTACTATTATTTGCGTTGCAATGGCGGTCGCGGCGCCTGCCGAGTTTCACATCGGTGTAATTACCGGAACGGTAGCCCAGGGAGAGGATGAAGTCCGGGGCGCCGAGGCAATGATTGCCGCATATGGCGACGTCAAAGACGGCGGTATGATTCAGCATTTGACATACCCCGATAACTTTGCGGCTGAACAGGAAACCACCATCTCTCAGATAGTTTCTCTGGCTACCGACCCCCTGATGAAAGCTATTGTCATGAACCAAGCAGTTCCAGGCGCAACGGAAGGCTTCCGCCGCGTTCGCGAGATGCGTCCCGACATCCTTCTGCTCGCCGGCGTCGCGCATGAAGACCCTCTGGTAATCGGCAGCGTAGCCGACCTCGCTATGCGCAACGACTTCGTTTCCGCCGGATACCGCGTGATATGGGCAGCCAAGCAGCTTGGCGCCGATACTTTTGTCCACGTTTCATTCCCAAGGCATATGAGCGTCGAAACCCTCACTCGCCGAAGAATGATTTTCGAAGAAGCCTGCAATGACCTTGGCGTCAAATTTGTGTTTGAAACCGCTCCCGATCCGTTAAGCGACGTGGGCATTGTCGGCGCGCAGCAGTTTTTGTTGGAAAACGTTCCAAAGTGGGTTGAAACGTATGGCAAAAACGCCTCTTTTTATTGCACAAACGACGCGCATACCGAACCGCTTGTTCGCCAAATAATTGAATACGGCGGCACATTTGTTGAAGCCAGCCTACCTTCGCCGTTGCTTGGTTTCCCGGGCGCTCTCGGAGTAGACCTTTCAAATGAGAAAGGCAACTTCCCCGCAATCATGAAAAAGATCGAGGACGCTATAGTCGAAAAGGGCGCCGGCGGACGACTTGGCACCTGGTCTTACTCTTTCCAATTCTGCGCCACGGTAGGACTGATTGAACACGCCATAAACGTTATCAATGAAGAATCTCAAATGACAAGTCTGCAGGATTTAATTAAAGCCTTCTCAAAACACACGCCCGGCGCGATGTGGGGAGGGGCTTACTACGTCGATGGGACCACCGGAGAGAGACTTAATAACTACATGTTGCTGCTTCAAGACACTTACATTTTCGGTAAGGGCTATATCGGCTCGGCCGCTATAGACGTACCGGAGAAATATCTTACTATTTCTTCCGGCTTAGTGAAATAATATATACATTTTAAGCTTCCCGGCCAAAGAACTATAGAATTTTCTCCGGCTGGGGAGCTACTCAAAAACACTATGCAATCAACAGAGATAATTCTAAGCTTTCGCAATATTGGAAAACAGTTCTATGGCAACCGCGTGTTGTCAAATGTTTCATTTGACGTGAGAGCCGGTCAGATAGTCGGGCTTGTGGGGGAGAATGGCGCGGGTAAATCAACTTTAATGAAAATACTCTTCTCGATGCCGGAAATTCACGAGACCGGAGGTTACGAAGGCGCCATATTCTGGAACGAAACGGAAGCCAAATTTAAAAGCCCCTTTGACGCGCTTGACGCCGGTATAGGAATGGTCCACCAAGAGTTTTCGCTAATCCCGGGATTCACGACGACCGAGAATATACTTCTTAACCGGGAATCCCTTCATAAATCGGTATTGACCGATATTTTCAGTTCCCGTATACGCGCGCTTGACCGGCAAACAATGACGGAGCGTTCAGAAAGAGCCATAAGCAAGCTTGGAGTGAAGCTTGACCCTGCAATGCTCGTCAAAGAAATGCCTGTTGGGCATAAACAATTTACGGAAATAGCGCGCGAACTCTGCCGCGACAAGGTCAAACTAATTGTACTTGACGAACCCACCGCCGTGCTTACCGAGAGTGAAGCGGAGGTGTTGCTGACGTCCTTGCGCGCGTTGGCTGCCGAAGGAATTGCCATTATTTTTATATCGCACAGGCTTCGGGAAGTTGTGGAGCTTTGCGACTGGGTCGTAATATTGCGGGATGGTCAAAAAATTGAGGAGTTTACAGCCAAGGGCAGCTCAGTCAAAACTATCGCTTCGCTTATGGTGGGGCGATCGGTTGATGCGCAAAGCCGAACCGAATCAATTGAAGTTCTTGAAAACGACGCAGAGCCTGCGGCGCTGTCGGTGGAAAGATTATGGGTAGATATGCCCGGCGAAACCGCGCGTAACGTTACTTTTTCAGTAAATAAAGGTGAAATTTTCGGCATTGGCGGACTAGCCGGTCAAGGAAAACTTGGCATTCCCAACGGAATAATGGGCTTATCGCCCGCAGGAGGCAAAGTTACGCTACACGGAAAACCCATGCAGATTGGATCGCCTCGCGAGGCTCTGGAGAGGGGCTTGGCATTTGTTTCCGAAGACCGTCGAGGTATCGGTTTACTGCTTGACGAGGGCATCGATTGGAATATCGCTTTCTCGGCTATGCAGGTACGCAACAAATTTTTGAAGCCAATCCTCGGAGGACTCTTCCAATGGCGTTTGGATAGAGAAATGTTAAGCCTGGCAAATGAATACATCCGCCTGCTCGACATAAAATGTACGGGCGCGCGTCAACGCGTTGGCAACCTATCGGGAGGGAATCAGCAAAAAGTTTGTCTAGCCAAAGCTTTTGCCCTGCAGCCAGACATTCTTTTCGTTTCAGAACCCACTCGCGGCATTGACGTCGGCGCCAAACAAACAGTGCTCCAGACCCTTAAAAAGTATAATAGCGAATATGGCACAACTATAATTATGGTTTCCAGCGAATTGGAAGAATTGCGTTCAATATGCCAACGCATTGCAATTATATATGAAGGACGCATTGAAGGAATTTTGCACCACACAGCGCCGCTTGAGGAATTTGGCGTTCTTATGGCTGGCGCAAAAGATGATAGCCGAGAAGCAAACTGAGGAGTGAGCGCTGATGGAAAAAATTAAAAGTTTTTTGGTCGACTTTGGCTTACCCAGAATAATTATCGCAGTGTCTCTGCTGGTGCTTTTTATGATGGCGCCGATGGTTGGCGTTAGCTTGCCGGGAGCTATTTCCGACGTATTAGCGCGAATTGGCATGAACGGAATAATGGTTCTTGCGCTTGTCCCCATGATTCAATCCGGTTGCGGATTAAATTTTGGGTTGCCGCTCGGAATAATCGCCGGCTTGCTGGGCGCAACCATCAGCCTTGAGATGGGTTACGTAAACGCATGGGGGTTCATATTCGCAATATTAATTTCGCAGGTGTTTGGCGCGATTTTCGGATATGGATACGGCGCCTTGCTGAACCGCGTAAAGGGCGGAGAGATGATGATCGCTACTTATGTCGGTTTGTCTTCCGTCACATTCATGTCAATTGCGTGGCTAACCTTGCCTTATACAAACCCCGTGATGGTATGGGGGTATGGTGGCGAAGGACTGCGGTCTACCATCACTGTCGAAGGATTTTGGAGGCAAATTCTTGATGATTTTCTTGCTGTCCAGATTGCCGACTTTAAGTTTCCAACCGGCTCCATTCTCTTTTTAATATTGATTTCAATTATTATCTGGGCTTTTTTTCATTTAAAAGTCGGGACGGCTATGACGGCAGTTGGGTCGAACCCGACGTTTGCGCGAGCGTCAGGTATCAACGTAAACCGGATGCTTACAGTCAGTGTGGTTATTTCCACTATGCTTGGCGCCATGGGAATTATCGTGTACCAGCAGAGTTTTGGTTTTATCCAATTGTATAACGGACCGCTTTACATGGCGTTCCCTGCTGTCGCTGCCATACTTATCGGCGGCGCGGGAGTGAACAAAGCCTCGCTTGCCAACGTTTTCATCGGCGTAGCACTGTATCAGGGAATTCTGGTTATGACGCCGCTTATATTTAACGCTCTTCTAAAGCTTGACATGTCCGACGTTATCCGTATTATAGTCTCCAACGGCATGATTTTATATGCCCTGACCCGCAGGACCAAGGTGCTAAAATGAAGACACTACGTCTTTTTTTAATAGAAAATGCTGTCCCCATAATATTTATTGTTTTATTGGCAATTGGTATTCCCGCCTCGGGACTACCGGGCAAATATATAGTTCAGGAAATTCTGACGCGACTCGGACGAAGCTCATTTCTGGTCATTTCTTTGCTTTTACCAATAATAGCGGGTATGGGATTGAACTTTGGCATGGTGTTGGGCGCAATGGCCGGTCAAATTGGTCTTGTCTTTATTGTAGACTGGGGAGTAATAGGTATTCCCGGTCTTCTGTTGGCAGCGCTCATCTCGCTGCCCATTTCGATTCTTCTGGGCTGGATGTGCGGTTCAGTTATGAATAAGGCTAAGGGGCACGAGATGGTGACGGGCTACATTTTAGCCTTTTTCATGAACAGTATATACATGCTGTTCGTGTTATACGCCATGGGGACAATCATTCCCGTCCTAAATCCGGCGTTGCTGCTTTCGCGCGGGTACGGAGTCCGCAGTACTGTTGATCTTGCAAGCGTAAGGCAGGTTTTGGAAGCATTCATACCGCTTAAAGTAGCCGGAGTTGACATACCTGTTTTAAACTACCTTATCATTGCGGCGATCAGCTTTTTTATTGTATGGTTTCGAAAAACCAAGTTCGGGCAGGATATGCGCGCGGCTGGGCAGGATCGCGAGGTGGCAAGCGCCACCGGTATAGCGGTTAACCGCGCGCGCATTATCGCAATTATTGTTTCAACCGTGCTTGCGGGCTTCGGTCAAATAATTTACTTGCAGAACCTGGGCACAATAAACACCACCAACTCGCATGAACAAATAGGTCTGTTCTCAATCGCCACCCTGCTATTTGGCGGCGCCTCAGTTACAAAAGCGTCGATTCCAAACGCGATTCTCGGCGTTGTTCTTTTCCACCTCCTGTACTTAGTCACCCCGCTTGTCAATAGAAACTTAGTCGGTGCGGAAGTATTTGGCGATTACTTTAGAACGTTCATCATTTATGGGGTTATCCTGTTAACTCTTGTTCTGTATTTTTGGAAACGAGCTGATCAGGAAGAGTACCCGAACGTCTCTCTATTGGGCGAATACGAAGCTTCAACGTACAGCTATAAAGGTAGATTTGGATTACTACAAGCGATTATTGCCATTTACTTGTTTGTGCTTTTTATTGTGGCGCCTGTCGGCAGTTTATCCGGGGCACTTTCAAAAATATTTTCCGGAATCGGAATGAGCGGAGTATTAGTTCTGGCTCTTCTCCCAATGATCCAATCCGGCTGTGGACTGAACTTCGGGCTACCGATAGGAGTCGTTGCCGGTCTGTTTGGAGCCACAATCAGTATTGAGATGGGCTTTACGGGCGTCTGGGGGTTCATTTTCGCCATCATCTTATCGCAGGTATTCGGCGCTATTTTCGGTTATGGGTACGGCGCATTGTTAAACAACGTTAAGGGTGGAGAAATGATAGTCTCCATGTTTTTTAGTATGATCACCGTTACGCTCGCGTCAATTGCGTGGCGTATCCTCCCTTTCACAAACCACGTGATGGTATATGACGGCGAAGGGCTGCGCTCTACCATCGCACTCGAAGGATTTTGGTGGCAAATCCTTGATGATTTTCTGGCTTTCGAGATTGCCGGGTTCAAGTTTCCGACCGGATTGATTCTCTTTTTTCTGCTGATTTCTCTTGCAGTCTGGGCTTTTTACCGACCGAAAACTGGGACGGTGATAGCGAACGTAAACCGGACGCGCATCGTAAGCGTAGTTATTTCCACCATGCTTGGCGCTATCGGAGTCATCGTATACCAGCAGAGCTTTGGTTTTATCCAGTTGTATTACGGACCGCTCTACATGGCGTTCCCTGCTGTCGCTGCCATACTTATCGGCGGCGCGGGAGTGAACAAAGTCTCGCTCGCCAACGTATTCATCGGCGTAGCGCTGTATCAGGGAATTCTGGTTATGACGCCGCTTATATTTAACGCTCTTTTAAAGAGCGACATGTCCGATGTTATCCGTATTATCGTCGCCAACGGCATGATTTTATATGCCCTGACCCATAGGACCAAGGTGCTAATATGAAGAAACTACGTCTTTTTTTAATTGAAAATGCTGTCCCCATAATATTTATTGTTTTAATAGCAATTGGTATACCCGCCTCGGATCTGCCGGGCAAATATCTGGTGAACGAAATTCTGACGCGACTTGGACGCAGCTCCTTTCTGGTTATTTCTTTGCTTTTGCCAATAATAGCGGGTATGGGATTGAACTTTGGCATGGTGTTGGGTGCAATGGCTGGTCAAGTCGGTCTTATTTTTGCCATGGACTGGAGAATAATCGGCATTCCAGGTCTTCTGTTGGCAGCGCTCATTTCGCTGCCCATTTCCATTCTTCTTGGCTGGATGTGCGGCTCAGTTATGAATAAAGCTAAGGGGCGCGAGATGGTGACAGGATATATTTTAGGCTTTTTCATGAACGGCGTATACATGCTGTTCGCGCTCTATGCCATGGGGAAAATTATTCCCGTCTTAAATCCGGCGCTGCTGCTTTCGCGCGGGTTTGGAGTCCGCAGTACTGTTGACCTTGTAAGCGTGAGGCAGGTCTTGGATACGTTCATACCGTTTGAGATAGACGGAGTGAGAATTCCTGTTTTGAATTACCTTATCATTGCAGCGATCAGCTTTTTTATCGTATGGTTTAGAAAAACCAAGTTCGGGCAGGATATGCGCGCGGTGGGGCAGGATCGCGCGGTGGCAAGCGCCGCCGGCATTGCGGTTAACCGCACGCGCATTATCGCAATAATAGTTTCAACCGTGCTTGCGGGCTTCGGTCAAATAATTTTCTTGCAGAGTCTGGGTACCATAAACACCACAAACTCGCATGAACAAATAGGTCTGTTCTCAATCGCCACCCTACTAATCGGCGGCGCGTCAGTAAATAAAGCGTCGATTCCAAACGCGATTCTCGGCGTTGTTCTTTTCCACCTTCTGTTCATAGTCGCCCCGCTTGCCGGCAAAAACTTAGTCGGTTCGGCAATGCTTGGCGAATACTTTAGATCGTTCGTCAGCTATGGAGTTATTGCGCTGGCTTTGGTGCTGTATGAATGGAAGCGGGTAGCTCAAGAGGAAGCTTCGCGCTCAATGTTGCGCGGTGAAGACTTAATCACCAAAGATAAGGCAGGTACAATATGAGTTTACGCAGCTTAATTCAAAGAACTTGCGTTATTCTTGCGCTGATTGCGCTTTCGGTATATATTTTTTATATCGGCAAGGCTCATGTGTTATTAATAGACACTAACGCCATTACTATAGACGGCGAGGTCTTGCGTTCGTACGCGTCGGCGACCGTTATAGTTAATGGCGTTGAACTGAGATCTCCTATTAAACAAGGCGAACGCGTCTCGGTTACAGTAAGCGGACCAAAACACACAATTGTTATAGCAGACGAATCTAACGCTGATAATATAGTGGAAAGAAACTTTACTATTCCCACTTTCATGGAAAGGGCGATTGTTTCCGTTCCGGCAATTCTTGCCAACGCGCCGGAAGAACGCTGGGTAACAGAGTTCATACCTCCGCCCCGGCAGGAAGCGCCTGTGGAACAAATGCAATTCTTTCCGGTGGCGCCGCAAGGCGAGACGCCATGAACGTTACATTGATTCAACATGCGTCTATATTTGCTCCGGAAGCTTTGGGGATTCGCGATATTTTGTGCGTCGGCAGCAGCATTGTCAAAATAGCGCCGTCAATCGACCCTACCCCATTACTTGCCGTTTTTCCCGATATGGAAATATTTGAGGCGGAAGGTTACATTATTACTCCCGGTTTAGTAGATATCCATGTGCATTTTAACGGCGCCGGAGGCGAGAATAAGCCGGAATTCCGAACGCCGCCCGCCCGTCTTTCGGAGATCACGCTTTCCGGCATTACCTCCGTTGTGGGGCTGCTAGGCACAGACGGCATAACCCGTTCTTTGCACGACTTGTATATGAAAGCGCGAGGGCTGCAAAACGAAGGCATTTCAACATGGATGTACACCGGCTCGTACCAAATTCCGTCGCCAACCATAACGGGGGCCGTCCTAACGGACATAACAATGATCGACAAAGTAGTGGGTTTAAAAATTGCGTATGCGGACCACCGTTGTTCCCAGCCGGATGACGCATCTCTGGTCAAAGCCGTAGCTGAATCGCGCGTTGCGGGAATCGTTGGCGGCAAAAGCGGCAAAGTAATGGTTCACATGGGCAACTCCGCCGACGGACTTGCGCGCATACGCCGCGCTTTTGCCAAAACCGAAGTACCCCTGACTCAAATTATCCCCACGCACCTCAACCGTTCCCCCGACGTATTCGAGGCGGCTATTGAACACGGTAAGGCAGGAGGCAACGTGGATATAACCAGCGGCGTTTCTACGCGAGCGCATTTCTGCGGCACTGTTGATCCCGCTAAAGCGCTTGCGGGGCTTATAAATTCCGGCGTTCCTATTGAGCGTATAACCATGAGTTCGGATGGTTACGGCGCCATGACCGTGACAGGACCAAACGGCGCGCTTGTAGCAGCCGTGTCTCCGGTGTCTTCTTTATACGAAGAGTTCGTGAATACCTTGCGCGAAGGCGTTTCCATAACTGACGCAGTTCGAATAGTCGCTACCAATCCAGCGGATTCGCTCGCGTTGCCCGGCAAGGGTCGCATTCGCGAAGGCATGGACGCGGATTTGCTTATAATCAACGCAAAAAATTACAGCCTGAAAGCAGTATTCGCGCTTGGTCGCAAAATGGTAGAAAACAACATAGCCATCGTCAAAGGCGCGTTTGAGTAGTCAAAAATATCGTGTCGAAGTAGCGCGTAGGTATATTGCTTACCTAGCATCGTTAATTCTTTTTATTATCAAACTCTTAAGATTAACAAAATCATTCGGTTGATTTTCCGCGTTTTTCAGCAGGTCTTTTATGACCTCCTGAAATTTTTCTCTTCCGCTGAGGGCTATATTTGAAGAATCTTTAACACAAAAACAATCTGAGTTTACTAGCTGAGTTAATACTTTTTTTCCGCTCATTCTATCAATCCAATTTCCGCAACCAAATTCAAGCTTCTCTTTTCCTCCGCTCATCTCTTCAAAAAAGTCGTTGAAAAGACGTTTTATTTCTTTTTGTGAGACTCCATTTTTTACTTTTGAACAGTATTCCTTAAACTCGTTCATCGAAAGAAGTTTTGTCAGAGTATCTTCCCGAGAAGAAAATTTGCTCGGTTGATCGAAAGTTTTAATCCAATTTTCCTTGAATCGTTCTCTAATTTCTATTATGACCCGGTTCGCTAAATCAAGGAAAATGAGAAAGTCAAGCACTTTTTTCTCAAGTTCTGAAAGGAAATTTTTCTCAAATTCTGAAGGAACTTTTTTCTCAAGTTCTGAAGGGAGTTTTTTCTTAAGTTCTGAAGGGACATTTTTCTGGGATT
>Ga0099364_10000329_pt1 | contig 79206 bp, 68 predicted proteins | sample TergutTh196P3_FD_73070 | JGI IMG/M metagenome (GOLD analysis project Ga0099364, IMG submission 73070) | Microcerotermes parvus P3 segment gut microbial communities from Pointe-Noire, Republic of the Congo - Th196 P3 | ecosystem: Host-associated > Arthropoda: Insects > Digestive system > Gut ...
TATCAACAATCCCTGTATAATTCAACCATTTTTTGTATCTTTGTGGTCAAAAAAGTGGCAAATTATGTTAGGGAAGTTACCAGACAGGAATCAGCGCGAAATTTTTCGCACCCGACTCGAAGATTTAATCGATCCTCATTGTGTCCCAACCGTCATTGCCTCCCGAACCGTCATTGCGGGCTTGACCCGCAATCCCATCACCTGCGACGTCATTGTGGGCTTGACCCGCAACCGAAGCAATCCAGTGATTATCAACATTTTGTTGCAGTGCATGAGATTCCTCATTCCGCTCCGCTCCATTCGGAATGACAGACGTTATCGGGATGCGACAATTTGAAATGCACTCGGTACGCAGCATCGTGTTTTGCGTATAAGAAAAAATGTGTAACTTTGCCGAAAATTTACGGATATGGACATTTCGACTTGGAAACACATCAGACATTTTATCATCGTAGCGGCGTTACTGTCGCTTTGGAGTTTTTCATCTGCGCAGAGTTACAAATACGAAACCGTGCAGGGCGACCCGTTGAACACGCGTATCTACACGCTGAACAACGGATTGAAAGTTTTTTTAACCGTCTATAAGGACGAACCGCGTATTCAGACCTACATTCCGGTAAAGGTCGGCAGTAAGAACGACCCCGCCGAGACGACCGGCTTGGCGCACTATTTCGAGCACATGATGTTCAAAGGAACGCCCCACTTCGGCACCAAGGACTGGGACGCCGAACAAAAACTGATAACCCGGATTGACTCGCTGTTCGAGGTTTACCGCGTTACCACCGACACCATCCAACGAACGGCGCTCTATCACATCATTGACAGCATCTCGTACGAGGCGTCGCTGCTGGCTATCCCCAGCGAGTACGACAAGATGATGAAAGCCATCGGCTCGACCGGCACCAACGCCGGAACGTCCAACGACTACACCATCTACATCGAAAACATCCCCGCCAACCAGTTGGAAAACTGGGCGAAAGTCCAAGCTGACCGTTTCACCTCGCCCGTCCTGAGGCTCTTCCACACCGAGTTGGAAACCATCTACGAGGAGAAAAACATGTCGTTGACGCAGGACGCTCGCCGTGCCAACGAAGCCATGCTGTCGGGACTCTATCCCAACCATCCTTACGGTCAGCAGACTACGCTGGGAACGCAGGAACATCTGAAAAATCCCTCTATGAAGAACATCCGCGAGTTTTTCAAAAAGTACTACGTGGCTAATAATATGGCGGTAGTCCTTTCCGGCGATTTTGACTATGATGAGGCTATAAAACTTGTTGCGAAATATTTTGAGACGCTGCCTTCGGGAGATGTTCCGCCGCTAAGCGTGAAGCCCGAAACGCCTATTACACAGCCCGTTGTGAAAGAGGTTGTCGGGTTGGAGGCAGAACAGGTGCAGTTGGCTTTTCGCATCGGTCTACCTGCCAACAGTCAGGAGATATACATCCTGAACATGCTGGACGAGATGTTGTGTAATAGAAAAGCGGGGTTGATAGACATCAATCTTGTCCAAAAGCAGAAAGTTTATTCGGCGTTTTCGAGACCATACGTGCTGGCGGACAACTCTTCCTTAGTACTTGGCGGAACACCCAAAACCGACCAAACATTAGACGATGTGAAAAAGTTGCTTTTGGAACAAATCGAACTGCTCAAACAGGGAGCGTTCGACGACTGGATGCTGAGCGCCGCCATCAACAACATGGAATATATGGAGATGAAACGGATGGAAAGCAACCAGGGACGCGCTATGTGGATTGCCGGCGCCTTTATGAACGACATCCCTTGGGAAAAAGCCTCTAAGTCCATTGACGCCTACCGAACGATTACGAAAAAGGACATCGTGGAGTTCGCCAATAAACATCTTTCCAACAACTACGTCGTCGTCTATAAACGACAGGGAACGCCGCCCGAAGTCCTCAAAATGTCGAAACCGCCCATCACGCCCATCTACCTGAATCGCGACGACGAATCGGATTTTGTCAAAGAGATAAAGAACGCCAAACCCAAAGAGATCAAGCCGGTCTTCGTGGATTTTAACAAAGAAATCACGAAAACGACCTTCAAAGGCGCCGAAGTGCTTTACATCCAAAACAAAGAGAATCAAACATTTTCGCTTTACTACCACTTCCCGATGGGGACGTTCAACGACTTGAAACTGCCCATCGCCATAGATTATTTGGACTATCTCGGAACGTCGAAATATACGCCGGAGCAAATTAAACAAGAATTTTACAAGTTGGCTTGTTCGTTTGGCATCCATGCGGCGGACGAGGAATCGTATCTGTACGTCTCCGGACTGAGCGAGAACATGAGCAAGGCGCTGGACTTGTTAGAACAACTGCTTGCCGACCCGCAACCTAACGACGAAGCGCTGAAAAATGTCATTGACGACATCCTGAAAGGAAGAACCGACAGCAAAGCACGCCAAAACAGCGTCCTGAACGCCTTAACCCGTTATGCCGAATATGGAAAAGAACGAGTTGATTATCTGTTGAGTGAAAGTGAGTTACGGGCAATCACTTCGGAAGAACTTATCGCCATCATCAAAGGCTTGACCTCTTACGAACATAAAATCCTCTACTACGGCACGGAAACGCCCAAGTCGCTGGAAGAGATCTTGGCAAAATACCACAACATCGGCGAAACCTTAAAACCCGTTCCCGCCGCCAAAGCGTTCCCGCAGCAGGATACACCCACCGACAAACTCTACTATGCGCATTACGACGCCAACCAGTCGCGCCTCCGCACCTACTCGCGCAGCGTTCCGTTCGACGTCAAACTCTATCCGGCATCAGCGCTCTACAACGGCTATTTCGGCGGAAGCATGAACGCCATCGTCTTTCAGGAGATGCGCGAAAAACGCTCGCTCGCCTACACCGCACAATCGCGCTTCGTGATGCCCGAAAAAGCCGACGAATACTTTTCCAACACCGCCTTCATCGCCACCCAAAACGACAAAATCACCGACGCTTTCGATGCTTTCAACGAACTGTTCGACGAAATGCCGCAGTCGCAGTTAGCTTTCGACCTCGCAAAAGACGCCCTCTACACCCAAATCGCCACCAACCGCATCACCAAGATGAACATCATCTGGCGCTACTTGGGCAACCAAAAGTTGGGCATTGACTACGACATGCGCCGGCAACTCTACGACGCCATCCCCGAATTTACCATCAACGACGTCGCCACTTTCAACAAAGAGTTCATCAAAGGAAAACCGAAAACATACTTAGTGCTTTCAAAAGAGGAAGAAACCGACTTCGAAGCGCTGAAAAAGTATGGCGAAATGCGGAAACTGACGCTGGAAGAGGTGTTTGGGTATTAAACAGTATCTTTGCAAAAGATTTAGTATAAAGCAAATTTATAACGATGAAAAAACAATTAACAATCGCGTTGGTAGCACACGATAAGCGAAAAGTAGATATGGTGGAATGGGCAGTTTTTAATGCCAAAACGTTATCGAAACATAAATTGGTTTGCACGGGAACAACGGGCGGACTTATACAAAAGGCTTTTAAGGAACAAGGCATTGAAGCGGAAATTATCAGAATGAATTCAGGTCCGATGGGTGGAGATGCAGAAATAGCGGCTTTGGTGGTTCGTAAACAAGTTCATTTAGCAATTTTTCTTATAGACGATTTAAGTGCCCAACCTCACGAAGCAGATATTCAAATGTTGCTTCGCCAATGCAGAATCCACAATGTGCCGATAGCCTGCAATATTCACAGCGCCGATTTGATGATTACAAGTACGTTGTGGAATGAAGATTATCACCCTAAAACACCGCAATATATTTCGTTTCCGGAAGAATGAATTGTTTTAAATATAAAAAAAGCTGTCTATCTCTGAACAGCCCGAAAAGTTTTTATTATAGTATCATTGTTTCACAATTTTCTTGCTAATGATATCGGAAATCCCGAAACAAAAAATAATCGCCCGATAGAACAGGCGAGATGAGGTCGGGATTGGGAATGGGGTGAGAGCCTCTAAAAAATTATCGGGGTTGTGCAACGGCTACGCTCGTTGTAAGCAGTAGCATTCCACGCACTTATCCTTTTCTTTTCAACCATATTTTTTAATAGCAAGAATAATATCTTTTAATTCAATTTTCATATTCTATAATGAGTTAATGTCTAAATTATACGGATTTGTCTTGAATAGTTCTATCCATTGTGCTAATTTATAGAAATCGGATTTTTTGTGTTGTTTTATTGCTGAAAATAAACGTTTTAAATCTGGGTTATTTTTTACGGTAATATTTTTTGTTTGCTTTATCAGGTCAGGCAAATTGCCGGGCAAATTATAATCAATCATAGAAATACCACATTTTTTGACATTTTTCAAAATAAAATCTTCTGCCGCCTTACTGATTTTTACAATATAATGTGGTCTTTCGCTGTGTTTATAAATTGCTAAATTTTCGTTGTAATTTTTCAATAATTCAAAAGAGTTAAACAATGCTGGAACACATTTATCATCGTCAATAATACCAAGTACTGCGTTATTGGATTTTTTATCCATTTCAGAAAGCACTTTGTTACAACCTTTTATGTGTTTATAACCTCTTTTGGGAAAAGAAAGCGTTTCAGCCAAAGTAGTGTCAATGTAACATTCGGGCAATATCAGCAAATCAAAATTCATCTACAACAGGTTTTCGAGGTTAAAAAATAAATCATCGCCATATTCGTAGGCTAATTCCATTTCTTCATCAGAAAGTCGTTTTGCTATTGTTTGGTCGTTTTTGTAATCAAATAAATAAATAGCAGTTTCTTTGCGCAGTTTTTCGTATTCCAAAAACGCATTTACAACTAACGGACTGTGTGTAACGATAAAAAACTGATTGCTTTCGGCATCAATTATATCCTGCATAATTGTTTGAATATAGGGAGGAAAAGCGTGCGCCTCCGGTTCCTCAAATAACAAAACGGAGTTTTTATTAGAGGCAATAGCCGTTTTATAAAAAATAACTCGTTGCAATGTATCGGCAATGGAAGAATAGGGGATTTGTAATACTTCCGCTTCACCTAAACGGCGTTGTATTTTTATACTCTTGCTTGCTTTGTCTAAAACATACTCTAAATTGAATTTTGAAAATTCCTGTTTCATCCATTCTTTGACACCTATTACATCTTTGTTATAAGAAAGCACATCAATAATATTTTCACCAAAAGGTGGAAGCAAAAAATTATCACCTACAAAATTTTCTGTATTTCTTATATCTTTTATGTTAGGTGAGAATATATATCTATTAAATCCGCCAAAGTCAGTCAAATGTGATTCTGATTCTTTTTTACGCATAAGATAAACACCGGCAAATTCACTGTTTGGTGAAAATCTATATTCAGTTCGATATTTATTATCATCACAAAAAATAGATAGATTTGGACATACTGACACTTCAATACTTTCTATGTCTGTTTCAATAGAAGTCCAAGTATCTTCTGTGTGAATTAATTCATATTTGTTTTCAAAACGAACTAAGCGATTCAGGCTATCTCCTTCTTCAAGGCAAGAAACGGAAAATAAACTCAACGCCTCCAACACATTTGATTTTCCTACATTCGGATAACCGATAAAAAGGTTAATCCGCCTGCAATCTTCCAATTTCAATTTAGCAATTGACTTGAAATTTTGAATATTTACATATTTAATGAAGTTTTCCATATTTATTATTTCTTTTATTACGATTTTTATATTCTTTTGTTTTTAATGATTACTCTTGCGTAGATACTTGAATATAATTCTCCTGTTTCTACGTCTTTAAATGCAGGCGTTTTGTCTTTTTTTGCATCATACAATCTGTACAATGTGCCTTTGGCGTTAAATGTAAATTTGCCTGTTGGTTTCCCATTTTTATCTAAAATTTCCATTTTGCGATTTGAAGTAAAATCTATTGAACCAACTATACCAAGAGCCAATATTTCAAATTGGTCTGGATTATATTTGTCAAGAAATGTAATAGGGACACCCATTAAACCTTTATAATCAATGGGAATTTCATTTGTTTTATCAACATTTATTGCTTCAAAGTTTTTGTAGGTTGGATATTCTTCGGGAGTATAATTTTTGTAGAGGATTAACTCTTCGTGTCGTTTTGCATTGTCAAGATTAGTAAACCAACAGGTATTATTAGTTGAAACAATTCTGTTTCCATTTTCATCAATTCGGGCTTCTGTGCCGTGCATTGAATAATGATTGGGAACTATGAACCCTGAAAAATTACGATTACTGTTTATCTCTATCCATAATTTGTTTTCCTTTATCAGTTTGAAAATTTCTTTGTATGATATTGCATTCCAAGTGCCTATAATGAGGAATTTCTTTTCAAACTCAATGAGTTGGGCGACATATTCGCGAAATAAAGAAAATGGGGGATTCGTAACAACAATATCAACTTGTTTGAGCAGGTCTATACATTCTTTGGAACGAAAATCGCCATCGCCAATTAAGTGTTTAATGCCAATTTCTTCTGGATCGGGCAAATTATTGATATTTTTATCGCCATTGTACTCAAGGTAAATTGCTCTTTCAGATTTATGTTCACTGAATAAGTCCCAATTTTGGTTTTTGTAGCAGGTAGTAATTAACTTTTTTAGCCCTAACTTCTCAAAGTTGAAAGAAAAGTAATGGAAAAAATTACTCACTCTCGGGTCATCGCAATTACAAAGAACTACTTTGTCTTGAAAATGCTTTTTATAGTATTTCAATTCTTTTTCAATGTCTGAAAGAATAGTATAAAACTCATCGTTTTTAGCCTTTTTCGCCTCTTTCAAGTTCTTATTTGTCGCATTTCTTGCCATTTTAATTTCTTTTTTATTCAGACTGCAAAGATAGCGTTTTTTCAGCGATTTTTCCGCTTTTTTCACCTGTCAATTTCTCGTTTCCAAATACGCACGCACTGTCCCGCTATTGCTTACAACTCCTAAATATACGCATACCCCCATCCCACCATCGCTCAAACCTTTATGCGCATTTTCAATGTAAATCATTCTTTATTAAGAACTTATACTGTTTCTCCTTGTTGCGCATTTTGTATATTTTTTTGTTGCTCAAAATGATACAAATACGCAACGCATAAAAACGGCGACAAAGGTACGACATTTTCTTTTATCTGTAAAACCTTTTTCGTTTTTTGCTGTCTCACATCTCAAATCGCACATCTCAAATCTCCCATCTCAAATCTCACATCCCCCATCGCCTTCCCCGTATGCGACCCCTCGCAGAGCATCAGTTCGTCAGGTGTTCCGGCGAAGAGCAGATGTCCGCCGTCGTGTCCGCCTTCGGGACCGAGGTCAATGATCCAGTCTGCCGTTTTGATGACTTCCATGTTGTGTTCGATGACGATGACGGAGTGTCCTTTGTCTATCAGGGCGTTGAGCGAGTGGAGCAGTTTGCTGATGTCGTGGAAATGGAGACCGGTGGTTGGTTCGTCGAAGATAAACAGGGTTGGGCTGTAGTTGGATTTGGAGAGGAAGTAGGCGAGTTTCACCCGTTGCGCCTCGCCGCCGGAGAGGGTGGCGGTGGACTGTCCGAGTTTCAGGTAGCCCAAGCCGGTGTTTTGGAGGGCGTGCAGTTTTTCCAAGATATGTTTCACGTGGCTGTTTTTCTCCGGTTCCTGATGGAAAAAGTCTATCACCTCGTCAATGGTTTTTTCCAACAGTTCGGAGATGTTGACGTCGCGGTATTTCACATCCAAGACCTCCTGTTTAAACCGTTTCCCGTTACATTCCTGACACTCCAACCAGACGTCCGCCATAAACTGCATCTCGATTTTTATTTTCCCTTCCCCTTCGCACACTTCGCAGCGTCCGCCGGGGACGTTGAAAGAGAAAAATCCCGGTTTATAGCCCCGTGTCTTGGAGAGCGGTTGGATGGCGTAGAGGTTTCGTATCTCGTCGTAGGCGCCGATGTAGGTCGCCGGATTGGAACGGCTGGAGCGTCCGATGGGGTTTTGGTCAACTAATTCCACGTTGCTGATGCGTGCCGTGCTGCCTTCGATGGTGCGGTGCGTTCCGGTATGTTCGTCGCAGGAGTCGAACAGTTTTTTCAGAGCCGGATACAAAATCTGTTTCACCAATGTCGTTTTCCCCGAGCCGGAGACGCCGCTGACGACGGTTAAGGTGTTCAATGGAAAGGTAACGTCAATATTTTTAAGATTGTGTTCTTGAGCGCCGACGACGGTGATGTATTCGTTCCATTTTCGACGGACAGAAGGCGTGGCAACGGTCAACGACCGCGAGAGATATTGCGCCGTAAGGCTTTTTTTCGTCTTCAGCAGGTTGGGCAACGTTCCCGAAAAGACGACCTCGCCGCCGAGATAACCTGCCAACGGTCCGATGTCAATAATCTGGTCGGCGGTGCGGATGATCTCTTCATCGTGTTCAACCACTACGACGGTGTTTCCCAAGTCGCGCAACTTTTTCAGCAATCGGATAAGCCGTTGGGTGTCTCGCGAGTGCAGCCCGACGCTGGGTTCGTCCAAAACATAGATAGAACCGACCAAATTACTTCCCAGCGACGTCGCCAACTGAATCCGCTGCGACTCTCCGCCCGACAAGGTGTTCGACAGGCGGTTGAGCGTCAGATAGCCCAATCCGATGTCGTACAGAAACTCCAACCGTTTGACAATTTCAACCATCAGGCGTTCCGATATTTGCCGTTCATAATCGTCTAACGGAATGGTTTGGAACGTTTTATACAGTTGGTCAATCGGCATCTGCACCATGTCGCTGATGGTCATTCCCGCAATCTTCACGTAGTTGGCTTCTTTGCGCAGTCGCGTTCCCTTGCAGTCGGGACAGGTGGTTTTGCCCTGATAACGCGCCTGCATGACGCGGTATTGGATTTTATGCATGTTGTCCGTTACCATTTTGAAAAAGTCGTCAATGCCTTCGAGTTCCGGAGCGCCTTGCCACAGCAGTTGTTTCTGTTCCGGCGTCAGTTCAAAATAGGGGCGATGTATCGGAAAGTGGTATGCCGCCGCCTCTCTGATGAAATCATTCCGCCACGTGCCCATCGTAGGACCCCGCCACGGCGCTACGGCGCCTTCATAAATCGACATCCTCTTATCGGGAATCACCAAATCCTCGTCAATGCCGATGACCGAGCCGAAACCGTCGCACCGTTTACAGGCGCCGTAAGGATTGTTAAACGAAAAAAGATGCTCCGTAGGCTCTTCAAACACGATGCCGTCCGCCTCGAAACGGTTGGAAAAGGTGTGGCGTTTATATCCATCCGGTACGGTTTCAGTATCCATAAGACCGTCTTCTTTCTGGGGATTGCGGGTCAAGCCCGCAATGACGGGGGAGGTTTCAACATCCACAATGCAACTTCCTTTTCCCTCGTAGAAAGCGCTTTGGACGGAGTCGGAACAGCGCGACATGAGGTCGTTGTCTTTCTTGAGCGACAGACGGTCAATGACGATATAAATTTGATTTTTTTCGGTGATATGGGAAAAATCCTGCGGAACGTCAATTCTTACCTGCTGACCGTCAACCATTAAGCGGGAAAAACCCTGTTGCAGCAAGAGTTGGAAATGTTCATTGACGGAACGCTCTTTCAACGTAATGGGCGCGAGAATGAGCAACCGTGTGTTGTCGGGAAATGAAAAGATGAAATCCGTAACGTTGCTCACGGAGTCGTATTTCACCAATGCTCCCGAAACGGGCGAGTAGGTCTTTCCGATGCGGGCAAAGAGCAGTTTCAGGTATTCGTAAACCTCTGTCGAGGTGCCGACGGTGCTACGCGGATTGCGGGTGTTGACGTGCTGCTGGATGGCAACGGTCGGCGAAATGCCGGTGATGGATTCCACTTCGGGCTTGTTGATGCGTCCCAGAAACTGACGCGCATAAGCACTCAGGCTCTCTACATAACGACGCTGTCCTTCGGCATAGAGGGTGTCGAAAGCCAAGGTGGACTTTCCCGAACCGCTCAATCCAGTGATTACCACCAACTTATTGCGTTCAATCTCGACGTCAATATGTTTGAGGTTGTTCTGATGGGCGCCTTTGATGATGATGTTATTTTGCATGATAATTTTTTCAATAATTTATTTATTTTCTAGTTGCAAAGGTACAGCTAATTTTCAACATTGCAACACATTGGGGGAAAAGGTACGAATATTTATAATACCAAACAAATTTTCGTCTCACATCCGAATTAGAAATCCAAATGCTTGCCCAAGCGAATGAATAAAATTAAATTGTTTCCAAAACCCCATCATCCATTTCCCCTACCTCTTCACCCACTTCCCATGCATCGCCTCGCCATTGTCGGCAATGACGCGATAGAGATAGCAGCCCGACGGCAGTTTTTCCGTATTGACTTCTTTGCCGTTTTGCTGTGTCAGCAGCAGTTTCCCCTGTAAATCATACAATTGCAGGGTGAAGTTGACGAGTTCGGTTTGGATGAGAAACTGATTGTTGCCCGGATTGGGAAAGATGGTTACAAGAGGTTTGGACTTTTCCGGCTCGGAGATGGAGGTGAAATCCGGCTTGGAAAGTTTCGCTATAAAAGTATTCCTTTTTTTTTCCCCTTTGCGCCAGTCGTAGCGTGACGCCGCAAGAACACAACCGCCGTCAGGCGTCGGACTTACATAAAACAACTCATAATATGCATCATTGCCGATATTGGTTGCCCACAATGAATCCAAATCATAGTCGAAAGCATAAGCCATAATGAAATTGTCGTAGTTTGAATAGGCATCCGAAGAACTGAAAGCAAAGCCTCCCACAAAAAAATAATCGGGATGCATCGCCAAAGCTTTAAAGGCGCCGGAATAACAACCACGCCCTTCCTCAAAACCTTCATAACCAAACTTCCTCACTTTGGCTTCGTTTCTTGAAGCTGTATCCATTTTTTTGACTGCCAACAAATCGCGGTAATCAGATTTGTTTTTCTCAATGCGTCCCGACCGGATAAACTCCGTATTATTGAAAAACTCCAAATCAAGCGGGAAACGCATATCCGGATTTTGATTGGGGTAGATGGTCGGGTAAATAGAGTACAGATAGTTTAAATCATCATCCATAACTGCAGTTTGCCGATCAAAAGTAGAACGATTCATCAAAAAATGGGATGTTTCTGGAATTTGACGTATATAAAAAACAGGATTCCACGGTGCAGGATTAGGCTCTTCCGGAAGAGGGATGGATACCCTTTTCATTAATTCGCCATAGTCAGTAACTTTATATGAAAAAGTCTGGCTCGTTTCGTATATATAAGTTCCTATAAAATAGTGATTGCTCCAATGCTGAAACTGCATAAAAGTCGGCTCATAATTAATGGTATCAATAATCTGTTCCCATTGAACATTGAAATTATCGTCAAATTCAAATATCCAAAGGTATTTAGATGTTTCAATACCGGTCCATTGCACTCCTAATCCAAGATAAGTGTTTTCGTGTATGGATTGACCAATCTGTATAATTCTATTAAACCGGTTCGGCACTGAAGAAAAGAGCAATGAATCGGTAATATTGCCGTTTGCATCAATTCGAATCAATTCGGCTATACCGTCTTCCAAACCCAATCTATCTAAAACTGCAATAACTTCATTATTTTCCGTGGCTATAGCACAAGGTGATACGCTTTCGCCTGCTCTTTCAATGGTCAGTGTATAACTACTCTGAGACCAAAGGCTTTGCCAACTTATGATGGGCAGAAACAGTAATAAAAAAAGATGTTTTTTCATAAAAAGTTAAATATAAAATGTAAGGTTGTCCAAAAAATTTATCACTTTGAAAACACAAAGTTACTATACGAAAAACGTTACTATTCAAATATTAGTGTACTTTATGAAAAATTCATGGTAACGCATTATCTTCGAACAACCTTACGAAGTTAAAATCATTACTTAATCGGAGGATTAGGCTTTACATGTCTAATGGCATAATTAACATAGCCGTAATGAAATTCTTCACGAATTGGTATCGAAACATAATAAGCGTAATAAAAGAGATAAGAAACCAAATCTTTTCCGGCAGGACAATTGTTATTGCCACGATTTTTTAAATTAGTCAAATAAAAATTTAGAACATCAGGCGATAAAATACGTGATCCATAGCTATTATACTCGGGATACTCACAATAAAACATAGTACTCATCAAAGGATCATCCGTATTCGGATTATAGTTAGGGTTAGGCTCGTGTTCACATTCTTGAATCATGTGATCAGAATAATCAGTATAATAGATAGTGCCACCAACTACTCCAATCTTTTGAATAGAGTAATTGGCTTTATCTTGGATTTTGGATGCAGCTATCTCACAGTTCCAATATTCGCTTGCTGTGTCCATAAAACGATAACCATGAGGCTGTGCGCCAAGTTTGGTTACCACGTTATGCGATATTATTGATACGAAGCATTTGTTACTCTTATACCCGGCGTATAGCATTTCGCCGTATAAGCCTCTTCGCCCGGAGTACAAAGTTGCATGATGAAATTACCCATCCCGACCATCTCCATACCTTTTTTTAATGCTTCTTCGTTGTCTTCAGAAGCATATATCACTTTCTTATCCGAAATTATAAGGTGCTTTCCGTTATAACGTCTCAGCAACTCATCCTGATTTGCCAAATAATAATAGAAATTTTGTATCAACATAATTCATTTATTTTATAGTTGCAAAGGTACAACTAATTTTCAACATTACGCATGTTCTCTGATTGATTGTGTAAGTATTTGATAGATTCCCAGCAGTTTCGGTTCGCTTTGGAGCAACTCCAAATGCTTCCGAATGGTTTCGAGGTCGTTGCGGACGGCAGGACCGGTTTGTAACGACATCGGATTGTCGCTGTTTTCTATCCGTGTCGCCGTCTCCCGAATCAACGGAAGAAGTAGTTGAAAGTCCAATCCGTTCTCCTGCATGAGTTCCGCCGCCAAGCCGTACATGAAGTTGGTGAAATTACAGGCAAAGACGGCGGCTATATGTAATATCTTGCGTTGCTCGCCCTTCAACGGAATCACGGTGTCGGAAAAGAGGTGAGCAAAAGTTGTTAAAGCATCGGTGTCCGATGGAGTGGCTGCCTCCACGAAAACCGGAAACCCTCCCATCAGGAGGGGAGAGTTGTTTTTATTGAACGTCTGCAACGGATAGATCACGCCTTGCCGCCGGTGTTTTTTGTCAATAGCGTCTATCGCCGCGGCGCCCGAAACGTGAACTGTTACTCCGTCATTTTCGGGCAACAGTGCGCTGACGGGGGCGATGGCATCATCGGAAGTACAGATCAGATAGACGTCGGCGTCTTTCGGCGCCCGTTCCAAGTCGTCAACGACCGGACAGCGCAACCGCTCCGCCAGTGCCTCCGCATGTCGAACGGTGCGACTGTAAACGCCTACAAAACGACAGCCTTTCGCCGACAACGCCGCCGACAGATGCCACGCTACGTTGCCGGATCCGAGGAGGAGGATGGTGGGGGAGGGGATCATTGTTATTTATGACAGTTCTTGTTTACTTTCGCGAACAAAAAAACTTACTATTGCAATGACGCCAACGGTAATAGCTACTATAAAAATACTCAATCCCATAACTACTTTTCCTTTCTTTTTGGTTTTAATTTGTATAAATAAAAGCCTAAGAATATCAGCATGGCAGCACAAACAGAACCGCTGATATACAATACCAAGGTATTTATATTCTCAGATATTATACTTGCTAAAATAACTCCACCGATAATCAGTTTAGCAATATCTATCAGCAAATCACCTGCTTTTTCTTGGACATTCATCACTTCTATATCTTTATGTTAACAAGAGCACAAAGGTACGAAATTAATTGAGAATTGAGTTGAAAATTGAAAAAATAAAACATTTTCACACTTTCGTTTTCAGCACAATCGTCGTCCCTTTCTCCATTTCGGAAATTACTGTTAATTCGCCTCCTATCTGCGTAGCGCGGCGTTTCATGTTCGATACGCCGTTGCGCGAGGTGGGGGCGGCGACGTCGAAACCGTTGCCGTCGTCGTGGATGGAGATTTCCAGTTCGGGGGTTTTCAAGAAAGCGACTGACAGGTTTTTGCAGTCTGAATGTTTGATGGCGTTGTTCACCGCCTCTTTCACGATGAGGAAGATGTTGCGGCGCTCTTCCATGCCCAACTTCAGAGCGAAGATGCTCTCGTCGGCGCTCAAGTCGAAAGTGATATCTTTCGTTTCGCACATCGGGATGGCATACTCGCGCAGGCGCACCACCAAACTCGACAGGGAGTCGTTCTGCGGATTGACCGACCAGATGATGTCGTCCATCGAGTTGAGAATGTCGCGCGAGTCCACGCCGATTTTACTCAGCGCCTTTACTAACTCCGCCTCTTTATCCTGCCGGCTTGCCATTTCGCTGAGCATCGAGATGCTGCTGAGCGTCGAGCCGATGTCGTCGTGCAAGTCGGAGGCGATGCGCGTCCGTATCCGTTCCATCTTGATAACCTGTCGCAGCCGGTATGTGTAAAAAGCGTAGAGCAGCGCAAAGATAAAAACGACAATGAGCGTATAGAACCAAACCGTTTGGTAATAGGCGGGTCGGATGCGGAAGGAGAGCGACGTCTCTTCGCCGGCGGCGGCATCGCTCTCCGCCATTGCCGCCCGGACTTTAAAGGTATAGTTGCCCGGACGCAACGCGGCATACTCCACAAATCCACGTTCCGACAACACGCTCCAATCATTGTCGGCGCCCTCCAATTTATACTGGTATCTGACGTTGTCGGCGTTTCTGAAGGTGATGGCGGAATATTCAATCGTGATGTTATTTTGCCCGTGCGCGAGGCGAATGTCGCGAGTACGGGCGGAAATGTTCGGATCCGCTACGCCGTTTATCAATACATTGGTAATAAGAACGTTGGGCGCACTTTCGGATTTCCCTTTCAGCAGTTGGTTTTGGGTAACAAAAACGCCGTCGTCGGTCAGGAGATACAACCGGTCGGCGATTTGCAGCGGCGTGGAGGTGATGCCTTCCATTCTTGGGTTCACGTCGAACTTGTGGATGGTTTCCGTGCCGTTGCTATCGTGTCGGAGGATGCTAATGCCTCTTGGCGTTAAAAACCAGACGCTGCCCTCGTCGTCAAAGGTGATGCCATACACGTTGTTACTGACAAGACCGTCTGCCGTCGAGTATAACTTATACGAAAGAACGCTGTCAGCGTCAATGGTGAGTTTGTAAACGCCGGTGTATAACGATGAATACCAAAGGTTTCCCTCTTTATCGAAAGTCATCTCCCGTATCAACGCCGATACGAAAGTGGAGTCGGCGTTACGCGATTTGTAAGTTGTTACGGGGTCGAATAGAATCTTGTTATTATCGGGTCGGGAGATGGTTCCACGGAAAATCCCAAACGAGTAATCTCCACACCAGTAGTAGCCATACTTGTCGCAAATCATCCGTCGGGGGCTTAGCGAGACTGAGTCGGCATGGTTAAAGGTAACCGGCAGAAATTGTTGGCTGTAGTAGTTGCACAGTTTTGTCGCGGAGCAGATCCAGACGCCTTCGCTGTCCGTGGCTATCGCATGTAGCAGCCCCGGCACTTTATACTTGGAATAATCGGCGACTTTTTCGATTTTCCGCATATCGGGCAACGATTTTGAGATGGGCAGCCGGAAGAGTCCCACGTCGTTGGAGATTAGCACTTCGGAATAGTTAATCTCTAACGACCTTATTCCGGCTATCTCTATGGGAGTTCCGCGCAGGCTGAGCGGTATCAGTTCGTCGTTCTGATAGAGAAATAAATCGCTTCGCGAGTGCATCCAAATTCGCTGAAACGCATCCGCCGCCAAACTCGATACCCCCGAAAACAGAACGCCGTTGTTAGCGATGGCGAAATCGTCGAAATCTTTCACCATGCTCACGCCATTGTTGGTGCCAAACCAGAAATTGCCCTCATGGTCTTGTATCGTACAGATTACCGATGATGAGGTTAGCCCGTTTTCCTGTGTGAGGTGCAGGGTGATGGCGTCTCCTTTTGTTCTGAAAACGCCGTAAGAGTCGGTGGGAATCCAAAGATGCCGCTCGTTGTCTAAATAGAGATGATTGATGTAAATATCCTTCAACTGCGGAAACGGTTGCTCAATCGTATAGTCGCTGTCCCAATGGGAGGGCTGGCGCCATGTAATCCGGTAATAACCCTGCACGGTGGCAATATGCAACGTCCCTTCATCGTCAAAAAGGAGGTCGCAGATGAATTTATCTTTTAATTCGGAAAAAAACAGCGGTTCGTATCCCGCCGTGTCGGACAGTTGCATCATGCCCAAGCCCAAACGACCGCCAAACCAGATACGGTTCTCTTTATCAACGTCCAAAGCGCTGAAAAGGGTCATCGCCTTATCATACGTATATAAATGATTGATCGAATCCTCGTCAATAAGATAGAGCGACCGCCCCGTACATGCCAAAATGCTGTTATCCTGAAAAGATTTTACCACCTTGAACATATTTTTCCCCACTTCGACCCGCTCTCCCTCTAAAAACTGCTTAAACCGCCCGTCGTCCTGCTGCACAAACACCCCTTGCATGTAACTCGCCGGAATGATGGCTCCATCCGGCGTTGTTCCGATGTAAGCGACTAATGCGGCGTTGTCGTAAATCTCCGGTACGGCTTTGTGATAGAATGTTTTACCGTCGAAACGGCTCAACCCTACGGAGGACGCTATCCAGATATATCCGTCTCCGTCTTGCGCCATGGCGTATGTGTCATTAGCAGGTAATCCGTTCTGTGTGGTGTAGTGCTTAAAGAGATAACACTTGCCGGACGAGGTCTCCGACGTTTGCGCCAAACCGACGTAACTCCCTGCAACTAACAGCAGAATACATGCGAGTTTAAATGATGGTTTCATATTGTAATTTTTTTTGCAAAAACAGATTATATCTTCTTCTTCACCGTGATATACCCCGTCGAGACATTTCGTCCGCCTACCGACACCGTCGGTTTGATGCGGATGGAGATGGTGGACGAACCTTCACCCGCCCGTAACAGATTGTTAGCCAAGCCAATGATGTTGTCGTTGGTCTCGCCCTTTTTGACGAATTTCATGACGTCTATTTGAAAGTTAAACGGGATGACGGTCTGTCCGCCATTAGCGGGGACGCTGATTTTCTGGTTGACGTTTCCGGTGAGGATGTTGCTGTTGTTCAAGTCAATAGCCCATTCCAACTTTTCGACTTGCGCCGTGCTTGTGTTGGGATTGGTGGCTTTCACGTTGACGGTGGCGTTCAAAGGGAGTTTGCCCGACAGGATGGCGGTGGTTACTTTCAGCAACGACGTGGTGCTAAGGCTTTTAACGTCTTGTAAGCCAGCCATGCTGACGCCGGCAACGGCGGTGTTGCTTAGATTTACAAGTTCGTAGTTGCAATTTACAAACGAGGTTAGTTGTGACAGTGTGTTGCAGGAAAAAAAGGAGAGAAACAACACGGAAAGGAGGATTAATACTTTGGTTTTCATTACGATATATTTTAAATGTTAATATTACGATTTCAACGCTTTTATCTGCTCTTCGATGACGAGGATACGGGCTTCGGCGTCGGTCTTTTTCTTGCGCTCGCTTTCTAAGACTTTTTCGGGGGCGTTGTTGACAAAACGTTCATTATTAAGTTTTTGCATAACGCTTGTTAAGAAACCTTTGGTGTATTCCAACTCTTTGGTCAACTTTTCTATCTCTTCCGCTTTGTTGACGCTTTTGCTGATGGGGATAAAAAATTCGGTCGAACGGACGATGAACGGAATACAGTTTTCGGGTTTGGTATCCAAGTATTCTATCTTGCTGATATTGCACAGTTTAGCGATGACGCTGTCGAAAGGCGATGGTTGCGTTTCGTTGCTCTTTTTGATAAACAGTTCTATCGCTTCTTTGTTGAGAATGTTGCGTTGGGCGCGTTGGGTGCGGATGGCAACGATGACCTCTGTGACATAATCGAACTTTCTAAGTATCTCATTGTCAAAAGACTCCACAGCGGGCATGTCCGATACCATGATACTTTCGCCCTCTTTGCGTTGGCGGAGCCATTGCCAGATCTCTTCCGTGAGAAACGGCATAAACGGGTGCAGGAGGCGCATCAGACGGTCGAAAAAGTCTGTCGTCGCTTCCAACGTCTGCACGTCTATCGGCTGTTGATACGCCGGTTTTATGATTTCCAAATACCACGAGCAGAAATCGTCCCAAATCAGTTTGTAAATGGTCATGAGCGCATCCGAGATACGGAATTTCTCAAAATGGTCGTTGACCTCGGCGATGGCGGAGTGCAACCTGTTGCCAAACCACAGTATCGCCGTTTTGGAACTCTCCGGCTGCGCTGTCCGGGCGTCGCTCTCCCATCCTTTTACCAAACGGAAGGCGTTCCATATTTTGTTACAGAAGTTGCGCCCCTGTTCCACTTGCGATTCGTCGAAGAGGATGTCGTTGCCGGCAGCCGAGCAGAGCAACATGCCCATACGGACGCCGTCGGCGCTGTATTGGTTCATCAACACAATCGGGTCAGGGGAGTTGCCCAGCGACTTGGACATCTTCCGTCCCAACTTATCACGGACGATGCCGGTGAAATAGACATTGCGGAAGCAGCGTTGATTGCGGTATTCGTAACCCGCCATGATCATACGCGCCACCCAGAAAAAGATGATTTCGGGCGCCGTGACCAAGTCGTTGGTCGGGTAATAATATTTAATCTCGTCGTTGTCGGGATTGTTGATGCCGTCAAAAACGGAGAGGGGCCACAGCCAACTCGAAAACCATGTATCCAAGCAGTCGTCATCCTGACGGAGGTCTTGCAACCGAAGGGCAGGATTACCGCTTTTTTCTCTTGCCGCTGCCAATGCTTTCTCCGGCGTCTCGGCTACCACATAGCCGCCTTCGGGAAGATAATACGCCGGAATACGATGCCCCCACCACAACTGACGCGAAATACACCAGTCTTTGATGTTTTCCATCCAGTGGCGGTAGGTGTTTTTGAACTTTGCGGGATGAAACATGACGTCGTCTTCCATAACGGCGTCAAAAGCCGGTTTCGCCATCTCTCCCATCTTCAAAAACCACTGCATAGACAACTTCGGCTCGATAGGAACATCCGTCCGCTCGGAAAAACCCACGTTGTTGACGTATGGCTCGACTTTCTCCATCAGACCGGCGGCAATCAAGTCCTGCTCGATTTGCTTGCGTACTTCAAACCTGTCCATCCCTTCGTACTGCAAACCGTGCTTGTTGAGCGTGCCATCATCATTGAAGATGTCAATGGATTCGAGATTGTATTTCTCGCCCAACATGTAGTCGTTCACATCGTGCGCCGGCGTTACTTTCAGACAGCCCGTACCAAACTCCATGTCCACATACTCATCTTCAATAATCGGAACTTCGCGATTGGCAATCGGGACAATCACCCGTTTGCCTTTCAGATGAGCAGTTTTAGGGTCATTGGGATTGATGCAAACGGCGGTGTCACCCAATATTGTCTCGGGACGGGTGGTGGCAACAATAACAGCCCCCCCAAGCCCCCCCGAAGGGGGGGATGTGCGGAGCCATCCTCGCTCTGCATTATCAGATTTTTCTAAAATTTGTTCATTATTGAGAGCATTTGCTGTCAAATATCCATGTTCATCGTGTGTGTTCCTCACACCCCCCCTTTCGGGGGGGCTTGGGGGGGCTGCTAACCTTTCTTTAATCCGCCCTAACACCTCATCCGGATTTTCCAAAACCTCTTCATTTGTAAACCGTACAACGCTATACCCGTGGCTTTCAAGATATTCTGTTCTGATTTTGTCTGCTTTTTGAATTTCAGGGTCATTGTGATAGCCGCCGTCCACTTCAATAACCAACTTGTGACGAAGTGAAACAAAATCAACTATAACATCGCCAATAATATGTTGCCGTCTAAATTTTTCATCCAGATTTTTTCCACGCAACATTTCCCAAAGCGCACTTTCTGCCACCGTCGAAAACTTACGCATATTTTGCGCATGTTCTTTCAGCAATCCATAATTGATAGCATTTGCTGTTAAATATCCATATCCATCGTGTGTGTTTCTCACACCCCCCCCTTCGGGGGGGCTTGGGGGGGCTATGTTATACCGCAAGTAATACAACTTCCCCTGTTGTTCCTTATAGTTCACCTCTTCGTCGGAGAGGGCGGTTTTTGCTGCGGGGTCCCAGTTGACCATGCGCACGCCGCGATAGACCAACCCTTTCTTGTAAAGGTCAACAAAGGCTTTGATAACGCTTTCGGAACGGGCGTCGTCCATGGTAAAGCAGGTGCGTTCCCAGTCGCACGACGCTCCCAACTTTTTCAACTGTTCGAGGATGATGCCGCCGTGTTTGTGTGTCCAGTCCCAGGCGTGTTCCAAAAACTGTTCGCGGGTGAGGTCGGACTTTTTTACTCCTTCCTGTGCCAATTTGGCGACCACTCTGGCTTCGGTGGCAATGGAGGCGTGGTCGGTGCCGGGGACCCAGCAGGCGTTTTTGCCTGTCATGCGGGCGCGTCGCACCAATACATCCTGAATGGTGTTGTTTAGCATGTGTCCCATGTGCAGGACGCCGGTTACGTTGGGCGGCGGAATGACGATAGTGTAAGGCTCGCGACCATCGGGAACAGAACGGAAAAAACCGTGCTTCATCCAATAGTCATACCATTTATTCTCAACCTGTTCGGGTGCGTATTTTGAAGGAATGTCCATCTTTAATGAGATTTAATTTTAGGGGTGCAAAGGTACGTTTTTTTTATCAGTTCCATCAGCCTTTCCACCGCCTCCTCCTGCGGGATATTTTTCACGACGGCTTGGTCTCCTTTAAACAACGTTACCGTTCCTTTTCCCGATCCGACGTATCCGTAGTCGGCGCCTGCCATCTCGCCGGGACCGTTGACGATACATCCCATCACGGCGATGGTGATGCCTTTGAGGTGTCGGGTCTTTTCGCGTATTTCCGCTACGGCGCCGATAATGTCGAACTGCGTCCGTCCGCATGAGGGACAGGATATCAGTTCCGCGTGGCTGAAGCGTGCGCGGGCGGCTTGCAGGATGGAAAAACCCGGGGCAATTTCGTTCTCCGGCGTTTCCGTCAGCGAGACGCGGATGGTGTCGCCGATGCCGTCCATCAGGAGCGTTCCTATGCCGACAGCCGATTTTATCCGTCCGTCCTCGCCGGCGCCGGCTTCGGTAACGCCGAGGTGCAGGGGGTAATCGAATCCTTCTTCCGCCATCCGCTGTACCAACAATCTCGTTGCAAAGACCATCGTGCGGGTGTTGCTCGACTTCATGGAAAGCACCAAGTTGTGGAAATCCAGATCCGCGCAGATGCGCACAAACTCCATCGCCGCCTCGACCATGCCTTCGGGGGTGTCGCCGTAACGACTCACGATGCGCTCCGACAGCGAACCTTGATTGCTGCCGATGCGAAGCGCCGTCCCATGTTGTTGGCACACGTGGATGAGCGGCGTGATGTTTTCACGTATTCGTTCTATTGCCCGACTGTATTCGGCTGGTGAAAAACGGACTTTTCCGATGTTTTTGTCGGTATAGTTGCCCGGATTGATGCGTATCTTGTCCGCGATGCGGGCGGCGGCTATAGCGACGTCGGCGTTGAAATGCACGTCGGCGATGAGGGGCGTTTTGAATCCGTCTTGACGCAGTTTTTCCTTAATCAGCGCCAGACATTCAACCGATTTCATGTTTGGCGTGGTGATGCGGACGTATTCGCATCCCGCCTCTATCATCCGGATGGATTGTCGAACCGTAGCCGCTACGTCCATCGTATCCGTGTTGGTCATGGATTGGATGCGGATGGGATTGTCTCCACCCAAAGGAACGTCGCCGATGTAAACCTCGCGGGAAGGGCGTCTTGAATATTGAAAAGGAGTATTCATCTTTTTTAATAATTTGGCAATGCAAAGGTAAATCATTTTTTGTAATTACTCGGAAATTTCAACTTTTTTGAGTACTTGACATTGTTGTTTTAAAAATAACGTGTATCTTTGCGCACGAAAAACCATATTTATTTATGGCAGAAATATCACGATTTTATGGTATAATCATTGCGATGTTTGGCAATGAACATAATCCACCACATTTTCATATAAAATATGGTCATTACAAAGCCATATATACGATAAAGAATGGTGTAATAAAAGGAGAAGTTCCAATAAGTGTTATAAAAAAAGTAATTGAATGGGTGGAAATTCACCAAGATGAATTATATCAAAATTGGGAACTGTTAAAAAATGGAAAAGATACAAATAAAATAAAACCTTTAAAATAATTTTTATGAACGATATAGATTTATTAAGAGTAGTTGATGTAGAATATATTAAAGATTTTACAATGCGGTTAGAGTTTAGTGATGGGGAAATAAAAACAATAGACTTTTTGCCGTTATTAAAAGGTAAGATGTATGAACCATTAAAAAGCAGGGAAAATTTTATTCAATTTGGATTAACAGATTGGACTTTAGAATGGTACAATGGTGTAGATTTTGCACCTGAATACCTTTATGAAGTTGGAATTTAAAAGACAAGAAGGCGTCTGCTTTACAACAGCGACAGCCTGTTAGCATCCTGTTTGATAAAGATAAACAGCAGGATGGTGAAACCCAGCAACGACGACCCGCCGTAACTGAAAAACGGCAACGGGATGCCGATGACCGGAAGCAGTCCGAGCACCATTCCGATGTTGACGGTGATATGAAAAGCCAGAATGGACGCCACGCAATAGCCATATATCCGGGCAAAGGCGGAGCGCTGTCGCTCGGCGTTGCGGATGATGCGTAGAATCAGGAAAGCGAAGCATCCGACGACTAAGAAACTTCCGACAAATCCATACTCTTCGCCTACGGTGCAGAAGATAAAGTCGGTATTTTGTTCGGGGACGAAGTTGTATTTTGTCTGTGTGCCTTGCAGGAAGCCCTTTCCGCTGACGCCGCCCGAACCGATGGCAATCAACGATTGATTCACGTTATAGCCGGCTTTTTTCAGGTCGGTTTCGATACCCAGCAGCACGTTGATACGGGTTTGCTGGTAGTCGCTCAGAAAGGTTGTGAACGCCTTATGCGCAACAAAGACAAATCCCGCACAGAACGCCGCCGTCAGGATGGTATTTCTGATGCTTTTCCATCGGTGCGACGAGAAAAAGAACCACCAAAGCAGTGCGACGGAAGATATGACGATGATGGTTATCTTCTCGCCCAACAGCAACGTAAGGACAAAAAGCACGACGGCGATAATCGGAAACAGTATCAGCCGTCCATCCATCCCTTCGCGGTACATGGCGATAAAAAGCGCAAAGTAAACCAATGCCGTTCCTGTGTCATTTTGCAGGATGATGAGTCCGACGGGCAGCAGGAGGATAAGGATGGAAACTATCAGCGTATCCATCTTTTTCGGTGCAAAAGAGTGGGTGGAGAGGTATTTAGCCAAAGCCAGCGCCGTCGCCCATTTGAACAGTTCTCCCGGCTGCATCGAAAATTGACCGATTTTTATCCATGCGTTAGCGCCCTTTATATCACTTCCGAACGGAAAGACGCTTAACAAAGCGAGTATCGCCAGAATATAAAACACCCACGCAAAAGAGGTGAACAGTTTGGCGTCTAATAACAGAATGACAAAAGCGGTAACAACGGCAATGAGAATGAAGATCGCCTGTTTCCCGTAGTCGCAGTCGAGGCTTAAGATAGAGCGATGCGTCTCGTCGTAAACGGCGGCATAGATGGAGATCCATCCGGCAAACACCATCAGCAGATAGAGGATGATCAACATCCAGTCCACGTTGGCAAAAAAACTCTTTTGTTCTCTTTCTCTCATAAAGCATATTGCAGAAATGACTGTTTCATTTCGTTTATTTGACGTGTCTGTTCGGCTTTACGGTCTTTACACGCTGCTATAAAAGCCAACATTGCCAAATGGTCTTCTTTCGTAATCTCATGAGGTTCTATTACAAAATCTACGCCTTCCGGTTCTCTAATCATTCCCATAATTATTCGATTTTATCGTTAAAATATCTTTTTATCAACTCTAATGACTGTTTTTCTCCGATTGCCATGCGTTGCCCGCCTATCGGTACCGCGCCCAATGTTTTTGCATAATGCCCCATCAAAACGGTTTTGGCAGTAAATGCTACAAATCCGGCAAAACCAAGTTCAAAAGAACGTTTACAAGCAAATGCCACCAAATTGCCGGCTACGCCATAGTGTATTTTATTTTTGCCATAGTTAAACGGAGCGCTTTCTATCAAATGCATTTCTATATAACCCTGCTCTTGAGCAATGCTTATCAAGCCTTGTATTACAGTAGGATTCCACAAGATTGTCAACTTAAAAACATTTCTGTTGGATTGCAAATACTCCTTTTTCCAATCAAATTTCCATCCGTTCTTTTGGGTTAGATGTACCAAATCCGGTTTGGAAAGCGGTAATATTTCCGTAGGGAAACTATCGCCGGTTACCACATTTTCTATCGAACGTGTCAGTTTGTCTATTTCAATGTCAATATACATTTTCTTTCGCTTATAATCAGAGTGCAAATGTACAAAATTTTACGGGTATTCGTTCAACATCTTATCTTTGTACCATGGAAAGTGTGTTTCTCCTTCCAGCAGATAGTGTTCCACGAGCAGTGTCCCGATGGGCGCCGCCCAAGTTGCGCCGAAGCCTCCGTTTTCGACGATGACGCTGATGGCGATTTTCGGGTCGTCTTTCGGGGCGAAGGCGATGAAGATGGAGTGGTCTTTGCCGTGCGGATTTTGCGCGGTGCCGGTCTTGCCGCACATGTTCAGTTCGGCGATGCGGTAGCGGCGTGCCGTCCCGTAAGAGCCGTTGAAGACCATCCACATTCCTTCGACGGCGACGGCGTAATAGGCAGTATCTATTCCTGTATAATGTTTCGGGAATTGCAGAAGCGAGTCCGGCTCTATCTTTTTCACCAAATGCGGCTCGTAGTAAAAGCCTCTGTTTGCTAACGTTGCCGCATAGTTTGCCATTTGCAGGGGGGTCAGTTCTACCTCGCCTTGTCCGATGCTGAGCGAGCGGATGGTCATGGCGTTCCAGCGTCCTTTGCCGAAGTATTTGTTGAAATAGTTGTCGGTGGGGATGTTGCCGGAACTTTGGTACATGATGTCGGAGGCGTCGAACTTTCTTCCGAAGTTCATATTCAGCATGAGTTCTCTCCATCGCAGATAGCGGTCGGCGATGGTGGGATAGGGCGCTTTTTCCAAAAACGTCCGGAAGACGCCCCAGAAATAGGGGTTGCAGGAGGTTTCGAGGGCTTCGTAAAGGTTGAGCGGCGATTTGTGGCTGTGGGTGCATTTGATGGGCTGCGACCCCGGACCGCTGCACGAATAGCAGGAAAAGGGCGTGATGACATTTTCCTCCATCGCCGCCAGTCCGTTTGCCATCTTAAAGGTAGATCCGGGCGGATATTTCGCCGTTACTGCCCTGTTAAAGAGCGGTTTAGAAGGGTCAACAAGCAGCGCGTAATAGTTTTTGGAACGGTCGTAGCCGATAAGCAGGTTGGGGTCGTAAGCCGGCATGGAGACCATCACCAGCACCTCGCCCGTCGCGGGTTCGATGGCGGTGATGCTGCCGCGTTTGCCGTTCATCAGCAGTTCGGCGAACTTCTGCAAGTCGGCGTCGAGCGTCATATAGATATTGTCGCCTAGCACCGGATCCACATCGTATTCGCCGTTTTTATAGATACCTTTTTCCCGATTATGAACGTCCACCAACCGCACCGACTTCCCTTTGACGCCCCGCAACGCATGTTCGTAATATGCCTCCACGCCGCTTTTTCCGATATAGTCGCCCGGCTTGTAGTAATCATCTTTTTCAATATCCTGACCGTCCACCTCTCCGATGTATCCGATGGCATGAGCCGCAATCCGCTCATCGTACAGACGGGTGATGCGCGGCTCCAAAAAGAAACCGGGGAACTGATAGAGCCGCTCTTGCACATAACCGGCTTTCTCTTTCGACAACTGCGAGGCAATGACCGACGACTTATAACGGGAATATTGTCGCGCGGCTGTCAGTTTAGTTTGAAAATCGGCGACGTCCATGTTCAGCAGTTGGCACAGTTGCGCCGTGTCCATCGGCTTGACCATGCGCGGAATGACCAGCACGTCGTAGGCTATTTCGTTGGAGACAAGCAGTTTTTTGTTCCTGTCGAAAATCATCCCGCGCGGCGGATGCAGCGTAACATTGCGGATGGTGTTGTTGTCCGACTGCAACAGGTACTTCTCATCAATAACCTGTATGTAAAACAGTTTACCGGCAAATATCAAAGCAATCAGCACAACCGCCCAACTGATAACCATCCTGCGTAATACGAAATTTACCTTTCTTTGCATGTCGTAAAATTTTCAAGTGCAAAGGTACGTTTTTTTTGAGATGTGAAAAATTTTTGTACTTTTGCACCGTAAATAAAATCTTACATGAAAAAGTCTATTTTAAGTCTAATGCTCTTTGCATTATTAGGATTCAATGCGCTTCGGGCGCAGGTCAATATCGGCGGCGAGCCGGTGAGTTATGGATATGAAAAACGGGACATCCTCGTTGAAAACGACATCCTCGTTGGAAACGAGGAGGAACTGGCGCCTGTTGTGTTTGTTCGGACGCCGCCATTGGATATGGCGGTGGTTGAGACGGAAGACGAGCAGTGGGAAGCCGAACGGGCTGCCGGAATGACGAAGATAGGACGCCGTTTCGGGATTGAGTTCGAGGTGGAATACGACGTGCATAACTCCGGCACGTGGAGTTGTCTGCCCGATGGCGGGAAGTTGTGGCGCTTGGGCGTCGAATGTCCCGAAGCGCTCTCCATCAACTTGATTTTCGACCGGTATTTCCTGCCGGCGGGAGCAACCTTGTACATTTACGGCGAAGACAGACACGACAAAATTGGCGGTTTCACCAATTATAACAATCAAGCCGACAACTTCTTCGCCACCGACGTGGTGCTGAGCGACAAGATCGTCATCGAATACTACCAGCCCGTTGAGGCTGATTTCGACGGCGAGTTGCGCCTTGCTACCATCGTGCATGGCTATCGCGGTCCGGGAGAGTTTACCAGAGGCTACGGACAGTCCGGATCGTGCCAGAGGAACACGATATGTCCCGAAGGCAATGGCTGGCAAGACCAGGTGCGGTCGGTGTTTGCACTCTACAGCGGCGGGACGGAGTTGTGTTCCGGCTCTATTGTCAACAACACCGCCAACGACAAGACACCCTACGCGCTGACGGCAAACCACTGTTGGAATGCCGCACAGAATCCGGGCATTTGGGTTTTTCGTTTTAGATGGGAAAGCCCGACATGCACGCCCACCGCTAATTCGACCTACAAAACCATGACCGGCGCTACTTTAAGAATGAAAACGCCCACAAATACTTCCAGCACCGACTGCTGTTTGGTGGAACTCTATCAAACAATTCCCGACGATTACGATATTTATTACGCCGGCTGGTCGCGTTCCACAACGCCGTCATCTTCGGCTATGTGCATCCATCATCCCTCTTTGGATATTAAAAAAATATCGCCGACGAACCCATTATACACATCAAATACTTATGTCCAAGCATGGCGTGCTAATTGGTCAACCAACGCTTGTACGGAAGGCGGTTCCTCCGGCTCTCCTCTATTTGACAGCAACCATAGAGTTATCGGACAATTATACGGCGGTTTGTCGAGTTGCGCTACATACGGAGGCTCCAATCATTGGGATGAATACGGCAGGTTCGACCTGTCATGGAACTACGGCTCGTCGTCCGCCACCCGCCTGCGCGACTGGTTAGACCCGCTCAACCTCAACCCCACCACTTGGGACGGATACGACCCCAACGCCGGTCCCGCCATCTGCAACCCGCCCACCAACCTGACCGTGGACTACACCCCCGAATGTAACGCCGAACTCAACTGGCAACCACCCGCCGGAAAATCTGACGACAAAGGAAACTTCCTCGAAGACGTAGAGGCACACCCCAACTTCGCCATCAACTCCACCCTCAACGGATGGTCGTACATTGACGGCGACGGCAAAGGCACCTACGGCATGACCGGCTACGAATTTCCAAACTCCGGCTCGCCCATGGCGTTCATCGTCTTCAACCCCAGCGCCACCACCCCACCAAACACCACTCCCGCCGCCACGCCACACTCCGGACAGAAATTCTTCGCCAGCATCTGCCCGTTAGAAGGTGTCAACAACGACTGGATCATCAGCCCGCTACTCACCAACCCCACCACCTTCTCTTTCTGGGCAAAAACATACACCTCAGCATATAACGGATTGGAAAGAATGAAAGTGGGATACTCCACCACCGGCACCGCACAAGGCAATTTCACCTTCCTCACGCCAAGTCCCTACGTGGAAGTCCCCACCGCATGGACAAAGTACGAATACAGCCTCCCCGCCGGAACCAAATACGTCGCCATCAACTGCGTCTCCGACGACGCTTTCATCCTCATGATTGACGACCTCCAACTGACCGGCGTCTCCAACCCCGGCGGCAAAATCTACAACGTCTATCGCGACAACGTCCTCATCAAAGCCAACCTCGCCGAAACCTCATACACCGACAGCGGTTTCCCCACAGGCACCGGACATACATGGAGCGTGAAACAAGTCTGCACCGACGGCGAATCCGACCCCGTCAGCGTAACCAAAACCGCCTGCACGCAAGTCCAAACATGGACCATCACCCCCAGCGCCGGCGCCAACGGAACCATCGCCCCCAGCACTCCGGTAACAGTAAATCACGGCGGCAGTCAAACTTTCACCTTCACTCCGGCTCCAAACTACGAGGTAGATCAGGTGAAAGTGGATAATGTCAATGTTAGTTTTTCCAACAATCAATACACATTCACCAATGTTACGACAGATCATACTATTAATGTAACGTTTAAACTGAAAACATACACCCTCACCCCCACCGCCGGCGCTAACGGAGCCATCAATCCCAACACGCCGGTAACAGTAAATCACGGCGCAAGCCAAACCTTCACTTTCTCCCCCGCCTCCGGCTACGAAGTTGACGAAGTCAAAGTGGATGGCGCAACCGTCAGTTTCTCCAATAACAACTACACTTTCACCAACGTTACCGCCGACCACACCATCAACGTAACTTTCAAAACCACTCCCATAGAACAGCACACCATCACCGCCACCGCCGGAGCCAACGGCGGCATCAACCCCTCCGGTACTGTCATCGTCAATCATGGCGCCAACCAACCGTTCTTCTTCCTGCCCGACAACGGTTATGAAGTAAACGAAGTTACAGTAGATGGCACGGTGGTCAATGTTGCGGATGACCAATACACTTTCACCAATGTTACCGCCGACCATACCATCCATGTAACTTTCAAAACCCTCCCGCCCGTCCAATACACCATCACCGCCACCGCCGGCGCCAACGGCATCATCAACCCCTCCGGCGTCGTAACCGTCAATCACGGCGACAACCAAACGTTCTTCTTTATCCCCGATAGTGGCTATCAACCGGACGAAGTTACAGTGGACGGCGCACCGGTCAGTTTTACGGAAAACCAGTACACGTTTACGAACATTACATCCGACCACACCATCAACGTAACTTTCAAACAACTCCCGCCCGACCAATACACCATCACCGTCATCCCCAATGACCTTGCTTGGGGCAGCGTCTCCGGTGGCGGCGTCTATCCTGCCGGAGCAACGGCAGACGTCATCGCTACACCGGCAACCAACTACAACTTCGTGAAATGGACGGAAGACGGAGCAGAAGTCAGCATCACCTCGCTCTACTCCTTCATCGTGGAAAAAGACCGCTATCTAACGGCATGGTTTGAACCCATCACCGCCATCGGCGAACCGGATGCCAAAGCGCCGCAACTCTACTATTTCAACGACGTCATCTATTTCAAAAACATCCCGCCGGAAACAACCGTGCAAATCTTCGACGTTTGCGGAAGAGCGATACAACAAACAACCCTCACGGGCGAAAGCATACCGTTCTACTATAAAGGGTTCTATGTGGTGAAACTCATCCATTCCGATAAAACGGTCATTACCGAAAAAATAGTAGCGTATTAAAATATATGATAATGAAACACTTAATAGCGCCTTCGATGCTGTCGTGCAACTTTCTGAATATGCAGCACGATATTGAAATGGTGAACAACAGTGAAGCCGACTGGTTTCATTTGGATATTATGGATGGAGTTTTTGTGCCGAATATCACTTTCGGACAGCCTGTCATCAAGCACATCAAGAAGTTAGCGAAAAAGCCGTTGGACGTTCATCTGATGATTGTCCAGCCTGAACGTTATTTCCAAGACTTCAAAGAGGCGGGCGCCGACATCCTGTCGTTTCATCACGAGGCTTCCACACATCTGCACCGCTCTATTTATGCCGTGAAAAACTTAGGAATGAAAGCGGGCGTAACCTTAAATCCGCACACGCCGGTAGAGTTGTTGGAAGATGTCGTTGCCGATGTTGACATGGTGTTGATTATGTCGGTCAACCCCGGATTCGGCGGTCAGAAATTCATCGAAAACAGTTACCGCAAAATCAGTACGCTGAAAGAGATGATTTTACGACGCAACAGTCCGGCGCTGATAGAACTCGACGGTGGCGTTACCTTAGACAATGCGGCGAAGTTGGTAGCGTGCGGCGTGGACGTGTTAGTCGCCGGAAACACCGTCTTCTCCCATCCCAACCCGCCGGAAGCCATTAGACAATTAAAAATGTTGGGGACATGAAAATATTAATTCAGCACAGAGTACACAAAGAACACAGAGTTGCACAGAGAAAAAAGAACTCTGTGACCCTCCGTGTCCTCTGTGTCTCTGTGCTGAAAAAATCACTATTTCTCCTCTGTCTCTCTTGTACCCTCCCCTGCCACGCCCAGAACTTCTCCTCCCAGTGCGAAAATACCCAACGCATCATGTTCTACAACGTCGAAAACCTCTACGACACCCAGCACGACCTCGGCAAAAACGACTACGAATTTCTACCCGACGGCGTCCGCTACTGGACTAATTCCCGTTTCTATTCCAAGTTGAAAAACCTCTACAAAGTCTTTTCCGCCAATGGAACGCCCGCCCCGCCGACCATCATCGCCTTGTGCGAAGTAGAAAACGACTTCGTCCTCCGAAAACTGATAGAGACCACGCCGTTGAAAAACTTCGGTTACGACTTCGTCCACCACGAATCACCCGACATCCGCGGCGTGGACTGCGCCCTGCTCTACCGCAAACAGAACTTCGAACTCTTCGACAGCCATCCTTTCCAAATCACCTTCCCCTTCGACACCGCCTCAAAAACACGCGACATCCTCTATGTCAAAGGATTACTTTTTGAAGAACATCTGATACACATCTTCGTCAACCACTGGCCCTCGCGCTACGGCGGACAGGCGCCCACCATGCCCAAACGAAACTACGTAGCCCAACAACTACGCAAAATCTGCGACAGCATCCTCAACGACAACCCCAACGCCAACATCCTGATACTCGGCGACCTCAACGACGACCCCACCGACGAAAGCGTCGCCCAGTTTCTATGCGGACAGCGCTCTCCTTCCGACACCTTGTTGCTGACCAACCTCTCGCTCCCGTTATTCCAAAAAGGACAAGGAACCATAAAACACGGAACGCAATGGTGCCTCTTCGACCAAACCATCGTCTCGCCCGCCTTGACCGACGGTCGAAACGGATTGCAAATCTGCAACGACGCCATCATCTTCAACCACGATTTCCTCTTCGTGGACGACGAAACCAACATGGGTAAAAAACTTTTCCGAACCTACAACGGCATGACCTACGCCGGAGGATACGCCGACCACCTCCCCGTGGGCGTGGACGTGAAAAAGGTGAAACAAGAATGAGAAAATTTTGTTACATAAAATATATTACAACATGACATCACACAACATTGCAGAGACCATCGCCTCCCATTTATTGGAGATCAAGGCAGTCAAATTGAGTCCTCACACACCGTTCACGTGGGCATCGGGCTGGAAGTCGCCGATCTATTGCGACAACCGAAAAACGCTGTCCTATCCGAAAATACGCGATTTTATCCGGGACGCCTTTGTGCGCTCCATCAAGGAAAATGTCGGAAAAGCGGACGTCATCGCCGGCGTTGCCACGGCGGGCATTCCGCAGGGCGTGCTGATTGCTCAGGCGTTGAACGTGCCGTTTGTTTACGTCCGCTCTTCCAATAAGGCGCACGGGTTAGAAAACAAAATCGAAGGCGTTGTCGAAAAAGGACAGTCCGCCATCGTCATCGAAGACCTCATCTCTACCGGCGGTAGCAGTTTGGCGGTAGTAGATGCGCTACGCGACGCCGGATGCCACGTGAGAGCCATGCTTGCCATCTTCACCTACGGATTTCCGGTCGCCGACGAACATTTTGAACAAAAACAATGTCCGCTGTTTACGCTCTCCAACTATAATGTACTCATTGAAAAAGCCTTAAAAGAGGGATACATCAAAGAATCACACGTGGCGTCTCTACAGGAATGGCGGAAAGCGCCCGAAAAATGGGGTATTTAACACTTAAAATTCATTGAAAAACCATGAAAGATATCGAAAGCCAAAGCCGGATTATCAACCGTCCGTCGAAAGACCTATACGACTTTATCGCTGAGTTTCATCATTTTGCGAAGTTTCTCCCCGAACAGGTAACCGGCTGGGACGCCACCGACACCACCTGCTCGTTCAACATCCCCAACTTAGGAAAAATCACCTTGCAGGTGGAAAAAGACGACGCCGCACAATGGGTGAAGTACGTCAGCCTTTCGGGACCCGCCCCCTTCGAACTGCTGTGCGAACTGAAACCCGAAACCGAAACAACTTGCCAAATCACCCTGACCGTCTTTGCCGACATCCCGGCGTTTATGCTGATGATGATCGCCAAACCGATTAAAAGTTTCGTAACGGCGGTGCTGGATAAGATGGCTGAGATGTGGTAACAGTTTTTATATGGCAATGAATGATTTTTTAACAGCGCACAGCCATATCACAAACGAATTGATAAACGAAGCAGGCAAATTTCGCACTGTTAGCGTGTTTGTAGTAAACGGCAAGGGAGATATTCTCCATTCGGGGGCAGATTTTAACGAAGTGCCAGCCTTAATATCCGACCTTTTTGAATGGGGTAAAGCCGGCGATGCGCACCCACTCATAAAATCTTCCGCAATGCACTTTATGATAGAGCATATTGCCCAGAAAAACATCATAGCCTACCGGCAAACCCTCGCGAGTTACCATTAAGGCTAACAAAACTTGCCCCTGATTAAATTTATGGTCTTTGCTGTATCCGAAACTGCACAACTCATCTTCTGTAAAACTCTCAAAGTAAAGAGTGGTACAGTCGTAAAACATTACTTTGATATCTTCGGTAAACAATTCGCGGGTATGGCTCCAGCATCTGTCTTGTAATAGATTGATCCTTCCGTCGGTTAATTTGTCCATCATCCAGTAAATCTTTTCCAATGAAATAGTAATGCCAAAATCTCGCGTCAGCAACTCGCACGATGAACGCTTGCTACATGGCTTGGATAGACGCGCCATCACAATGTCTTTCATCACATTTTTGCTCACCGGACATCTGTTGAAAACACGACCAGAACCGATTTCATCGTATAATTCCCCGTAAATATCGTGAATACCCGTCACTATGCGATACTCTTCCCGCATCTTACGTAAGTTTACAGGTAATGGACTATCATCCACAAGACTATGCTTGCGACTGGATAGTACCATCTCCGCTAGTGTGCGGGATGGAAATAATTTGGATTCTCGCCCATCCTCCATCTCCGCCCTGATATACTCGGCAACTTTTTTAAACCTTTCAACCTCTGACGGAAGAACCGTCGCCACATGACGAAGCTGCTTCTGGCGAACTTTCCCCGATTCACGGATGCTCTCCACTATCAAGATACTCACCTTGCCGTTAGCCTGATGTACCGTCCTTACAAACATGCGGCAAAGGTACACATTTTTTTTGGTAACTGTAAGAAAATCAACACTTTCTAACCCGTATTCACTACAAAACAACTCCACCAAAATATGAACATAAAGCATTAATAATCAATCATAGGGAAAAGAGGGAAAGAAAACTACCGTCGAAGTCGGGAAAAGTACGATTTTTTTGGAGATGTGAGATTATGAGATATGCGATGTGAGATGTATTCTTTTTAACCGCAAGGAGCGCAAAGGGTTTTCGCAAAGAACGCAAAGTCCTTACGGTCATCCTTCCTCAAACTGTTTCAGAAACCGCACATCGTTTTCGAAGAAGAGCCGTAGGTCGTTGATTTGGTATTTGAGCATGGTAACGCGCTCGATGCCCATTCCGAAAGCGAAGCCGGTATATTGGGCGCTGTCTATTCCGCAGTTTTCCAACACGTTAGGGTCCACCATTCCGCATCCGAGGATTTCCACCCAGCCGCTTCCTTTGCAGATGTTGCATCCTTTTCCGCCGCAGATGTTGCACGAGATGTCCATCTCGGCGCTGGGTTCGGTGAACGGGAAGTAGGAGGGGCGCAGGCGTATCTTGGTGTCGCTCGAAAACATCTCTTTGGCGAAGTAGTAGAGCGTTTGTTTGAGGTCGGCAAAACTGACGTCGCGGTCAATATAGAGCCCCTCAACCTGATGGAAGAGGCAGTGTGCGCGTGCCGAGATAGCCTCGTTGCGATAGACACGTCCGGGGAAAATAGAACGGATGGGCGGTTTGTTGCGCTCCATCGTCCGGATTTGCACCGAAGAGGTGTGCGTCCGTAGTGCGATGTCGGGATCTTTTTCGATGAAGAAAGTGTCCTGCATGTCGCGGGCGGGGTGATTCAACGGGAAGTTCAAGGCGGTGAAGTTGTGCCAGTCGTCTTCGATTTCGGGACCTTCGGCGATGGTGTAGCCGATGTTTCCGAAGATGTTGCAGATCTGGTTTCTCACGATGGAGAGCGGATGGCGTGCGCCTAAGTCGGAAAAGTCAACGGGCAACGTCAGGTCGTTGGTGGCGTTGTGGCTTTGTGACGTTGTGCTTTCCAACTGCTCTTTCAAGGCGTCGAGCGCGGTTTGGATGGCGTCTTTCAGTTCGTTGAGCCGTTGTCCGGTCTCGCGTTTTTCTTCGGCTGGCACGTTTTTGAACTCCTGAAACAGTTCCTGCACGATTCCTTTGCGTCCCAGATATTTCACCTTGAGCGCTTCCAATTCGGCTGCTGTGTCGGCTTTCATCGCTTGCGTCTGGGCAAGTAATAGGTCTATTTTTTCTTTCATTGCGAGATATAATATTTAGAGAGGTATTCTTGTTTTTTGTTTTCGGATTCTTCTTCTGTATAATTTATTGGAATTACTTCTTTACCGGTTTTATCAATATATCCCCATTTTCCATTGAGTCTCACCGATGCCAATCCTTCGGAAAAACTATATGCTCCGTTGTATGTCACAGGAATTACTTCTTCGCCGGTTTTATCAACATACCCCCATTTGTCGTTGAGTTTTACCCTTGCCAAGTCTTCGGAAAAACTTCCTACCAAATCGTACTTCAGAGGAACGATTTCTGTTCCGGTTTTATCAATATATCCGCATTTTCCGTTGAGTTTTACCGACGCCAATCCTTCGGAAAAGCTATATGCATCGTCGTATGTCAACGGAATCACTTCTTCGCCGGTTTTGTCAATATATCCATATTTGTTGTTGAGTTCTACGAGTGCCAACCCTTCGAAAAAACGCCACATCCCATCGTACTTCAGAGGAATTACTTCTTTGCCGGTTTTATCAATATGTCCGTATTTGTTGTTGAGTTCTACCACCGCCAATCCTTCGGAAAAATCCCATGCATAATCGTATTTCATAGGAATCACTTCGTTGCCGGTTTTATCAATATATCCGCATTTTTCGTTGAGTTTTACTCCTGCCAACCCTTCGGAAAAGTTCCTTAGACCGTCGTATGTCAGAGGAATTACTTCTTTTCCGGTTTTATCAATATATCCGTGTTTTTCGTTGAGTGTTACTCCTGCCAACCCTTCGGAGAAAAAACATATCCCATCGTACTTCAGAGGAATTACTTCTTTTCCGGTTTTATCAACATATCCCCATTTTTCGTTGAGTTTTACGGGCGCCAACCCTTCGGAGAAAAACCATATCCCATCGTACTTCAGAGGAATTACTTCTTTACCGGTTTTATCAATATATCCGTATTTTTCGTTGAGTTTTACGAGCGCCAGCCCTTCGGAGAAATCCCATACATTGTCGTATTTAAAAGGAATTACTGTTACCCCTGCTTTATTCACATATCCCCATTTTTCGTTTGCGCCTTTTTTAAGTGTTAACTCCTGCCCGTCAGCGTAGAAATTTGCGGCGGCGAGGAAGATGGCTGCTGTTAAAAATAGTAGTTTTTTCATTGATTTATTTTTAAATTTTACACCTCTTCAATAAAATAATCTTTCTTCCCGACAAATACGACAGCTAAGTAGCGCACATCGTTTTTATCTTTGAAGAAGTTGGAGCTTTTGTAATCCTGCAATCTTGTTATTGCCTCCGATTTTTTTTCTGCGATGAGTTTTTTGTTTTTGGAATCTTTTTGTTTGATGTATTTCAGTTCCCAAACCCATTCGGAGACAGAACCAGGATGCAGATGGCCGCGCTTGAGGTAGATGTCGGTATAGCCTTCGGAGTTTTCGAGTTCCGAAATCGGGAAGTAGTAGTAACTGGTGAAGAATATCGGTAAGAGCAGAAATTTCATATCTTTTTCTACGGTATTCTGTAAATCGCGGTTAGACAGATAACTCACGATATATTTGCTGAAATATTCAAAGAACGGCTCGTAGGTGTTTTCGTAGGCTAAGCGGTAGATGGCGTCAAAATATTTGCTGTTGTCTAATGACAAGCCTTCGAGTTCTTCGGTCAGCATACGTTCTATAAACTCCCAATACATCGTTTTCATGGAATAGTTGGGGATTTTCAAGGCTATTTTAAGGGGATTAGAGTTGTCGATAGTTACTAAGCCCATGTAAAAGAGAAGTGAAAAGAAGTTCTTGTCTTCATGGATCAATTCTATTGAAAACTGGTCAACCACATCTCCTGTTATTGAGTCATTTTCGAGTAGTTCTCTCAGTTTTTGTTTGTTGCCGTGTTGATTTATCAAGTTTCTGATTCTGCCGTAGTCGGTCTTTAGATTGTTATCTATTAGTTTTTCATTTTTATCTCCCTTGATTAACAGCTCTTTAAAATAGTAGAAAATCATTGTGGAGTTAAACAGTTTATTTGTAGCGTGTTTGTTAAACAAATAGCCATTATACATTTTTTCTATATCAACGGTAATCAACGATTTATCTAAATTGATTTGTTCCATTACCCAGTCAACCTCTTCTCTTGTCAGTCCAAGTATTTCGTTGTAACGTGTTTCAAGCGACAGATTATTGGAGATGTTGAAACCGCTTGTCAGGTCGTCGAGCATGATGGGGGTTATTCCGGTTACGAAGATTTTGTCAACGACGGTTTCTGTGCCTATTTTCAGCGTTTCGTAGAAATCTTTTGTGATGCTGTTTGCCCAAACGCTTTCCTGATATTGGTTTTTCGATAATGTCGTTCCTTTGGCGATGATGTCGTTGGCGAAATGGTCGTACTCGTCTATGATGACGTAGGCTTTTTTGCCGTAATCGTTGATTATTTTTAAGGCAAATTCTATATATGCGCCAACCGTTGTTCTTTCAGCTAATTGTTTTACTAAATCGTCTGCGTTGTTTAAAATGTGTCGGTGAAGGCTAAAAAACATCTCAATATTATTTCTTATGCTTTCAGTGAAAGAGATTTTAAAACTTTCGACATCGGAAGTGTCCAAGCCCGAAAAGTTAAATCTTATAACAAAATAGCTGTTTGCCTTGTTGGTAGGATGTTGTCCGATATAGAGGTCGCCAAAGAGTTCCTGGAATCTCTCCTTAAAACGAACATCGTAGTAATGTTCCAAAACAGATAAAAAGAGCGTTTTACCGAATTTGCGCGGACGAATTAGAAAATTGTACTTGGCATTTTCGTTTTCGAGCATCTCTATAAAACGCGTCTTATCCACGTAGAGATAGTTCTCAGTGCGTATGCTCTCGAAATTTGTCAGGGCGTAGGGTATTTTCTTACGGGTTTTCATGGTGTCTATTTTTTAAACTTCTTCAATAAAATAATCCTTCTTCCCGACAAATACGACAGCCAAATAGCGCACATCGTTTTTATCTTTGAAGAAGTTGGAGTTTTTGTAATCCTGCAATCTTGTTATTGCCTCCGACTTCTTTTCTGCGATGAGTTTTTTGTTTTTGGCATCTTTTTGTTTGATGTATTTCAGTTCCCAAACCCATTCGGAAACGGAACCCGGATGCAGATGACCGCGTTTGAGGTAGATGTCGGTATAGCCTTCGGAGTTTTCGAGTTCCGAAATCGGGAAGTAGTAGTAACTGGTGAAGAATATCGGCAAGAGCAGGAATTTCATATCTTTTTCTACGGTATTCTGTAAATCGCGGTTAGACAGATAACTCACGATATATTTGCTGAAATATTCAAAGAACGGCTCGTAGGTGTTTTCGTAGGCTAAGCGGTAGATGGCGTCGAAATATTTGCTGTTGTCTAACGACAAGCCTTCGAGTTCTTCGGTCAGCATGTTTTCGATAAAATCCCAATACATGGTCTTTACCGAGTAATTTGGAACTTTCAACGCTGTTTTTACCGGATTGGCATTATCAATGGTTACTAAGCCCATGTAGTATAGCAGCGAGAAAAAGTTTTTATCTTCATGGATTTTTTCTATCGAAAATTGTTTGATAATGCCTCCGTCTGTAGTGTTATTTTCGATGAGTTCACGTAACTTTTCTTTGTTATCGTGTTGATTTATCAGGTTTCTGAGTCTGCCGTAGTCGGTTTTCAGGTTGTCATCGATTAGGTATTTGAGATTTTTTCCTTCGCTTAACAGTTCGTGAAAATAGTAGAAAATCATGGTAGAGTTAAAAAGTGTATTTTCTGCTTTTTCATGAAACGAATAGCCATTATACATATCTTCTATATCAACCGCAATCAGCGATTTGTCCAAACAGATTTGTTCCATTACCCACTCCACCTCTTTTCTTGTCAGTCCGAGTATTTCGTTGTAATGTGTTTTCAGCGAGAGGTTGTTGGAGATGTTGAAACCGCTTGTCAGGTCGTCGAGCATGATGGGGGTTATTCCGGTTACGAAGATTTTGTCAACGACGGTTTCCGTGCCTATTTTCAACGTTTCGTAGAAATCTTTTGTGATGCTGTTTGCCCAAATGCTCTCCTGATATTGGTTTTTCGATAGTGTTGCCCCTTTGGCGATGATGTCGTTGGCGAAATGGTCGTACTCATCTATGATGACGTAGGCTTTTTTGCCGTAATTCTTTATAATGCCGAATGCGAATTCTATATATGTTTTTACAGTACTTCTTTCTGCTACTTGTTTTAGTAAATCGTTCGAATTTCTTAAAATATCTTTATGGTCAATGAGAAACATCTCAATATTACTTCTTATGCTTTCAGTGAAAGAGATTTTAAAACTTTCGACATCGGAAGTGTCCAAGCCCGAAAAATTGAACCGTATAACAAAATAACTGTTTGCCTTGTTGGTAGGATGTTGTCCGATATAGAGATCGCCAAAGAGTTCTTGGAATCTGTCTTTGAAACGAACATCATAGTAATGTTCCAAAACAGATAAAAAGAGCGTTTTACCAAATTTGCGCGGACGAATTAGAAAATTGTACTTGGCATTTTCGTTTTCGATCATCTCTATAAAACGCGTCTTATCCACGTAGAGATAGTTCTCGGTGCGTATGCTCTCAAAATTTGTCAGGGCATAGGGTATTTTCTTACGAGGTTTTTGTGTATCCATTTTATTTTTTACATTACAACTGCAAAGATAATAAAAAAAATCATAGTTCAGACAATTACTATTTCAACCTCATCCCCTCCCATGTATCCGCCATCGCACTTGCCGGCGTTACCGTCGGTGTCTGGCTTTTGCGGTTTACCACTACGGACTGCTGACCGACATGGGTAGTGATATAATTACCCAATTCGCCCAGCGTTACGTCGCCTTTGGTTTCCTGTAGTTTTTTTAGGAGGAAATAGGTAAACATGCCGTGTCCCTTTTCCCGATACGGGAAGGCGGTTTCGTCACCTTGTGCGGCTGAGAAGACTATCATGTTGCCTGTCGGCGCTCCGGGAGCCGTTTTGATAGCGACGCCGCGTGCCGAAGCCATCATGTCGCCGCTGCGCTGTGCGCCGCTGAAACAGGCGTCCATGAACACTGTTACGCTTTTGGCAGGCATTTTTCCCATCGTTTCGTACAGTTCGTCCAATTTATAACCGCTTCTCAGGTCTGTGCCGAAGCCGTCAACGGGCAATAGATAGGCGGTTCTGGCGCTTTCGTCGGGGATGCCGTGTCCGGCGTAGTAGAAAATGATGGACGCCTCGCCCTTGTAAGCATCGGCAACGCTGCTGAGCCAGTTTATCTCGCCGCGGATGTCGTTCAGGGTTGCGTCAGCCGTGTAGTGTACGTTGGTTTCGGGCAACCCCAGCGTTTGGATGCAGTACTTACGGAACGTTTCGCCGTCGTTTTGGGCAAATTCGACTTTCGACTCGCGCCGGTAGTTTTCGTTGGCGATGATGATGGCGAAGGTCTTATTGTTTTTGACGTCTGTTTTGGGAATGTCCATGTCCACGTCCGATTTACCTACTTGCACGTTTACCGTGCCGATGGTCTGGTTGCCTTTGGGAGTGGTTTGCGTTGGAGGCGCTACGTTGATTTCTATGGGGTCGAACTTGTAGTCAATCTGCGCGACGGTGTAGTTGAGAGATGATTGGTTGCTGTATTTGTAGGTTTTGCCGTCGGGCATGGTAAAGGCGATTTCGGCAAGCGCGAATTTGTCATCATCAATGGTATATTGCGGCGTTTTGGTTATTTTCTCCCATGCCGATTCAAACGCCGGCGCCTCTTTGCGTGGGACGTGTACCAATAAATCGCCGAATTGCCCCGATTTGATAAGGTACGTCTCGTTGTCGGCGTCGTAATCATTGGGATTAAAAGACAGTTTTAAAGTCGTTCCTGTTGACCTTGAGGCAAGAAACTCTGTGCGGGCTTCCTTGGTAAGTTTGTCTATTTCCGCTTTTCTGGTGGTTTCGTTTACACGCTGCTGCCATTCGGTGGTGGTCTCGAACTTGTCTTTCTTTTGCCATTCGTTGATTTTTTCTTCGACGTATTCTTTGGCAAAGGGGCTAAAAAGGTAAAAGAGGTATTCATCGGCTTCGTTTTCTGTATATTTTATTGGAATCACTTCTTTGCCGGTTTTATCAATATATCCCCATTTGCCGTTAAGCTGCACTAAGGCCAACCCATCGAAAAAGTAACCTGCATAACCGTATTTCAAAGGAATTACTTCTTTGCCGGTTTTATCAATATATCCGTATTCTCTGTAGAGTTGTACTGGTGCCAAACCTTCGGAAAACGCAGTACGTCGTGGATAGTATTCAAAATGAAATACCTCTTTACCGGTTTTATCAATAAATCCGCAGAAGTCAGAGTTTTGTACCCATGCCAACCCTTCACTAAAACCACCACATACATTATATTTAAGGGGAATTACCTCTTTACCGGTTTTATCAATAAATCCCCATTGGTTGCTGAGATATACCGCTGCCAATTCTTCGGAAAAATCCCGTACATCGTCGTATTTAAAAGTTGTTACTTCTTTGCCTGTTTTATCAATAAATCCGTATTTACCATTGTGCCATATCTTTGCCAATCCTTCGGAAAAACCATATATAGCGTCGTACTTATACGGGATCACTAAGACGCCGGTTTTATCAATAACCCCCCAATTGCCCACTCTATATGTTTTGTAATCGAAGTCTTCTAATGTTACTGCTGCCAATCCTTCGGAAAAACCTGATGCACAACCGTATTTAAAAGGAATTACTTCTTTGCCGGTTTTGTCAATAAATCCGTATTTTCCGTTGAGTTTTACCGGTGCCAATCCTTCGGAAAAATCGTCTGCCTCATCGTATTTAAAAGAAATTATCTCTTTACCGGTTTTATCAATAAATCCCCATTTGTCGTTGAGTTGTACACGACACACCCCTTCGGAAAACTCACGCACTCTGTCATATTTAAGAGGAATGACTTCTTTACCGGTTTTATCAATAAATCCCCACTTTCCGTTGAGTTCTACTTCCGCCCATCTACCATAAAACGCAAGTGCTCCGTCGTATTTAAAAGGAATTATCTCTTTTCCGGTTTCATCAATAAATCCGCATTTACCATTGAGTTTTACTTTCGCCAATCCAGAGCAAAATTCCCATGCATTGTCGTACATAAAAGGAATGGCTATTCCGTTGAAATTACAATACCCCCATTTTCCGTTTTCGCCTTGGTAAGGGGATAACGTCTGTCCGTCCGCGTAGAAATTTGCGGTGGCGAGGAGGATTGCTGCTGTTAAAAATAGTAGTTTTTTCATTGATTTATTTTTTTAGTTATTAATTATTTTACATTTTTTCTTCTTTTCGTCTGAACTGTGATTTCAGGGTGATTTGATTGATCTTTGTGAGGGTTTCATGCCTACGGCATGCCGGTGGGTGGCTGTGTAACGCTTTTTCTACCAAGCTGTAATCCCTAACGGGATTAATGACGCAATTTGGCATATACCCGTCGTTTCCAATCATGTTCATCATTTTAATCATTTTAAAATCATAGTTCAGACAATAGCCCCATTTTTCATTTGCGCCTTTTTGAGGCATCAACTCCTGTCCGTCCGCGTAGAAATTTGCGGTGGCGAGGAGGATTGCTGTTAAAAATAGTAGTTTTTTCATTGATTTATTTTTTTAGTTTGATTATGTTTAATCGCTTTTGCGTTCGTGCTGCTAACGATTTTCTTTCCCGTCTTTGCTTCGATTTCTTTGCGCGTATTACCTGCTACTTCGCCGCCTTGACGGGCAATTTCCCGACTTTGACCAAAAGTTTCCGGCTGTTTTTCTTTGGATATTTCGGTGGTGGTGGCTTCGGCGAGCATGTTGAGTACGAGTTCCAAATTTGTCATGTTGTCGCGCAGGCTTTCTGTTTTCAAGCCTTTGTGTTGTTTATATTGTTTGGTGGTCATACCTGACCAACCCTGCGTGATTACATCGGTCAATACGGCAAATTCCTGACCTTTTGTTATTCCGCGCCGTTCCCATTCGTCGGTGAGTTCCTTACGTACTTCGATGCTCTTTAGCCGCTGATTTATCCAGTTTTCCGAATAACCTTTGCGGTGATAGTATTCCATGAGCCGCTCAATGCCTTGTTCGGGGTCGTCAATCTCTTCCAATCGTTCGCGGGCAAGTTGCGATAGCCACAACTTAAAAGGCTCTGCCTTAGGCGAAGGAATGGATTGGATTAAACGGAAAAGTTGCTCTACATCGGCTACATCGGTTTTGTAGAACTTGCCGTCGGCAGATTGCATTTTCAGTTGTCCGATTTTTTCGGACAACTCACTACCTTCCGCTTGCAACTTGCGTTTCAAATCATCCCAATATTTTCGGGGACGATGGCTTTCCGTCAGCACTTCGATTACATCCACAATGGATATATACCATTTTTCGGCTTCGGCATCCCAGACGGAGCGGACTTTTTTGTTTTCAAACAATTTAATATTTGCTTCTGCCATCTTCTGCTAAATTTTCATCCCTATTTAATTTTCACTTTCATCCTAACCGCCTCCACCGGTTTGTCCATGGCTCCGGTTTTGACGGTGGCGATTTTGTCCACTACGTCGAAGCCTGTGGTGATTTCGCCGAAGACGGTGTATTGGTTGTCCAGGTGAGGCGTGCCATTGGGATTCTGTACGATGTAAAACTGACATCCCGACGATCTTCTCTCCGGATTGACCTGGTCGCCCATGCGTGCTGCCGCCAACGCGCCTTTTTTGTGGAGATGGGTGGGAAGGATTTCCGCCGGAAGCGTATAGCCCGGGTCAACCACGCCGTCTTTGTTGTGTCCGCCCTGTATCATAAAATTGTTTATGACGCGGTGAAATTCCGAACCCTCGTACCAGCCCTCACCGACTAACTTCACAAAGTTGTCGCGGTGGAGAGGTGTGTCGTCGTAAAGGAATCCTTCGATGTCGCCGTAGGATGTTTCGATAACAAATTCTACGGGTTTCTGTGCAAATGTGTTGATACTCATCATCACTAATAAAATTAAAATACTACTAAACTTGTTCATGTTCTTATTCTTTAATTAATTCAACTTTCATTACTATATTATCTAACGGTCTGTCTTGCGGATTTTTCGGCACGGAGGCGATGGAGTCAATGACGTCGAAACCGTCAATGATTTCTCCGAAGACGGTATAATCTCTGTCTAAAAAGGGTGTGCCGCCTAATTTTTTATAGATTGCCATTTGTGTTTCGGTGTAGGGTTTTCCTTGTGCTGCGGAGTTGTCCAGCGTTTCTTGTGTAACGGGACTGCCCTGTACGATATAAAACTGCGAGCCTGACGATTCGCGTTCGGGATTGACATAATCGGGCGTGCGTGCTGCCGCCAGAGCGCCTTTCTTGTGGATGAAGTCGGGATTTATCTCAGCCTTCAGCGTATAACCCGGACCGCCGTCGCCTAATTCTGCGTCGGCAGCGGCGCCTTTCGATGCGGGGTCGCCGCCCTGTATCATAAAGCCGGAGATGACGCGGTGAAACAACAGTCCGTCGTAAAACTCCTCGCCGACGAGTTTGATGAAGTTGTCGCGATGGATGGGCGTCTCGTTATACAGCACGCCGGTCATCGTCCCGAACTTGGTGGTGATTTTAAACTGATACATCCCGTCGTACTTGGCTGTTGCCGTCGTTATTTGTTCCGACGCGGAGTCAGTGACACTTTTTTGCGATGTTTGTCCACATCCTGCAACCAATAGCGTTGCAATCATTAACAGAGGTAAAAAAAACTTTTTCATTTTGCTACATTATATTTTGTTCTACATTAATTATTTCCTGATAACAAATACGGCACAACGGCTCGTAACTCTCGGTTTCGCCCAGCACCACCAACTTGTCGCTCTCGATGATGCGATGTGAGTAGTGCGCCAAATTTCCGCATTTCATGCACACGGCGTGTACTTTGGTAACATATTCGGCGCTCGCCAGCAACGCCGGCATCGGTCCGAAAGGCTTACCGAGATAATCCATGTCCAACCCCGCCACAATGACGCGTACACCCATCGCCGCCAACTTATTGCACACCGGCACCAACTCATCGTCGAAAAACTGCGCCTCGTCAATGCCCACAATCTCCGCATTGCCGGCGTAAAACAGAATCTCCGAAGCCGACGCCACCGGCGTAGAGACGATGGCGTTTTCGTCGTGAGAGACCACCCGCGCCTCGTGATAGCGCACGTCCATAGCAGGTTTGAAAATCTCTACCTTCTGCTTCGCTATGCGAGCGCGTTTCAAACGGCGTATCAGTTCCTCCGTCTTCCCGGAAAACATCGAACCGCAAATGACCTCGATTGACCCCCTGGGGTCTCTGTTCTGCTCTAAAAACATGATGGGTGCAAAGGTACGGTTTTTTTTGCGATGTGAGATTTGAGATTGTGAGATTATTAACCCCTAACCCCGCTCAGTTTAGGTAGTCTATCACGATAGCAATAACCTCTTTCTCAATCCGGCAACACACTGAATGCGCTCCAAGAGACATAGCCGTTACCATTGGTTAATCAAACGAATATTTGTCCAAGTTAGATTCTCTACGCACTGCGTAGAGAATTGGTTAAAATCGGGAAAAACTAAATAAAATTGTCTGACATTCCACAAATTTGCCTCCGAAAAACCTTTACCAATCGTATCTGATAAATATCGTGATAGGTTTGTGATTAGGTAATCGCCGTAGTTGGCACGGTTTTGTCCGTGTTGTTCCTGTTCAATAATACGTTTGCCGATTTGCCAATAAGTTTGCACCATTATTGTATTAACTGTTTTGTAAACAGATTTTCGCGCTTGTTTCAGTAATTCATTGATTTCGCTGTAAAACATATTTTCATTTTTCGATAATTCAGACATAACGATTATTTTTTGCAAAAATACACTTTTTATTTGAAATCTTGATTTGGTTTATTTTTCTTCGCCAAAAGTTCTTTCCTTTATTTTTCATTCTCAACTATCAACTCATAATTTGTACTCCGTCCTCCCGCTTCATCTTGTTTCAAAATGCCTTTTTCTATTAAATCTTTTATGTCTCTTAAAGCGGTGTCCGAAGAAATTTTCGTCATTTTTGCCCACTTCGAGGAAGTAAGTTTGCCATAGAAATTATCGAATAGTTTGTTGACAATAAGTTTTTGACGTTCATTGAGTTGAGTGTTTTTGTGTTTTTCCCAAAAATTTGCCTTGCGAAACACACTTTTAAGAGTAATTTCTGTGTTAAGCAACGAGTTTTTCAAACAATTAAGAAACCAATTTAGCCAAAACGTTATATCTGAATCACTATGTTGAGTATTTCCCAATGCTGAATAATATTTCTTTCTCTCTTTCAAAATTTGGTTTGACATGCTGTAAAATCGTTGCGGACTACCATCGCTACGAGCCAATAGCATATCAGAAATGGCTCTTGCAATACGCCCGTTTCCGTCGTCAAATGGGTGAATTGTTACAAACCATAAATGAGCAATGGCAGATTTTATGACTGAATCAATTTGGGATTTTTCATTTACCCAACTGATAAATTTATCCATTTCTGTCTTCACATTTTTTGCTTCAACTGCTTCGTAATGAACCTTTTCCTGTCCCATTGCTCCTGAAACCACCTGCATTTCTCCTGTGCGATATTGTCCAACTTCAATTTTATACATTCCGCTTCTACCTGAAGGGAAAAGCGCCGAATGCCAACCGAAAAGTCGGCCTTCGCTTAAATCATCGGTGTAATTTTGAGTTGCGTCAAGTAACATTTCCACAACCCCTTCTACATTTCTGTCAATAAATTCTAACCCTCCTGTTTCCAAGCCCAAACGCTTTGCAATAGAAGAACGAACTTGTTTACGATTAAGTTTTTCACCCTCTATCTCAGACGATTTCATAATATCAAGGGTTAAAGTTTCAAGCACTGCTTCTGATTTCAATGAAAATCCCAAAGCATTCATTGTGCCCAATAATTTGCCCTGTAAATTACGAACTTTGCCAAGTACGACGGCTATTTTACTGTAATCCCAAGTAAAATCTGTCCAATTTTCACGCTGATAAATGTACTTTGCCATATCAAATAAATTTTGCGGCGAATATACATAATATTTTCCGCATTTTATGCGGCGAAAAAATGTTTTTTTCGCCGCATAAGATTTTCTGCTTTTTTGCTGCCATTTCGCCTCGTTTTCGCCAATTATAGCCATCTTCTACCTATACCGCAAATAAATAAGTTCATGCCAATAAAACGACGCGAACGTTATCTATCCATCCTTGCGATAAAACAGTTGTTGAAAGTTTAGTTACACAAGAACAAAAGCAAAGTAGATGTTGTAACTTATTGATTATTAAAGTAAAAAGCCCACTTTTACTTCTCGTGGGTAACAAATGAGTAACAAAACAGCCTTTTTTTGGCTTTTTAGTGGGCTTTTCACGGCAAAGATACAAAAAATTATTTATTCGGCATAGGGACTGTTCAAAACGTAAACTTTTTTAGTCGCTGCCGGTAAAATTGACGGCAGTAGTATTTCGTCATTTTATTTCTATTAGTTTTTTCATGTGTAACTGAAAAGGAAAAGCACTGCCGCCACCCCGCCGCCTCTGCTTCTTATAAAGTACCTTTTGTTCAATTACCCCGTGAGTGTACATACGTCATGGTGTTTGTGTTTATGCCATGCTGATAATCAATGAAATCAATGATTATGTTATTTCAGATTACTTTTGAGGTTAAAACATTGATTGTCAGTTAAAAATTACTGCATTGGTGGTTTTTTGACAAAAAAAGACAGTGTGTTTTTGAGCCTTTTTTGAGCCATTTTTGAGCCTTTTTTGAGCCTTTTTTGACAATTAATATTACTGTGTTATCTACCGTCATTTACCGCCATTTACCGCCATTCCCAACGTTTGCAGTCGTGCCGCCTGTTTAATCTTCAATGCCGTGATTTTTCCGTATCTGTGCAAATGGGTCTATCGGGGGCAAAAAGTCATATCCTATCCGTATAACTTGTTCTTTGTCGCCATCTGTACCATCAAAGGTATAATGTTTGTTGCTTGTCTCCAAACGCTTACTGACAATGTACGGCAAAAGTCCGTTTATCATTTGCCACCGTTCCTTTGGTTCTAACTTCGCTAAATCGGCTTCCAACGTTTTCATGTTATTTTGCAAAATATCAAATATCCATTCTCTTACATTCTTTGTAACCTTGTTTGGCGTTCCCTTTGGTCGCCCGTGTGGATTGCCCGTTTGTCCTTTTTTTTGTGCCATAATTCAAAATTTTAAAATATGTAGATGATTGTTGTTTTCATATTTTCATGGTAACGGTTTTTTTACTGTTTATAATATACTGATGTTTCCATTTTTGGCAACATTTACAAGTTATTATATTTAAGTGTAAATGGCACTTTTAGCGTGCATATTTTGCAACGTCAAAAATGGCGGTTTCCAACTCCGTAACCAAGTCGTTTTTGTTTCCATTTTTGGCAACAATCATTTTGTTTAACTCTGCCTTTAACTTTGCATAATCGGAACGGCTGCTAAATTTCCGTTCTGCTTTCAGTTCATTCAAAAACTCGCTGATAATATCCTGTCCTTGTTGCTGCAACAAATAAGAAAATAACGCCTCTTTTGCCTCTTTTTTACTGCTTACATTGTCTATCATAAAATCTCTGCTTTTTAATTTTTGTATTGTTTTAAATTCATTGTACCATTGTTGCACGATTGCATAATAAAAAACCTCGTCATACAACGTTGCACCGGTTACATCGGTTTTAAATTGTTTTGCTACTCTTTTGGTTATTCTCATTTCATACCTCAAAAGGTTGTCGTTTTTAAAAATATCCGGCACTTTCGTATTGCTGTTTTTTGCCTCTTTTACTTTGTCGTAAAGTATTAATTGCCGCTGATGATTGTTGTAGTATAGCGTATCGGCGTTGCTTTGCAGTCGGTTGAAATATGGTTTTTGTCCCAAAAAAGTGTAATAGTCGGGGGGTGGTCTTTTTGTAGGAATAACGGTTGAAACGTCCAAACGTAATGCCTTTGCTATCCCTATATCAAAGTGGAGGTTGTCGCTCAACTTTTCAATGGCTTGCTGTGTACTGCTTCTTTGTAGTGTGTGGATATGGTGCGTCATTGCGAGGAGGAACGACGAAGCAATCCAGAGTAATTCTCTGTGAAACTCCGTGCTCTCTCCCCCTTTGGGGGAGCCGGAGGGGGCTGTCTCTGTGCTGAAAAAACAAAATGCTAAAATATTTCTCTTGTGCCCTCGTTATTTTTTAATATCATTCACACCGAATTATGGATAAAATATCAATTTTATGGGTTGACGACGAGATAGAGATTCTCAAGCCCCACATTATGTTTTTAGAACAAAAAGGCTACGTATGCGACACGATAAACAACGGGCGTGATGCGCTCGACATGATAGAGAAGGGAAATTACGACATCGTCTTTCTGGACGAACACATGCCCGGACTTTCGGGATTGGAGACGTTGACGGTGATAAAAAACATCGCCCCGGCGCTGCCCGTGGTGATGATCACCAAGAGCGAGGAAGAGCATGTGATGGAAGGCGCCATCGGCAGCAGCATCGCCGACTATTTGATAAAGCCGGTCAATCCGCACCAAATATTGCTGGCGTTGAAGAAAATCATGGACAGCCGCGCCATCGTAAGTTCAAAGACATCCTCCGACTACCAACAGCAATTCCGTCAAATCAGCATGGAGATAAGCGGAGGCTTGGACCACGAACAGTGGATGGACATCTATAAACGCTTGGTCAACTGGGAGTTGAAGTTAGAAAAGTCCGACGACGAGAGCATGCACGAGATTTTGCAGATGCAGAAAGAAGAAGCCAATACGGTATTTTGCAAGTATTACCAAAACTCGTATGAGGAGTGGCTCAAGGGCAATCAGCCGGATCGTCCGGTGTTTTCTCATACTGTGTTGAAAGAGAAACTGTTCCCGTTGCTCAACAGCAATCCCAAGAAGCCGGTTTTTCTAATAGTCGTTGATAATTTGCGTTTCGACCAGTGGAAAGCCATCGCGCCGCTGTTGGAACGTTTCTACCGCGTGAAAAAGGAAGAGATGTACTACAGCATCCTCCCGACCACGACCCAATATGCCCGCAACAGTTTCTTCGCCGGCTTGATGCCCAGCGAGATAGAACGCAAATACCCGCAATACTGGCTCAACGAAACCGACGAAGGCGGCAAAAACAACTGCGAATCGGAACTCTTGGAGATGCTGCTGAAACGCTACGGCATCAACATCCGGCACTCCTACAACAAAATATTAAACTTGGATGCCGGCAGAAAACTCTCGGAAAACATCGCCAACTACTTTAACAACAAGTTGAACGTCATCGTCTATAACTTCGTGGACATGCTCTCCCACGCACGCACGGAGATGGAAATCATCAGAGAACTTGCCAACGACGAGAAAGCCTACCGCTCGCTCACGCTCTCGTGGCTTGAACATTCGCCGCTTTACGACATCCTGCGCACGTTAGCGTCTCATAATGTGGACGTTGTCATCACCACCGACCACGGCTCGGTACGCGTGGTAAAACCGGTAAAAGTCATCGGTGACAGAGAAACCAGCACCAACCTGCGCTACAAAACCGGTCGCAACCTCAACTACAACGCCAAAGAGGTCTTCGAGGTGCGCGACCCGCAAAAGATATTCCTGCCCAAAAACAACATTACCTCCTCATTCATCTTTGCCCGTAGCGGCGACTTCTTAGTCTATCCGAACAACTACAACCACCACGTGAAGTACTACGACAGCACCTTCCAACATGGCGGCATCTCAATGGAAGAGGTGATGATCCCGTTTATAACGCTGCAACCGAAAGCGTAGAGTATGGGAGTGTTTCGCAACATGTTTTCGGCATTGTACCACCGGGACTTCAGAAATTTCTGGTTCGGGCAGGTCGTCTCTACTACCGGCAGTATGATTCAGGTAACGGTGTTGAGTTGGTATATCTATCAGATCAGTGGCTCGCCGTTTTTGTTGGGGTTGATGGGGGTTTTCGAGTTCGGACCGGTACTGGTTTTGATACTGTTCGTCGGAGTGCTTATCGAGCGTTTTCCGAAGCGTAACATTCTGATTTTCACGCAGGCGCTGTTGTTAGTGCAGTCGTTGTTGCTGGCTCTTTTGGTGTGGACGGGTTCCACCAACTATTGGCTTTTCGCCATGTTGGCGCTGATTGGCGGCATCTCTATGAGCATTGACCAGCCGACGCGGCAGTCTTATTTCGTAGAGTTGGTCGGCGAGAAAGACCTCCCTAACGCCATCTCGTTAAACTCCACTACGTTCAACCTGGCACGCATTATCGGTCCCATCATTGCCGGCATTGTGATGAAATACGTCGGCGCAGCGCAGTGCTTCTTGCTGAACGGATTGAGTTTCATCCCCGTTTTATATACGATATCGCTGATTAAAATCAATAAAAAGCCCAATCCAGACATTTTTGAGCGGCAGATTTTCCATGGCATCAAAAAAGGATTTCAATACGCCGTCAAAAATCGGAACATATTCCCTACTTTCCTGATAATGTTGATGGTATGCACTTTTGCCATGAATTACGGCGTCATCCTTCCGGTTTTGGCGAAAGATGTGTTGTCGGGCGATGAGTCCACCTACAGCCTTCTCATGTCCATCTTTGGGATGGGTTCGCTGTGCGGGGCGTTGTTTATGGGAAGCCGAGGGCAGCACATCTCCAACAAAAACTTCTTGGTGATGGTGGCGTTGTGCATGGCGGCGTTGCAAATAACAGCGTTTTTTACTACGACTACGCTCAGTAGCCAATGGTCTCTTGTCGTCGTTTCCATCTTGCTGGCGTGCATCGGCTTCCTGATATTTTGTTTTCTCAACCGCGCCAACACCCGCATCCAACTCAACACCTCCGACGACTACCGCAGCCGCATCATGAGCATCTACATCCTCATCACCACCGGCACCGCCCCGCTCGGACACACCTTCTCCGGCTTTATCATGAAACAGTTCGGCGGAGCGCACGCATTTTTATTCAACGGTTCAATAACGCTTGTGATGGTCGGTGTTCTATACCTTGTCTATCACAATTATCTTGTAAAAGCAAGAGTCGTCCCTGTTTCGGAGAAAGACAGGCAAGATATTGCTAATATTCTAAATCGAGAATAGGGAAGTTTCCCAAAACTCCATACACCGTTCCGTTTTCTCTATTGTGAATCAAAGGGATTCTCAGCGCTCATATCATACTGAATAGCAGCGAGCGTCATTTGGAAGACATCAATTCAAAGAGAAATAGAAAAATATACTATCTTTGCACTTTAAAAACTTTATGCATCAAGGAAGAAGAATATCATAAAATGACCTCAAAAAAAACAGATTGTTCGATTGTCGCCTCCGTTTTCAACGAAGAAGAAAGCGTGATGATGTTTTACAAATTCATCAACAGCATCTCTTCTTTCTCCAAAGTCCCCTTGCAGTTGGGCATTTTCACGGGATTGATTTTTAGCGCTATCAGCCTGATTTTGATTGTATTTTCTTTGGTGATGTGGATACTCGAAAAAACCATTCCGGGCTACACCACCTTAATCATATTTATGAGCGCCTTTGCGGGCATTCAACTTTTTGTAACCGGACTGATAGGACAATATATTAGTTACGTTTTTGACGAGGTGAAAGGACGACCGCCTTATATTGTGGATGAGGTTTATGGAGGTGAAAATGAAAAAAATAATTGAATTCATAAAAAAATATATCATTGCGATATCTGTTTTTTGGATATTAGGCGCTTTACTAAAAACATCTGAAACCATTTATTTTATTCAACTGGAAGAAAGTTTTACTTTTAATGATTTCTTAAAAAGCATTCTCTCTTTAATAATTGTCTATAGTTTTTATTCCATACTGTTACTTCCGATTTACGCTATTTTTAATGTTTTAAATAGAGCGCTTGCGAGAAGCATTATCTCCATTGTTTTTTCATCGCTTATCCTTTTAGAAACAGGGCTAACCGTTTATTTGTTTCATACAGGCTCTTTAATAGGCGCCGAATTAATTATTCGCCCCATTTCCGAAGTTATAGCGACGATAGCAACCGTTGTAAATCTTTGGGTTCCCATAGCGGGAATTATTTTTGTCCCCATAATGTTTTATCTCCTTCTATCTTTTTTAAACAAGAAAAAATGGAGTAACAAAGCATTACTAACTATCTCCATACTTGCTTTAATCCCGGCATCATCTATAGCATTGCTCCCCAAATTATATGATGGTGCGAAAAATTCAACAATAAGGAATTATATACAAAACAAAAGTTTTTACTGCTTTAATTCAATCGTATCACATTGTTTATCGGGAAGAACGTATGGTGATATTGTTTTTGAAAAACAAAGAATAAAAGAGTTTATGCAAGAGAATCCCGAAAGAAAAATTATTAATAAATATTATCCATTAGAAAGAGAATACGAGCGCCACAATATATTAGCGCCCTATTTTAAACCCGATACCGTAAAACCAAATATTGTAATCGTTGTTTTAGAATCATTGGGAAGAGAATGGAACGAACCCAACCATAACGAAGTCTCCTTTACCCCATTTCTCGATTCGTTGGCAAAAACAGGACTTTACTGGAAAAATTGCATATCAACAACTAAAAGAAGTTTTGGAGCAGTTCCGTCCATCACGGGTTCATTGCCATTCGGAGTAAAAGGGTTCCAGTTCGGCAACATGCCGGAACATCACTCGCTCATAAAAATTCTGAAAATCAACAATTATAAAACCAATGCTTTTTATGCCGGCACTTTTTATTTTGACGCAATCAATGATTATTTATTAGCGCAAGAGATTGACTATATGTCTGAAAACTATTACATTGACTATGGAAAAAATAAAACAGAAGACAACGGGATATCCTATTGGGGCTATCACGACAGTATTATATATGCCAAAGCACTACAAGACCAAAACTTTTTAAATGACACGACCCCGCTGTTCAATCTTTTTGTTACGACTTCCGGTCATCAGGAGGCAGAGAAAAATAATCCGTACTTTCAAAGAGCATACAAATTAGCCCATGAGATAATTCTATCTGCCCCAAAAGAAAAACAGGAAAGTTATTTAAAACAAATCGACAGGAGCGCAGCCATCTTATATCAGGATTTGTGCCTGAAAGATTTTTTTGAGCGTTATAAAAAAAGAAAGTCTTTTGAAAACACAATTTTTGTTTTTACCGGAGACCATTCGAGTGGACTGATGAAAAAAAATGATTTATCTCTTTTTCACGTTCCGTTAATCATTTGGTCGCCGCTGTTGTTACATCATAAGACTTTCCCCGCTTTGGTGTCGCATAATGATTTTGTCCCTACCATGGAGGCTTTGTTAAAAGAAAATTATAACCTTCAATCTTCTCAATATGTTCATTGGCTTGGAAATGCGCTAGATACATCATCACAGTTCGTTTCTAACGTGAAAACCGTGATGTTTGACTATTCCGGCGGATACAAAGATTTGATTTACAACAACTATTATTATAACCATCAACTATACGAAATCCAAAATGAAAATTTAGATCTGAAAGAAATTCAAAACAACTCTTTAAAAGAATTGATGCACAACAAATTGGATTTATATAAGTACATTCACAAATACGTCTATCTCAACGACAAATTAACAAATCACCCTCTCTTTGCAAAAACAAACTATCAAACAATAATAGATATGTTTATTAAAGATACAACCATACTTTTTGAATCTGTACCGCAATGGAAAGATGTCATTGTATATCCGAAAACCAATATCGAAGGCACATGGGAAAAAATAAAAATATCGTTGACCGCAGATATTATGTTTCTTGCACTGCCTGAAAACCAACAATTTTATAACTTTGTCATCGAGTGTAAAGGACAAAATATGCAAAATGCTGATACTTACCACGATCGCATCAATAAATACATTATGGTAGAAGACCTTGAACCGGAAAGATGGTATCCTTTAAATATAGGGAAACAATTTATGGTGGATGATGTTTCCGATATAAAAGTAAAAGTGTATTTTTGCATGGACAGTAACAAACCTGAAAATCATTCGGAATTGAAAAATATTAGAATTTTAATAGAAGGAATAAAAATAAACGATGACAATGACACATCTCTTTCAACAAACCTTTAACCCCAGAACCGTAGGGTTGTTCATAGCAACAATCTTTGTATTAACAGCCTCTTCCTGCAAAAAGGAATATTGCAATTGTGGCGGCGGTGATGATAACGAAAGTTATTGGGAATATTTCATCGCGCACGCCGGCGGAGCCATTAACGGCATAAACTATACCAACTGCCTCGAAGCATTGGATCTGTCATACAGCAAAGGCTGCAAATTATTTGAACTCGATTTAATAACAACTACCGACAACAGATTTGTTGCCGCACATCACTGGGAATACTACAAGACCATCACTGATTATCCCGGAACAATAGACAATACACCATTGAGTGAGGAGGAATTTCTATCATTCAAAATTCACGGGAAATACACTCCGATGAACATGGATGCCATAAATCTCTGGTTTCAGAATCATCCGGACGCCATCTTGGTAACCGATAAAACAAATGACCCGGAAAAAATTTATAATGATTTTCTATTTCGGGACAGAGTTATCATGGAACTGTTCTCTTGGGAAGCCATTGATAAAGCGATAATGTTGGGAGTAAAGCCATTAATTACCGAAAGTTTGTTTTTTGATACTCCGAATATTGAACAGATTTTTGAAGAGAAAAATATAGAATACTTCGGAATGGGGCGCTATCGTATGCTGGGGAACGAAAATCTCCTCAGACGACTGAAAGAAAAAGGAATGAAAAATTACGTTTGGGGTTTGGAGTCAAAAATAAATGGACACCCCCCCGAACAATACGTCTGGAACTATGAAATGAACTTCTGCTACGGCATGTATGCCAATGATTTGGATTTATTAACTTCGTTACTCAATGAACAATAATAGTATGAAAGGAAAGATCACTCCAGGTACCAGTTAAAAAATCGGCAATCAAAAAAAATGTATCTTTGCGGGTGTATGACAAATTGGACTAAGCCGCCATTTTGATTTGATACGTCAAGTCATTCCATCGTTTGCTTTTCCAGTAAGCTCTCAGATTTACAATTCTTTGTGCCCCCTTGATAGACCACCTTTGCCCCGACAATTTTAATCTTTGCTGTATCACGTTTCGATGGGCGGATTCTATTGCGCCAGAACCTATCAGGAATCCTTTTTTAATGAACGTTCCGTATTTCATTCTTTCAATATTGTTTTCATAATAGTGTATTATGTCTTTTAAGGATTTTCCGATTTGCGTAGTAGGAAGTGTTTTGGCGGCAATTTTTTTTAGATCGTCTAATACTTTTTCTATTTCATCGGCTTTTAGGCGTTGTTTTTGAAAGTCAAGCCATTGCCGTCGTTTTTCTACGTCTTTGTAGGCAATCAATGCATATGCACCAAGTTTTTCAACGGCATGATAGAAATCCAAAATCTGAACCGAATCGCTATAAAAATCATCCACCCAATTCCATATCCATTTTGCGCCATCGGCGATGAAAATCTTGCATTGGTAAGGTTCTACGTATGGTTCGAGTTTTTTCAGAAAATCTTTGTTGTTGCCCAAAGTACACACGTATAAAGAATCCATTATCTCTGTCCGATTCTTTTGTATCTCAACCCTTGATGTTCCCGAATAAATACGTCCCATTTTCATCTCTTTCCACGCATCCTCACGCGTATAAACCATTGAGCCGTCCATCGTTATATAAACAGGTGATGCGCTTGTGGCGGCTGCTATTAATGGAACATCTGTAGACATATCTTGATAACTCGCTTCAGACTCCTCAAGCTTTTGACCATAATGCTCACTGATACGCTGAACCTGTTTAGCCGAAAGTTCTATGCCCAATAAATTATGCAAAATCTCTTCCGCTTCGGTAAACACATATCCACTTGCCAATAAACTGGCAACTTCCTGCAATTTAGCAGTAACCCCAAATTTCTCCGTATGATGGCACAATACGTGAGATTTGTTTACTTCAACTTTCCCGAAGCAGGTCTGAAGTTTCCTTTTTTTTTCCGATTAGGACTGATTTCTCCTAAACTCTTTGTCAACATAATATTACTGACTTGGTGGGCGGTCTTCATGAATTCTGTTTCGTATTCATATCCGTCTTCAATCGTTTCGGCTTTGCCAAGCCATAAATCTAATTTCTCCGATATGGAGGCAAGAATAGATGCCTTAATCTCTGATTTGTCCATTTTGTCTAATTTTGAAAATAACCGCAAAAATAACAACAACCGAACAATCTTTGCACAACACAAAAAAAAGTTATTGACTATAAATTGTTTATATCCGATAATGGGACAGATCGGGAAAAACAGGCGGGGGGGGACAATTTGTCATACACCCTTTCTATGCGTACAGTTCCATGAAAATATCCCACAGTTCTTTGCTTTCGCGAAGGAGTTGCAGGGTGATTTCGGCGTGTCCTCTGGTATAGCCGTTGCCGACGATCATCGTTACGTCGCTTCCTACGCCTTCGGCGCCGAGCGCGGCTTTGGTGAAACTGGTCGCCATGGAGAAGAAATAGACCAAGCCCGTGTCTTTGGTGCAGAGGATGGAGGTCATCTCGGTATCGGTGATGTTGACGTTGTTGATGGTAACGTCAGCCATCTGTCCGTCGGTCAGTTTTTCGATAATCTCTATCATGGAGACCGGGTCGGTGGCATTGCCGGCAAATACATGGTCGCAAAAGCCTAACTTCTGCAAGCGCTCCGTTGACTTTTGGCTGTGGCACATCCCGATGACTTTTCCGGTAACGCCCACGCGCTTTTTGGCTTCATAGCAGCACAACATCCCCGACTTTCCGCCGGCGCCGATGATTAAGACGGTGTCGCCCGGTTTGCACAGTTTCGCTGTTTGCGCCGGCGCTCCGGCAACGTCCAACGCCGATAACGCCAACTTTTCGGGCATGTCGGCTGGGATTTTGGCGTAAATACCGCTTTCAAACAGGATAGCTTTCCCGTCAATATCCACCTGGTCAACTTCGGAACGGATTTCTTTGATTTTGTCAATCCGCAACGGCGTGAGAGAGAGAGAGACCAACGTGGCGATTTTGTCGCCCACTTTCAGGTCTGTCTTTCCGATTAAGGCGTCGCCGATTTTTTCGACCGTTCCCAGCAACATGCCGCCCGAACCCGTCCACGGATTGCGGTGCTTGCCCTGTTTTTCTACGATGCTGAACATGATCTCTTTGATCTTCTCGTGGTCGCCGCCTGCGCGGGCTTTGATGTCGGTAAAGGATGCCGAGTCCACGTTCAAAGTCTGTACGTCAATCAGGATCTCGTTGTCCCAAATCTCGTCCATGTTGTTGTCTATCTTATCTGCCGGTTGCGGCAAAACCCCTTTGGGTTCAATTACACGGTGCGTGCCGTATTTGTTTCCTTTTTTTTGCATAGTATAATGACTTAATTAAGTTAATAAATTACAGGCGGCAAAGGTACGATTTTTTTTATAAACTCAATATCCGTCTCGCCTCAGTGGGCGTAGCGATTTCGCGTCCCAATTCTTTGGCGATGCGCACTACTTTTGCCACTAACTCGCCGTTTGATTTCGCCAAAACGCCCTTTTCGAGATACACATTATCTTCAAAGCCCACGCGCACATTTCCGCCCATGGCGATGGCAGCCGCCGCCAGCGGAAACTCGGCTCGTCCTACGCCTGTCGCCGTCCATGTGGCATCGCTCGGGATGGATTGTACCATCCAGCACAGGTTAGGAATCGTCGCAGCAGTACAGCCCGGCACGCCCAACACAAAGTTTATCTGCATGGGATGCCCCGGCAACTGACCTTTCTTCACCATTGCCAGCGCCGTATCCAGATGTCCCATCTCGAAACATTCAAATTCGGGTTTGATTTTGTTTTCCATCATCCGCTTGCCGAAGTCACGCATCATGGGCATGGTGTTTTCAAAAACGTCGTCGCCGAAGTTGCAGGTACCGCAATCCAGCGTTGCCATTTCGGGGAACAGTTCGGTGGGTTGTAAGCGTTCTTCCGCCGTCATTCCCACAGCGCCGCCCGTGGAGGGGATTAAAATTACGTCGGGAATCACCTTTTTGATGGCGTCTATACACTCTTTAAAGCGAGCCTTATCCTGCGTGGGCGTACCGTTGTCTCTACGAACGTGTAAATGTACGATAGCCGCTCCCGCGTCGTAAGCCGACTTCGCCTCCCGCACGATCTCTTCGACAGTGTAAGGCACGGCGGGATTATGCTCTTTCATCACTTCTGCGCCGCAGATGGCGGCGGTAATAATTAATTTTTCCATTCGGTAATATTTTTAAGTATTTAAGATTTTAAATAATACATTTTAAACCATAATTCAAAAGCAGGGTCAAGAAATATGGCTGTTGTTTTTGTTTTTTCAATAATATCAAGATATTGCAGTTTTTTCATGTTTTTCGACACATTATGAGATGTGCCTAAACGATAATCCATCATGGTTTTTACAGAGGTAAATTGCGTTTCCTCGTTGGCGATGGCTTCTAACAGGTTTATTTGTGTTGTCGTCAAATCCTCTATTTCGCGTTGATATAAAATTTGATTGACTTGCAACATTCGCGCTAAGCAAATCGGTAATAATGCTTCGGTAGCAGTTGTGGTTGTATATTCCCAAACATAATGCGCATACTGCTGAACATAATACGGATGTCCTTTCATGGTTGTAGCAATTTGATTCGCCAGAGTTTCTGAAATGGTTTTCCCTGTTTTCTTAAAACGTTCAACAATAAACGGTTCCCAATGTTCTACCGCAATTTTATCTAAAAGCATCATGTCTCCAAACAGATAAAAAGCCCTGTTTCTTTTGTTGAAAATATCCGACATCAAATGCCGCTTACTCCCGTATAAACAATAACTTACATTCTCGTGATATTGCCATACAGAACGCAACAATTTTTCAAAGTCCTCCGCTTCTTTGAAATTGTGAATATTTTGAAACTCATCAATACAAACAATGAGCCTGACATTTTGTTTTTTTGCAACTGTTTCGGGAAGGTTTAATATTTCGTCTTTATGCTTTTTAAGTTCTTCGAGTTCAAAACTCAAACTGAAATCGCTGGTCGGGTCTACGCCGAATGTGATTTTAGGGACTAAATGTCTGAAAAAAACTTTCGTTGCCTCTATCCATTCGTCCCATTTTGTAGCAGTGATTTTAATGACCTCGCGGCTTAGTTTTTCGTAAAATTCTTCTTCATTCCGTATCGCAAACATATCAATGAAACACCATTTTACCTGCTTGTTGGACGACGTTAACTGCGCTACCTGTTTTACCAAAGAGGATTTTCCCCAGCGGCGCGGCGAAATCAAAGCAGTATTGATACCGCTTTTCACGTTAAGCCACAAATGGTTAATATCGTCCTTGCGGTTGACAAATTCTTCTCTTGCCACTGTGGCGCCAAACAAAAAAGGCGATTCTATTTCTTCCATATAAAATAAAATTTTGCGTTTATTTTCTACTAACGAAACTCCCCCGATTTTATTGTACCATCTGGTCTTATACCATTTAGTCTTATACCACTTGGTACAACGTGTAAATTGCTGTAAAGCAATGTGATACAACGATTTTTTCGTGGAAATTTCCTCATTTTCTTTGACAATTTTTCGGTACCACGCAAGTCCCGCTGGCGCGACAAACCACCACCGGATCGTCCAGTACGTCGGCAGCCGAAGCGCTGATGTCGGTACGCGGCACGATGACCTTACGCGCCTCGAAAACCATCTTACGGGAAGAGTTGCCGACGGCGGTAATCTCGCCAACGGCTTCGATGTAGTCGCCGGCATAAACGGGCGCTAAAAATTCGACATTGTCGTAAGCACAGAACAGTCCTTCATCGCCATCGCGGATGATTAACAATTCCGTCGCCACATCGCCAAAAAGTTGAAGCATCTTCGCTCCATCAACCAAGTTGCCACCGTAGTGGGCATCGTGAGCGCTCATACGCACTCGAATCATTGAGGTTATTTTCTTATCCATTTTTGTATCGTTACATTTATTTTTTGCTGCAAAGGTAATACTTTTCGACGAAATATCAAGTTGCAAAAAATAATTTTCACAAATCATTATTTTTTCATTTCGGTATTATAAATATTTGTACCTTTGCCCCCGGTTTAATAACATAAAATTTATTTGCATCATGTTGTAAAGGGAAATAAAGTGCGGATAGGCACATAATAGGACATATTGAAAAGGCATAGAACTTTGTTCTTTGCAGTCTGAAAATCTGGCGATTAGAAGACAGCATATAGAGGAAACGTTAAATGTTCGCGCGTAGGGCGTGGACTTGACTAATTTCTTATATGCAAGGTTACGCCAGATACCACAGACAGCGGGAAACAGTTAGGTTTCACGCTGTTTTCTTTTTGCCCCAACCCGAAAATAATGAATGGCTATCATCATATAAGACAGAACCGCAACTGTTCCCAAAAAACGCAGGGGAGGAACGAAATCTCTTGAAAAAACGGGCGGGTTATTTCCTACGAAAAGCCACACGAGTAGAAGGAACAAAAGAGTTTTAATTTAAAACCTCACAATGTATAGGTTAATTGTATTTTGAGATGAAAAAAGTAATTTTATTGTTAGGTTGTTTAGGTCTTTTGACTGTTGGTATTTTGGGCGTGTCCTGCAAAAAGGATGACGATAAAAAGGATAATTTTAAAGGATGCTCTTGTACACTCCGTTATGCTGATGGGGATAAAAGTACTGAGATTATCACGCCTGCTGACGCTCAGGAATTTGGCATAACCTCTTGTAAGAAGTTTCAAGAGCTTTGGGAGGCAACACACGGTTTCGAAGACGAAGGTATTATTTCTTACACTTGTACCGATTTGTAAAATGATTAACAAAACGACGCGAATACTATCCTCGCTTGCGGGGATAGTATTTTTAATATCGGGTATTGGAAAATCGTTGGCGGCATACGATTTTTCGCAAATACTCATACAATACGGTTTTGAGGGTTTGCAGTTTCTTGCGCCGCTTATCATTGTGTTTGAGATTTTGGCAGGCTTGCTGTTGTTTTTTCATATTCGGTTGAGACTGACAAGTTTATTGTCGTTTTGCTTTGTCGTGGCGCTGTCGGCGGCGTATCTCTACGGGTACTTCTTTGCCAATATTACTAATTGCGGCTGTTTTGGCTATTTCTCGCTTTTGAACATGTCGCCGTTTTTCACCGGTGTGCGCAATATTGTTTTGATGGGCATGTTGTTGTATGTTTTCCTGAAAAGCAACAATGGGTGTAAATTGGCAGACAGAGACGAAATGCTGATTATGGCTTGTATCTTATGCGCCGTATCCTTTGTTACCGGATATACCTATATGGAGCGCCAAAACGATACTACACAATACGTTACAGAGGGAAAACTTGTGAACATGAGGGTCGAAAATTCGGTGTTGGGCGAGTTTCTGACGCCTTCCAAAGATTCCACTTATTTGGTATTTGCATTTTCGTATTCCTGTCCGCACTGCTACAACTCCATCGAAAATCTGAAACAATATGAACGCTTGGGCGTTGTGGACAAAGTTCTTGCCCTGTCATTTGCAACAGACAGCACAACCATGGCGAAGTTCAACGAGATATTTCATCCTGATTTTCAGATTATTAACTATTCGCCCAAACAGATTTTCCGTCTGACCAATCAATTTCCCGTTTCATATTACATCAAAGACAATATGATAAAAATGGAAATACGGGGCGTGTTGCCCTGCGGCTACCTGCTACGACAACGGTTGGGGAAAAATAGATGATTGAAAATAATTTAGTACACTATTCACAATTCACAAATTGCAAATTCACCCCTTCACCCAGAAATCCACAAAAATCCCCGGCACATGCACCGTCTCCGGCGCTAATTCTCCGACTTCCACTACTTCCTCTATCTCGGCGATGACCACGTCGGCGGCGGTTGCCATGATCGGGTTAAAGTTTTGGGAGGTTCCTTTGAAAATCAGGTTTCCGCTCTTGTCGCCGATGTTGGCTCCCAGCAGGGCTACGTCGGCGCGTAGTGGTTTTTCTAACAGATAGGTTTTTCCGTCAATTTCCAATGTTTGTTTTCCATCGGCGACGACGGTTCCTAATCCGGTGGTTGTCAATACGCCGCCTAATCCGGCGCCGCCGGCGCGAACACGTTCTGCCAGCGTGCCTTGGGGCGAAAATTCTACTTCCAACTCTTTGGCGTTCATCTGGTCAACGGTAACGGGGTTTGTCCCGATGTGGGAGACGATGACCTTTTTAATTTGCCGGTTGACGATAAGTTTCCCGATGCCTCTGTCGGGGAAAGCGGTATCGTTACAGATTACCGTTAAATCTTTCACTTTTGCGGCGACCAATGCATCCATGATATGCTCCGGCGTTCCGTTTCCCATGAAGCCGCCAATCATCACAGACATTCCATCTTTTATTTTAGCGACACATTCGCTAATGCTAATTTGTTTATTCATAACTACTTTGCATCAAAAAAACATGATTAAAAATCAGGACGGCAAAGTTACAATCTTTTCTTATCTTTGCCAACAATTTTATGAAGAATAAATAATAGGCTACTCTCATGCGAAAAAAGAAAAAAATTCAGGACTACGAGTTCTCCTACGCTGTGATGAAAATACACGTTGACTCTTCCTTTCGGCAGTATTTCCGCAAGATTTATGTTGAGGGGTTGGAAAATATTCCGCAGGACAAGCGGGTGATTATCGCCCCCAATCATCAGAATGCGCTCATGGATGCGCTGGCTGTTTTGATGACGCAGAAAGGTCAACCGGTCTTTCTGGCGCGCTCCGACGTTTTCAAAAATAAAAAAGTTGCACGGATATTGCACTGGTTGAACATTTTACCGGTTTACCGCATGCGCGACGGACGCGACGAACTCGGAAAAAACAGCGAGATTTTCGACCTCTCAATAGACGTTCTGCGCGACAAAGTTACGCTGTGCCTGATGCCCGAAGGACAGCAGAGTTTTAAGAGAACGCTGTTGCCTTTGGTGAAAGGGATGTTTCGGATAGCGTTCTCGGCACAGGAAGAGGTTGAACCGGACGAGGTGGTCATCGTTCCGCTTGGCATCGAATACGACGAGTACGTCCATCCGGGCGGCGACCTAAGTATGCGTTTCGGGAAACCGATACCTGTTATGGATTATATGCCGTTGTATCGTGAAAATCAGGCAGTTGCGCTGAATCGTATCAAACAGGATGTGAGCGATGGTCTTGACGTTTTGATTCAGAATATCCGGTCTCAAACACATTACGACGAGTTTTACAGCCTCTCCCTCATGGCGCAGGACACTGTCTGCACGAAAAAAGAGGGACAAAAACGTGCTTTCGCACGCCTCGATGCCCGTCAAAAAATTTCGATGGCGTTGGACGCCGAAGAACAGACGCATCCCGTAGCCATTCAGCAACTTTGCTCGAAACATGCTGATTATCAAAAGAAACTGTCGTCGTTCCGGTTAAAAGATTTTGTTTTCGGACATCCTCAAAGGGCTGCATGGACGTTGACAAAGGGATTGTTGCTGCTGCTGACCTTGCCCTTTTTCGTTGCCGGATGGGCGGCAAACTTCATCCCGTCGTTTTTTTCGAACTTGATGGCAAAAAGGTTTAAAAACGATTTTTATAAAAGTACGGTGAACATCGTGATGCGCATTGCGCTGTATCCGATTTATTATCTATTGATAATCATTGCGTTGAGTTTCATTTTTAAATCTGTTTTAATCGTCGTTATTGCTTGCGTGGCGTCGCTGTTGCTCAGCCGGTTTGTCTTTTTCTACCGTCTTTGGGTGAAAGATGCCTGGGGCAGGATACGGTTTTTGTGGAGGAGAATGAGAAATGGCAAAGAGATGGCGCGGCTCGCACAACTGCGGAAGGGAATTGTTACGGAGGTGGTAGGGATGGTAAAATAGTTACGTTTCTCCCGACCCAATAGATGAGGATAAAAATCAAAGTAATCATAATAAACGTTTTCCCTGAAAGCGTTTTGTACAGTTTGGGGAAGCGGTTTTTCCCATTAAAATGCTCCAAGTAGATGAGCAGAAGAACCAACGGAATGGCAAGGATTAAAATCTGATTATAAAGCAATCCTTGTTTTATTTTTAGATGCAACAGACTGTGAAGTGCCCGTTGTGTGCCGCATCCCGGACATTGGTAACCCGTTAATTTATAAAAGATGCAGGGGAAAATTCTGCTCATTCTTGTCTTTGTGAGAATTTTATACAAAAAAAACATCAGAATACAAAAGTTTAACATCTTCGTTGAAACGGGTTGCTTAAATTTAAAAGGAGAGGCTGTGGTTCACCCGCAAAAGTTTTACGCAAAGGACGCTGTAGGATATAAACGTCTTGTATCTAAAAGTCTCACATCTCTCGTTTATACCAAAAGAACCGTCTCTGTTGTTCCGCCCGTTCCTCTTTTGTTTTAGCGCAATAGACCGGTTTTTCCGAATAGGGGTCGTAGCCGGAGTAGTATATCGTTGAGGCTAAGGTCATGGGGGTGGGCGTAAAGCCCTGTACCTGTTCCAAGCGGTAGCCCAACTTCTTCGTCTTTTGCATCAGCAGATCCATATCTTGCAGGCGACAGGCGGGGAGGGAGGCGATGAAGTAGGGAATCAGTTGAAAGCGTTTCCCGTGTTTTCTGTTCAAGGCATCGAACTGCTGTTTCAGCGCCTCAAAGAGCGCAAATGGCGGCTTTCGGACTAACCTCAGCACTTCGCCGGAGACATGTTCGGGCGCTACTTTGAGTCGTCCGCCGGTGTGATGCAGGAACAGTTCCTCGAAATAGTCGTTGTGGCGGTATTCTTTCGCTTTCTCTTTCGGCATATTCATAAAGAGGTCGTAACGGATGCCGCTGCCGATAAAGACGTGCGGTACCATCTCGCGGACGGTGCGATAGAGGTCGATCAGGGCGCTGTGGTTGCAGTCCAAGTTAGGACAAACCTTCGGATATAAACAACTCGGCTTGTTACATTTAGCGCAGACGGACAAGTTTTTCCCCTTCATCCCATACATATTCGCCGACGGACCGCCCAAGTCGGTAATCGTCCCTTTGAAGTCGGGCATCGCCCGCACCTGTTCCACCTCTTGTAAGATAGACGCTTTCGAGCGGCTTACAATCGCTTTCCCCTGATGCATGGAGATGGTGCAGAAACTGCATCCGCCGAAGCACCCGCGATGGATATTTATCGAATGGCGAATCATGTTATACGCCGGAATGTCGCCGCGACTGCGATATTTCGGATGCGGCATCCGTGTAAACGGCAACGCATGGACGGCATCCAACTCCGCCGTCGTCATCGCGCCGTACGGCGGATTGACCACCACTGCTCCATCCCCAACCCTCTGCACAATAACACGAGAATGAACCACATTCGACAACTCCTCCACCACCCGAAAAGCCCGCGCAAAGTAATTCCTCCCCTTTGGAGGCTTGTGCGAAAACGCTGTGTTTTCGTCATTGCGAGCGTAGCGAAACAATCCAGAGCATTGTTTTTCACTGGATTGCTTCGGGCTATCGCCCTCGCAATGACGTCGCTGCTCACTTTTCACACAATATTGAGGAGGTAGGGGCAGGCAGCACAACTCGTGCGATGGCAACACAACAGCGTCATCATACTCCACATCTTTGGATAGGAATGCCGTTTGCGGGATTGTCCGTTTTATCTCATCGAAAGTTCCGCCATTTTTCAACTTTGCCACTAACTCGCGTACCCCCTTTTCGCCCATGCCATATATCAGCAAATCCGCCTGGCTGTCAACCAAGATGGAAGGCATCACCGTATCGCTCCAGTAGTCGTAGTGCGAAAAGCGTCGCATGGAGGCTTCGATGCCGCCGATGACCACCGGAACGTCGGGGAAGAGCCGTTTCAGTATCTTGGAATAGACCGTTGTGGCGTAGTCAGGACGGAAGCCGGCTTTGTTGCCGGGCGTGTAGGCGTCGTCGGAGCGCAGGCGTTTGTTGGCGGTGTAGTGGTCTACCATGGAATCCATGCAGCCCGCTGTTACGCCGAAGAAGAGGCGTGGTCGTCCTAATTTGGAGAAGTCGCGCAGGTCATCTTGCCAGTTCGGCTGCGGGACGATGGCAACCCTCAGCCCCTCCGCCTCAAGGACGCGCCCGATGACGGCATGTCCGAAAGAGGGATGGTCAACGTAAGCATCCCCCGAAAAGAGGATGACATCTAAGTCATCCCAGCCGCGGGATTCGACTTCTTTCTTTGTTGTTGGAAGCCAGTGGTTGATGTTTAAATGTTGTGTTGACAATTATGAATGATGATTAATTGAATAATTGAATGATTGATTTTTTCAGCACAGAGGCTCAGAGAACACAGGGTTTCACAGAGTTTTTTCTCTTTGCGTCCTTTTGCGAAAACCTTTGCGTTCCTTGCGGTTAAAAATAATAAGGTAATAAGGTCGGCATTTATTCGTAATTTTTCTACTAAGGTTGTTCAGTTTTTCAAATAAGGTAAAAATAAGGTTTTCTTACAATCTTACAGTCTCACATCGCACATCGCACATCAATACTCCGTCATCAGTATCCTAACTTTCGCCTTCATATCCTTCTCGTCGTCGGGATTATTTCCATACAGTACCACCCTGTTTGCGACGAAAGAGGCGCCGGAGATGGAGATATAGAGGTTATCGTTGTCCATGCTGGGGTCTAAGATGCGTTTTTGGAGGTATCGGGTGATGCGCATCTCATATCTGTTTTTGCCAGAGTTGAAAGCGCCGCCCATGTAGGTTGCGCCCAACTCGCTGTCCGGCGTCATGATGATTTTTCCGGTAGCGTCCACGGTGTAGGTGGTCAGTTGCGGTGATGGCGGAAGATTTTTATCGTAGGGTTCGGCGTTGTTGAGGAACAATTTCGCTTCGTTGATGACAAACTTGTTGCCATTTTGCCATTTCTCCCGCAATGTCTCGATGCCCTCGAAATTGACTTTGATACGGACGCCGTTCAGCGGTTGCAGATAGAGCCGTTGGTCGCCCAAAGTCGAAGTAGGGAAGGAGTTGTTTAGTTGATTTTGGAGGTCGGCGTCGGCTGTCGAGTGGTCTATCTCGTAGTTATTGAAACGGATACATCCGTCATTAATGACAAAGGAATAATTTGCGCTGGAGTCGGAGTTGGTGTAGTACAGCACCAATTTTGTCTCCGGCGACGCCGTGCCGAAGTAGAGCATTTTTCCAAATGAGCCTGCCACAGGGTCAACGTCCACGCGCAAGCCATAGTATTTGCTTAAAAAGTCGCTATTGGAGACAAATAATGATGAATCGGACAAAAGTTCTTTTCCGAACTCATCATCCAAACGAATCGAAAGGAACGGTGCGTGCATGGCGGCGGTATATTTCAGCCAAAAGCGTTTCATCTCGACCGAATCAAACGGCTGGTCTAGGAATGTCTTGGAACCTAATGGTACACGGTCATATTCAACAATGTCGGTGGCGAAATAGTTATCTCGTGTTACGCCGAGCGTCGTGTCCGAATTGAGGCTTAGGCTATCGGTGAGGCGATAGACATGTGCCGTCATCCATGTGGAGGAGTCGCCCCACCGTCCGGAATAAGCCAACTGCAAGCATATAGAGTCGAACGTTACATTTTTTCCGAAGTAAGGATTTGTTTTCGACAGCCGGAACTGCGTGTTGAAAGCGGCTTGCGTTGAGCCGAACACCGGGTCGTTCATGCTGCCCAAGACCAGCGTGCTCATGCTGGAGGTGGAGACCGAATCGTGTTCTACGGTGTATGAGGCAAACAGGATGATGGTGTCGTTTCCGTAGAGTTCGATGTCATCGGATGGCGGTTGAATGTCGAACCCCACCTTGGTAGGATCTTTGCGGCACGCCGACAAGATGATGATGACGGCTGCAATAACAAATAATAGGAAATAATGACGGGTATATTTCATATATTATAAACGTTTTGATTAAACATCATCTTCCGACGGCATCAGCGAGTCATAGAAGTCGTTGTATGCGTCAATGTAGCCATCTGTTTCTGTGGAATGGAAAGGCAGGAACGGTTTTCCGGTGGCTTTGATGACGGCGTTGACTTCGGGGTCAATGGTGGGGCTGCCTTGGATGAAAGCGTCGGCGTAGGCGATGGCGCCGAACATCAGATCTTTCCACGTCCCTTTGCGATAGACACGAATCGCTTTTTTCTCCACGCCGGGGAACGACATATAGCGTTCCATCTCTCGGAGTTTCCCTTTGAAGCGGTCGTTATAGACAGAAAGAACGACTTTGGCGTCCGAAAAGAGCGGATTGCTGTGGTAAGCTGTTTTCACATAGAGCGGCAGTAGCGACGAAAACCAGCCGTGACAGTGGATGATTCCGGGCGCCCAGCCCAACTTTTTGACAATCTCCAATGTGCCTCGATTGAAAAACACAAGGCGTTCGTTATTATCTTCAAACAGTTTCCCTTCTTCGTCAAAAAGGAGCGCTTTTCTGTGAAAATAGTCGTCATTATCAATAAAATAGACCTGCATCCGCGCTTGCTGGATGGAGGCAACTTTGATGATCAACGGATGGTCGGTGCCGTCAATGATTAGATTTAAACCCGAAAGACGGACAACTTCGTGTAACTGACTGCGGCGCTCGTTGATATAGCCGTAGCGCGGCATAAAAGTCCTGATCTCTTTTTTCCGTTCTTGCGTACCCTGCGGTAAATATCGTCCGATTTTTCCAATTTCCGTTTCTTCCAAGAAAGGCGTAATCTCCTGACAAACAAACAGAACTCTCTTTTTTCGTGCCATTAACAATGTACTTTTTATTTGGCTGCAAAGATAATAAAAAAAAAATTGATATTTGCACGCTTGTTTATAATAAAAATATGTGTACTTTTACACTTCCAAAAAACAAGGGGATGGTTAAACGTTGGTTAGAAGAAGAAAGTGCTGATAAAGAATTAGTTAAAAGGTTGTCGGATGAGTTGCATATCAACAAACATTTGACGAATTTGTTGGCACAGCGTGGTATCTCTACGTATGATGAGGCAAAAACGTTCTTTCGCCCGTCGCTTCGCAGTCTGCACGACCCGTTTTTACTAAAAGACATGGACAAGGCTGTTGACCGCATCATCGAAGCGATGCAAAACAGAGAGCGTATCCTCGTTTACGGCGATTACGACGTGGACGGGACAACCGCCGTAGCGTTGATATATCTTTTCCTGAGAAGAATGAGCGCCGATGTGGACTATTACATCCCCGACCGCTACAGCGAAGGCTACGGCATCTCGCTACAAGGCATCGAATACGCACACGAACACGGTTTCTCGCTCATCATCGCCTTGGACTGCGGCATCAAAGCCGTTGAAAAAGTCAAAGAGGCTCAAAAAAGAGACATTGACTTTATCATTTGCGACCACCACCGCCCCGGAGAAGAACTGCCTCCGGCAGTCGCCGTCTTAGACCCGAAACGAACCGACTGCGAATATCCCTACAAAGAATTGTCGGGCTGCGGCGTCGGATTTAAGTTGATACAAGCTTTCTCCTTGCGCAACAACATCCCGTTCAGAGACTTGGTACAGTATCTCGACTTAGTTGTCGTAAGCATCGCCTCGGACATCGTTCCCATCACGGGCGAAAACCGTGTCTTGGCGTACTTCGGTCTCCAGCAACTCAACCAAAACCCAAGTCCGGGCATCGGAGCCATTTTGGACATCGTCGCAGCAAGCCTGCCCAAGCAAGTCCTCTCGCCCGACGACGAGCCTGTTCCACCTAAAGTATTGACCATCAGCGACTTGGTTTTCACCGTCGGACCGCGTATCAATGCCGCCGGACGCATGGAAAGCGGCAGAAACTCCGTCGCGCTACTCGTCTGTAAAAACCACGAACAGGCATCCCAACGCGCCGCCGTCATTGACGACTACAACGAAGAACGCCGCAACTTAGACACGCAAATCACCCAGGAAGCCATTGAGATGATTCGCTCCGCCGGTCCCAAAGAACTTGACAAGAAATGTACCTTACTATATAATCCCGAATGGCACAAGGGCGTCATCGGCATCGTGGCGTCGCGCCTGACCGAAGAGTTCTACCGCCCTACCATCATCTTCTGCGAGGCAAACGGACTCATCACCGGCTCGGCACGCTCGGTAAAAGATTTCGACGTCTATGACGCCGTGGACGCATGTAGCGACCTGTTAGAACACTTCGGCGGGCATAAATATGCCGCAGGTCTCTCGCTGAAACCCGAAAATCTTGAAGCTTTCTTCCAACGCTTCGAACAAATAGTAGCACAAACCATTGAAGACGACATGCTGATACCCGAAGTCGTCATCAACGAAACACTGCACCTCACCGACATCACCCCCAAGTTTTACAAGATATTAAGACAGTTCGCACCCTTCGGACCGGGAAATCCGGCGCCCGTCTTCAAAACCGAATGTATTGTGGACACCGGATACAGCAAAATTGTCGGGAAAAACCATCTCAAACTCTCCATCGTCCACCCCTATATATCGAGTTTCCCCTTTTCGGGCATAGCGTTCAATCAGGGCGATAAGTTCGAATTGATACAAAGCGGACAGCCATTCGACCTCTGCTACTACATCGAAGAAAACGTGTGGAATGGAAAAACATCACTGCAACTCCACGTAAAAGACATCCGACCGCATCAACCAACAACTACAGAGACGCTTTGAGATTCTCTATGAAAGCTCGATTGCGCTCGACTTAGCGTCGATTGCGAGCGTAGCGAACTTATGCTGAGCGCAGCCGAAGTAGCAATTCAGAGAGTTGAAAATTGAAAAAACTCTATCCGTTATTTGATGAGAGACATGACACTAGAAAATAAGTTTTAAATTAATCAAAGAATCCGCATCGCAATCGCCGCGCAAGCCTCTGCGTCAGCCAGGGCGTGGTGATGGTGTTGCAGGTCGTATCCGCAATGCGCTGCCACGGTGTGCAGTTGATGGTTGGGCAGAGATTTGCCGAATGTTCTCCGTGATGCGCGACAGGTGCAGTGAAATTTGTAATCGGGATAATCCATCTGGTAAACACGGAAAACTTCTTTCAAACAACCCTCGTCGAACGGGCTATTGTGCGCCACCAAAGGCATTCCTTCGATTTCAGGAACAATCTCTTCCCACACCTGCGGAAAGAGTTTTGCGTTCTGTGTGTCGGCGGCAGTCAATCCGTGAATCTGCGTGAAACGCCACAAATACCACTCCGGCTCGGGACGGATGAGGTGATAGATATTGTCCGCAATCACCCCATCGCGGACAATGACCACCCCCACGCTGCATACGCTCGAACGGTGGTAGTTGGCAATCTCAAAATCTATGGCGGCGAAAGTTGGTGTCATTTTTTTGTGTTTTAAATTTTTTTGCAAAGATACGGCATAATAACGTCATGGGGGGGCGCTGTTCAGGCAAACGCATTAAAATTTTCGGATTAAAATCATCCCGGTTAGGGATGTGATAGATCTAATTCTCTGATTATGAGTAAAATTTACGAAAAACACCCATGCAGAACAAATACAAATTGCTTATAATCAATTTATTATATTAACATTTGATTATTAATACCTTTCTGAAAAAAAGAAGAAAAACAGGTGAATTTTAATGCGTTTGCCTTGGTCCACTCTGCGGTAAAAATAAAAAAATGCTTACCTTTGCCCCATCATGACTACAGAGATAAAAGCAGAGTTGTTAAGGCTTGAGCAACAGTACGAAATCAAGATTTTGTATGCAGTGGAGAGCGGCAGTCGTGCATGGGGGTTCGCCTCCGCCGACAGCGACTGGGATGTGCGGTATATCTACATCCATAAACTCGACTGGTATCTGAACATTGACGATAAAAAAGATTCTCAGGAAGCAATGTTACCGAACGATCTTGACTTTGCAGGCTGGGAGTTGAAAAAGGCGTTGCGGCTTTTCCGGAAATCCAATCCGGCGCTGCTCGAATGGCTGAGAAGTCCTATTGCTTATTTGCAGCAGTTTTCGACGGTGGACAGGCTTCGCGAGTTGGCAGATGAATATTTTAACCCGAAAGCCTGTATTCATCACTACCTCCACATGGCGGAGGGCAACTTCAAGGAGTTTTTGCAAAAAGAGGTTATGAAAGTGAAAAAATACTTTTACGTCCTGCGCCCTGTACTTGTCTGCGAGTGGATTAAACAGACCAACACCATGGCTCCTGTGGAGTTTCAGAAACTCCTTGACAGTCAGGTAATAGACCCCATCGTTAGGAAAGAGATTCAAGGCTTGCTGACAAAAAAAATGGCAGGCGAAGAGTTGGGCGAAGAGCAAAAAAATCCAATCCTTAACGACTTCCTTGAAGAGAAAATCAACTTTTTCAACGACTACGTTACAACTTTCGAACAGTACAACCCGCCGGATACGGGGAAACTTAATGAGGTGTTTCGATGCGCTATGCGTGAAGCGTGGGATGAATAGCAAAATTTGATATCTATTTTGCCGACGCACAATCGCCTCCATTGTCTGAACATGATTTTCGGGATTAAAGGATTGGCATGATTACAAAAAAAGGTCGTCCGCACGGACGACCTTTTTTTTTCATCACATCCCTTCCCCTCCTTCGGAGGGGGCAGGGGGTGGTTAATACTTCGCCACCACAATCGGTTTGGTGATGACGGCTTTATCGGCGGTGTACAGTTTGAAGATGTACGCGCCGGATTCGTAGTTGGTAACGTCAACGAGGGAGATGTACTCGCCTTCGGCGGACTTGATGGTTTGTACCAACTGTCCGATGGCGTTGTAGATGTCTAACCGGATGACGTTGGCGCCTTTGATGGTTACGGCTGTGCTTGCCGGGTTGGGGTAGATGGAGATGCCGTCGAGTTCGTTGATGGTTACGCCGTCAACGACGATGGTGTTGCACGCCATTCCGCCGCCCGGACAATCTGCCACGGGGACGACGCAGTATTTATAGACGACGTCGTAGGCGATGGTTTCGTCGGTGTAGGTCTTGGCGGTGATGCCGGTGGCGAGTTCTTTGTTGTTGCGCAGGATGGTGTAGGTGGCGTTGGCGCCGTCGTAGTTCCAGGTGAGGGTTACGGCTTTGGCGTCGTAGTTGCCTTCGAGTTCGAGGTCGGTGACGTTGAACGGTACGCATGGCGGGATGTAGGCGTCAACGCATACCGGCGCTACCTGACAGGTCTCGTAGGCGGGCGCTACGCAGTATTGGTAGAGTACGCCTTCGGCGAAAGTGCCTTCGTCGGTGTAGGTCAGTTCGTCGGTGTTGGCTATCAGGACGAAGTCGCGATAGACGTCGAAAGTCGTTCCGGGGTAGGTCGCGATGTCATATTCCCAGGTGAGGGTGATATGGTCGGTGGCGGCTTCGGTAACGGCGACATTTTCCACTGCTGCGCAGAGTTCGATGACGATTTCGTTCGATTCGGTCTCTTCGGACGCGGTACAGGGGTCGGTCGGCTTGTTGTAGTTCACCACGACGCTATAGGTGTGCGGTCCTACCGGGACTTCGTAGTCTATGTAGAACGTTTCGGTGGTGGTTGGCGGGGTCAGGGCGTTGCCGTCGCGGAAGACGGAGTAGTCAACGACGCCTAAGGCGTTAACGGCTATCCAACTTACATAGACTTGGTCGGGGGCGATGATGGTGGCGGTAACGTTGTTGACGGGGTCGCACTGTTCGTAAACGTAAACGACGCAGCAGACGGTTTCGCCTTCCGTACATTCGGGTTTGTCGTAGAGTGCGGTGATGCAATAGACGTGGTTGCCGACGGAGACGTAGTCGGTGTAGGAGGTGTCAGGCACCATGGAGGCGATGATGATACCGTCGCGGGTGATTTTGACGCCGAGGAATCCGGGGATGTCGGGCGCTTCCCAGGTGAGGAGCACTTCGCCTTCTTTCGGTTGTTGCGGTTCGAAAGCGCACGGGTCTATCGGGTCGCAGACGCAGCAGGAGCGTTTCCAGACGCAGATTTCGGCTGATTCGCCTTCCGGCTTACAGGCTACGCGCACGCACCACGTGTGGTCGCTTTCGCAGTCGAAGTCGTCGCTCAGGTCTAAGTATTCGGTGTCGGGCCAGTTCTCGGCTATCAGGACGCCGTCGCGGTAGATGTTGTAACCGCCGGTGCTACCAGCCTCAGTGGGGATGGCAAAGGCTACTATTTCAGAACCTGCATCTTTGAACGTTCCTATATAAGTCAACGTATAGTTATCTATATCAACTTTCCATAATTCGGCATTCCACGGATTCATATTAAACGGAGCCCAATATATTGTATTATCTTCACGATCTATGGCGATATCCTGTACATAGTACGAATCAACGCCAAAGTCATAAGCATCTATGAGTGTTGTAACGGCGCCGTTAGAGAGATCTACTTCTACGATGCAATTATACCAGATGTCCACTGCGATAAAACGGCCGTCATTGGTAACAATAAATGCGATGTAGTTTCCACCGCCATTGATAGTGGTAACATAGTTGGTAGCGCCGTTGGTAATATCTAATGTGTATATTTCACCGTAATAATTGGATATATAGACGTTGTCGTCTGTCGGGCTATAGCACAATCCAACTGCTCCTGTAAGACCATGATTAGTAGCCACGGTATAAGCGCCGGTGGCAGGATCTATTTTATAGAGGTTGCCGTTATCTTGTGTTACGCCGTACCAGCCTCCATCAATCCAGTCGCCGCCGACCAACAATGGTGGTACACTGTTTGCAATGACGGTCATGTCTGAAGGATTATTCAGTGGTATGGTTACAGCGGGCTGGGATCCCAAATGTTGTTCCCAGCAGTCCAACGCATAAGCTATAGTATTCGGACCTCTTCCCAAAGCAGGAATGGAAGTCATTGAGGAGCGTTCCGTTATGTCCGCAGGCGGTGTAACGCTTGATGCGCTTACTACTGACCGTGTGGACATATCTCTGTAACCTCCTGCGCTTCTGTCGCCTGTTTCATTTCCGAATCTTGCGGTAAATTTATATTCTTCGAACATTATCGGTCCCATCTTCGGCATTTTGCCTTTGCCGTCGCACGGCTCCGGTGCATCCCAGGTCAGCAGGGCGTTACAGTCCACGCCGGTATAGTTGACTTGCAGGTTGGAGAGCGGTTGGCAGTCGCCGGTGCAGCCTTGCGCGAGGTAGGAGCCCGGTTGGGACTCGCCGTATTCGCACAGCATGGTTACTTCCCACAGGTGCCAGCCCCAACTCCAGTCGCACGGCAGGTCGTCGTCGCAGAAAGTGATGCTGGTCTCCGAAACCTCTTCGGCGATGAGGACGCCGTCGTAGTAAACGTTGTAGAGGGCAGGTCCGGCGCAGCCGAATTCGCTGGTATGGACGAGACCGGATAAGCCGTACATGCCGACGCCGGGTGTATTGCACGGGTAGGAGCCGTTTGCCGGCGAGGCGTAGATCAGTTCGTCGTCTTGATCAAAGACCTGGATGGCTACTTCGCAATCAAACGAGCCGGGGTTCCACGACAGGGTCAGTGTGCCGGCGGGGATGAGCAGCGTTTCGGTGCCATAAGAGCCGGTGGTAAATCCAACGGTTGCGACGGCGTTGCCGTCTATGGCGACCGTAAGGGTACCGCCGTTCCAGCCGTCGCCGTAGTCGTCGTATTTCTCGAATCTGATGTTACACATCATGCCGAAGATGTCGCAGTCGCTGCCGCTCATGCCGTTGCCTTCGCTAGTAACGGCATACGCCGAGTAGCAATGGTTGCCTGCGGACGGAACGGTAGCGTCGGTGTAGGTCATGGATTGTCCCGGTGAAACGGTGGGGAACTCGGTCAGCGGTTGTCCGTCGCGTAAGAGGACGATTTTGTCAATGCTGGTGAGCGGGTCACCGGCGAGGGTTTCGGTCGGGTTCGTCCAGGCGAGGCTGGCTTTTAATTGTGTGCCGACAGCACTTACGTTAAACGGACTCGGCGCTTTGGCGACGTCTTGATTGGCTACAAACGGGATGTACGCGCCGCAGACTTCGCCTATTGCATTACTGTTCACCGGAGTAGCCGTACCGGTACTCACGTTCACAATACATAAGTTGGAGGCGCCGCTGCCGCGATAGTTACACCAGTAGTAGGTGCCCGTTTCGTGGTCGAAGGTCGAGCCTTGTGCAAAATTCGACGTCAAGCCGGTGCCGCCTATGGAAGTACAAGTGCTTGCGGATAAATTGATGGAATAGAGCGTGGCGCCGCTACCGTCAAGTGTAATGCCGTACATATCGCCTGATACGTTACATGCTACGGTGATGAAACCGCTGCCGCTCATGCCGCTAAGAGTAGAAACCAAAGTTGCCGCTCCCGTATTCAAATCAACAGAATAAATAGTACTGGTAACCGTAGTAGTATTAGTCCTCAATCCATACATGATATTATTGGAATAGTCATACGTCATATCATTAAAGTAAGCACCATGATTGATAAGTACCGTATAGGCGCCGGTGTTATGGTCAACTTTATAGAAGTTGCCGTCTTCTGACGAGCAATAGTAGTAGCCGTCATAATATTCTCCGCCTAAGGTACCCATGTAGAACGGCGATTGGGTGGTTCCCTGACCCGGATTAGCGAGCGATATCTTGACATGCTCTTGTGGCATTCCATAATACGCTTGTACGCCGTAGATATAGTCGCCTCGCGATAAGTCGCTCATCACATACGGTGCGCCGGTATAAACGCCGGTATTGTCTAATAGGGTAGATACTTCTACCTGCGGTTTTCCTGTGCCGAAGCCCATGGTGGAGAGGTCGTGGTTCAGCGGTTGGAGGTTGCTCTTTGTTCCTTTGCCGCACGGTTCCGGTGCATCCCATGTGAGGAGTGCGTTACAATCCACGCCGGTATATTCGCCTTGCAGGTTGGTCGGGGCTTGGCAGTCGCCGGTGCAGCCCTCTTTGAGGAGGCTTGCCGGTTCTGATTCTACGCCGTCGTCGCAGATAGCCGTTACTTCCCACAGGTGCCAGCCCCAACTCCAGTCGCACGGGAGGAGGATGCCGCAGTCAACTAAGAAGTTGTCGCTGATTTCGCCGGCGATGAGGACGCCGTCGAAGTAAACGTTGTAGAAGACAGGGGAACTGCACGGTACTTCGCCGACGCTTGTAATGCCATTAGAAGTAATATTAATCACGCCTGAGTAATAGACTTCGTCGCCATTGACTTTAACGCGTACTTCTGCGGTATTATCGCCATAATAGACGCCATGGCTCCACAGTTCGAAGGTGGCATTTCCGGTGAGCATCGCCGGGAATGTGCCGACGGAGACGTAACTGCCATTGCCTTGCGAGCCGCCGGCTACGATGATGTCGTTGGTGTCGTCGTCTGTCAGTTTCCAACTCCATTCGTCGCCATAGCCCGATTGTAGAACGATGACTTCTGCCATGCAGACGTTGCCGAAGATGCCGCAGTCGCCGGCGCTGACGCCATTGCCTTCGGAGGTGGTGGCATAGACGGTATAGCAATGTTCGCCAACAGACGGAACGGCAGCGTCTTGCCATGTCATCGGTGCGCCCGGTGTTACGCCGGTGGTGATTTCATGGATTTGCGTGCCGTCGCGTTTGATAACGATGCTGTTGATGGTCGTCAACGGGTCGCCGGCGAGGGTCTCCGACGGATTCGTCCACGCAAGGTTAGCTTTTAAGGATGTGCCGACCGGAACTACAGTGAACGGATTCGGCGCTTTGGCAACGTCTTGATTGGCTACAAACGGGATGTACGCGCCGCAGACTTCGCCTATTGCATTACTGTTCACCGGAGTAGCCGTACCGGTACTCACGTTCACGATACATAAGTTGGAGGCGCCGCTGCCGCGATAGTTACACCAGTAGTAGGTGCCCGTTTCGTGGTCGAAGGTCGAGCCTTGGGCAAAATTCGACGTCAAGCCGGTGCCGCCTATGGAAGTACAAGTGCTGGCGGATAAATTGATGGAATAGAGCGTGGCGCCGCTACCGTCAAGCGTGATGCCATACATATCGCCTGATATGTTACATGCTATGGTGATGAAACCGCTGCCGCTCATGCCGCTAAGAGTAGAAACCAAAGTTGCCGCTCCCGAATTCAAATCAACAGAATAAATAGTACTGGTAACCGTAGTAGTATTAGTCCTTAATCCATACATGATATTATTGGCAT
>Ga0099364_10000330_pt1 | contig 79132 bp, 68 predicted proteins | sample TergutTh196P3_FD_73070 | JGI IMG/M metagenome (GOLD analysis project Ga0099364, IMG submission 73070) | Microcerotermes parvus P3 segment gut microbial communities from Pointe-Noire, Republic of the Congo - Th196 P3 | ecosystem: Host-associated > Arthropoda: Insects > Digestive system > Gut ...
CGGAACCGTAAGCGGTACGTTTACCATCGGCAAAGCCGAACCCACCTACACCGCACCTATCGGACTTACCGCAACCTACGGGGATACCCTTATGAGCGTTGCCCTGCCCGCCGGATGGGAGTGGATTGCTAATACTTCAACCCTTGTGGGAGATGTGGGGCAACAAACACACAAAGCGCGATTTACGCCGGATGATTTGAATAATTATGAAATCGTGGAAGACATTGATGTCGAGATAACCGTTTCTCCAAAAGATATCACCGGAGCCACCGTAACCGTCACCGGAACATACACCTATACCGGCGCCGCGCATACCCCCGCTCCCACCGTCACATTGGCCGGGTTCACTCCGACATACGATACAACCTACAGCAACAACACCAACGCCGGGACGGCAACCGTCACCGTCACGGGGTCGGGGAACTTTACAGGTACCGCAAGCGGTACGTTCATCATCGGCAAAGCTGAACAGACAGGCTTTCAAATCAATGAGGTTTCCAATTTATCCTATGGCGACAAGCCCTTTTTACAATTAACGACCTATGGCGGTCAAGGCTCGGATGAGGTCACATGGAGACTAACCTCCGGCAACGCGGTCAGCATATCCGAAATCGGCATTATGACCATTGAAAAAGCCGGAACGGTGACCGTCACCGCCACAAAAGCCGGGGATGGTAATTACAACGATGTCACCGCTAGCCTTACCCTCACGGTAGGTAAGCGGGATATCAAAGACGTTATCGCCAATATATCCGGTGAGTTTACCTATACCGGGCTGGCGCATATACCCAAGCCTGCAATGACCGACGGGAGCGACAACCTGATTACGGCCGATGACTGGGAGGTCAAAGAATACAAAAACAACATCAGCGCCGGTACGGCGTCTGTCGTGATAGCCGCAACCGAAAACGGGAATTACACCGGAACGATTACCGTTGAGTTTGCCATCGGCAAGGCTCCACTGACCGTTACGGCGGAAAACAAAACGATTGAGTTTAACCAAGCCCCGCCGACATATACGTACACCCTCGCGGGCTTCCAAAACGGGGAAACTGCCACATCAGCCGGTGTGCAGGGAATTCCCGATTTCACAGTTGCCTACACCACCGGAAACCCAGTGGGAAGTTACGACATTGTCATCACGATAGGCTCACTGCAAGCCGATAACTATGATTTTGTGACATTCAACAACGGCACGCTGTCTGTTGGCCTGACAGGGCAAGCTCCCTTGTCCGTTACAAACGCACCTACCACCATCACATACGGAGACGTTCCCTTCACGCTCGCAACCTCAGGCGGCGATGGCAATGGTGCTGTTACCTATACCGTAACCGGCGGCGATGGCGCGCTTTCCGTTGACGCGGGCGGGATTGTTACCATACTCAAGGCGGGTACCTCTATCATCACCGCCACTAAAGCAGGCGACGGGAACTATAATCCGGTGTCCGCAGATATAACCCTCACCGTTTGGCCGAAATCTATCACCTTGTCGGACATATCCATAAATTCTGTAATTTACAACGGTTCGGCGCAAAGCCCGAACATCATCGTGAGCGATAACGGTACGACCCTGACTGGCGGCGCGGACTATACTGCCGGCCTAGTAAGCGAAACAGACGCAGGAGAGTACACCGTTACCATTCAAGGGATAGGCAGCTACACCGGCACGGCAAGCGGGAAATTTATCATCGGCAAGGAAGATTTAACGGTGGAAGCCGACGATACAACTGTGGTTTATGATACCCAACCGACATTTACCGTGACATATACCGGCTTTGTGGGCGGGGAAACAGCCGATGTTTTGACCGGCACGCTCGTCTATTCAGGCTACAGCGCGGGGCAGGGTGTAGGCACATATACCATCACGCCGTCGGGACTTGCGTCGCAGAACTATGAGATTACGTTTGTTGCCGGGACGCTAACCATCGAACCAAAAAATATCGCCGACGCTACTGTAACTGTAGGCGGCGCCTTTGTCTACACTGGCGCCGCGCACACCCCCACGCCCACCGTCACATTGGCCGGGTTCGCTCCGACATACGATACAGCCTACAGCGACAACACCAACGCCGGGACGGCGACTGTCACCGTCACGGGGACGGGGAACTTTACCGGAGAGGTAAGCAGGGACTTTACCATCGGAAAAGCCCCGCTAACCGTTACGGCGGAAAACAAAGCGGTATCCTATGGCGACCCCGCTCCCTCATACACTGCGGTTTACTCCGGTTTTGTAAACGGCGAAACAGAGAGCATTTTGAACGGAACGCTGGCGCTGGAGTGTGATTATACCTCAACCAGTAATGTCAGCGAATATCCCATCACGCCGAGTGGCTTGACTTCAGAGAACTATGAGATTACGTTTATTGCTGGGACGCTCACCGTTGCGCCCCAAAATATCACCGACGCTACTGTAACCGTAGACGGCACCTTTGTCTACACCGGCGCCGCGCATACACCCACGCCCACAGTCACATTGGTCGGCTTCGACCCAGCGTACGACACATCCTACAGCAACAACACCAACGCCGGAACGGCGACCGTCACCGTTACGGGTACGGGGAATTTTACCGGAACCGCAAGCGGTACGTTTACCATTGGCAAGGCCGAACCCACCTACACCACGCCCCCCAATCTTGCCGCAACCTACGGGGATACCCTTGCGAGCGTCACTCTGGATGACGGATGGGAGTGGATTGCTAATACTTCAACCCTTGTGGGAGATGTGGGGCAACAAACACACAAAGCGCGATTTACGCCGGATGATTTGAGTAATTATGAAATCGTGGAAAACATTGAAATCGTGATAGCCGTTTCTCCGAAAGCTGTGACGATAACGGGTCTCTCCGCTGCGGATAAGGTGTACGATGGCGATGATACCGCAACCATCACCGGAACGCCGGTCATCGTCGGCAATATCGACGGGGCCGACCTTAATGTAAGCCAAGGTACAGCCAGCTTTGCAGACGCGGACGCGGGAGCTGATAAACACGTTGAGTTCTCCGGCTTCGCACTAAGCGGTACGGCAGCGGGCAACTATGAGTTGCCCCAGCAACCCGCCTCTGCTACGGCTGAGATTACGCAAAAATCCCTCACCCTCACCGTTACCAACACAGCGTTGGTCTTTACGCCGCTTAACGGCGAAAGGGAACATAGCGTCGGCATGAGTGTCGGTGGACTTGTTGGCTCCGACACGGCGTCAATCTCCTTCGACAGCGGTTCGGCGGCAGGGTTTTCTTTTATCGACAGCAACACGATTAACTACGATGGTTCCTCTGCCAATGGTGACACCAGACACACGTTTACCTTCACAGCGGACGCGGGCGGAAACTATATCACAGCGGAAGACACCTTGACCGTTGACATTTACGACGGTCAGGCGGCAACGGGGAACCGGCCCATTCCGGTCAACCAAGACAACATCGCGGCGGCTCGCACCTATTTGAACGCGAATCTGTCACGGCATTTTGTCCAAACAGAGAACATCACGCTTAGCAGTGCTTGGACTGCAATCAGCGGGACGTTCACCGGCTCGTATGACGGCGGCGGTAATTCCATAAGCGGCTTGAGCGGAAGCCGCGCTATGTTCACTCAAATCGGAACGACGGGTGCGGTGCGGAATCTCGGGCTTGTGAATCTTAATATCAACAACACAACTACTACCCTGTCTGATGTAGGCGGTATAGCGGGAACCAACAGCGGAACAATCGAGCGATGCTATGTCGCCGGAACAGTACGCAGCGACAATAGTAATGTAACCGGCACGACTGGCGTAGGCGGTATAGCGGGAGTCAACAACGGAACAATCCAACGCTCCTACTCACTCGCCACGGTATCGGGGACGCGCAATGTTGGAGGGATCGCCGGAAACCACGTCAGCGGCAAAATTGAAAACTGTTATGCTGCCGGAAATGTCAGCACGCTGACCGACGCCGCCAATGCCAACTATTATGTCGGAGGGATTGTGGGGCGAAACGAAGGAAGCATCTCGAACTGTTACGCAACCGGAAACATTCATGGGGGCGGTACCAGCGGCGCAGCCGGAATTGCGGGACGTAATACAGGTTCGTCGTGCTTTGTAGAAAACTGCGTTGCGCTGGGATTGCAAATAACGGGAAATGCCACTAATATGGGACGCGTGGCGGGTGAAGCCATGACAAATTACTACATGAGCAACAACTTTGCCAGAACAATGGACGGAACGTCAAACGACAGCAACCCCAACGGCCGAGACGGCCAGACCATTGACAGCTCGCAGTATTCCTCGGCGGCGTGGTGGGCGTCTACCACCAACGGCCCCGGATGGAGCAGCTCTATATGGACGTTTACAAATGGGGTTCTGCCGACCCTTACGGGGTTGCCCGGACAAACACCAATCGCTCCCTCTGCGAGTCCGCTTACGATTGATTTCAGTATTGAAGAAGAAGAATTGATTTCGGAGGGAGACGCAGGGGAAGAAACCGGGGAAGCTGAGGAAATTGAGGAAGAATCAGGCGAATCTGGTGAAATTGGTGAAGCTGAGGAAACCGGGGAAACCGGGGAAGAAGAATCCTCGGCGGGGGAGGATGGAACCGATACGGACGCGGGGTTGCCGGATGCGGCGGGGCTGCTGCTGCTGCTGCCGTTCACTGCGCTGCCTTCGCTGGATAAACGCAGAAGACGATGGAAGGGGATGAAGGCATGAGAGGCAAACGGGCAACGCCTCCCGGACGGAGGCGGAGAATCCCTGCCCCTGTGATAAGGGCGGCGCTTGCGGTTATGCTGCTCCTCGCGGCGGGGGTTTGGTGGCTGTTCGGCGCCGGAAACGCCGCCCCGGAGGTTGAGACGGTGGTTGTCCCTTGGAATCCGGGCGGGATGACGGATTTAACGGCGGGGGCGTTGCTGGGCGCTTCCGCGGTTGACGCTTCTATATTAAATGTCCCCGGCGCCAATGGCGCGAACGGCGCGAACAGAGTCTACAATGCCCCTCGCGATGGGAAAACGCTGGTCTGCACAAGCCTTTCGGCCTTTGTAACGTCGCGTCAGCTTGGATTTGCCGAATGGGATTACACCGAATGGGAGATTTGGCTGACGGCCTATGCGCCGTATATGATTGCGGTGCGGGACGGTTCGCCGTACAGGACTCCAGAGGACTTAGCGGAGGCTGCCGGAGGGTTGATTTGCGCGAACGCCGGAAGCGGCACATTTGGATTTGTGGTGTCGCATCTATTTGCGGGAGAAAAGGGCCTCGACGTTCGGCATGTGGCCTATTCCGGCTCCGGCCCTGCCATCAGCTCGGTGCTGGCAGGGGAGTCTGATTTTGTGTTGGCGCCGATGTCGGAAATCGCTTTTCGTTCGGAAGGGCTTCGGGTGCTGGGGGAAACAGGATTCGGGGAATATTACGGGGTTATGGCGCCCAAGGGAATGGACGAGAGTTTCTTGACACGCTATGACACGACATGGACAAATGCTGTTTCTAAGGATTCTTTTACCGCGTTCGCGGAGAGCGCGGGCTTGGTTCCGCTGAAAATAGACCGCAAGCAAAGCGCCCTGACCGCCGGCAAAATGGCAAGTTTAATCGGTTGGACGCTGTATGACACCGGCTGTGTCAATGTTGCCCCGGCGGAATAAAGGAAGCGTCTTATAGTAAGATTTTCGAGGTGATGAGTTGAAGCAGACATTCGAGGTGACATTTTTGGGTACAAACGGTTCTTGTGCCTATAACAACGGAAAGCGGCAAAAATACGGAACCAATACTCTGTGCGTTGCGGTGAAGGCGGGGGAGGAGACATTGGTCTTTGATACCGGCACTGGGTTTTGCGGGTTAAGCGGGCTGCCGGGATATGGGCTGGATACCATACACCTGTTTTACTCGCATTATCACGCAGACCATGTCGGGGGACTGCTATTTTCCCCGCTGCTGTTTGAAGCGGGAAAAAATATACACATATATGGGCAGCACAATGAGGCGTCGGACTTGTATCGCATCATAGACAGCTTTCTGTCCCCGCCGCTGCACCCCGTCGGGCTGAAAGAGTTCAAGGCAAACCTCCACTTCCATGCGTTTGCCGCGGACTCCGCCATCTCGCTGCCGAACGGTGTAAAGGTGAAAACACATACACTTTCCCATCCCGGCGGTTCGGTCGGTTATCGCGTTGAATACGGCGGCAAGGCTTTTTGTTATTGCGCTGATGTGGAGCTGGCAAACCATCAAAACGACGCAGGGCTTCTGGAGCTTATGAAAGACGCCGAACTCTTAGTGATGGACGCTTTATTTGAGGATGGCAGGGTGATTGAGGGATGGGGACACTCCTCTTGGCGGCAATGCGCCGCATTTGCGCGGAACGCCGGAGCGAAACGGATGGCGTTGTTTCACTATCATTATAGCCTTACCGACGCGGAGATAGAAAAGATGGAGCATGACGCAAAAAAACTGTTCCCGGATACCTTCGCCGCCGCCGACTTTATGCGGATTTCGCTGTAAGATTAGGGGTTAACCTAATTAGCACTCACCCTTACCAGTCTAATCTGGTAAGGGTGAGTGTACTGGCTCCCCAAGTTGGACTCGAACCAACGACCCTGCGGTTAACAGCCGCATGCTCTACCGACTGAGCTATTGAGGATTATTTGAAAGCCTTTGGTGGAGCGGCTTTCGGGCTCCGTGATCCCTCAAAATCCCGCCGTAGCCCATCCTTACGTTTGGACTACCGACTGAGCTATTGAGGATTGCCGGCCGGACACGGAATCCGGCCTGTGTCCGGGCTTGCGCGCGGACTTGTGTTGGCGCCTACCTATCTTCCCGGGCCGTCGCCGGCCAAGTATTGTCGGCGTGAGCGAGCTTAACTGCCGTGTTCGGAATGGGAACGGGTGTACCCTCGCTGCCATTGGTACCAACTTGCGACATTAAGAATAGCATACATCCCGGCCAATGTCAAGCACATTTTTTCACCGGCGCATAATATCCCTGCCGTCAGCTCAAAAAATCGACCGTGCCGGTCTCCAAATCATAGACTGCGCCGTGGATTTGAAGGACTCCGTCCCTTTCCAGCGCGGCGAGTACGGGACTTTTTTGCAATACCCCGACGGTGTTGCGGACATTTGCCTCCACATCGGGCAGCACCGCGTCCATGACGGCGTCCATATATGACCCCAGCTTTTCGCCGGCCGCCTTCGCGTTCACCGCGCCGCAATGCGTGTGCCCCAGCACAAGAATCAGCTTGGCGCCCAAATGCTTGGCGGCAAACTCAAGGCTCCCGACGGCAACCGCGTCCGCGATGTTGCCCCCTGTGCGAACCACAAACAAATCTCCGGGGCCGCAGCCAAAGAGCAACTCCGGCGGCACGCGCGAATCCGAACACCCAAGGACGGCGGCAAAGGGCCATTGACCCTCGGCCGCCGCCGTGCGTTTATCTTTACAGCCTTCTTTGAGACGCTCAAGGGCGCGCCCGCTGTTCATCAATATTTTCCGAATTCACCGCCGTTAGGCGCGTAGGCCCTGTCCGGCATGGCGATGTTTTTCTTCGGCGCGCCGCCGAGCCTGCGCGGGCCGGAATCCTTCAGCTTGAACTGCGCGATGAGGTCTTCCAGCATGTTGGCTTGCCCGCTCATTTCCTCGCTGGCGGCCGCGCTTTCCTCCGCCGTCGCGCTGTTCTGCTGAACCACCTGCGCCACTTGGTCGATGCCGGTGTTAATCTGCCGGATGCCGGCGGCTTGCTCCTCGCTGGACGTGGCAATCTCCGTGACAATGACGCTGGATTGGTTAATCCCCGAAACGATTTCGGCAAGGCTGGCGGCGGTCTCGTCGGCAATGCGCGCGCCCAGCTCGGCTTTCTCCACCGAGTTTTGAATCAGCACGCCCGTCTCCTTCGCGGCGTCAGAAGATTTGCTGGCAAGGTTGCGTACCTCTTCGGCGACGACGGCGAAGCCCTTGCCGTGCTGTCCCGCTCTGGCCGCTTCTACGGCGGCATTGAGGGCGAGGATGTTCGTCTGGAACGCGATATCGTCGATGGCCTTGATGACCTTGCTGATGCTCTGGCTGGCGGCGTTGATGTCTCTCACGGCGCTCATCATCTCGTCCATCTGCCCGCTGCCCTTCTCGGCGCTCACCTTGATGGTGCTGGCGAGATTGGCGGCCTGCGTGGCTTTGTCGGCGTTTTCCTTGGTCTTGGCCGCGATTTCGGTGATGGAGGCGGAGAGCTGCTCCACGGCGGCGGCCTGCTGGGTGGAGCCTTGGGCAAGGGACTGCGCGCCGTCGGCAATCTGCTTGCTCCCGGTGGAGACTTGGGTGGTGGAGTTGTTGATTTCCCCAAACATATTGTTGAGGTTTGCCAGCATCTTTTGCAGCGAGAGACCGATAACGTCGGCGTCGGACAATTTATACACATCGTTGCTCAAATCGCCGTTGGCGATTTGTTCCAGCGATTCGGCCGCCCCGATGATATGCTTTACAAAGCTCGCCGCCGCGGAGATACACTGGCCAATCTCATCCTTGATATCCGCGAATTTCGCGATAATCTGCTCGTCCTCGGAGCTGAGATGGATGTCGCCGGTAGACCCCGCCTTTTTCAAAAACGCGGTCAGCAGGGACAAAGGCTTGCTGATTAAACCGGAGATATAGAACGCTAGGAACATGGCGATGGCGACGACCAAGACCAGCACGATGATAATGACGGTCAGCAGCGACGCAAACATGGTGTCGCCGTCCGCGTCGGCTTGAGCCGCGGCCTCCACCTTCAAGTCCATGCATATGTCGAAGTCCTCAACGATTTTATTGGTGTCGGCGGTGTACCTCGCCATAATATCGTACAGCTCCGTCGCCTCAACGCCCTCCTTCGCCGAATTGTAAATAAGGGTAATACATTCCATGAAGGACGTATCATACAGCCTGCGGCCCTCTTCAAACAAATCTATCGCTCTGGGGTCTTTGATGGTGCTGTAGTAGGTGTCCATATGGGTCTCCATCGTCCTCCGGTAGTCCAAAGTCCGGGCGTAGGCGTCCTCAAGCAGCTCCCAGTCGTCGGTGGCCGCGGCGATGATAAACTCGCGCATACAGGCTCGCTGACGCTGGAGCATCTCAACAATCTTTGCCATGTGCGGCATCGGCTCGGTGTTCTGGTCGTACATACTGGAGGCGCCCTCGTTGATGTTGTACATCCCCAAGATGCCCACGCCGCCCACGCCGGCGGCCAGAATGGTGACAAAGAGGAAGCTGACAATCAGCTTTTTTGACACGCGCATGTTTTTCATAACAAACATCTCCTTCTCAACCGATGTTATTTTGAGTCTTTGTTTATTATAGCACCGCGGACGCCTCGCCGCAAGAGGAAATCAGAGATTTTCGCATTTTATTTAACGGCTGATAAAGGCCGCGGCCCGCATGGCGGCCACCGCGCCGTCCGCCGCCGCCGTCACGATTTGATACAGCGGCTTTTCCCGCACGTCGCCCGCCGCGAACACGCCGGGAACGCCCGTCTCGCAGTCCTCCCCCGCGAGAATCCGCCCCTCCGGGCCGAGCGGAACCCATTGCTTGACGTCCTCGGTGTTGGCGATTGTGCCGATGCAGACAAAAACCCCGGACAGCGGCAAAACCGCCGTTTCGCCGGATACGGCGTGGGTCAGGCGCAGCCCCGTCACCACAGTCTCCCCCTCAATCGAAACCGGCAGCCACGGCGTCATCACCCGTATCGCCGGATGCTGCCGAATCCGCTCCAAAAGCGGGGGCGACCCCCGAAACCCGTCGCGGCGGTGGATGAGCGTAACGTCACAGCCCAGAGCCGCCAAATGCAGCGCGTCCTCCAGCGCGGTGTTCCCGCCGCCGATGACGGCAACCGGCCTGTTCTTGAAAAAATTGCCGTCGCAGACCGCGCAGTAAGAAACGCCGCGTCCCGCGAACGTGTCCTCACCCGGCACATTCAGCCGTTTGCGCCGCGCGCCCATCGCCAAGACGACGGTTTTCGGCGCGTACTCCATCACGCGCAAGCGCCCCGGTTCGAGATGAAAGTCCGTCGCGGCGAGGGCCGCAATCTCCGCCCCCAGCTCCTTTGCCTGCTCCGCCATCTTCATGCTCAGCGAAAACCCATCGATTGCGGTAAACCCGGGCATATTCTCAATGTCGGGCGTGGTGGCCATCTGCCCTCCCGGCATAGGCTCCTTTTCCAATACAACGGCGCTCAGTCCGGCGCGGCGCGCGTAAATGGCCGCGGTCAGCCCCGCCGGGCCGCCGCCGGCAATCAACACATCGGGCGTACGGTTCATACGACGTCCCCCATCAATAGCGACATCACAGCCTTCTGCGCGTGCAGGCGGTTTTCCGCCTCGTCATAAATCGCCCCGGCGTGGGCGGCGAAGGCTTCGGCGGAAATCTCCTCGCCCCGGTGGGCGGGAAGGCAGTGCTGCACAATGGCGTTTTCCGCGCACAAACTCAACAGCTCCATGTTGACCTGATACCCCTCAAAATCCCGCAAGCGCTTGCGCGCGTCGTCCTCCTGCCCCATGCTGGCAAAAACGTCGGTAAAGACCACGTTGGCCCCCTCCGCCGCCTCGCGCGGGTCGCGCAGCAGGGCAAAATCAGGGTTTTTCTTCGCCTCGGCAAGCACTTCGGCGCGGGGCTCATACCCTTCGGGGCAAGCCACCCGCACCCGCATACCGCAGGTCAGCGCCCCGGAAATCAGGCTGGCGCACACATTGTTGCCGTCGCCCACCCAGCAGACGGTTAGCCCCGCCAGCGTGGCAAGATGCTCGCGGATGGTCATCAGGTCGGCCAAAATCTGGCAGGGATGCTCGTCGTCGGTCAAGCCGTTGATGACCGGGATGCTCCCGTACTTGGCGAAGTCTTCCACATCCTTCTGGGCGAACGTGCGAATCATCACGCCGTCCACATAACGGCTCAGCACATTGGCCGTGTCCTCAATCGGCTCGCCCCGCCCGAACTGCGCGTCCGCGGGCGTCAGGCAGACGGAATGCCCGCCCAGTTGAAAGATGCCGGTTTCAAAGGACACGCGCGTCCGCGTCGAGGCTTTGGAGAATATCATCCCCAAAGTCTTGCCTTCCAATGTACGGCGGGTCAGCCCCCGCTTGAGTTCAAACTTCATCTGATCCGCCAGCGCCAAAATCTCCATGATGTCAAACAGCGTCAAATCGCTCATCCTTAACAGATGCCTGTGTGTCACGATAAAACCTCCCGCAAAATTCTCAAGCCCTCCTCAAGCTCCGCGCCGCTCACCGTCAGCGGCGGCAGCAGCCGCACCGCGTCGGAACCGGCGGTCAGCGCGACAAGCCCGCGCTCAAGGAGCTTGGGGATGCACGCCTTGGGGTCTCCCCCCGCCGCGACGGCGACCATCAGCCCCCGCCCCCTCACCTCAAACCCGGAAAGCCCGTCCCGCAGCAACTGCCCCTTGCGCTCCACATCGCCCGCAACGCCCGACAGGACGTCCAAAACAGCCAGCGCGGCGGCGCACGCCAACGGGTTGCCGCCGTAGGTGGAGCCGTGCATCCCGGCGGTCAGCGTCCCGCATAGCTTTTCCCCGAGGATAAACCCGCCGAGCGGAAACCCCCCGGCAATCCCCTTGGCAAACGACATGCCGTCGGGCAAAACCCCGAATAGCTGATAACCGAACCACCGGCCGCACCGCCCCACGCCGGTCTGCACCTCGTCAAACAGCAGCAGCCAGTCCCGCTCGGAGCAGAGTCCGGCGACAGCCTTCACATAATCCTCATCCAGCGGATAAACGCCGCCCTCGCCCTGCACCGGCTCAAGCAAAACGGCGCAGATACCGTCCCCCAGAGCCTTGAGCGCGCCGATGTCATTCGCGTCCGTGTGGACGAAGCCCGGCGTCAGTGGCTGGAAGTGTTGGTGAAAAACCTCCTGCCCCGTCGCCGCCAATGTGGTGTGCGTCCGCCCGTGGAAGGAGCGGTTGAGCGTCACGATGGTGTGGCGGCCCTTGCCGTACTTGTCCTCGCTGTATTTCCGCGCGGCCTTGATTAGCCCCTCGTTGGCCTCCGCCCCGGAGTTGGAGAAAAAGACCTTATCCAGCCCCGACAGCTCACACAGCCTTTGCGCCAGCAACCCGCCCGGCTCGGTGTAATACAGATTTGACGTGTGCGCCAGCGTCCCCGCCTGTTCCGCCACCGCCTTGACCCATTGCGGATGCGCGTGGCCTATGGAGACAGCGCCCAGCCCAGAGGAAAAATCAAGGTATTTCCTCCCCTCGGCGTCGTACAGATACGACCCCTCTCCGCGGACGAAGCATACCTCCTGCCTCGCGTACGTGGGCAGAATGTGGTTGTCGTAAAGCGTTTTGGTTTGTTGAAAATCCATAAGGTTCAGCCTCCTATAATCTGTGTGCCGACGCCCTCGTCGGTCAGCATCTCCATCAGCAGGGAGTGGGGGGTGCGGCCGTCAAGGATGGTGGCGCTTTTAACGCCGCACCGCAAAGCGTTCAGGCAGCAGTCAACCTTTGGCAGCATCCCCTTGCTGACGACGCCGTCCCTTGCCAAGGCGGGGATTTCACTCAGCTTAACCTCGTGAATCAGCGTTGACGGGTCGTCCTTGTCGCGCAGCAGCCCCGGCACGTCGGTCAGTAAAATCAGCTTTTCCGCGCCCAGCGCCGCCGAAAGCTCGGCTGCGGCGGTGTCGGCGTTGATGTTGTAAGCGGTGTCGGCGTCAATTCCCTGCGCCACGGTAGAGACAATGGGGATATAACCGTTTTCCAGCGCCATCCTGACCGGCTTGGGGTCGGTCTTCCGAATGTCGCCCACCAGCCCGTAATCGGCGTCCCCCCGCCGCCGTTCGGCGAGAAAAAGCCCCCCGTCCAGCCCCGACAGCCCAACGGCGTGTCCGCCCCGGCGGATGACCGAGGAGACAAGGTTTTTGTTCACCGTGCCGCACAGCGTCATCTGCACGACCTCCATCGTCTCCCCGTCGGTGTAGCGCAGGCCGTCCACAAAGCGCGGCTCCTTGCCCAAACGGCCGAGCAGCGCGTTGATTTCCGGGCCGCCGCCGTGAACCAAGACGATGCGGATACCCACCAGCGCGAGCAAAATCACGTCGTCGATGACGGCCTCGCGCAGCCCCGCCTTCTCCATCGCCGCGCCGCCGTATTTAACCACAACCGTCTTATGGCTGTATTTCTGAATGTAAGGCAAAGCCTCAGCCAAAACCGCCGCTCTGCTTGTCATTGCAACCCCTCCCCGTCACGTCCGATACGCGCCGTTGATTTCCACGTATCGTTCCGTCAAATCGCAGCCGAAGGCTTCGGCTTCACAGCCGCCGTCGTGCAGGTCTACCAGAATCTGCACCTCGTCGCGGGTGAGGATGCGCTTGGCGAGGTCTTCGTCAAAGCTCAGGCCCATGCCGTCCTTGCAGACCTCAATCGTCTCGCCGGAGGATCTGAAGGCGATATCCACATTTTCCGGCTTAAACGGCGCCTTGCTGTAGCCCATCGCGCATAAAATCCGCCCGAAGTTGGCGTCCGCGCCGTACATCGTCGCCTTGACGAGGTTGGAGGAAATCACGCCCATCGCCAGCTTTTCGGCACATTCCTCACTGCTGGCGCCCTTGACGAGACAGGAAATCAGCCTGCTCGCGCCCTCGCCGTCGCGGGCAATCATCTTCGCCAGCTTGCTGTTGACAAAGTTGACGGCCTCCAAAAACTTGCGGTAATCAGGGCCTTTCCATTCAATCTGGGGGTTTTTCGCCATCCCGCTGGCCAGCGCCGCCACCATATCGTTGGTGGACGTGTCCCCGTCCACGCTGATGCGGTTGTAGCTGATGCGGTTGGAGTCGCTCAGCGCGGCGTGCAGCATTTCGCTGGTGATTGCGGCGTCGGTGGTGATGAAAGCCAGCATGGTCGCCATGTTGGGGTGAATCATGCCGCTGCCCTTGGCGATGCCGCCCACCGTCACGGTCTTGCCCGCGATTTCCAACTGCACGGCCGCCTGTTTCGGAACGGTGTCGGTCGTCATAATGGCGTTCGCCGCGTCGTCGGAGCCGTAGCGCGACAAGCCCTTGACCAGCGCCGGAATCGCGTCGGTCACCGCGTCAACCGGCAGGGGAACGCCGATGACGCCGGTGGAGTTGACAATCACCTCGTCGAAACGGATGCCCAGCTCCTTGGCAAGCGCCTCGCAGGTTTTCAGGGCGTTTTGCTCCCCGTCCGGGGCGCACGCGTTGGCCACGCCGCTGTTGACAATCACGGCGCGCGCCGTCCCGCGCATGAGGTTGCGCCGCGTCACCTGCAAGGGCGCGGCGGTGACCCTGTTGGTCGTGTAAAGCGCCGCGACCGCGCAGTCGCAGTCGGCAAAAATCAGCGCGAGGTCTTTTTTCAGGCTGTTCTTGCGAATCCCGGCGTGAACGCCCGACGCGGAAAACCCTTTCGCGGCACAGCAGCCGCCTTGAACTTCTTTCATAATAGCATGTCTCCTATTTCTTCTTTTTTTGAATACGTACACAAACGGCTGCACCTAAGCCTAAAACCCCCGTAGCCCCCTACAGCCCAAACCGCAATCGAAAGCATTGCACGGCGGCGCCGGCGGCGCCTTTGCCAAGGTTGTCGAGCCTCGCGGTGATTACTGTCTGTTTTTCATGGCCGAAAATAAACAGTTCGACATCATCCGAGCCGTTGCACGCCTCCATGTCCAGCCGTCCGTTTTCCAAAAAATCCTCTCCGCCAAACGGCATGACTTTCACATGCTCCGCGTCCCGGTACCAATCGGCGAGGTGCTTGTAAAGCGGCTCGGCGGGGGCTTCGAGCGGGACGCTGACCAGCATCCCCTGCCTGACCGGGGCGAGGACGGGCATAAAGACGGGCGGCCTTTCCAGCTCACAGACTGCCTGCATTTCCGGCAGATGCTTGTGCTGTAAACCCAGCGCGTACGGCCGCGCGCCGCGCGGGGCGTTTGCCCCCTCGTATTCCTCAATCATCGCCCTCCCGCCGCCGCTGTAGCCCGTCAGCGAAAAACAGGACAGCGTTTCATGCGCCGACAGCAGCCCCGCCCAAACCAGCGGGTAGACGGCGGCGCAAAAGCCGGTGGCGTGGCAGCCCGGGACGGCGATGCGGCTTGACGCCCGCACCCGCTCCCGATGCTCCGCCGACAGCTCGGGGAAGCCGTACGCCCAGTCGGGATGCGTCCGGTGGGCGGTGGAGGCGTCGAATATCACCGTATCGGGATTGGTGACAAGGGAAACAGCTTCACGGGCCGCGCCGTCCGGCAGACAAAGAAAAACGGCGTCCGCGGCGTTGAGACGCTCCGCCCGCGCGGCGGAATCCTTGCGCTCCTCCCCTCCGATGGAAAGCAGGGATACGCCGGAAACGGCTTGCAGCCGTTCCTCGATTTGCAGCCCGGCGGTTCCGGCCCTGCCGTCGATGAAAACAACGATGACGCTCCCCTCCCTTGCATGTAATTTATATTTATACCACATAACGCATAATAATGCAACACCTTTTTGAAGTTTACCTTGAAATTTTTTTGGCCGTGCGGTATAATAATCTAAAAGCGGACTGCGCGCGGCGCCACGGGGAAACGGAAAGGGAGGCGGAGGCTATGGAGCATCATGTGTCCAGAGAGGAATTCATGACGCTGGTACGGTGGGTCAAGGACAACTACGGCGTCAACCTAGAACAAAAATCCACCTTGGTTGAGGGACGCCTTTGGAACGTCATCAAGCAGAAAGGGTTTTCCACCTTAAAAGAATATTTTGATTACGCCGTGGCCGACAAATCGGGCATGGAAATCAAAACCCTGCTGACCCGCCTCACCACCAACTATACATATTTCATGCGGGAGGATCAGCATTACACCTTCCTCACCGGCACCGTCCTGCCCGGCCTGATTCCCCACCTCAAAACAAAAGACCTGCGGATATGGAGCGCCGGATGCTCCTCGGGCGAGGAGCCGTACACCACCGCGATGGTGCTGGACGACTGGTTCGGGACGCAGAAAAGCCAATGGGACGCCAAAATCCTCGCCACCGACATCTCCCCGCAGGTGCTTCAGATGGCGGACGAAGCCGTCTACCCCGAAGACCGGCTGAAAAACCTGCCGAAGGCGTGGAAAAACAAATACTTCACCAAAGAACCCGGCGAGCAGTTCCGCGTCAAGCCCGACATCAAAAAGGAAGTCATCTTCCGTTCCTTCAACCTGATGGAGCCGTTCCCGTTCCGCAAGCCGTTCCATGTCATCTTCTGCCGCAACGTGATGATTTACTTCGACAAGCCCACCCGCGACGGCTTAATCGAGCGCTTCTACGACGCGCTGGAGCCGGGCGGCTACCTCTTTATCGGCCTGTCGGAGACGGTGGATAAAATGGTCACGCGGTTTGATTTCGTGCGGCCTTCCATCTACAAGAGGGGGGTGTAACCGTTGCCCCGCGATAGAATCAGAGTCCTCGTGGTTGACGATTCGCTCTTCTTCCGCAGTATGCTCGTGCGCGGCCTGTCGGAGGCGCACGACATCGAGGTGGTGGGCGAAGCGTTCGACCCCTATGACGCCCGCGACCGCCTTCTGGGCCTCGAGCCGGACATTATGACGCTGGATATCGAGATGCCCAACATGAACGGCGTGGAGTTCCTGAAAATACTTTTGCCCCAGTGGCAAATCCCGGTGGTGGTGGTTTCCAGCCGGGGCGACTTAGCCGATTCCGCCAGACGGGCGGGCGCCGCCGATTTCCTCCAAAAACCGGCGGACTCAAAAAACAAGGAATCCCTCAACGCGTTCCTCACGGAGCTGCCCAAGCGCGTCCGCGCCGCGTTTGCCAAGAGCAAGCCGGCCTCCCTTCTGCAAGCGGAATCGGGCGGCGCGATGGCGGAATGTGTGGTCGCGCTGGGCGCGTCCACCGGCGGCACGCAGGCCACCGCGAAGATCGTGCAGTCCCTCCCGACCGACTTCCCGGGGATGGTGGTGGTGCAGCATATGCCGCCCGACTTCACCAAAATGTACGCCTCCAACCTAGACCGCGACTGCCGGATGCACGTCGCCGAGGCGAGGGACGGGGAGAAAATCGAGCAGGGCAAGGTGCTGGTCGCGCCGGGCGGCGGCGCGCACATGGAAATCCAGCACCGTCAGGACGGCAATTATGTCCGTCTGTCGCCGGGCGAAAAGGTAAGCGGACACTGCCCGTCGGTGGATAAGCTGTTTCTTTCAATGGCCAGACAGCTCCCCGGACGGCGCTCGGTCGGCGTCATCCTGACCGGCATGGGCGCGGACGGCGCTCGCGGCCTTTTGGCCATGCGCGGCACCGGCTCGTATACCATCGGGCAGGATGAGAAAAGCTCTGTTGTATACGGAATGCCCCGCGAAGCCTTCGAGCTGGGCGCGGTCACCCGCCAGTCGCCGCTGGACGGCATCGCGGAACTGATGATCCGGTATGTACGCAACCTAAAATAAAACCGCCCGCGGCCCGCGGCATGGAGCGTGACAAGAGGTGGACAGTGGAACACGTGGTTGGTATCGGGGGGTATGCCGTCTCAAACGGCCCCGATGACATTATAAAGACCTTCGCGCTGGCCACCTGCATTGGACTGGTCTACTACAGTATGCGCAAACGCGTTTTGGCGATGGCGCATATCCAACTGCCCGTTTGCCGCGCCATGAACGGCAGCGACAAGCCCAGCCGCTTCGCCGACGTCGCGCCCGAATTTCTGCTCAACGAGATGACCGCCAAGCACGGCGTCACCGGGCGGGAAATCCTCATCAGCCTGTACGGCGGCGTCGAAAGCATCAGCCCGGGCGATTGCTTCAACATCGGCGAGAAGAACCTCGCGGAGGTCAAAAACGCGCTGAAAAAGCTCGGCTTGATTTACAACGAGGCCGACACGGGCGGGCATGAAAGCCGTACGCTGGTGGCCCATACCTCTACCGGCATCGTGGAGGTCATCAAGCGCCCGATGGCGTTTCATCCCGGCGGCGCGGGCGGCCCGGGCGGCCCCGCTCTGCGGCCTGTGGCGCGCCGCGGCCCGCAAGGCCCGGCCGGCAGGCCCCCGGGGTTTTTACGGTAACCGTTTTTTTTGCTGTTTTTTCACTTGACTACTACATATTTATGTGATATTATGTAAAGAATACAAAATGTAGTAGAAACAGAGGTGACGGGTCTTGGACGCAGTGGGCAATATCGCCGCCATGAAAGTGGCGGAGGCAATGCGCGGCGTACAGACCCGTTTTGCTGAGATTGAGAACCTCACAGGCATCACGTTCTCCGCCCATCTGGTGCGCGCGCAGCTCCACAGCGCCTCCGACGTCCCGTTTGCCGACCTCATTGAAAAACCCGGCGCAGACGACGCCGATACCGAGCTTCCAAGCGGCGCCTCCACCAGCACGGCTTCGCGGACGGGCGGCTTCTCCCGAATGGGGGAAAGCGCCTACGACCCTCTCTTCATCGACGCGGCGGAGCGTTACGGCCTCAACGCGGCGCTGATTAAGGCGGTGGCGTTCGCCGAATCCACCTTCCGCCCGAGCGCGGTGTCGCAGTCCGGCGCGATGGGCCTGATGCAGCTCATGCCCTTCACCGCCGAGGCGCTGGGCGTGGCGGATCCCTTCGACCCCCAGCAAAGCGTGGACGGCGGCGCGCGGGTACTCTCCCAGCACCTGACCCGCTTCAACGGAGACGCCCTTCTGGCTCTCGCCGCGTACAACGCCGGGGCGGCCGGCGTCACAAACCGGGGGATTACCGATCTGCGCGACGCGGATCAGCGTTCGCTGCTCCCCAGCGAAACCCGCGCCTATCTGTCCCGCATCGAGGCCTACCTTGACGCCGCTCAGGCGTCCTATGTGCTTGATAATCCGTATAACGGCTGATAGAGGTGACGGTTCGTGTTCAACAAAATGTTCAGCAATATCGACCTTATGCACCGCGGGCTGGACGCCGCGTGGATGCGCCACAGCGTTATCTCGCATAATATTGCCAACGTGGATACGCCGGGATACAAGGCGCAGCACGTGGAGTTCGAGTCCGTGCTGAAGGCGGCGATGAGGGGCGATGGCGGGATTCAAATGACGGTAACCCACCCCGGGCACATCCAAATCCATCCGCCCAACCCCGCGCAGGCAAGGCCGGTCACCGTCACCGACAACCATTACACCATACGGATGGACGACAACAACGTGGATATCGACCACCAAATGGCGCAGATGGTGCAGAACACCATCCAGTACAACGCCCTGTCAGACCGCGTCACCAGCAGCTTCAGCCGCCTGAAACTTGTGATTAGGGAGGGACGATAAATGAGCGTTTTCCGCAGCATGAGCATCAGCGCGTCGGGCATGAGCGCCCAGCGCTTCCGCATGGACGTCATCGCGCAGAACATCGCCAACCAAGACAACACCCGCACCGCCGACGGCTCGCCGTACCGGCGGAGGACGGTGGTCTTTCAGGAGCGGAACAGCCCTTATCTGTTCAGCAACTGGCTGCACGCCGTGGAGCAGCGCGCCGGCGGCACCGGCGTCCGCGCCACGCAAGTGGTGGAGGACATAAAAACCGACTTCAAAATGATTTACGACCCGTCCCACCCCGACGCGGACGCCGAGGGCTATGTGGCCTACCCCAACGTAGACCGGGAGCAGGAGCTGGTGGATATGCTCTCCGCCCTGCGCTCCTACGAAGCCAACGTCACGGCGCTGAACAACTTTAAGAATATGGCGATGAAAGCGCTTGAAATCGGGCGGTAGCCGCAAGCCGCCTCCCGGCGCGCGTGAAGCGCGAGTATATATGAAAGGATGATGTCCTATGCCCATCGCGGGAATCAACTTCAACAACAACCACATGCTGCTGCCGCAGCTTATGACGGCCGGACGCGTGCAGGCCGCGCAGCCGGTGGTCACGGCGGGCGCGCCCCCCTCGCCCACCTTCTCCTCCTTCCTCACCGAGGCCATAGACCGCACCATAGCCTCCGACGCCGAGAGCAAGATGGCCAACGTAGACCTTCTGCTGGGAGAAGGCGACCAAGACCTCCACAGCGTCATCATCGCGGGGCAGAAAGCCGAGGTTCTGCTCAACCTCACCGTCCAAATCCGCAACAAAATGGTGGAATCTTACCAAGAGATTATGCGTATGCAGATTTAGGGTGACATATGGATTTTCTGCAAGGAATTTTCAGCCGCGTCAAGAGCTGGTTCGCGGGGATATGGGAAAAAACAGAAAAGCGTGACCGCACACGCTTTCTTGTCATATCCGCCGTTGCGCTGGTTCTGCTCATTTCAGCGGTCGTCGTCCTCAACAACAACCGCTATACCGTGCTTCTCAGCACCGACAACGCGGTGTCCATGCGCACCGCGACCGGAGCCTTGGACGACAGCGGCATCCCCTTCCGCGTCACCGGCAGCGCCCTTGAGGTCAACAAGCGCGACTATGCCGAAGCGCAGGCCGCCATGCTGATGCGCAGCGACGTGAACTTGGATATGGATCTCTCCATTTACGCGCTGGGAACCGGCCTGACCTCCACCTCCGCCGACCGGGACCAATACACCCGATACCAGCTCGAAAGCGAGCTGAAAAGGACGTTTGAGGCCCTCCCGATGGTAGACCACGCCAGAGTGTTCATCAGCGTCCCCGAAACCGGCTTTCTCTTCACCGGCGAGGAAAAACCCGCCACCGCCTCCATCGCCCTCTGGCTCAACGCCGATATCGGGGAAGCTCAGGCCCGCAATTTCGTGGAATTTGTCGCCGGCGCGGCCAACGTGCTGCCGGAGAACATCACCATCACCGACCAATACATGCGCGACGTCAGCCCGCGGCCGGCGGACGGCTTTCCCTCCGCGCAGTACGCGTCCCACTACGAACACAGGCTGCGGGTGCAGAACGACATAAACCGCTCCGCCTCGCGTATGCTGAACCCGCTGTTCGGCCCCATGAACGTCGTCGTGGAGTCGGAGGTAAGGATGGATTTCGACGAGCGCACCGTTGAGGAGGTCATCTTCACCCCCGTCGTGGACGACGAAGGCATCCCCCGTTCGATGGTAACAATCAGCGAGTTTGCCCAAGGCGCCAATCTGCCCGGAGGCTTCCCCGGCACCGACGAAAACGGCCTCGGCATGGACGCCGCGGAGTATGCCGAAATACTGGAGCCGTTCCAAAGCATATGGGAGCGGAACCAAACGACCGTCAACTACGAAATCAACCAGCGGAACGAGTATGTCCGCGAGTCGCAGGGAACGATTACCGGCGTAACGGTTTCGGTCACCGTCAACACCGACCCCGAGGACATTGAGGACACCGCCGCGAACACGGCCGCGGTGCAGGAGCTGGTGGGCGCGATTGTCGGCCTGACGTCGGGGCAGGACATCGCGCGGGTGGTTGTGCGGTATATGCCGTTCTTGGGCGTCCGGGAGCAGCAGAGACAGGAGCAGGAATGGCAGGAGCGTCAGGATCGCGAGGATTTATACGCCCTCATTCAAACCTTGGTCTTATACGGAATCATCGGCCTCTGCCTGATTCTTCTCATCTGGCGCACATTCGCCCTCTTAAAGCCCCAAGTGGTCGAGATTCCCTCGGAGGGTCTGGCGGGCGACGCGGACGAATACGCCGGACTGCTGGAGGCCGCCACGGCGACCACCGAGCTGGAGGTCATCAAAACGCCCTCGCGCGAGCGCATCGAGGAATTTGTGGACGCCAACCCCGAAGCCGTGGCGCATATGCTGCGCGCATGGCTCCAAGAGGAAGAGGATTTCAAATGGTAGGCGCGCGGAGCGGGCCATAAGGAGTGATTGACAATGTCTGGGCAGCAAAAAACCGGAAAAATGACCGGGCGCGAAAAGGCGGCCATCCTTTTGATTGCGCTCGGAAAGGATTACTCCTCAAAAATCTTCCGCCATCTCAAGGACGAGGAGATTGAGCAGCTCACCCTTGACATCACCAACGTGCGCCGCGTGGACGCCGAAACAAAAGAGGAGATTATTCATGAGTTTTACGAGGAATGTCTGACGCAGAACTATATCTCCGAGGGCGGCATCGACTACGCCCGCGAGCTGCTGGAGCAGTCCATCGGCTCGGCGCGCGCCCTTGAGCTGATTTCCCGCCTGACCTCCTCGCTTCAGGTGCGCCCCTTCGACTTCGCGCGCAAAACCGACCCCAACCAAATCCTCAACTTCATCCAAAACGAGCATCCGCAGACCATTGCGCTGATACTGTCCTACCTCGACCCGGCAATGGCCGCGGCGATTTTGAGCAAGCTGCCCAGCGAAAAGCAGACGCAGGTTGTCGTGCGCGTCTCCACGATGGATCGCACCAGCCCCGAATATGTGCGCGAGGTGGAGCGTATCCTAGACAGGAAGCTGAGCAGCATGGGGATGGACGACTTCACGATGGTGGGCGGCATCCAATCCATCGTAGACATCCTCAACGCCGCCGACCGCGGCACCGAGCGCCGCGTGCTGGAAGAGCTGGAAGTGGAAAACAGCGACCTTGTGGACGAAATCCGCCGCAAAATGTTCGTCTTCGAGGACATCATCCGCCTCGACAAGCGCGCCATCCAGCGCGTCCTCAAGGAAGTGGAAAACTCCGACCTCACCGTCGCGCTCAAGAACTCCACCGAGGAGCTTAAAAACCTCATCTTCGAGAACATGTCCAAGCGCCTGTCCGATATGATTCGGGAGGACATGGAGTATATGGGCCCGGTGCGCGTGCGCGACGTCGAAGACGCACAGCAGAAAATCGTCAACGTCATCCGCAAGCTTCAGGATGCGGGCGAGATTGTCATCTCGCGCGGTTCGGAGGATGAGCTGATTGTCTGAGAGGGTTATCAAGGCAGGCTCAACACGCCTGCTGCCGCCGGAAAAACGGCCGCGCTCCCTTCCCTCCGCCCAAGAGGCGGAGGGAACCGCCGAAGCCGCCCCGCCCGTCCAGCTCTCGGACGGCGACGCCTACAGCATGGCGTATGACGAGGTGCTGGAGGCGGCGCAGGAGGAGGTCACAAAGCTCTTAACAGACGCCCGCCGCCAAGCGCGGGAGGTGATGGAGCAAGCCGATTCCGAAGCCGAGAAGGCGCGCGAGGCCGCCTATGCCGAGGGCTTGGAAAGCGGCCGCGAGGACGGATACGCCGCCGCGCTTGACCAAACCGAGCAGGCGCTGCGCTCCTTCTTTGACGAAGGCCAGCGGGAGGTTGACAAGGTCGTGGCCGAAGCCTACGCCGAGCGCGACAAGCTCCTCGCGGAGATGGAGCCGAAAATCCTCCGCCTGTCCTTAGACGTGGCGGAAAAGATTCTGGGATATGAGCTGGACGCGAACGATACGGCGTTCATCTCGCTTGTCACAACGGCGCTGAACGTCATGCGGCAGGAGACGCGCGTAACGCTCCGCGTCAGCGGCGAGCGGCACACCGCCTCGTTCCGCTCCAAGGCGGAAGCCAAGCTCAAAACCGATATGGGCCATGTGGAGGCCGATATCATCACCGATTCGAGCGTCGGGCCGGACGGATGCCTGATCGAAACCGGCAGCGGCGCGGTGGACGCCTCGGTATCGTCACAGTTGGAGCAAATTTCCCGCAATTTGGGGCTGGAATGAAGATGAATATGAACTTTGAACGCGCCGCGGGCGCCGTTAAGCAGGGGAACCCCCTCAAATATTCGGGCCATGTGCAGGTCATCAGCGGCCTGACGGTGGAAGCCGACGGCCCGGCGGTGCAGATTGGCGAGATGTGCCGGATTTATACGCTCGCGGACGACCGCTTCATGCCGGCCGAGGTGGTCGGCTTTCGAGACGGGCGCGTCCTGCTGATGCCGTACGGCGACCTCAACGGCGTAGGCCCCGGCTCCCGCGTCGTCTCCACCAACCGCACCCTGACCGTGCCGGTGGGCGAGGCGCTGAAGGGGCGCGTGCTGGACGGTCTGGGCAATCCGCTGGACGACGGCCCCCCCATCGTCCCCGACACGCTCTACCCGGTGGAAAACTCGCCGCCAAACCCCCTGAGCCGCCCGATGATTACCGAAATCATGCCGCTGGGCGTCCGCGCCATCGACGGGCTTCTGACCTGCGGGCGGGGCCAGCGGATTGGCATTTTCGCCGGCTCCGGCGTGGGCAAAAGCACCCTTCTGGGCATGATTGCCCGCAACGCCAAAAGCGACGTCAACGTCATCACGCTGATTGGCGAGCGCGGGCGCGAGGTCAACAGCTTTTTGAAAAACGACTTGGGTGAGGAAGGCCTGAAGCGCTCCGTCGTCGTTGTGGCGTCAAGCGACCGGCCCGCGTTGATTCGCGCCAAGAGCGCTATGGTGGGAACCAGCATTGCCGAGTATTTCCGGGACAAGGGCTTGAATGTGCTGCTGATGATGGACAGCCTGACGCGGTACGCTATGGCGCAGCGGGAGGTCGGAATGGCGGCGGGGGAGCCGCCCGTCTCCCGGGGCTACACGCCCTCGGTCTATACCGTCATGCCCCGTCTGCTGGAGCGGGCGGGCAACGCCCCCGCCGGCTCGATTACGGCGATGTACACCGTCTTGGTGGAGGGCGACGACCTCAACGAGCCGATTACCGACACCGCGCGCGGCATCCTCGACGGGCATATCGTCCTCTCCCGCCGCCTCGCCAACCGCAACCACTACCCCTCCATCGACGTGCTGGCGTCCATCTCCCGTCTGATGCCGGAGGTTTCGGAGCGGGAGCACTACCGGCAGGCGGGGCGCATCAAGAGCATGATGGCGGTGTACGACGACGCCCAAGACCTCATCAACATCGGCGCGTACAAGGCGGGGAGCAACCCCGACATCGACGCGGCCATCAAGCACATCAAGCCCATCAACGAGTTTTTGCAGCAGGAAGTGAGCGACGGCAGCCCGTTTGAGCGGACGCTGGACAGCCTGATGAAGATATGAAACGGTTTCAGTTCAGCCTGCAATCCGTCCTCAAGGTCAAGAGGGCGCAAGAGAAGCAGCAAATCGCCGAGCTGACCGAGTGCAACGCCCGCATACGCGAGTTTGAACGGCTGCTTGAGGAGCTTTTTTCCGAGGAGAGAGCGCAGAACGAGCGGTATCGGCAGGAGCTGGAGGAGGGGATAACCCCCCTCTACATGATGTTCTGGCGATGGGCGCAAATGGCTGTGCGGGATAAAATCGAGTATCGGAAAAAGGTGCTGGAGGAGGCCGAGGGCGAGCGGCAGAGAATCGAAACGGCGCTGGTCGCGGTGATGCGGGAGCGCAAGGTTTTGGAACGGCTGCGGGAAAAGGAATGGGAGGAATACCGCGCCGAACAGCAGCGCGAATCGGCCGCGGAGCTTGCGGAATTCATGGGACACAGCGTATTCACAACACACGAGGGGGTATAAGCGATGGCGCAGGGAATCAAAAAGAGACCCGCCAGAGACGAAGGCGCGGAGGATATTCAAAAGGCTCAGACGGTGGAGGAGCTTGAAAAGGAAATGCTGGGGCCGAAAGCCCCCAAAAGCCCCAAAGAGGAAAAGCAAAAGGAGCCAAAGGTGAAAAAACCGGCGGGGAAACTGCAAGTCGCCCTGCTGGTCAGCCTTCTCTGGCTGTCGCTTCTCGGCGTGTTCATTCTGTTCGCGATCTTTGACCCCACCCCGGATAAAATCATACGCGGCTCCGTCCTCCTCCTGCTCAACCCGGAGGAGGAAACGCGCGAGGAATATTTTCTGCCGGATATCCACGCCTTGCAGGACTGGGAGCGGGAGCTGACCGAGTTTGAGCAGGGGCTTATGCTTCGCGAGACCGAGCTGGATCATTGGGAGGAAGAGCTGGACGAATGGGAGAACGAGCTTATCGACGCGGAGATAGAGCAGGAGCTTCGCTGGGACGAAATTCGGGAGCGCGGCATCGAGGCGATTGTCCCCGACTTGGCCAACACCGCCAAAACCGTCGAGCGGATGCAGCCGCGCAACGCCGCGCGATTGCTTCAGGACATGGACTTCGACGGCGCCCTGCTCATCGTCTCGCTCATTAGCGCCAAACGGCTCGCGCCCATTTACGATGTGATGGATCCCGACTTCGCGGTCGAGCTGGCCAACGCCGCCACCGAAATACAGGATCCCGAAGATTTTTTAGAATGACCACAGGAGGAAATGGATATGTTTGACGCGGCCAAGACCGCACAGCGGATTGTGAAATGGATTGCGGCTTTTTTTGAGGAGACCGGCCCGCCCGGCACAAAAGCCATCGTGGGCGTCAGCGGCGGGAAGGACAGCTCCGTGACCGCCGCGCTCTGCGCCGCCGCGCTGGGCAGGGAGCGGGTGCTGGGCGTCCTGATGCCGCAAGGGGAGCAGCATGACATCGACATGGCGTACGGCCTTTGCGGGACGCTGGATATCCCGCGCGTTGAGATTAACATCGGCGCCCCCGTTCAGGCGCTGTTCGGCGCGATTCAGGCAGCCGGCCTGACGCTCAATGACGCCGCCGTGTTCAACACCCCCGCGCGGACGCGCATGACGGTGCTGTACGCCGTCGCGGGCATTACCGGCGGCAGGGTCGCCAACACCTGCAACCTAAGCGAGGACTGGGTCGGCTACGCCACCAAGTTCGGCGACGCGGCGGGCGATTTCAGCCCGCTCTCACGCTTGACCGCCACCGAGGTCAAGGCCATCGGGCGGGAGCTCGGCCTTCCGGCGCGGCTGGTTGACAAAACGCCGATTGACGGGCTCTGCGGCAAAACCGACGAGGAAAACCTAGGGTTTACCTATGACGTTCTGGACAGATACATCCGCGAGGGCGTCTGTGAGGATCAAACGGTCAAGGACAGAATCGACCGTATGCACAGGCAGAATATGCACAAGCTGAACCCCATGCCGTCGTTCGACTCGGGGCTTGCATACCGGCACTGACGCCGCTCCGCTCGGCGCCCAACAGCAAGAACCGCCTCCCCCCGAGGCGGTTCTTGCTATTTCTCTATGCTACCATTATAGCACATTTCAACTATAAAAAACTATACTCTTTTTTTCGCGATTTGACACCTGTTTCAACCAAACAAAACGCCTGTTCGTGCCGCGCCGCCCCGAATCCCGAACAAAACGCCCAAAAACCGCGTTTTTTTGTTATGTTCGTATTTTCAATTTTGTGAAAACTGCACAAAACATCCCCCCGCCCCTAATTCCCCTCCTTGGAGGGGTGGCGCGCAGCGCCGGGGTGGTTGCGGGCGGTCGGGGGCGACCGCCCCTACGGTTTTTCCGGGCTGCGGGCGAGGACGCCCAGCTCTTTAATTTTCAAAACAGCCTCTATGCCGGTGGAGACGTCCAGTTTTCTGTAAATCAGCTCGATATGGTTTTTCACGCCGCTGGGCTTGAGGCCCATCCGCTCCGCAATCGCGTTTCGGCTGCATCCCTCGCACATCAGGCGCATGACGGCTTTCTGCTTGTCGGTGAAGGTCAGGTTGCTGGGCGTTCTGCCGCCCGTGAGGCCCTTGGTTCGTTTGGCTTCGGACACCGCCGCGATATACAGCGTCTTCACAAATTCGCTGGGGATACCCCCCGCGTACTCCTTTTGAACCGAGCGCTTTTGCAGCCGCTGCAGCATATTGAGAAGCTCCGCCCCCTCGTTGGCGAACACCTGCGTATACCCGTACGTATGCGCCGTCAAAACCGCCTGCTCCAAATAATCCAGCGCGATGAAATTCCCGCTCCGCCCCTTTTTCCAATAGGCGACGGCGAGCAGGACGCGGATTTCGATTACGTCCAGCGGGCGCCGGTAGCGCTCGCAGAGCTGGAGGAGCTTCTTGAGGAGCAGAATCGCGTGGCTGTAATCCCCCATGACAATGTGCGCCCTCGCGGTCGTGAAATGCTGATAGGACTTGTAAAACGACAGATTATCATACAGGTTCCCGCGATGATTTTTCAGCCATTCGGCGGCCGCGTCCTTGTCGCCGTTGGCCAGCTTGCGCCGGAACAGATACGCCCCCAGATTGGGCTTCAGATAAAAGGCCCTGTCCCGCTCAATCATATCGTTTACCATGTCCAAAATCTTGTTTGCTTCCGCGCTCTGGCCGTCCGCGAACAGCACGGAGGCCAAAATCATCATGGCGCAGAACTTGATTTCCGCGGAGCCGCCGTCCGGGATGCTCGAGTGCGCCGCCAAGGCGTGTTCGCGCGCCTCGTCGATATATCCTCTCTCATAATTCAGCCCCGCGTAAATGCACGCCTGTATGACGGCGGATTCCGCGCCGATGACGACGCCCATCGTCTTTTCAAACAGCGCCAAGATTTTGTCCGTGTCAAAGACGACGTCGGAAAAATCCCGGCACGAACGGTGAAGCAAGGGCAAATTTTGCGTGATGCTCGGCGTGAACGCCCTGAGGCTTCCCTTGAAGGGAACCAGCCGCAGGGTTTTCAGCGCGTCGGCAAAATTGATTCTGGGATCCATGCATTGCAGAAGCATCAAAATGATGGCCGATCGGGGGCTTTGCAAAACGATTTTCGGAAAAAGCCTGAAATACGTATCCAAAAACCGCTCCAAATCCTCGGCGCGGCCCTCCACATAAGCCGCCCACGCCTGAACCTCCAGCAGGAAGGGGTGCTTGTCCACCAGCGTATCGTTGACCGAGATGTGGATGGCGGACAGCGTATCCTCGATAGACGCGTAAGGGGAATTGTAATCGTACATGCCGTAGAGGGCTTTCGCCACGCCGTTGCCGTTCTCGCCCTTTTGGTAGTATTCGACGGCGCGGAAGTAGTCCTCTCTGCCGTAATAATAGTCGCCCGCCCTGTTCCACTGCGCGGCGGCCGCCCGCTTGCCGTTCTTTTTCAGCATATGCAGCAGAAACTCGCGGAACAAATCGTGGAATCGGTATGTGCCGCGCCCGGTTTCCCGCAGAAAAGCGTTTTCCCGCGTCAGCCCGGACAAGATGTCCGCGCCGGACGCGCCTTTCAGCGTCTTTTCGCCCGCGGTGAGCCACTCGCACAGCTCCGGGGTAAGCTCGTTCGCCACCGACACAAGCGTCATAAAGCTCTTGGTGCGGTCGTCCCACCGCTCCCAAACGTGCGCCCGGAGGAAGTTTTCGAGATACTTCCCGGTCAGGTCTATGCCGTAGGATTTTTCTTCCGACAGCAGCAGGGCGCGGAGGCCGATGGCCCAGCCCCCGGTACGCGCAAAAATCTCGTCCGCCTGCGCGCTGGAAACAAAGCGTCCGTTCATGCCGAAAAATATTTTAATTTCCTCGCTTGTGAACTGCAAAGCCTCCGCGTCCACCACGGCCAGCTCGCCCTTCGCCACCATCCCGGAAAAGACGTCCGGCGGCGCGGCGCGGCTGAGCAGCAAGACCGTGCAGCTTTCGGGCAGCCGTTTGAACAACGCCGGAAGCAGATTCAGCAGTTCCTCGTTTTTGATGACGTGCAAATCGTCCAGAACGAGGACGGACGGGGTTTGCCATCCTGTGAAGGCGCTGAGGGCCTGTAGGGTAAACTCCACAGGCGCCGTGGCGAAAACCGGGTGCGACGCAAGCTCCCGCAACACGGCGTTTTCCGGCTGGAAGGCCAAGAGGGCAAACACAAACCGCTTGCAGAACTCGGAGGTTTTGTTGTCGTGCTCGTCGAGGCTGATCCATGACGGCTCCAGCTTTGCCGGCGCGCCCCTGTGTTCCAGCCACAGCAGGGCGGATACGGTCTTGCCGAAGCCGGCCGGCGCGTGCAGATATAGGATTTGCTTTCCCAGAAAACTGTCCAGAAGCGTCATCAGCGCCGTTCTGGGCGCCTGCACCTTCAGCACCGTCTGCTCCATAGCCGCCCCCCTGCTGCTCATCATACTCTGTACTGTACCATACAACCCTTTCTAAATCAATGGTAAATTGTAAAACGCCGCGCAAATAAAGATTGTGCAAACCCTTGAAATGGTATATACTGTCCATAGAAAGAAACGCCGTGAAAGGAGGGCGCGTATGAAACGGTTTTTATCCCTTGTGCTGGCGCTTCTGCTGCTGTTGCCCTTATGGGGAAACGGGCCGGGCGCGTCCGCTTCCGGTCACGGCGCCTCCTTTGCCGAGCTGGCCGCCGAGATGGTGTTCGGCTCATGGGAGGAATCTTGGTTTTCCGTGATATCTCTCACGGTGGACTCCGGCGAAATGACGGTGGACGGGGAAACGGTGGAGGTCGCCGCGCCCGTCATTGAGGACGGCGACGTCGCCCTTCCCGTGCTGGCCATCGCCGAGGCCGCGGGCGCCGATATACATATCAACCCGCAGACCGGGCAGATTACCGTTGCCGGCGAGGATGAAGAGCTTATCGTTTACGAGGCCGCCGCCCCCGCCTCCGGCAGATCCCGCCGCCATTTGCAGATTGGCGGAAACGGAGAAGTGACCGAAACCTTGCCCGACGGCTCCCGCCGGGTCAGAACCCCCCGCGCCAATCCCCGGCAACTGGAGCAGGCGCTGGATCTTGATATCAAGGTTGACGGCGGGGACATCTTCATTTTCAGCCGGTTCCAAACAAAACAGCTCGTCGTATACATGAAGCCGGGGCAAAGCCTGACAAACAACCGCGGCGCGTCCCGAAGCATCACCGACGGCGACGGGCTGTATCTGCTGCAATACGACAGCGTCCGGCGGGCCAAGCAGGCCATGTCCGCCCTTGAAAGAAACCCCGGCGTGGAAAGCGTCTCGCCCAATACCGTGGTGCGCTCGGCCGGATTGAGCTGGGGTACCGACCGCATCGCCGCCGAGCAGATGACCGCGCGTCTGGCCGAGGAGAACAAAACCGGGCGGGAAGTGGTGGTCGCGGTGGCCGACACCGGGGTAGACGCGGGGCATCCGCACCTCCAAGGACGGCTGAAGCCCGGCTTTAATTTCGTCAGCACAAAAACCTCCCCGATAGACAGAAACGGCCACGGCACCCATGTGTCCGGCACGGTTGCGGACTGTACGCCGCCGAACGTGAAAATCATGCCCATCAAAGTCCTCAACGATTTCGGGTTCGGCACCGAGCTTACCATCGCGCTGGGCATACGCTACGCCGCCGACAACGGCGCCGACGTCATCAATCTCAGCCTGTCCGGGATAGAGGAGATGAAGTTTGACCACGCGCCCTGTCCGGTCAAAAAGGCCGTGGACATCGCCGTGCAGAAAGGAACCGTCGTCGTCGCGGCGGCGGGGAACAGCGAATACCTGACCGACCATTTCTGCCCCGCGCGCCACGACAATGTCATCTCCGTGGCGGCGACCGACGAGGACGATATCCCCGCGTGGTTCAGCAACTACGGGGAAAGCGTCGATTTAGCCGCGCCCGGCGTGAACATCGTGAGCGCCGTGCCGGGCGGACAGTATATGGAGGCTTCCGGCACGTCGATGGCGGCGCCCCACGCGGCGGCCGGCGTGGCCCTGCTGATGCTGGACGGACGGGCGAACGGCGCGGCCGCCGCCAAATCCGCGCTGACGGCCGCGGTCTCGGTTCCCGACGGCTGGAGCGACCAGCACGGCTGGTACTACGGCGGCTCTGAGCCGTACGGCCGCGGGGTATTGGATTTCCGAGGGCTGCTGGGCGTGACGGAGGTGCCGGATACCGGGCCGGCTTTCTTGGACGGCGGCGGGATGGAGCTGGATTACGGCCTGCTGGGCCGGAAAAAGATACCCCTGCCTGTCACGGTGCGCCCCGCCAACGCCAACGACAAAGCCTTTACCGTCACAAGCGGCGACCCGGACGTGGCGGTTTGGGAAGACGGCTTCCTGCTGATTAAAGGCGTCGGCGAAACCACGCTCACCGCCCTGTCGGCGGGCGGCCTTACCGCGGACTTTACCGTCAAGGTCAATCCGTCAAACGCTTGGATTGATTACGCCGCCCCGGCTTTCGGCGGCGGGAGCGGCACGCCGGCGGATCCCTACCTGATTCTGTCGCCGGAGCATCTGGCGAAGCTGGCTTATGACCTCCGCGCCGGGACAAACGCATACAGAGACACGCATTTCCGCTTGGAAAATGATTTGGACTTATCCGGCAAAAGCTGGGGCCCCATCGGGTATACCTATGTCAAGGAGGATATCGGCGGCTACGGCGCCGGCGAGTTCAGGGGCCATTTTGACGGCAACCATAAGGTCGTCCGAAACATCCATATCCCCGAATCCCTCCGCGTCATGGAGGCCGGCCTGTTCAGCAGGATTACGGGCGGCTCCGTGAAAAACCTCGGCATCGAGCGCGCCGACATCCATAGCGTTCCGTGGGATATATACCGGCCGCCGTGGGATACCAACAAGGCCGGGGTGCTGGCGGCTTACGCGATAAACGCCGCCGTCTCCGGCTGCTACGCCAGCGCCGTCACGCCGCCCGGACGGGGCCGTTACAACGCCGCGGGCGCGCTTATCCATACGCTGCTCGCCTCCGAAATACGCGACTGCTTCAGCGACGGCGTCCCCTTGTTCCTTACGGCGACCGGCGGCGTGGTTGCCAACAGCTACACGCCCTCCAGCTTTCTCGGAGACCTTGTTTCGGGCGGGCGCTTGGTCAACAGCTTTTCCACCTTCTTTGTCAATAACAACGGCGGCGGCTTTATCGGCCAAATGAGAGACGGCGCCATCGAAAACTGCTTTTACTATACCGACGACCCGGATTATTCCCATGCCCATCAGACACGGGACGGCGCGTGGATTAACGTCGGCGGCAGGCCGATGAGCTTTTTCAGGGACGCCGAGACATACACCCAGTACGGCGCCAGCTATTACGGCTATTGGAACGAGGAATACCCGTGGGATTTCGTCAGCGTATGGACGATGGATTCGGAACGGAACCGGGGGCTGCCCTACCTCAAGGGCTTCGCGGAAGCGCCGGCGCTGGAGGATATCCCGCCGGACATACCGGATATGTGGGTCTCGGAAGACCTTGTGTACGCCGCCGCCCCGTTTGAGCATTACTACATCGACCTGTCCTTTGAAGACGCGTTTCTCGGCTTAGGCACCGACCTTGATTTTTACAAGAGCCCCTCCTCCTCCCCCGGGTTCAGCGTAGACGGCGGAAGAAGCTGGCGCCTTGGAATGGTCTCCAGCAACAACCTGCCGAAGATTCTCAACAAAGGCGGCGTCATCCATGTGACCAACAATTTCGACAGAAGGACAAAGCGCCCGGCGCCGGGCGCCGACATCGTGATATTCCCCCCCATTGAGAAGCGCCCAAGTATGCCGCTCAAGCTGGTGCCCAACTACCTCATCAAAGCCGACCCGGACGGGCGGACGCTGGGCGGCTGGGTACTGACCGAGCGCAACGGAACGGCGATGGTTACGGAGGGGTATGAAATCGCGTGGGCGCCCTACAAGGGGAGAGCCAAAAACCAGCCCGCCCCGCTGGAATGGGGCAGAACGCCTTGGTATGCCTTAAATGAGCTGAAAACCGAAGACGGGGAGATTGTCAGCGACTACATAGAAGAGGGCATCCCGGTATTGCCCCACGGCGTAGACAAAGAGGCGTGGCTGCTGCGCAAGCCGCCGCAAATCGGCGAAAAAATCTACCCCGCGTCCAAGTTTTTCCGCGTGCAGCCCAAAAACGCGGGCAGGCCGCTGAGAATCAAGGCAAACTATAAAACCGAGAGCGTCAAGCTGCGGGCGGACGCGCAAATCTACGGCGGGTTTTACAGCGAGCTGTTCTTCTCCGACAGACCCGCCGCCGTCCCCGCGAACCAGTTTACAACCGGGGCGCTTTTCAAGGCGGCCGGGAGCGACACGGTCGGCTTATCGGCGATATTAGACCAAACGAGAACCGACGAGGGCGCGCCCGTGACGCGGGCGGTCTGCATATGGTCTTCCGCCACAAGCAAAAAGCCCGCGTCCGACGTGCAGGAGTATATTCTGGCGATTCGCGCAAAGCTGCCGGAGCAGTCCATTGAGGCCGTCAACGGAAAGGTCAGCCTGCCCAAGGACTTTGAGGTTTTTTCAAACAACAAATGGGGCGCGCTCCCCAGCGTGAGCCAAACGACCGTCATCGCGGGGGGGATACGCCTGAAGGCCACAGCCCGCGCCAACGGATACGACGACTCGGAGCAGCTTGCCGCCAGCCATTCCCAAAGCCTGACAATCGAAGTCGGCGCGCTCCCGTCCGGCCGCAACGCCGTCCTGCGGCTGTTTATCGGCTGACGCTCACGGCCCCAAAAACCACGTCATCCACGTCACAATCCAATCCCGCGTACCGGGAAATTCAATCTGTATTGCCCTTTTGACGTCCTCGGCACTCACGGCGGAGAAATCACGCTCCGCCGATGTGTCGAGGAATTCCCATACGCCTTTGACCACCCTGCCGACCGCCACCGGCGCGTAAGCGCGGTCGCCGACCGCGACGCGGGACGCCGCCGCCACCGCGCCGATGGAGTATACGCCGACGGAAACCGCGCCGATGGTATAGATCCCGAGGGCGACCGCGCCGATGGAAAACGTGCCTACGGAGATGGAGCCAATGGCCAGCAGCAGACCGATTCCCAAAACGCCGAACCCAATCACCCCGAGGCTGAGAAGCCCGAACGACAGCAAACCCGTCGACAGAAGCCCGATGGCGAGAACCCCTTGCGCGAGGTTGCCGACGGCGAGTATCCCTTTGGCCTTTTTGGCCCCGAACCCGATATGGATATGGACGAGCGGCAGGCCATAGAAGGTTCGCTTGCTTTTGTATTCGTAGATACTGCCGCGCGTGCGCCAGTGTGCCTCTCGGCTTGCGGCCTCAGCCGCCATTGACGGCGGCGGCTCGCCGCCTCCGCCCTTGAGCAGGCTATCCACTGTGACCCCGAAGATTTCGCTGAGGGCAATCAGCTTATCGGTTTCAGGATACGCCAACCCGCTTTCCCATTTGGATACCGCCTGACGGGATACGTCCAGCAGCTCGGCCAGACCCTCCTGCGACAGCCCTTTTTCCTTGCGCAGCTTTTGCAGCTTGTCATGGAATTGCATACGTCACCATCCGTTTTCAAAATTAAAGCATAAGCCGTCGCAAGCATACCGCAAAAAGGGGGCCGCCGCTACCAACCGGCGTTTGCGATTTGTCAACCGGAGGTTGCGTTTTCCCTTTTTGCGGGGGTTACATGAAAATTTTGATTGCCGCGGCGCGCAGACGGGACGCGTCCTCCAAGGTCACGGCGGCGCTGAGGCGGATGCCGTCTTCTAAATATTGGCAGTCGGTCACCTGCCCGTTGGCGTAGACGCGGGAAACCAGCGCGCCCGAATCAAGCGGCAGCAGCACCGAAATCTCCGCGCGCGCCGCCGCGAGCATCCGCGTCACAGCCTCCCTCAAGCCGTCCAGCCCTTCCCCGGTGACGGCGGAGACGGCCGCGCTGTCCTTTTCCGCGGCCCATTCGCCCGCGATATCGCATTTGTTATACACCGTCAAAATCGGTTTGCTGCCCGCGCCCAGTTGATCCAGCACCTCGCGGACTACCTCCATCTGCCGCGCCCGTTCGTCCGAGGACGCGTCCACCACATGGAGGAGGAGGTCGGCGGTGCGCGTCTCCTCCAGCGTGGCGCGGAACGCGTCCACCAAGTCGTGGGGGAGCTTGTGGATAAAGCCTACGGTATCGACCAGCAGCAGGTCGCCGCCGCCGAAATTGACGCGTCGGGACACCGGGTCGAGCGTGGCGAACAGCTTATCCTCCGCCAAGACGTCGCTGCCCGACAGCGCGTTCATCAGCGTGGACTTGCCCGCGTTGGTATAGCCGACCAGCGCCGCGACGGGGATGCCGGAGCGTTCCCGCGCCACGCGCTGGACGCCGCGCCGCGACTTGATTTTGTCGATTTCCCGCTCCAGCTCGGTCAGCCGCTTGCGCAGAATCCGCCGGTCTACCTCAAGCTGCGTTTCCCCCTCGCCGCGTCTCGCGCCGCCGCCGCCGCTCCCGCCGCCGCCCATCCGCGACATATGCGTCCAATACCCCGCCATCCTCGGGAGCAGATATTTCGTCCGCGCCAGCTCCACTTGCAGGCGTCCCTCATGGGTGGACGCCCTGCTTGAGAAGATATCCAAGATCAGCGACGTGCGATCCATAATCTCCGTCTTGCCAAGCGCCTTTTGAATGTTGCGGATTTGCGCCGGGGAGAGTTCGTCGTCAAAAATCAGCGTGTCGGCGCGCAGCGCCTGTATCTCTAAAATCAAGTCGCGGAGCCTGCCTTGGCCGAGATAGGTGCTTTTGTCCGGCTTGCCGCGCGGCTGGAGCGCCGTCCCCACGGTGATAAACCCGGCGGTGTCGGCCAACTGCGCCAGCTCGCTCAACGGCTCCGGCTCGTCCTTGGCGGCAATGCCCACCAAAATGGCGCGCGCGATTTCCGCCGCCGCCTTCTTCGATTCGGCCGGGCGGATACGGAGGTCGGCCGCGCGAATTTCCGCCCATAATTCCAAGTCGGGAATCGAGCGGACGCCATACGGCCCGAACAGGGTATACGACACCTCGTCGTCGGAGACGACGGCGTCCAAAATGCCCGCCTGCAGCGCGACGGGTCTGCCGCCCGACACGCCCACGGCGGCCATCGCGTCGAGACGGAGGGTTTTCAGCGACTGAATGTCTACGTCCGAGAGCGCCGCGCTTCCGCCGGGGTGGGTGTGGATGCAGCGGACGCCGTTCAGCCGGTCTTTCGAGCGGCGTGTCTGCAAAGCAGGGAGGTCTACCCGATCCTGCTCGCCCGCCGCCACGGCCACGACTCTGCCTGAACGATCGATATATACCATCGCCTCCCGCCCCGTCGCCTCGGTGAACGCCGCCAGCGCCTCAAGCATTTCCTCCGTGCAAAACTGCTTGCGGTCTGTCTCCATATCAAAAACGCTTTCCAGCCGCTCAATCACCGAGCGGCGTATCCCGCTAAGGTTCCCGTGAATCTTCCGCATACCGTTCCTCCCCGCGCCATTGTCCGCTTGCGGACATTATACAGTATGCGCCGGGCAAAGTCAAAAAAACACCCCGCCCTTGGGCGGGGTGTCTGTACGGGTTAGCCGAACATGATGTTGGCGAAGGTTACAATGCTTTGTTCGCGCGTGAATGCGTCCTTCGGGCTGAAGACCGCCTCCGTTGTGCTGGTGCCGCCCATAATGCTGTTGGCGCGGACGAAGTTGATGCCGTCTACCGCCCAATCGGAGGCGGCGTCAAGGTCTGTGAAGTCGGAGGCCGGGGGCGTGTCAAGGAAGATGTCCCAGCCGTGGAATCTGTCTAAAGCCCTGACCGTGTTCATAATCATCACCGCCGCCTGCTCGCGGGTGAAACCGCCGCTCGGGTTGAATATCCCCGGCCCCGCGCCGGACGTAATCCCCAGCTCAAACGCCGCCAGTATGTCCGGGTCGCTCGTGTCACCAAACGCGTCCGGGTCGCGGGCCAGCCCCTGCTCCGTGAGGATATCGTCGATGCTCGCCTCCGTCTGACTCTCCAGCCACTTCACCGCCATTCGGCAAAACTCCTGCCGCGTGATGGTCTCGCCATAGTCGCTCTGTATCTCCTCCGGCACAAACCCCCGCGCAATCGCGCTCTCAATATGAGGCCGCGCCCAGCCCGCGGCGCTGTCTAGGGGGTCGGACTGCGTAGTAGGGCCTATGACATACAACGGGTCTCCGTAGGGGTATCTCGAGTCATCACTTTCCAATGAACTCGGATATCCCCAAGCCCAGATGCTTCCGTTGGTTTTGAGAAATACGACGGTCCCGGCTCTGCCCACTGCCGCGCTTGCCCAATCGTTATCCGTACCAATCCGCACAGGCGTAGTTACAGTTTCCCACGTTTCAGTATTGTTATGTACCAAGAACCACAGGCTTCCGTCGGATTTCATGGCGATTGCAGTGTTCAAATTATTCCTTTCGCCGTTCCCCACGACGCTGACCCAATCGTTATCCGCGCCAATCCGTCCACCATCGAAACCCCCTCCCCATCCCCATACGCTTCCATCGGCTTTGACGGCAACCGTGTTGTGCGTTGACGCGGCGACGCTGATCCAATCGCTGTCTGTGCCGATTTGCACAGGCGAGGTTTCGCCAACTTCACTGTAATCGTCGCTGGCGCTTCTGCCAAGCTGGCCGCTATAATTCCAGCCCCAAGCCCAAAGGGTTCCGTCGGTTTTGATGGCCGCTGTGTGGTGGGAGCCAGACGATATGCTTGCCCAATGACTGTCGGCGCCGATTCTCACAAACTCGAGTTGGCCTGTCGTTGTACCATCGCCAAGCTGACCGTGGTAATTGTTTCCCCAACCCCACAAGCTGCCGTCGGTCTTTATAATGAATGTGCAGCCTTCCGACATGGTTTTCCAATCTGTGTCAGTGCCTATTTGTACAGGCGTGGTGGTTGGAGGAGCATCCCAATCAATCACCGTGCCGTCAGGTAGGTTGCGTCCCCACGCCCAAAGGCTTCCGTCCGTCTTTATGGCCATTGTGGAATACCAAGACGCCGATACGCTTACCCAATCGTTCGCCGTTCCAACTCGTATAGGCGTAGTTTTGTTATTGTCTACATAATTTTCATAATTTTCATCCCACTCGCCGTCCCAGTATGAATATGTGCCGTCGCCAAGCTGCCCTTCATCGTTGAGTCCCCAAGTCCACAGGCTTCCGTCGGCTCCGATGGCCGCCGCATGATTCCCGCCTGCTGAGACTGCGACAAAAACGAGTTCGGAATTTGCCGAGAGCGCCTCCGGCGCGATTGGCGCGAGCGCGAGAACCATGACCACTGCCAGCGCGAGGGAGAAAAATTTCTTTTTCATTTGTTTTTGCCCCTTTACAAAAATATTTTTTAGCCCAATCAAGCCGCCCGGGAGGCCGGCTTGCGCGGATTTACGCAAAGATAAGCACACGCCGAAGGCGGACGGCGTTACCGTCGTGTACCTTACGACGTGCGCGACAAATCGCGGACATGACCGACCCGGCAGGATTTGCAAAACTCACCGCTTGAAAAAAAGCAACTAAGAGGTTATAATGACAATGTTCTCGCGGCGCCGGTGAAACGGTTGCGTAAGGTGGGATACGCACCTTCGCAGGGCTTTGATGTTAGCGCACCAAAGTCTGCCGCGGGGGCTGGTTTTTGCGCGTTTTGGCACAAGCCGACTCCCGATTGAACTTTATTATATGCCATTCAACAAGACTTGTCAAGGGACAATTTAGCAGAATTGGGATTTCCGGCGGGCGTCACCCCAGCAGGCGGACGAAGGCGTCTAGGGCGCGGCGGACGATGCGGCTTATGGGGCCGCTGGGGGACATGCGCTTGGCCAGCGCGGGGCTGAGTTTGTAGTAGACGGCGCAGGCGCGGCGGCCCATGCGGGTTTGGTTGAGGGTTTCGTCGCGGAAGCGGCGCAGGCGGTCTACTTGGGGGGCGTCAGCGTCGCCGTAGACGGCGGAGGCGATATAGCAGGAGCGCATTTTTTTGGAGGCGTCGGCGGTTTCGTGGTTTTCGCTTATGGGGCGCATCTGGTAGGTTTGCTTGAGGTTGTCGCTGCGGTAGAAGCAGGGCATGACGCGGCACTTTTCAAGGTAGGTGAGCGCCCGCCCGTGGCCGGGAATCTTGCTCGGCTCGGCGCGCGAGTAGAGCGCGGTGGGCATGATGATGATGTATTCATACACCGCCATCAGCGGCAGTATCGGAATACCGGCCTCCTGCGAGAAGAAGTCGCCGCCCAAGCCGGTGGCGGACGGGAAATGCCGGTGCTCCCTCGCGGTGAGGCGGTTGGTCTGATCCATCTTGAGGTAGCGGTAGTAGTCGTATCCGTTGACGGCGGTGCGGTATCCCTCCAAGTGCGGCACGCCCGCCTCGTTTTGGGTAAACCGCAGCACGTCGGTCTTCACCGTGCCGGTGGTCAGCTTGAGCCGCCATAAGCCCATCAGGCGCGAGAGGTCGCCGTTGCGGATTTCCTCCAGATTGGAGAAGCCCGACTGGAAATACTCGCGTATCCGGCGGCAGCAGCTTTCCCCCATTTCGGCAATCGGGTCGCGCTTGTTGGGCGGCAGGGGGTCGAGCATGATGTTCCATTTCGCCCACAGCTCTTTGTCAAGGATGGGCTTGATGTCAAAATCCCGTGAAATGGGATAGAGAAATGTGTTGCTCTGCGGATACCAGCGATAAATCTCCAGCTCCAAGAAGACGCGCGGGTCGGTGGCCTCGATGGTCATCTTGCACGACGCCTCATACGCATCCCAGTAGCTCTCGCCCCAGCTTTTATCCACGATGTACGCGCCCGGCGTGAACAATTTGCTCGCGTCGCCGAGGGCGTAGTCCTCCGGGTCGCGGAGGACGGCCGGCTCCAAGTTATTCGTTTTGGCAAGGATGAAGCCCCATCGAGCCTGCACATCGACGGGTTCCTTGACCAGTATTTCGTTAAACAGCTTCTCGGCCAACTCAAAGTGACCCCGGGACAGCGCGGCCTGCGCCTCGGCGAGGGAGCCTTCGGCGTCCGCGCCGGGCTTGGAATCAGGCTCTTCCTTCGTCCCGGAGGCTTTTCTGGCCTCCTGATAAAGCGCCACGGCGTTTGGAACGTTGATTCTCCCGCCGCAGTGCATACAAAACCCGACGCTGCCATGCCCCTCCAGTTGTATCACACTGCCGCATAACGGGCATTTGCCGGTAACCAGCGCCATCCTGCCGCACCCCTTTCTCAGCGGATGATATATGGCCCCCAGACAAACAGGATGCTTTCAGCCGAACACCGGACGTCGCGTCCCGCCGCCATGGTGACGGTATACAGATTGTTGACGGCCAGCGAGCCGCCGTTGCCAAGCTCCGAGCCTTCCGTCAGGTTGATCAGCCCCACACCGCTGGGCGCGGAAACCGTGGCGGCTCCCGTCCGGCGCATGACCGACGACCCCTCCGGCAGGTGCAGCGTCCCCCCCGCGGGGACGACCACCCTTACGGCAAACGCCTCAAGGGGGCCCGCGCCGGCCGTAATGTTTTCGGAAATCGCCGTCACAACGCGGGAGAGAAACTCCTCGTTATGGAGCAGCTCGTCGAGGTTGACGCCGCCGCCGGCGCCGCCCAAGGGCAGATCGACGAGCGTTTCCTGAAGCACGTCCGCCAGCCGGTCTCGGATGCGCTGCTCCTCCGCGTCAACCTTTTCCTGCACCGCTTGGGAGATGAGCGTCTCGATCTGCGGCTCCAAGATTTTTATGTAATCCAGCGTAACCAAGGGGTTTTCCTTGCCGCCGATGTCGTCGGCGAGCGCGAAATAGCCGACCGTCAGCGCCATGACCACAAACAGCGCCGCCGCCGCGATAACAGGTTTCTTTTGTATCATGGGTCTTACCTCCAGATATGTATTTGGGGGAAAGCTCCCCCTTATGCGTTGAGTCCGAAGCTGACCGCCAAAGCGGAATCCACCCTTTGCATCAGCAGCTCGTCCAGCCTGCCCATCCGCTCCTTGAGACGTTTTTTGTCAATCGTCCGCACCTGCTCAAGCAGGATGACCGAGTCGCGCGATAAACCATAGGTACGGGCCGACAGCTCGATATGGGTGGGAAGGCGGGCCTTGCCAATCTGGCTTGTGATGGCCGCCGCGATGACGGTGGGGCTGTGGCGGTTGCCCACGTTGTTCTGCACAATCAGAACCGGGCGGATGCCGCCCTGCTCGCTGCCGACGACCGGGCTGAGGTCGGCGTAATAGATGTCGCCCCGCCGCACAGGCTGTTCGGCCTGCACCGCCGCCGCGAGCGGGCCTAGCCGCACGCTTACACTGGCGTCCATGGAATCACCTCTCTGTATCGGGATGCTTCCATTTTCCCACAGAAAGGCTTTGATTATACATAAGCTGAGTATAGCACAGTAAACGCGGCTCCGCAAGTGTTTTATTGCGCCGGTTCGCCTGCCCTTACTCAAAAATGGCGTTCACCGTCATAAAACCGTTGGCGTATAATTCGGCCGTCACGGGGCTGAGGGTCTCGGCGTCGAACCATGTGCGAACCTCCAGCGCGGCGGAATTTTCGGTGCGGCGCGTGGTGATTGAAATGAGCGAGCGGCCCGCCCGGCGTTCGGTTCCGGTTTGGGTGACATAGCCGCCGCTCCACTGCCCGATGATAAACGGCAGGCTCTCCATCGGCGACAGACCCGTCCCCGGCAGCGCGCCCAAATCCAGCAGCAGGCCGTCATAGAGCAGCGTCACGCCGTCGGGGCCCGTTTCCGCCTCAATCCCCGCAATCAGTTCGGGCGAGACGACCCGCATTCGTCCCCCGCCGCCCGGCCTGTGGGTGTATTCCACCCCGAAATCCAACACACGGTCTCCGAAGTCGGTGCGCAGCGTCACGGTGTACAGGGTTTCCCCCAGCGCGGCGTAATGCTCCCGCACCAGCTCGGCGGCGTTCCCGCCCGCGCGGGAGGAACACCCCGCCGCCATAAGGGCTATCGTCAGGCCATATAACACAAAACGGACACGCATAAATACCCTCCACAGAAAACGGCGCCGTCTCCCTCGGCCCGGGCGCTTTTCCGCTTTCGGCGGGAAAGCGCGGAACGGCTTGGGGGAAACAAACCGGATATGTCAGCATATGCCCGTCCCAATAGATTTAGCCTTTAATTTTTGAGCGGATATATTTCTTGAACGCGTCGAGCATTTTTTCGCTCGGCTCGAAGATGAGCAGGGTGCGCTTGCCGTCCTTGGCGTTGAAGACGGCAAACCAGCGTCCCGGCGCGTCGGGATGGCTTGATACGTCTACAATATCCGCGACGGAATGAGACTGATACTCGCGGGTAAACTCCGGCTTGCAGGGCGCCAGAATGTCAAAGTTCCGGCAGTCCACCGTCATCAGGCGCTTGCGGGAGCTGCGCCCCATGATTTTGTCTATGTCCATCTCGCCGTTGGTCACGATGTATTCATACTCCAAGTTCAGCCGCCGGAGCAGCAGCCGCATCCCCCAAAACGCGCCGACGACGGTCAGCGGAACCATCATGCCGGCTGGAATGCCGAACGCCTGCAAAACGAGCGGGAGCAGCGCCACCAGCACCGCGCCGAACGAAAGCATCCCCTTTTGCATATAGACCTTGGGCGTTGGGCGCCGCGTCACCATATGCTCCACAAACACATCCGCCATATCCGCGCCTCCTTTGTTGGATTGATTTTATTGTAGCACACTCACGGCGGAAACGCAAGCGCCGGGAGGGGAGGGCGCAAAATCAAAACACCAGCTCCGCCGCGACGACGCCGGTTTTGCCCGGCGCGTATTCGCCGAAGGTGATCGTGAGCCTGCCGTGAAGGCTCGCGGCGCTTCCGGTCACAACGCCCTCCACCGTCCGCGCGGTGCTTTTGAGACGGACGGCAAACTCCGCGTCCGCGTTTACCCTCGGCAGTCTGCCCCATTTCCCGGTGGCGGGATTGTAAACCTCATATTCGCCGCCCAAGCTGAGGCGTCCGTTCACGGGAACCAGCGCCCGCGTCTCCGGCACGGCGCGGGCGACGGGCATGACCGTCTGTACGCCGGATTCGGGCTGCCGGTTTGTGGCGGCTTTTTTGATGAAAACCGGCGCGCCGCCCGTGATAAGGCCGGATACGTCAAGCGTGACGCCCCCCGCTTCCGTGACGGCGGTAAAGCTGGCGCCGCCGTCTGTGGAATAGAGCGCGCCTTTTCGGAGGCTGACGGTCTCCCGGATATAGTTAATCCGGTAGCTCGGCGCTTTCGTCGCGCCGCGCGCCGCGTCCTCGGGACGCCCGGCCGCGCAGCGGACGGTAATCCGTTCGGTGCGGCCCTTTGTGCAGGTAAACAGCGTGAGGGCATACGGGCTGTTGATTCTGGCGTCTATGTCCGTTTCGGGGAGGATTTCGACAAGCACGACCGTATACCAATGCTCCGTCCCGTTCGCGTCCGTGACGACAACCGCGTCGCCGTAGGACAGGCGTGACAGCTCGCCGAAATGGTGTTTGTAATTGTGCGCGCCGACGACCAGCCCGCCGGCAAAGTTTCCGGTATAACGGCAGGGGGCATTTTTCAGCGCGGCTTCGCTGAATTCGCTGTTTACGGGAAGCTCCAGCGACAGCGCCGGGATGCTGAGGACGCCGATATACGTCTCCCCGCCGATTTCAATGCGCTCCGGGACGCCTTCGCCGCCGTCCGCGTCTTCGTCCGGCGATTCGGCCGTGTTCACAGGGGCGGCGCCAAGCTCCCCGGCGCGCGCCGTTTTGTCCCGCCGTATCCGCTCGGTCAGCGCCCACGCGGTTTGCGCGGCGCTGTTTTTGGCCCTGTTTTCATCCAGATAAGCATAGGCCGACAGCCCCGCGGACAGGAGGATGGCCGCGACGCCGATATACAGGATGATTTTGCCCAGCGCCTGCCTCATTTTTTTCGTTTGCGAAGCAGCATCCCGCCGAAACCGAGCGCCGACGCGCCGAAGGTGACAATCAGCGGGACGGGCCACGCGGGAACGCTCGTCCGCGGTTCCCAAACGGCATACAGGGTGACGTCTGCGTCGGTGGTGTACAGCCCGCCGGGCTGGTATTCGGGGATGTACGCCGTGCTGCCGGACGCCCACCCGAGAAAGACGAGGTTGCCGGACGGCGAAGGCCGCGAGCCGCTGAGGGTCAGGCCGACCCCTTGGGTTTTGGTCTGCGGGGAGGGCGCGCCCGAGCCGCCGTTGGCGTGATAGGTTACGGTATAGGTCACCGCGCTGGGGGGGGGCGGGTTCGGAGAGGGAGGGGCGACCGGGGACGGAGACGGCTCCGGCGTCTCGGAAATAAACCGCGCCTCAAGCGTCCTGTCTGAAAACACGATGATGGGGAGGATCCTGTCCGGGCTTATCAGAGCGCCGTGTTCATACCAGCCGTCGAAGCGGTAGCCGTCGTTTGGGATGGCGGTCAGCGTGGCGTTGCCGCCGGACTCAAAGACGCCGTCGCCCGACACCGTCCCGCCCGACGGCGGCTCCGCGGTGAGCTCAATCGTATTCGCCGACGCGGGCAAAACCGGCAGAAAGGCCGTCAGCGCCAGCGCCAGCAACAAGGAAAGCAGTCTCTTCATACACCCTCACCTATCCCATTTTATTAAACACGGTTATACTCTCTTCACGCGTAAACGTCCCGTAGGGGCTGAATTGGTTGTCGCCGACGCCGGACATGAAGCCGAAGGAACCCACGAAGTTGATGGACGGCCATGCCCACATGGCGGCCTGCTGGGTATCGGCGAAGATGCTGGGCGCGGTATCAAACTTGATTTTGAAGTTCGAGTCAACGATTCTCTGTACACTCGCCAGCATGACCGCCGCCTGCTGCCGGTCGAACCGTTCGTTGACGCCGAACATATAGCCGCCGCTGCCCGCCGTTATCCCCAAGGCCGCCGCCGCGCCGATCACCGGGTCGCTGGGCGCGTCTAAGAAGTGCAGGCGCGTCAGGCCAAGCTCAAACAGAAGCTGGTCGTCGGTTTTGCCGGTGTAGTAGTTGAGCCACCCCATCGCGAGGTAGACAAACTCGCCCCGCGTAATCGCGGTGGTGTAGCTGCCTTGCAGGCCGGGCGGGATGAAGCCCTTTGAATAGGCTTGGTTGACGTGCGGAACCGCCCACGGGCTGGCGGTGTCAAAAGCCGGGGCGGCGCCGGGGGGCAGGGGAAAGCCCCATCCCGGAATAGACCCCGGATGAACCCTTATGTGAAAAACCTGATCGTAGGGAATCGCCGCCGCCGTGCCGTTTTGAACCGTCGCCTTGACGGCGACCGTTCCCGCCGCCACCGCTTTAAGCACATACCCGTTCACGTCGATGGTTGCGCCTGTGCCGCCGTCGTTGTGGATGCTCCATGTAATCTCTCTGCCGGTGGCGTTGGCCGGAAGCACAACGCCGGTGAGGGACAGATTCACCCCTATGGAGGTCGTCTCCGGGACGCTGATGATGTTTGTCACCGGAACCAAGGGGTTGACGGTGATGTCAAAGGACTGGGTATAATTCGAGCCAAGCGCCAAGCCGTTGATGATGGACGCCTGAACCGTTACAATCCCCGGCGACCTCGCGGCCAGCAGGTTTCCGTTGATGACCGCGCCCGTGTCGCGCGCGTTGACCACGTTCCATACGATGCTTGTGTACTGGGCGGCGTCCGGGTTGACGGTGCCGGAGAGCGTCAGGGGGATGCCCGCGACCGCTTCCGAGGGAAGCCCTGTAATGCCGGTTACGGTGATAAAAGTTGCGTTGACGATGAAATCCTGCGTATAATTCCCGTTTGCCCGCCCGTTCAGAACCGTTGCGCGGATGGTCATGCTGCCCGCCGCCATTGCCGTCAGGGTGCTGCCGTTGAGAACCGCGCCCGTGGGCCCGGCGTCGATGACGCTCCATGTAATCGTCTGGTGGGTGGCGTTGTTTGGGTTGACCGTGCCGAAAAGGGTATGCGGGATGCCCACGATGGCCGTCGTGGGGATGCTGGTGATGGTTGTCACCGGGACAAAGCTCCCCACGGCGTTCTGCCCGATGAAAACGGGATAGGGGCTGACGGCGGGGTTGACGGTCCATATGGCCGGGCTAAACCCGGTGAAAAAGCTCAGATTCTGCATTTGAAGGGTTGTGCGGCGCTGGGTTTGCGTGGGATTTGGGAGATTGCCCAAGCCGTAGCCCACGCCAACGCCCTGCATCTGCCCGGCAGTGGGAGGAACATAGGGGTTGGTGGGATTGACATAGGGCGGATTGGCGGGCGCGATGGGCATGGGCAGCGGAATGCCCTGCTGTATATAGGTGCGGTTCATATTCCAGTAGGCGTTGGTGATAACGCCGTAGTTTCTGGCGGTAATCCCGCCCACGATGCCGGCGGAGGCGACGTCGCCCGCGTTGTAGACATTGCTGATGATGTTGGTGTTGGAGCCGACAATGCCGCCCGCGTTGGCGTGCTGGCTCTGCAAGCTCTCATACGCGTAAACGTTGCCGGTGTTATAGCAGTTGGTGATGGTGACGACATGAAGCGCGAGGTAATTTGTGCAGAGGCAGAAAGGCTCCCCCGGGCAGCCGGAATAGCCGACAATGCCGCCCGCGTGGGAATAGCTGCTCTTTGAGGAGGCGTGGATGTCGCCGGTGTTGTAGCATTTGGAGATAATCCCGCTGCTGATGCCGGCGATGCCGCCCGCGAACGCCCGGCCCTTAACGGCCGGAAGCGACGGCGGCTGCAATATGGAGATAAACCGCGCCGTAAGGGTTCTGTATGCTGTTACGGTAAAGGTGTAAACCCTGTCGCTGCTCACAAACACACCGTCTTCAAACCAGCCGTCAAAGAAGTAGCCGTCGTTTGGGGCGGCGGTCAGCTCGGCGGCGTCGTCGAGGAAGTACCAGCCTGCGCCCGACACCGTTCCGCCCGCCGGAGAATCCGCCGCAACGGCAATATATCCGTGAGACTCCGAAGGGTCGGGAGGAGGGTTGGACGGTATGGCGTCCGGCAGTGAGTTGTCGTGGGCGTAGATGAAGGCGGTGTTGTAGCAGTCGGTGATGGTGCCGTCAAAGTTCAGGCCGACGATGCCGCCCGAGCGGGCGGAGGAATCGGCAGGCGCGATGATAGAGACTCGGCCCATATTGTAGCTGTTGGAGATAACGCCGCCCACATTGTAGGCGCTGACGCCCCCGGCCAAGTAGTTCCGGCGCGGCGAGGGCGTGATGCTGATTTCCGTGCCTTCCAGCCCGAGGTTTCTGATGATTGCGTTATGCGTGCGGGCAAACAGCCCGTTGTATTCAAAGCCTTCCCCGACGATCCGCATATTGCGGATGACATAGCCCTGCCCGTCAAAAACGCCGGTAAACGGCGTGGCGGAGCCGCCGATGGGCGTCCAGCCGGGGCCGGACAGATTGATGTCGTTGGCGAGATGGTATGTACCGCCGAGGTTGTGGCGGATGGCCTCCAGCTCGGTTCGGTTGGAGATGGGAACGGAGCCGGGCGCGGGGGGTTCAATGGGGGCGAGGAAGTTTCCGTTCGGGCCATAGCCCGAAGCGCCCGCCTCCGGCACAGGCAAAACCGGCGACAACGCCGCGGCCAGCGCAATCGTCAGCGCCCAGCAGAGCAATTTTTTCATAGGTTCCGACCACCCTTTCGGCAATAACCATATTTAATATAATATCGTCTGATTCAACGGTTCTCTTTAGCAGATTTACGATATTTTACCGCCCGCCGGACAGCGGGGCGCGTACGGGGCGCGGATGGGCTATAGTGGGTTGACGAAGCCGGGGGGATGTGGTACAATAAGTTTACAGTGGCGGCGCTATGCCGCTTAGGGACGCGCAGGCTTGCGCCGAAAGGACGCCGACTATGAAAATTTTTATCACCGGCGGCACCGGAAACATCGGGCAGTATGTCACCAAAGCGCTGTCGGAGGCAGGCCATACCTGCCTTGTGGTTACCCGGACGCCCGGACGGGTGCCCGGAATCGGCGCGCTCCCCGGCGTCACGGAGCTGAAGGGCCACATCTCGGATTTTGAGACGCTGGGCGCCGCGCTGCAAGGCTGCGACGCCGTCATCCATATCGCGCTGGGCTGGGGGCATGAGCCGCTGTCTATGCTCGAAAACGACACCAAGGTTTCCGCTTTTTTGATGGAGGCCGCCGAAAAAGCGGGCGTGGGGCAGTTCATCTACACCAGCTCCACCGCCGCCGTCGGCCCCATGCCGTGCGACACGGACGAAAACACCCTGCGAAAGCCGGACGATTTATACGGGGCGACCAAGGCCGCCACCGAGCTTTATCTGCTGGGGTTCCGCCAGTTTTACGCCACGCAGGGCGGGCGCGGGACGCCGGTGAAGATGCGGAGAAACATCATCCGCCCCGGCTACACCTTCTCAAACCCCGCCTTTGAGGGCGGCGCGTCGCAGTCCGACAAGCGCTTCTTCAACATCGCCAAGGCCGTGCTGACCAACGAAGACATGACCTTCTCCAAGAGCGACGGCACGCAGTTCCTCTCCTCCGGGCAGATTGCGCAGCTTTATGTAAAACTCGCCGAGAGCGATTTGAATGAGGAAATCATCTTCGCGCTGGGCAGGACGTTTACCACATGGGGCGATATCGCCCAAATGGCGCTGGAGATGACGCCCGAATCGACCTCCAAGGTCGTCCTGACGCCGGAGCAGTGGACGCCTTACCGCTACAAGGTGGATAAGATGGAGCGGCTGTTCGGGCTGTCGTTTGACGCGACGGAAGACCTGCGGGAGCATATGCGGTGGAATCTCGACCGCGCGCGGCGCGCGCTGGCGGGCGAAGAACTCCCCGGCGTGACCCATGAATATTCTGATTGACGGGGTTTTGTTATGGTAATGTCTGAATTTAAGCAAGGCTCCGTGATATGCGGCGAAGGCGACCGGCTGGACAAGGTATCGTTTATCACCAACGGCAGCGCCGAAATTTCCCTGAACGGGCATCCGTTTTACCTTGAAAAAGGGGATATGGTCGGGCTTTGCGACCTCAGTACGGGCGTCCACAGCCATACATACACAGCCGTATCGGACGTGACGGTGTTTTCCTACCCGTACTCCAGCTTCGACGATTTGGAGCCGCTGCTGCGCGACAACGCCGACGCGGCCAACCTGCTGGTCAACTCCATGTGCCGCCAGATTTCCGACTTCCTGCGATATAAGGTTTCGCTGAAAAAGGACGCGGACAGCGTCTATGACTCGGCGAAGGAGATTTACACGCAGTATGAGAGCCTGTGCGCGCTGTACGCCCTGACGAGCAAAAAACTGCCGGAGCTGACGGAGACGCCGCGGTATTCGGAGCCGGAGCCGGTGGAGGACTGGATTTCCAATTTTTATTTAGAAATCGGGGCGCTGAACCCCGCCGCGCTGAGGGGCTTTTTCTACGGAAAACCCGGCATTTCATCCGGCTTTCTCCGCAGGAGCGCGGAGGATATCGTCCGGGTGTTCCGCGCTTGCAGGGGCTATCAGGACTACATCAAAAGCCTGTCCTCCGTTTTCCTGAATCCCGACGGGCATGATTTGTTCTCCCTGCTGACCGAGCTGCATATGAGTTCGCTCCACATCAAGGGCGCGGACGCCGCCGTGGACACGCTGATGATGCAGCTTTCGGGGATGCTGTTCTACATGACCGGCGTTGACCCGGCGTACTTCCTTAGCCGCTTAAACTCATACAAGGACAATCTCACCGTCAAACGGGCGGCGGCGGCGGGCGAAAAGCCGGAAAGCCCGCCCGGCGTTAAGCAGAACCTGTCGGATTCGCTGAGCGATATTCTGCGCTACTCGGAATGGCCCGAGGATGTGGGCAATAAATTCATCCGCTGCGTACACGACTACACCAAGCTGGCCGACCGGGGCGGCACCGACGACGCCGCGCGCCGTCTCCGCAAGGAGCTGACCGCGTTTTTCCAAAAGCTGTACAAGCAAATCCTCCTCAAAAGCTTGAAGGACGCCGCGCCGCCCACCGTTGTGAAGATGTTTCTCAACTTCGGATATGTGGACGCCGACCTTGCCGGGCATGATAACGCGGATTATCTCTACTCCATCGCCGATTCGCTGAAGGGCAGCCCGGAATTGGGCGTATACACCATCCCCGAATGGCTGGGGGCGATATACGGCGGCGTGAAGGAGCCAAACCGCAACGAGTTTGACATGGATTACGGCGAACACCTCCGCGAGCTGAAAATCAGGGGCGAAATCGACGCGAAGGAAGAAGCCCGCCTTTGGACGGATATGGACGGACGGCTGCTGTTTGAGCTTGAAAATGTCTTTCCGATCGTCAACAAGCTCACGACCGGGCGCATCACCACCTTCTGCCCGCTCTTCTCCGACCACAGCGTGCAGCGCAAGCTGGATATGTCGCAAATCAAACCGGCGCAGCTAAGGGAAACGATTGACGAAATCCGAAGCATTGATTATTCGGCGTATTGCCGCGATATCCTGTATTCAAACCCGAGATGCGGCGTCACCAACGAGACCGTTCATGTGGAAACGCTGCCCGATATCATCCTGACGCCCAATATCGGCACGCGCGGCATCATGTGGCAGGAGATTGAGGGGCGGAAACGCGCCACCCCCGCGAGGATATTCCTGCCGCTGTTTTTGGAAACAGACCTCAAGGCGCTGATGATACGTCTGACCGCCGAGTTCCGCTGGGAAATGTGCAAGCGCATCCAAGGCGTGCGCTGGAACGACGTTACAAACCCCTCCCTCACAAGCGAGTACAGCGATTTCCTGCAATTTTACAAAAACAACCGCGAGCTGTCCATAGAGGTGAGGGACTCCATCAAAAGCGAGCTGATACGCGCCAAAAACAACTACAAAATGGTGTTCGCGGCCGATTACGCGGAATGGCTGCTGTATGAGTCGAGCGGCTCGCCCCGCCTAAACAAAGTCGCCCTCAGAATGATGATTACCTATTGCCCCTTTTCGTCGGCCGTCCGGGAAAAGCTCAGGCAGCACCCCCGCTACGCCGACCTGCTCAACCGATATCACCACAAACAGCAGCAGAAGACGCACCGCTTATCAAATGTGATTCAAAAAATCAAGCAAACGGGCAAGGATATCCCGAAGGAAATCTTAGACGAGATAGAATTTGCCGGAAAATAAAACAAACCGAGGAAAACAAACGAAAGGAGCGGGTGGATATGACCCTACCTCCGGTAACGCATCCGGGCAGCAGCCAAGGCGCCCTCCCTTCCGTGTCCGTCAGCCTGCCGCAGCCGGACAGACCCGGGATGCCCCCCGCCCGTCAAGCCCCCGCCCGCCAAGGCCCCGGCGCAACGCTGGAGCTGGGGAAGCCGGACAAACCCGGCAAGCCGGGCGAACCGTGCAGGATGTGCCAAAACCGCTCGTATAAAGACCAGTCCGGCGACGGCAACGTCTCGTTTAAGGGCGGCGGGAAGGTGGCCCCCGGCGCGGCGGCGGCCGCGATATTTTCCCACGAGCGGGAACACGTCGCCAACGCGCACGAAAAAGCGCGCCAAACAGGCGCGAACGTGCAGACGACGGTGCAAATCCACACGGCCATCTGCCCGTCCTGCAAAAAAGTATACGTCTCCGGCGGCTCCACCAGAATCCTCTTCACCGGCGGCGGCGAAACACCCAACCCCCAGCAAACCGCCGGAAGACGCTTCGACGCCACGGCGTAATAAGGGAGCCTATCGAACGATAAAACAGAGCGGCAGTTATGCCGCTCTGTTTGCGTTATGCCTAGCAGGCGCGTTATTGCGGAAAAGATGTCACGATGCTTGACCCGATACTACTCAATCCCTCAAAAATATGCCAGCCAGCCTGCTTTATAGCATCGCCAAGTATAGCGGCGGCGGCAACTATTGCTGCCGATATTATCAAAGTTTTTACTGCATCCCATTTTTTATCTGACATGATTTACGTCTCCTTTCCGTGTAGTGTTGGGCAAAGCTGCTTCTTGGACTCTCACTACATTAGACGAAAAGAGGTGAAAAAAGTTCCTTCGAGGGATGGTATAACGGGGAGCGGCGGGCGTGAGGGCGATTGGGGTTACAGGAGCGAAGCGCGTTCCTCCGCCGCCAGCAGGACGGCGTTGCAGAAGACTTCCATTGCGGGTTGAAGCTCGTCGAGCGGGGGGAAGCTGGGGGCGAGGCGGAGGTTGCGGTCTTGGGGGTCGAGGCGGTAGGGGAAGGTGGCGCCGACGGGGGTGAGGGCGACGCCCGCCTCGGCGCACAGCGCCGCAACGCGCTTGGCAAGCCCCGGCGGCGTGTTGACGCTGACGAAATAGCCGCCCTCGGGCGTCATCCAATCGCAGCCGTCCAGCCCGGACAGGTTTTCGCGCAGCATGGTTTCAACCAGCGCGAATTTGGGGCGGAGGATGGCGGCGTGCTTTTCCATATGCGCGCAAACGCCCTCCGCGCCGCCGAAGAAGCGGACGTGCATAAGCTGGCGCATTTTATCCGGCCCGATGGTCTGCACGCGCAGACGTTTTTTGATATACGCGCAGTTTTCGGCGCTGGAGGCGATGCAGGTCACCGCCGCGCCGGGGAAGCTCACCTTGGAAAAGCTGGTGAACACCATCGGCATATGCGGGCTGCCCGCCTTTTCACATTCGCGCACGATATTGGGGATGCGCCGCCGCCCGCCGGTGAGGTGGTGGATGACATAGGCGCAGTCCCAATAAATGCGGAAATCCCCGGCCGCCGGCTTGAGGGCGGCGAGGCGCCGCACCGTTTCGCCGGAATAGACGGCGCCGGTGGGGTTGGAGAAATACGGTACGCACCAGATGCCCTTGACGGAGGGGTCGGAGGAGACGAGCCGCTCCACCTCATCCACGTCGGGGCCGCTGTCGGTCATGGCAACCGGAATCATTTCGATATGAAAATACTCGCAGACGGCAAAATGGCGGTCATACCCCGGCGAGGGGCATAAAAACTTCACCTTCCCCTGCGCCGCCCACGGCACATCCTCCCGCACCCCGCGCGCCATGTTGGAGGCCACATTGTCAAACATCAGCGCCAGCGAGGAGTTGCCGCCCACGATAATCTCGTCCGGCTCCAGCTCCAAGATATCGGCGAAGATGCGCTTCATTTCGGGCAGCCCGTCTAAAATGCCGTAGTTGCGGCAATCAATGCCGTCCTCGGACAGACAGTCGCCGTCGCCCAAGCAGGTGAGCAGCCCGCTCGACAAATCAAGCTGCGCCTTGCTCGGATTGCCGCGCATCATATTCAGGGCCAGCTTGCGGCGCTTGAATTCCTCGTGCCTCGCCGCGTAGTCGGAGGTGTTCATGCAGTCCTCTCCCGTCAAGAAATTAGTTTTGATACGGTAAGTTCCCCCTCACCGCCCGTATACATCAACGTGTGTCCCGGTGCGGGAAAGCATAAGTTTCAATCTGTCGCCGTCAACCTTATACACCAACACCCAGTCGTCGGCGACATGACAGCCCCGGTAGCCGCGCCATTTCCCTTTAAGAGGGTGGTCGCGATGACGCGGCTCAAGCGCGGCTTGCCGCAAAAGCAGCAGAATGACCGCGTCAAGCCTTGTAACATCATAACCCCGGCGCATCAGCAACTCATAATCCCGCTTAAATCGCCCGGATAATTCGGGTTTAAGCATTTAACCACTCCTTTGCCTGTTCCCAAGTGTCAAAGGAATGGTAATCATCATCGGGCGGAGGTTCGCCGAGAGGTTCCGCGATGACATCGTCAATGGGGAGCCGCCGCTGTATAACCGACTGCGTGAGAAACAGATTGACCGCCGCCGAGAGAGACATTCCCATGCTCCTGTAAAGCGTATCCGCTTCTTTTCTGATGCGGGAATCAATACGGATATTGTACGTGGTATTGTTAGACACGTTCATCACCTCATTCTTATTATACCACGAAAACACCGCATTGTAAACAATAAATCCTCAATCAACCCCGTGTGCGCTTACGGGCAGAAATCTTCGGGATGACTGTTTCGCAGGGTATCGGACTGCTCCGCTATGCCGATGTAGTGTTGCAGCGCAAGGGCTGCGTAGCCCGCAATCAGCGCGGTCATTTTTGAAGCGTCGCCGTTGTTTTCGCGGTAATGGCTGAAGCAGGCGTAATAGTTCGTCCTGTCTGAAAACTTGACGTTGACGGGCGGATAGCCCGCCCGCATCAGCTCAAGGTTTAGGAGCAGACGCCCCACGCGCCCGTTGCCGTCGATGAACGGGTGGATGGTTTCAAACCGCAGATGGAAAACGGCGGCTCTCTCGATGACGTGGAGCTTTTGCAGTTCCCCGCCGTACTCCATCATCAGACGTTCCATTTGCACCGGCACTTCGTAGGGCTGGCAGGGGACAAAGCCGCCGACCCTGACGGGTACGCTTCTGTACACGCCTTTATCGGATTGCCTGTCCATCAGGACGAGGGAATGTATCTCCTTGACGGTTCTTTCCGAAAGAGGGGTTTTGGTTTTGACCAAATCCTCCATGTAATAGTAAGCGTCCCTGTGTCCAATCGCTTCCAGATGATGCCGGAGCGGCTTTCCCCCGACCGTCACGCCTTCCTTCAGCACAAGCGCGGTTTCCTCCAGCGTAAGCGTGCTGCCCTCAATCGCGTTTGAGTGGTAGGTGTAGTCTATCATAAAATCCTCGGACAGCCTGCGGACGCTTTCCGGGGATAACGGCCTAGCGTTTTTCAGCTTGCCGTGAAGCATATCAAGCTCCTCAAACATAGCGGCGGCTCCCTCCTATTTGTGATACAGCTTTTTCGTTTGATACACCGGCTCGCAGGTGAGGTTGACGCCTAGGCGCTGGAGGGTTTGCTCGTCTATTCGGGAGAGCAGGACGGTGGAATGGGCTTCGCAGCCTTTGAGGGCTTCGAGCTGCTCCATCGCCCGTTCGGCGCCGGAGTTGTTGGCGTCTGCGGCGCAGATGGAGAGGGCGATTAGCACCTCGTCGGTGTGCAGACGGGGGTTTTTGTTGCCCATATGGGTGATTTTCAGATGCTGAATCGGCTCGATAATCTCCGGCGAAATGAGCTTGGCGCTCTTGGGGATATCCGCCAGCTTTTTGAGCGCGTTGAGCAGCGCCGCCGACGCCGCGCCCAGCAAATCGGAGGTCTTGCCGGTGACGACGCGCCCGTCGGGCAGCTCAATGGCAACGGCGGGTTCGCCGCCGGTCTGCTTTGAACGCGTCAGCGCCTTGCCCACCGCCGGACGGGCCTCCGCCGTCACCCCGGCCTTGGCCATTAAGGTCTCCAGACGGCCCACGGCCTCCTGCTCGCCCAGTCCTTTCCGCCATTCGGCCTGCGCTTCGTAATACCGGCGGATAATCTCCTGCTTGGACGCTTCGCATACCGCCGCGTCGTCGGCGATGCAGCGGCGGATGGTGTTGACGCCCATATCGGTCGGGCTTTTGTAGGGGGAGGCGCCTAGGATGTGCTTGAGCATATCGAATAAAACGGGAAAGCTCTCCATGTCCCGGTTGTAGCTGACGGCGATTTCCTCGTGCGCGATTTGGTGGAAGGTGTCGATGGTCACGGTGTCGCCGAGGTCGGCGGTGGACGCCTCGTAGGCGAGGTTGACCGGATGCTCCGGCGGCAGATCCCATACGGGGAAGGTTTCATATTTGGCGTAGCTTGCCCGCAGACCGCGCCGATGCTCATGGTAGAGCTGGGACAGGCAGACCGCCATCTTGCCGCTGCCCCCGCCGGGCGCGGTGACCACCACAATGCGGCGCTCCGTCTCTATGTAATCGTTTTTGCCAAAACCGGCGTCGCTGAGGATGAGCGGGATATTTTTGGGGTAATCCTCGATGCTGTAATGCTTATAGGTGGTAATGCTCTGCTTGCCGAGCAGCCGGATAAACTGCACGGCGGTTTCTTGGCGGGCGTATTGGGTGACGACCACCGAGCCGACATACAGCCCGATGGTGCGGAACGCGTCCGTCAGGCGCAGGGCTTCCTGCGCGTAGGTGATGCCCGTCTCGCCCCGGCGCTTGCTCTTTTCAATGTCCTCCGCGCTGATGACGATGACAATCTCTACCTCGTCCTTCAGCCGCATCAGCATCCGCGCCTTGCTGTCCGGCTCAAATCCCGGCAGGACGCGGCTGGCATGGGTATCGTCGAAGAGCTTGCCGCCGAATTCCAGATACAGCTTGCCGCCGAATTGCTCCATCCTTTCCAGTATTTTGCCCGATTGCAGGCGGAGATATTTTTGATTGTCAAATGGGCGGCGCGAAGCGCTCATATCCATCATTCCCTTCGTCCCAGAAAAGCCAGATTTGTCTCAATCAGGCGCGCGCGCTGCCTTACGCAGGCGGCGGAGCGGAGCGCGTCGGGCGGCGTGGAAAACACATAGTCGGCCAGCCGGTCAACGGTGGTGGAGGCGACGTGCAGGCGGGTGTCGGAGGAGGCGTAGTAGATGTAGACGCTTCCGTCGATGTCCTCAATCGCGCCGTTGGTAAACAGCACGTTGCTCACATCGCCGATTCGTTCGCCGCCCTCCGGGGCAATCATGTAGCCGCCCGGCTCGGCAATCACGCGCCACGGCTCGTTTAAGTCGGTGGCAAAGGCGTAGATGACATAGCGCAGCCCGGCGGCGGTGCTCCGTACGCCGTGGGCGATGTGAACCCAGCCGCGGCTTGTGCGGATGGGCACGGCGCCCGCGCCGTTTTTGGCTTCGGTGACGGTGTGGTAGCGCCGCGCGCTGGTGATTCGTTCCTCGCTGACGACGGCGCGGGTGATATCGGCGCAAACGCCGAACCCGATTCCGCCGCCGCTGCCCGTTTCGATGAAGCCGTCCATCGGGCGGGTGAAGAAGGCGTATTGGCCGTCAACAAAGCGTGGGAAGAGGAGGACGTTTCGCTGCTGCGGCGATTGCTCGGTGATGAGATTGGGCAGACGTTCCCATGTCTTGAGGTCTTTGGTGCGGACAATCCCGGCCGAGGCGACCGCCGCGGAGAGGTCGGGGCTGCCCCTGTCCTTGCTTTCCGAGCAGAAGAGGCCGTAAATCCAGCCGTCCTGATGCTTGGTCAGGCGCATATCGTAGACGTTGGTTTCGTCCGGCTCAGAGTCGGGCAGGACGACCGGGCGGCTCCAAAAGCGGAAGCCCTCGGTGGGGCGGCGGCTTTCGGCGATGGCAAAGAAGGATTTGCGGTCGCTGCCCTCCACCCTCGCGCAGAGATAATATTTGCCGCCCAGCTTAATCGCCCCGGAATTGAATACGGCGTTGACGCCCAGCCGCTCCATGCAGTACGGGTTGCTCTCCAGCTTGACGTCGTATTTCCAAAAGGGCGGGATGTGCTTCGCCGTCAGCACGGGGTGCCGCCAGCGGGTAAAGACGCCGTTGGTATACGGCGCGGGCGCGTTGGGGCGCCGAATCAGGCGCTCGTACACGCGCTCAAGCTTTTGGTATTCGGGATGAATCACAGACAGTCCCTCCTTAGTATTTCCAAACACATCCGCCCGTTGTGGTACGGGCATTTCCACCCGTCAACGATGGGCATCCCCGCGTCGGTGGGTGCCCCGTCGGGGTTGACCTCGCTCAACCATTCGGAATTTGGGCGTTTGTCGACCATTTTCTCTTCGATGAACGTCAGGATTTCCTCCGCCGCTTCCCTGTATCCCGCGTTGAGGAATCCGACCACCGCCTCCGCCTGAACCCACCAGATGCGCCGCTCGTCCTCCTCTCCGCGCACACACTCGTTCCGCAGGGAGCCTTCGCGGAAGGCGCGGGTATGGACGGCTTCCGCCAGAGCGCGGCAGACGGGCTGTATGCGCCGGAGCAGCGCGCCGTCCTCGAGCAGCCCGCAGCCCCACTCCACCAGCCATGACGATTCGATGTCATGGCCGTATGAGGTCAGGTCGATGAGGCTGTTCCAGTCCGCGTCGAAAAAGACCTCCTGCCGTTTCAGCGCGGGGTTGTAAATCGTATGCTCGAACCTGTCGAGCATACGGCGCATTGCGTCGGCGACGGCGGGGCTTTTGGCCGCGCGGTACAGCCCGCTGTACGCCTCAAAGACGTGCAGCAGCGTGTTCATGGTTCGGCTTGCCATCACGCCGTTTTCGGAGAGCTTGTCGTTTTCAACCGGCAGGAAGGCGCGGTCAAACGCTTCCAGATAGCCGCCCTCGTCGCGGCATTTGCCCTCAATCAGCTCAAACAGGTCTTCCGCCAGCCTCAGCGCGTCTTGCTCCCCGCTCGCTTGGGCGTAAGCCGAGAGGGCGTAAACGGCGAAGGCTTGGTTGTAGGTGTGCTTTGTTGTGTCGGCGGGCTTGCCGTCATAGGTCGCCGACCAGAATATGCCGCCCTGCGCTTTGTCAAGGCAGGCGCCGGTCAGAAAGCGATAGGCATGGCGCGCGTCGTCCAGCAAATCGTCCCGCCGCAAGACCATCGCGGCCTCGGAGAAAAACCACAGGATGCGGCTGTTGAGGATACAGCCCTTGTCCGCCCGCTTGTCCACCGTCAGGTCAAAGTCCACCAGACCGTAAAAGCCGCCGTAATCTTCATCGCGCAAGCCCTGCCAGAAGGGGATGACGCCGTCCAGCAGACGCGAAGCCCTGTCCTTCATCGTATGCCAAGCTCCGTGTCTTCCGCCGTGAGGACGCTGTGCTCTTTGATATAGGAGACGACGTCGTCCAGCGTGGTGAACGCGAGGCCCACGTAGGAGTCCGCCGCGCCGTAGTAGACGGCGATGCGCCCGGTGTCGGCGTCTTGGAGGGTGGCGCAGGGGAAGACCACGTTGGGGACAAAGCCGCGCTCCTCATACCATTCCTCCGGCGTGAGCAGGAAGCGGCGGCAGCGGTATTTGACGATGCTGGGGTTGTCGATGTCCAGAATGGCTCCGCCGATGCTGTAGACAAAGCCGTTGCAAGTGCCGGAAACGCCGTGGTAGAACATCAGCCAGCCCTCGGTCGTCTCGATGGGGGCCGCGCCGCCGCCGATTTTGACCGATTCCCACCACGCGCCGCTGCCGCGCCCCATGACGTGGCGGTGCTTGCCCCAATAGACCATATCGGGGCTTTCGCTGATGAAGATGTCGCCGAAGGGGGTATGCCCGCTGTCGCTGGGGCGGGAGAGCATGACAAAGTTGCCGTTAATCTTGCGCGGGAACAGCACGGCGTTTCGGTTAAAGGGGATAAACGGGTTTTCAAGCCGGGTGAAGGTTTTGAAGTCGGTGGTCTTGGCCATGCCGATGGCCGCGCCGTAGAAGTCCTGACACCAGATGGCGTAGTAGGTGTCCTCCACCTTCACGAAGCGGGGGTCGTAGGCGTAATGGGGCAAAAACGGTTCGCCGTCTTCGTTGACAAAGGGAATCCGTTCGTCCTCAATCGTCCAGTTGATGCCGTCGCCGCTCTCGCCCCAGTAGATATGCGGCACGCCGTCGGTCTGCTCGGCGCGGAAAACGCCGGCGAACCTTCCGTTGAGCGGCACCACCGCGCTGTTGAAGATTCGCGCCACCCCCGGCGCGGGGTTGCGCCCGATGACGGGGTTGTCCGAATACCGCCACAGCGGCCCTCCCTGAGGCCCCTCCGGCTTTTCCTGCCAAGGCATATTGGGAACGCCGGGCCCGATGATTTTCAAACCGCTCATACGCGTACACCTCTCCGTTTATGATTTACATCCGCTTGCGGACATTATACCATAGGCGCGGGACGGTGGCAACCGCCCGAAACGAAAAAAGAAAAATCCCCACAGCCGCATGGCCGCAAGGGATTCAGCAGAGGGGGAGGGGGCTATCTGACGAACCAATTTTTCATGCCGCCCAGCCATTCGGCGAGCTTGAAGCGAACGGCGTAGCGTTCGTCGGCTTGGGTGATGAGCAGGATGTCGTCTTCGGTCAGGCCGGCGGCGCGGGATAAGTCGTCGGGCAGACGCTTCATGGCGGCCTCGGCGCACAGCGGGGGAAAGACCACGCACCACCAGTTTTCCCCGCCGCCGCCGTCCAGCGTCACGCGCAGGGCGGTGTACGGCCCGGCGGGCAGCGCGAAGGACGCGTATTCGCGGGTGGGGAACGGCTCGCGTTTCAGCTCGGCGGCGACCGTTTGCCGGATGCCCTGTTCTTGCAGAAATTCGCGCAGATGCGCCTCCAGCGCGGGTATGTTCTCGGCGGCGATACGTCTGGCGTCGGCGGCGTCGGCGGCGCCGGACAGCGGCCGGGCCAGAACGGACAGCGTTTGGTCGCGTACGGCGAGCTTGACGGCTTGATCCTCCGGGCTGTCCGACGCGGCGACGACATGCAGGCGCAGCAGCCTGTCCGGCAAGCCCGCGCTTGCGGACGCGGCGGACACCATCAGCGCGACGGCCAAGCCGGCGCAGAGCGCCAGCTCCCAGACCTTGAAACGGTTTTTTTCCATGAGTTATCCCTGCCTTTTTTGAATGTGTAAGTTCATTCTTGACAGGGATTGTTTTGCTTATACAGGTACGGTGAGAAATGTTTTTGGAAAAATCGGTTTTAATGTTTGCACGGCGTCGGCGGCTTGCGTTTCATCGTCGAAAATGCCGAAAACGGAGGGGCCGCTTCCGCTCATCAGCGCTTTGGACGCGCCCGCCTGAAGCAGAACCTGCTTGATTTCGCCAACTTCCGGGTGGGGGTTGACGGTTTCAAAGACGTTGTCTCCCTCCCGCCGCCCGGACAGGTCAAAAAGCTGGAACATTCTAACGGTTGATACATTGATGGCCGGGACGGACAGCACAATCCAGCATTCCGGCAGCGGCGGCAGCGGCGTGAGACGCTCGCCCCGTCCCTCGGCGAGGCAGACCCCGCCGCGCAGGCAATACGGCACGTCGGAGCCCAGCTTGAGCGCAAGCTCCTGTAAGTCCGGCCTTCGGACGGCTGTCTGTACCGCCGCCCATTTGTCTAAAGCCCGCAGCACCGCCGCCGCGTCGCTTGAGCCGCCGCCAAGGCCGGCGCTGAGGGGAATACGCTTTTCGACGCGGACGTGCGCGCTCCAGCCCCGGGCGCCCGCCGCTTCCATAAACAGCTTTACCGCGAGGGAGGTGAGATTGCCCTTACGGACGCCCGCCGCCTGCGCGGTAAAGAGACCCCGCCCCGCCTTGCAGGGCCTGAGCATGATATGCAGGTCGTCGTAAAGCGATATCGACGCCATGACCGATCGCAGGTCGTGATACCCGTCGTCCCGCTTGCCGAGCAAATCCAGCGACAGATTGATTTTCGCGGGCGCCTTCGCGCGGAGGGTAACGGGAAACCGTTTCATTCAAGGGACACCGCCTTGAAGGGGCAGAACTCGTGGCAGCAGTAGCAGCGGATGCAGTCTTTTTCATTGATGACGGCTTTCCTGTCCCGGATGGCGATGCATTTTTGCGGGCAGATGCGCGCGCAGTCGCCGCAGCCCACGCAGTGGCGGAGGATGCGCGGCACGGCGTCGCCCTTGTGGCGGACGGCGGGGAGAAAATAGCGGCGGAGCGGAGCGGGGTCGTCGCCCAGCCATTCCAGCAGCGCCGGGTCGCTTGGAGCGAGACCGCGGGCGGCGGCTTCCGCGATGGTGCCGACGCTGTCCGTCCGCAGGCCCATTAAGTGGCACTGCGCCAAATCGACCGCATACGGATTCGGCCCCCCGGCGACGACGCGCAGATGCTTGGGGTCGCCGCCGGTCGGCCCGGCGCCCTCCATCCCCCACACGCCGTCGAGAATGGAAAACCCCGGATTGACCGCTTGGCAGATGTCCACCAGCGCCCCCGCGAAATCCTCGCGCTTGGAGAATTTTCGGTGCAGCATAGGCTTCCCCGTTCCGGGAACACAGCCAAACAGGTTTTTTGAGCAGCCGGTCATGGACATCATGCCGTGCGTCTTGGCCTTGGCGGCGGAGACGACCAGCTCGGCGTCCAGCACCGGCGCGAGGAGCTTGACCTTTTGAAGAACCCGGCCGCCCGGAATGGACACCGTCCGGCTCTTGGTGTTGAAGCTCAGAACGGCGCCGCTCTGCTCGGCCGCGCCCGTCATGCCGCATTTGCCGTACAGCAGCTTCAGGACGGCCTTGCTGTGCGGCCCGCCGGTTGAGTCGATGAGGGAAACGCACGCGCCCGCCTTGACAAACGCGGCGGCAATGGCGGCCACCACCGCCGGGTGCGTCGTGACGGCGGCTTCGGGCTTTTTGGGCATAATCAGGTTGGGTTTGACGAGGACGCTTTTGCGCCCGTCCAAAATGGCCGCCGCGCCGCCGAAGCCAGCCAAAACACGGTCAACCGCCGCCTGAGCCCCGTCATATGTATCGCATTGAGCGATAAAAACACGGTTGTCCGTCATGCGCCCGTACGGAAGCCGTTGAACCATGCCCGCTCGCCGAAGGGCTTTTTGGTCACATATTTCAGAGCATCGGCGGCGATTCCGATGGGCAGGAAGCAGACCAGCTCGGTGTCGGCGGGGACGCCCAGTATATCGGCCATTTTCCGCCCGATGGCGTCGGCGCCGGTCACTTGTCCCTCAACCCAGCAGCTTTGGTAGCCCAGTTCGACCGCCGCCAGCAGCATGTTTTGGATGGCCGCCGAGTAGTCCTGAACGTGGAAGCAGGTGTCCCCGTACGCGGGGATGGCTTGGGTCAGTATGCAAATCATAGCCGGCGCATCGGCCAGCTTGGATTGAATCACGTTCCGCAGCTTTTCAAGCAGCGCCGGGTCGTCCACAGCAATCAGGCTGGTCGTTTGCTTGTTGCAGCCCGACGGCGCCGCCAGCCCCGCCTCCATGATGGTGATAAGATCCTCCCTCGGAACCCCGGCGTCTTTGTACGCCCCACGGTAACTGGTTCTGCCCTTGATCGTGTCCAGTGTGCCCATACTGAAACCTCCAGTTTTATTTTCGTTTCACCGCGCGCAGCGCCGCCGCGGCGATATCCGCCGCGTTTAGGTTAAACCGGCCGCGCAGATAGTCCTCGGGGCCGACTTCGCCGAATTGGTCTTGCACGCCAATCATTTCGACGGGGACGGGCCGGGTTTTGACCAGCGTTTCGGCGACGGCCGAGCCTAGGCCGCCGACGACGTTGTGGTTCTCGCAGGTGACGACGGCGCCGGTCTTTTCCGCGCTCTCGATGACCATCTCGGCGTCAATCGGCTTCCATGTGAAGAGGTTGACGACCCGTGCCGAGACGCCCTGCTCATCCAGCAGCTTCGCCGCTTCCAGCGCTTCGGCCACCATGATGCCGGAGGCGAACAGGGCGACGTCCCCGCCGTCGCGCAGAAGGACGCCCTTGCCCACCTCGAACTCGCTGCCGGACTCAAACACGCCGACGGCGTTCTTGCGGTTGAGGCGGATGTAATACACTCCGTATTTTTCGGCGATTTTCGGCAAAATGTTTTCAAGCATGACCGAATCGGTCGGCTCCACCAAGGTTATTTCGGGGATGGCGCGGAGGACGGCCATGTCCTCCAGCGGCATATGCGTCCCGCCGTTGTAGGCGGCGCACACGCCGGGGTCGGTGCCGACGATGCGCACATTGAGCTTGGCGTAGGCCGCCGACATGAAGACCTGATCGCAGGCGCGGCGGGTGGCGAAGGTGGCGAAGGTGTGCGCGAACGGGATGTATCCCATCGCGGACAGGCCGGCGGCGACGCCTATCATGTTTGCCTCGGCAATGCCGCAGTTGATGAAACGGTCGGGGTAGGTCTGCATGAAGGGCTTCATGCCGGACGAGCTCATCAGGTCGGCGTCGAGCGCGGCGATGTTTTCGTTTTCGGCGGCAAGGCCCGTCAATACGCGGCAGTATGTGTCGCGCATCATTTTTTCCTCGGTTTGGAGTACGCTTTTCACCTTTACACTCATGCCGGCACCTCCTCTAATTTCTGCTGCGCCGCTTTCAGCGCTTCGGTCATCTGCTCCGGCGTGAAAGCGATGTGGTGGTTGAATTCCTGATTCTCGGCAAAGGTGCAGCCGTAGCCTTTTTTTGTGTTCAGCACAATCATCGAGGGGCTTTTCCGGTTGTCCGCCGCGGCTTTTACAGCCGTTTCAACCGCCGCGGTGTCATGCCCGTCAATGGATTGCGTGAAGAAGCCGAACGCGCGGAACTTATCCGCCAAGTCGCCGGTGTCGAGGACGTTTTTCACATACCCGTCCAACTGCTGGCCGTTTTTGTCGCAGAACACAATCAGGTTGTCCAGCTTCCTGTGCGCCGCGAGCATCAAGCCTTCCCAAACTTGGCCCTCGTTGCACTCGCCGTCGCCGATGATGAGATAGGTGCGGGCGTCGCAGCCGCGCATTTTTTGTCCCAGCGCCAGTCCGACGGCGGTGGAGACGCCCTGCCCGAGGGAGCCGGTGGTCATATCGACGCCGGGGGTCTTGTTCATGTCGCAGTGGCTGGGCAGGCTGGTGCCGGGGCGGTTGAGCGTTTGCAGCAGGCTTTTGTCAAAATACCCGCGCAGCGCCAGCGCGGCGTAGACGGCGGGCCCGGCATGGCCCTTGCTGCACACGAGACGGTCGCGCTCCGGCCAGTCCGGCTGTTCCGGCCTGACGCGCATCACGCCGTTGTACAGCACGGCCAGCGTCTCGACGACGCTCATCGCGCCGCCCACATGCCCGAAGCCCCGCGTCTCAAAAACGCGCAAGGTTTCAAGCCGCAGCTCGGCGGCGCGGAGGGGGAGGTTTTGTCTGCTCATAGAATCAACTCCTTTTTTGTTATGGGGTCGGCCGCCGCCGGCGCGGCGGACATCTAAGAAATCGCTTGGGGTACGCCCTTATCTCTCAACAGCCTCAGCACATAGGTTTCCGCTTCGATATCAAACTGCCTGCCGCGCGGGTTGCGTTCGTTCGCCGCAATCGCGCCGTCAACGGAGACAAAGGCAAGCCCGTAGCCTCCCGCTTGCTCGTCCTCTGTCAGGGCGGGCCTGACGGTGGCTTCCTCAACCTCGCAGGTATAGTAGAAAAAGCGCTTTTCGTAGATGGCCTCGGCATGGCTGTCTTTGCGTATCTCCGCCGCCATGCCGAAGGGTTTTATCGTCGAAGGCTTTACAACAAGCCCCGCTTCCTCCCGCACCTCGCGAATCAGCGCGCCAGCGTGTGTTTCCCCGTCTTCAACGCCGCCTCCCAGAAAAATATAGACGTCGTCCTTGGCGCAGTAATGCAGGGCGATTTTGCCGCCGGCATAGATGATGGCGCGCGCCGTATTCCGTATACAGCGGGGCAGCGATGGGTCGTAGTTTTTTTTGTCGAAAACCGCCAATGTATCCATAGGCCATACCCCTTGAGACAAACTATGCGCCGCGGCGGGCCGCTAATACGCCAGTCTTTCCGTAATATACGCCGCCGCGCCGTCGATGGGGACGCGCTCCTGCGTCATGCCGTCGCGCTCGCGGACGGTGACGCAGCCGTCGTCCAAGCTGTCGAAGTCGTAGGTGACGCAGAAGGGGGTGCCGATTTCATCCTGACGGCGGTAGCGGCGGCCGATGGCCCCGGCTTCGTCATAGTCGGCGTTGAAATGCTTCTGCAAATCCGCGTACAGCTTCGACGCCTCCCCGCCCAGCTTTTTGCTCAGGGGCAGCACGGCGCACTTGACCGGCGCCAAAGCCGGGTGCAAACGTAATACAGTGCGTATATCTCCGTCGGATAATTCCTCTTCGTCATACGCGTCGGTCAGGAACGCCAGCAGGACGCGCTCGACTCCCAGCGACGGTTCGATGACGTAGGGGATATACTTTTCGTTTGTTTCGGGGTCGAAATACTCCATCGTCTCGCCGGATTCCGTCTGATGGCATGTCAGGTCATAATCGGTGCGGTCGGCAAGGCCCCACAGCTCGCCCCAGCCGAAGGGGAAGAGGAATTCAAAGTCGGTGGTGGCTTTGGAGTAATGCGACAGCTCTTCCGCGCTGTGGTCGCGGAGACGGAGGCTTTCCTCCCGCATTCCCAGCCCCAGCAGCCAGTTTTTGCAAAACTCTTTCCAATAGGCGAACCATTCCAAATCGGTGTCCGGCTTGCAGAAAAACTGCATTTCCATCTGCTCGAACTCGCGGGTACGGAAGATGAAGTTGCCCGGCGTAATCTCGTTGCGGAAGGATTTGCCGATTTGTCCGATACCGAAGGGTATCTTGCGCCGCGAGGAGCGCTGGACGTTTTTGAACTGCACGAAGATGCCCTGCGCCGTTTCGGGGCGGAGGTAGACGGCCGCCGCCGTGTCCTCGTTGACGCCCTGAAAGGTCTTGAACATCATATTGAACTGGCGGATGGCGGTGAAGTCCTTGGCGCCGCAGGCGGGGCAGGGGACGCCGTTTTCGGCAATCCACGCGCCCATTTGCTCAAAATCCATCCCGGCGGGGCTGCCGCCCTTCGCCTCGATAAGCTGGTCGGCGCGGTGGCGGGTCTTGCATTTGCGGCAGTCCATCAGCGGGTCGTTGAAGTTTTTGAGGTGGCCCGAAGCCTGCCAGACGGAGGGGTTCATCAGGATGCCGGAATCCAGCCCCACGTTGTAGGGGCTTTCGCGGACGAATTTCTTCCACCACGCCGCTTTGATGTTGTTTTTCAGCTCCACGCCCAGCGGGCCGTAATCCCAAGTGTTGGCGAAGCCGCCGTAAATCTCCGAGCCGGGGTAGATGAACCCCCGCCCCTTGCACAGCGCCGCCAGTTTGTCCATGCTCTTTTGCGTGTTGTCCATTGTGTCTGCTCCTCCTAATCCGCTAATATGCTGTCTATATAGCAACTGTCGGGACATAAGTCCACCTTATTGCGCCACACAACATTGCTGTCAATGCCGGAATCTATATCCCACGCGATACAGCCATTGTTGTCAACATATACGCGCTTGAACTCCGGCAACGCCCGGAAATGCCTGAATACATCGCCTTTTAGGTTCTCCCGCATATCGTAGATTTTTCGTTCGTTATTGTCAAAGACAATCGTAAGCGTAAAGTTGTCATTGGCCGCCACCGACAGGATTTTTCGCCTGCCGCTTTTGAAATAATCGAAAACCTCACGCGGGATATTCGCGTCCATTTGAAAGCTCCTTTCAGCCGGCTTACCGAAGCGGTTCAATTTCAAAAAGCTCTTTCTTTTTCTCCGCAAGCTCCCAGTTTTCCAGCAGCTCCTCCTGATGCAAGGCAGTCCATCCGAGAAGCATCTTCAGTTGCTTATTCGGGATGCCGCCGGTCAACACGTCAATCTCGTTTATCAGAACAACAACCTCATCTCCGCCGTATGTCGCGTGAAAATGGGGAGGGTTGTGTTCGCTCCAGTTCATAAAGATTTTGATGCCCCTAAAAAAGGATATGGTTGGCATTTGACATGTCCTCCTAATCAATTTCCCGCATATAGAACGCTGTAAAGAATGTTTTATCCTTGCCTAAGGTTCGCTCGTCCACGCAGACGAAGCCGTGCTTTTCATAAAACGCCCGCAGTTTGGGGCGGTGCTGGTGGCAGTCCAGACGGATGGCGGGGATGCGTTTCTCTTTGCAGAGCGCGGCGGCGTATTCCATCAAAGCGTCGGCGGCGCCGGAGCCTTTCGCGGCTTTGGTTACGGCCAGCTTGTGGATAAAGAGCGAAGCCCCTTTTTCGATATCCGGCCAGAAAAACGGGTCGTGATCAACCAAGGCCACACAGCCGCACGAGACACCGTCCGAATCCGCGATGAAAAAATCCTCAATCCGGTAAGACTTCGCAAGCGCGTCCCATGTCACCCAGTCCGGCTCCCACAACGGCTGCTCTATCTCGTTCAGCCAGTTCACCGTATCCAGCAGGATGCTTTCGATGACGGGAATATCGCCCTCACGGGCTTGGCGGATGGTGAGGTTTGTCATGGTGTCACTTCCCCACGCAGAATTTTGCGAAGATTTCGTCGATGATTTCTTCCCGTACCCGTCGGCCGGTCAGCTCGCCGACGTAGGACAGGGCGCGTTCCAGCTCGGCTAAGACGGCGTCGGGGGTGAAGCCTTCCCGCAGGCCCCTGAGGGCGCAGCGCACGGCGTCGGCGGTGCGCCGGATGGCGTCGGTCTGCCGCTCGTTGGTTAGAACCGAGCCGTCGTACAGCGTGTCCCCCGCGTCATAAAGGCGGCGGAGGGTGCTGTATACGGCGTCAAGCCCTTGCCCCGTCTTGGCGGAAACGGGCAGCACATGGAGGAAAGCGGCTTCAATCTGTTCCCGCTCCAGCTTTTGCGGCAGGTCGGTTTTGTTAATCAGCACCAGACAGGCGCGGTCGCGCGCGAGGTCTAAAACGGCGCGGTCTTCACGCGTCAGCGGCGCCGAGCCGTCTAAGACGACAAACAGCAGCTCCGCGTGTTCGGCAAGGCCGCGTACCCGCATGACGCCCGCCTTTTCCACCACGTCCCGCGTTTCGCGGATGCCCGCGCCGTCGATGATTTTCAGCTTAACGCCGCCCACCGTCACCGTTTCCTCAAGCGTGTCGCGGGTGGTGCCGGGGAAAGGCGAGACAATGGCGCGTTCATGCCCCACAAAGGCGTTGAGCAGCGAGCTTTTGCCCACGTTGGGCTTGCCGAGGATGGAGCATCTTAGGCCCTCGCGCAACAGCAGTCCTTTGCCCGCCGTGGCAAGCAGGGTGTCCAAGGAGGTCAAGACAAGCTGTAAAACCGGCGTGAGCTCGCCGGGGGCGACGTCCTCCTCGGGGTAGTCGATGGCGGCGTAGAAACGGGCAAGCAAGCCCGCCAGAGTGTCATACAGTTCGGAAAAGACCTGCCCCACACGTCCGGCAAGCTGTCCGGCGGCGTTGCGGGCGGCGTCCCGCGTTTCGGCGGTTACCAAATCGGCCACGGCTTCGGCCTGAGAGAGGGAGAGCTTGCCGTGAAGAAAGGCGCGGCGGGTGAATTCGCCCGGCGCGGCCGGCGCGGCGCCGGCTTTGTAAAGCTCCTCCAGCACGGCGCGGAGCGTGGGGATGCTACCGTGGAGATGCAGCTCGACCGTGTCCTCGCCGGTGAAGGAATAGGGGGCGACCATGCGCACCGCCATCCCCTCGTCGAGCAAGGCTCCGTCGATGATGACGCTGCCCATCACAAGCGTCCGGGGCTTCCATTTGGCGGGCGGCAGGCCGTTTTTGGCGGTGAAAACCGACGGCGTCAGCGCGAACGCTTTTTTGCCGCTGATGCGTATGACGCCAAGCGCGCCCGACAGCGGCGGCGTGGCTAAAGCCGCGATGGTTTGCAATATCTCCGCCTCCTATCGTTACATTTGCGGCAAATCTTCCCCTTGGTCAAGCAGCTCGAAGCGACTTAAAAATCCCTGCTGGAGGGCCATGCGGTTGGTAAACAGGCCGGTGTTCTCCCCACCGAGAACAATGAGGAACTGAGAATCATTCAGCCGGTACAGCTCAAGCGTTTCGGCGCTGCCGTCGCTGAAGCGGATGGTGATGCGGTAGACGGGCGGCCCGTCCGGGACGGCGGCGTCGGTTCCGCCGTTCTGGGAGATGCGGAGGGTGGCCATATACAGCCTGCGGGCGTTGCTTTCGCTAAGCTCGGTATCGTCGAGCCAGCCGCGCAGGCTCGCCTCGCTTTCATTATGCTCCAGCCGCAGAACGCGGGTGACGCCGTCCAGCTCGTAGGTGACCGAAGAAACGCCGACGATATTGTGCAGCCAGACGGTCTGAGAGCGGAGGCGGGTGGGGTCGGCGCCGAGGAAGTCGTAGTTCCCGTCGGGGTCAAATAGAACGGCGTCATAGCCTTCAATCATCACATACCGCCCGCCGCGTTCGGCGTCGCGCCGCCCGATGAGGAGCGTCCCGGTCCAGCCGTCGGCGGTCACGGTCAGTCTATCCGGGCTGTCCAGCCCGTAAACAGACAAATCGGCGGGCGCGGCGGCTTCAATGCCGCCCGGCGCGATGCTGAGAATGTGGTCAAACAAAACGGCCTGCGCCGCTTCGCCGGTGACCTCGCCGACAAACGGCTGCAGGATTTGGTATTGGAACACACCCGGGAGCGCGTCCGTCAGCTCCTCGTCCGAACGCTTGCGAAGCTCAATCGTTCTGTCGGCCTCTTCCAGCGTAAGGTATTCGATGTTGTCCCATTCAAGGTCGCCGAGGGAGGAGGGGAAGAAAGAAATGTCGTAGAGATCCTCCAGCGTTTGCAGGAGCGGGGAGGCTTGCGAATCGCTGAGGATGAAAACCTCGCGGCTGTCCCGTCTTCGCGCGTAACGGCCCTGTCCGGCGGCCGGCTGCGCGCCCGCCATCAAATCGACCGACGTGCCGTCGGCGAGACGGACGCTCCATTCCATCACCGGGGCGTCCAAGCCGAACAGGGCGAGCGCCGCGTCGTCGGCGTTCTCCGCAATCCGGGTCAGGCCGGTCAGTGAAATCGCGGCTCTGTAGGCAAGGCGCAGGGAGGACTCTTTTCCGGGGAACAAAGTCTCCGGCGCTTCCAGCGCGTAATCGCCGCTGTCCGCGTTGTGGGAGACGGTGTAAGGCGTTCCGCCGGACGGGTAAAACGACACGCCGGGGACATTCTCCGGCGTCTCCCGTATCAGCTCCCCAAGCTCCGGGGAGGGCTGCGGCGGCGGCGGAGACGTTTGGGGCGGGGATTCGGGCCACAGGCTCAGCGCCGCAATCCCGGCAATCAGCGCCGCGACGACGGCGACGGCGATAAAGAGCGCCGCCGGACGCCGCATCATTGGTGCCTCCTTTTTCTCCAAACCCAAATGCCCGCGGCCATAATCGCCAGCGGAAGCAGGACAACCATCAGGATGAGGACAAAACGCGCCGCGCCGGAGCTGACCGGCATCTGGCTGCTTGGCGCCGTTTTGGAGGGGATGAACACGCTTTCGCCGAAGGGGTTTAGGTCGTTGGCGAGGTTGCGGAGGAAGGCGTTGTTGTAGAAATAGTCGCCGTAGTTTAGCAGGAAGGAGTCGGAAATCATTTCGGCGCCGGCGACGATGAGGTTTGAGAAAACCAAGTTGCGGTCTACATCGTAGGCGTGATAGCGGGTGTTGTAGGCGAGGACGAAGGGGCCGGAGTCGTCGTCGCTTTCCCTCTCCGGGGTTGTGATGCCGCCTTGGCTCAAATCCTTGGCGTAGGACGCGGCGGAGAAGGTTTGGATGAGCGGGAAGACGGTGAAGGTGTTTCTTGTGCCTTCGCCCCACACGGCGCGGAGCGGGCGGGCGAAAGGCACGCCGACGCCGGGGAACCCGGAGGTGGCCGTTTCGGCGTCTTCGGTGAAGGGGAGGATGCCGGCTCTGACCTGAGCGCCGAGGAGGAAAGGCTGTCCGGCGATGCGGTGCGCTTCGTCAAAAACAATCTTGTCTTCAATCCCGATGCCCCATTCGGCGAGAAATCGGTCGAGATTGGGCATGGGAGGGAGGCTGAACTCGTAGAAAATCATGGCGTTTCCGCCCGTCGAGAGGTAATGCTCCAGCTTGACAAGCTCCTCGTCCAGAAAGTCGGTGAGGGGGGCGACGGAGATGAGGACGTCGGCGTCGGCGGGGATATCCTCGAAGACGAGGTTGACGGACGAAACGGCATAGCCGCCCCGCTCAAAGATTTCGGTTAGCAGCGCCGCGCCGCTTTCCCGGTGGCCCTCAAGGAAGACGGCGCTTGCCAGACCGTCGTTTAAGACATAGCTCAGCGCGCTGACCAGCTCCTGATCGGCGCGCAGAACCTCGCGCCCTTCGTGGTTCCATGAAAACAAATCGGCAAAGGGGACTCTGGCGGCGCGGCGGGAGCTGAGGAGGATGATGTCGTTCCGGGTCATATCCTGCAGCTCGTCGTGGGCGGCCTTGAGTTCGGCGAGGGAATTGCCGTAGCGGGGGCCGTTGAAGGAGTTGAGGTCGGGGTTGACGTACTGCACGCGGAGACGCCCGCCCGACGTCGCGGCATAATTGCTTAAAATTTCAACCACCAGAGGGGAGCGGGTGAGCCAGACCTCTTCCTCCGACAAGACGACGACGTCCACCGTTTCCTCAATCCCGCGCAGGAATTCGGCCGCGTTATCGTGGATGGAGTAGATGCCGGTGTCGGTCAGGTCGGCTTTGAGGAAAAAGCGCTCGGTGAGCATGGCCGCGAAGATGTTGAGCAGGATGGCAATCGTGAGGAAGAGGGCGGTGAAGAGGAGGGAAATCCCGCCGTATTTTAGTTTTTTCCGTGTCATGGACTATGCCCACCTCCTTTTTTCCAGACCCCGCGCCGTGAGGAAAAGGAAGACGGCGCAGACGGAGAGGAAATAAACGATATCGTCCAGCGCCAGAAGCCCCCGTGAGATGTTGCTGTGGCGCGCGTAGAGGGAGACGAAGCGCAGGGCGCGGATGACAAAAGCCGGGAGCGCGCCGGAGAAGAAATACATCGGCAGAAACTCCAGAAGGAAGAGCGCCACGATAAGCCCCAGCGATCCGACCGCCGCCACCACCTGATTTTCCGTCAGCGAGGAGATGAAAATCCCCATAGAGATATACGCCATGCCGATGGCGAGGATGCCGGCATAATTGCCGACGACCTCGGCGATATTGTTTTCCCCCACGGCGGATATGGTGAGCGGCCACAGGAGGGTGAGGAGGAGCAGGCAGACGAAGACGGCCAGCGAGGAGAAAAACTTGCCCAAAACAATGGAGGGAAGGCCGGCCGGCGAGGTGAACAGGAGCTGGTCGGTCTTTTGCTTGTATTCCTCGGAGAAGACGCGCATGGTGAGGATGGGCGTGATGAACATCATCACAATCAGCATGAAATCGAAAATGCTGGTAAGGGACGACGAGCCGCCCAAGGCGTTGAAGATGTAAAACCATAGGTTGAGGACGAAAATATACGCGCCCAGATAGATGTATCCGATGGCCGAGGTGAAATACGCCTTGAGGTCGCGCTTGAAAACTGCTAACATCTATGTCCCCTCCTCCGTCAGTTTTAAGAATATATCCTCCAGCGTGGCGTCTTGCGGGCGCAGCATGAGGATGGGATGCCCCGCTCCCGCCAGCGCGCTGAACACGGGCTTGCGGGCGTCCACGCCGGGGGTGCTTTCAATCAAGAAGTCACAGCTTCCGGGCTCCATCTCGCCCAAAGGCTTGGCGCTCCGTACGCCGTCCACGCCGTTTAAGAGCCGTCCCACGCCGTCCTTAGGCCCGGCGACGCGGATAACCAGCCGCCGCTCTCCCGACACCGTCCCGGCAAGGGTCTCCGGCTTGTCGTCGGCGACGATGACGCCGTTGGCGATGACCAGAACGCGCTCGCAGACGGCGGAAACCTCGGGCAGGATGTGGGTGGAGAGGATGATGGTGCGGCTTTGCCCCATCTCCTTGATGACGTTGCGGATTTCGACAATCTGCCGGGGGTCGAGCCCCACGGTCGGCTCGTCTAAAATCAGCACGTCGGGGTCGCCGACCAGCGCTTGGGCAAGCCCGACGCGCTGCTTATAGCCTTTGGACAGATGGCCGATGACCCGGCGGTAGACGTCGGACAGGCCGGTCATGTCACAAATTTGCGCGATATGCGCTTGCTGGCCGGTGGATTTGACGCCCTTCAGCTCATAGACAAAGTCTAGGTACTCCTCCACCGTCATGGAGAGGTAGAGCGGCGGCTGCTCGGGCAGATAGCCGATATGCCGCTTGGCCTCGATGGGGCGCTCCAGCACGTCGATGCCCGCGATTTTCACAGTCCCCGCCCCGGCGGAAAGGTAGCCGGTGATGATGTTCATCGTGGTGGTTTTGCCCGCGCCGTTGGGGCCGAGAAAGCCTACAATCTGCCCCTCCGGGATGGAAAAGGATATATTGTCGATTCCTCGGCTCTTGCCGTAGCTCTTGGTCAGGCCGCTTACTTCAATCATAACAGAATCCCTCCGTACGCCCCTTATCATATAGGATTACATCCGGCTTGTCAAGTAGCCGCTTGTTAAGCGGGGCGGCGGGGCGGCGGACGCCCGTCGGCCGAAAAATGCCAAAAATTTCTTGCTTTTTACGCAAATATGTTGTATACTGTACTTAGGCGCTGATATAGTCACGGCTGCCGGACGGCCGGCTTTATCTTTTAAGGAGTGGTTGCAATGAAACGGCAGTTCCTCTCTCTGGCGCTGGCACTCGTTTTACTGGCGGCGGCGACCGTAGCCTTCTCGACCGCCGCCGTGGCCGCCGCGGACTTTGAGGCGGTCTACCAGTGGAACGCCGCTGTTTTCGGCACGCGCTCGGTCTGCGAGGGCACCCTTGCGTTCTACAGGCGGCCGGACGACATGATTCAAAGCGCGCACCCGGAGATTGCGGCCCTGTCTGAATCCATCACCGGGGGGCTGTCCGGCGACTACGAGAAAGCCCGCGCCATCCATCAGTGGGTTGCGGGCAACGTGTGGTATGATAACGACGTTTTATACGGAAGGGCGGACAGGGGAGACGATTCGGCCCTAGGAACCCTGCAAACAAGCCGGAGCGTATGCACCGGCTACACCCATCTGTCCGTCGCGCTGATGAGGGCGGCGGGCATCCCGGCGAGGAGCGTGTCGGGGTATGCGCTGGGGTACGGCGGGAACCGGGAAACCTTCTTTGACATATGCGGCAACGAGGCCAATCACGCATGGACGGAGGCTTATGCCGACGGGCGATGGATGATCATCGACACCACATGGGACAGCCGGAATATCTACGAACACGGGAGGGCTTTGCCGCGCCGCGCCGCGGGGAACGCGTTTTTTGACATATCTCTGAGGGAGGTTTCGGCGACGCACAGATTCAGCCTGTGGTTTGACGCCTATGTGACGGACGCCATCATCCCCGGATATATCACACGGCTCGGAGACGCCGTCTTTTGGGAAAACGCCTCGATGGTCAGCGCCGTCATTCCCTACGGTGTGACAAGCATCGGGGAGGCCGCCTTTAAGGGCTGCTCGGCCCTGACGAGCGTTACCCTCCCCGACAGCGTTACAAGCATTGGCGGCTGGGCGTTTTGGGAGTGCGCCGCCCTGACGGATATGTTCATTCCAGACAGCGTTACGCATATCGGCGACTGGGCGTTTATGGACTGCGTCTCGCTGACCGGGATGACCATCCCCGGCAGTGTCGGAAGCATCGGGGAAGGCTTGTTTTGGGGCGCCGAGGCGCTGAAAAGCGTCGTCATCCTCGACGGTGTGACAAGCATTGGCCGCGCCGCGTTCGCCCATTGCGCCGCGCTGGAGAGCGCCGTGATCCCTCCCAGCGTCACGAGCATCGGCGACTGGGCGTTTTTCGGCTGCGGCAATCTGACCATCTACGGCGAGGCCGGGTCATATGCCGAAACCCACGCGCGGGAGAAAGGGTTTGCTTTTGCCGCGGGCGCGCCGGGACAGCTCGCGGGGCAGGATTCGCCCGCCGTCCCGGAGCCGCCGCCGCCCGCCCCCAATCTCGGCACCGCCGACGGATGGGCGCGGGAGGGCATCCAAAGCGCGTTTGAAAAAGGCTTTATTCCGATTGACATGCAGGGCGGCTATGACAGAATCATCACCCGCGCGGAGTTTTGCCGCATGGCCGTCAAATGGCTGGAATATGTGCTGGGCAAGGACATTGAAACCATCCTCGCCGAGCGTTCCCTTGCCCGCAGCCCCGGAGCCTTTTCCGACACGGACGACCCCGCCATCCTCGCCGCCTACGCCCTCGGCATAACCGCCGGGGAAATCGCCCCCGCGGGCGCGGTTCCGGGCAGATTCAACCCAAGCGGCCACTTCACCCGCGAACAGGCGGCGATGATGATTATGAACACCGCGCGCGCCATCGGCGCCGACACCGCCGCCCCGCCGCCCGCCGCCTTCGCCGACCTGTCCGACGCCGGCGCGTGGGCCCTCCCCGGCATCGGCTTCGTCTCCGCCCACGGCATCATGCGGGGCACGGGCGGCGGCAGCTTTTCCCCGAAGGAGCCGTTTGACCGTCAGCAGAGTATTGTCACGTTCGACAATATCATGTATAATGACTTGCCGGGGAGGTAACAAACAGGGGAGGGCTTATGCAAATGGAAAACACTTATACGTTGAGCGTGGCGGGGCTGACGCGGCAGTTGCGGTACTTTCCGCTGGGGGACGGGCTGTATATCGCGGGGTTTGTGATGTTCGGGGATATCGAGCTGACGGTGCGCTGCGCGGAGGCGCTGCTCAAGGTCTGCCCGCCGTATGACATTTTGATTACGGCGGAGAGCAAGGGTATCCCGCTGGCCTACGAAATGGCGCGGCAGCGGGGCGACCTGACATACCTTGTGGCGCGCAAGCAGCCCAAGCTGTATATGAGCGACGTGCTGAGCGCGGAGGTGCAGTCGATTACCACGGCGGCGCGGCAGACGCTGCATATCGACGGCGCGGACGCGGCGAAGATTAAGGGACGGCGCGTCTTGATTGTGGACGACGTGATTTCCACCGGCGAATCCATCGCGGCGGTGGAGCATCTGATTGAGCTGGCCGGCGGCACGGTGGCGGGGCGCGCGGCGGTGCTGGCGGAAGGCGGCGCCATCGGGCGGGAGGACATTGTGTCCCTTGCGCCGCTGCCCCTTTTCAATGAGTCGGAGGTTTTCGGCGGGAAATAAAAAATTATGTCTTGCGTATGCCGCCGCGCTGTGATATAATCACCCTGTTTTCCAAATACAAGGGATAGGGTGTGTAAAAATGGAAAAATTCTTCAAACTCAAAGAAAACAACACCAACGTCAAGACAGAACTGCTCGCGGGCGTCACCACGTTCTTCACCATGGCGTACATCATCTTCGTCAACCCGGATATCCTGAGCAACGAATTCGGCGCGGGCATGAACCCCGGCGCGGTCTTCGTGGCCACCTGCCTAGCCGCCGCGCTGGGAACCATCCTCATAGGCCTGCTGTCCTACTACCCGTTCGTGCAGGCGCCCGGTATGGGGCTGAACGCGTTTTTCTCGTTCACCGTCTGCGGCATGATGGGGTTCTCATGGCAAGCCGCTCTGGCCGCCGTCTTCACCTCCGGCATCCTGTTTATCCTGCTTACCGCAACCGGATTCCGCCAGAAAATCGTCACCGCCATCCCGCTGTCGCTCAAGCGCGCGATTTGCGCCGGTATCGGCCTGTTTATCGCGCTGATCGGGTTTATCAACGCGGGGATTATTCAGTCGGATTACCCTCTCGTCTCGATTGGGAATCTCGGAAGCCCGTCCGTCATCCTCGCCGTCTTCGGGATTTTGCTGATTGTCGCCCTGCTCTGCATGAAAATCAAGGGCAGCCTGTTTATCGGCATCTTAGCCACCTCCGCCATTGCCGTGATTATGCAATTCGGCTTTAAGGTTGAGCTTGGCTTATCCACCCCCGGATTCACCGAGGCGTTCGGCGACACGTTCAGCGAGTTCGCCGCCGCGCTGGGGCAATGCTTCACCGGCTTCGGCGAGCTGTTCTCAACGGGAGACGGGGTCGGCGCGATGCTGGTCAGCGCGATTACCGTTTTGGTTGTACTGACGCTGACGGATATGTTTGACACGGTCGGCACGCTGGTGGGCTGCGCCGAAAAGGGCGGCTTCCTCGACAAAGACGGCGATCTGCCCCGCGCGGGACAGGCGATGATGGCCGACGCCGTTGCCACCACCACCGGCGCCGTGATGGGTACCTCGACCGTCACCACCTACATAGAGTCTGCGGCGGGCGTCAGCGAGGGCGGCAAAACCGGCCTGACCTCGATGTTCACCGGCGCGCTGTTTATATTAGCACTGCTGTTTGCCCCGGTTATGGGGCTGATTCCAGGCGCGGCGACCGCGCCCGCCCTAATTATCGTCGGCATTATGATGATGTCAACCCTCAAGGACATTAAGTGGGGAGACATGATGGAAGCCATTCCGTGCTTCTTCACCGCCGTTATGATGCCGTTTACCTATTCCATCGCGGATGGCATTGGGCTTGGCTTTATCTTCTACACGCTGGTGAAGCTGTTCACCGGGAAGTTCAAGGAAGTCCATCCCATCCTGCTGGTGTTCTCGCTCCTCTTCCTAGCCAAGTACGTCTTAAAAGGGCTGGGCCGTTTCTAACAGAAAAATGGTTCATGCAGGCCGCCCGTCAGGGCGGCCTGCGGTTGTTTGCGGGCGACGGAGGGGGCCCCGAAAAAATATTTTCAAAAAAGGGTTGACAGGGCACGGGATGATTTGGTATACTGATTGAGCGTCTCTGAAGAAAAGGGGCGCGGGGAATGGACCTTGTCAACTGAATAACGCAACTGAAAAAAGCCAGTAAAAGCGGGGGTTAAGCCAATTGACGATTGACAATGAACAATTGACAATTTGGAGATTGGGGAGACCGCAAATTTTAATGAGTGAGAGAAGCTAAGGAGCTAAGACACTCTGTTGGGCCTGCGGGCGCGAGAGCGTGAGCGGGGGTTTGTCTAAAAGGGTCTGTACACGTACAGGCTTGAGGGATAAGCAGTTTGACAGAGAGTTTGATCCTGGCTCAGGACGAACGCTGGCGGCATGCCTAACACATGCAAGTCGAACGGTGTCATATCCGACACAGAGTGTCGGATATGACAGTGGATAGTGGATAGTGGATAGAGGATAGTTGTGGAGTCCGGTGGAGCCGGACGGATTCAAATTGGTAGCGCTTCGCGCGGCACCGCAACTGTCAACTGTCAACTGTCAACTGTCAACTGTCATATCCAACACTGCGTGTTGGATATGACATAGTGGCGGACGGGTGAGTAACGCGTGAGCAATCTACCGGGGAGTGTGGAATAACATTCGGAAACGGGTGCTAATACCGCATAAAGTACGAGGGTGGCATCATCTTTGTACCAAAGATTTATCGCTAACCGATGAGCTCGCGTCCGATTAGCTAGTTGGTGGGGTAAAGGCCCACCAAGGCGACGATCGGTAGCCGGACTGAGAGGTTGACCGGCCACATTGGGACTGAGACACGGCCCAGACTCCTACGGGAGGCAGCAGTGAGGAATATTGGTCAATGGGGGGAACCCTGAACCAGCAATGCCGCGTGAAGGAAGAAGGCCTTCGGGTTGTAAACTTCTTTTATCAGGGAAGAAGATGACGGTACCTGATGAATAAGCCACGGCTAACTACGTGCCAGCAGCCGCGGTAATACGTAGGTGGCGAGCGTTGTCCGGATTTACTGGGTGTAAAGGGCGCGTAGGCGGGGAAACAAGTCCGGCGTGAAATGCCAAGGCTCAACCTTGGAGCTGCGTTGGAAACTATTTTTCTTGAGTGATGGAGAGGCAGGCGGAATTCCGGGTGTAGCGGGGAAAAGCGTAGATATACGGAGGGAA